>Ga0210387_10003104_pt1 | contig 12742 bp, 15 predicted proteins | sample IncBWC7OmetaG_FD_160108 | JGI IMG/M metagenome (GOLD analysis project Ga0210387, IMG submission 160108) | Forest soil microbial communities from Barre Woods Harvard Forest LTER site, Petersham, Massachusetts, United States - Inc-BW-C-7-O ...
GGAGTAACGGGTCACTCAAAATGCTCTTACTAGTCCTTCGCTCTTATTGATCAAGGAGCGCCCGTCGACCACATCTTCCAACACTCCGCCATTCGCCTGACGCGCCCGCTTGAGGTACACTCTGAAGTTTGCGGCCCCATCGTAAATCCTGTCTGGGCGGGTCGCGCCTAAAATGAGCCGCATAGCCGCCATTCTCCCAGCCGCAGGTCTCGGCACTCGCATGGGCGCCGACACGCCGAAGCAGTTTCTTGAGCTGGATGGAACTCCGCTCGTCATTCACAGCGTGCGCCGCATCGCGTCTTGCTCGCTGGTTACCGACATAATTGTTGCCACGCGTGCGGACGTCGTCGACTCGCTGGAAGAGCGCATCCGCGGCGAACGATTCATGCAGACAGTCCGCGTCGTGCGCGGCGGCGATTCGCGCCAGGATTCCGTCGCGCTGGCGCTCCAAGAAGTCTCGGACGACACGGAAATCGTTCTGGTGCACGACGCCGTGCGCCCGTTTGTCACCCGAGAACAAATCGCGCGGGTGATTGAGGAAGCGCGCCGCTGTCAGGCCGCGATTCTGGGGATTCCGGCGATGGATACCGTCAAGGAAGTGAAACGCGCCAGCTTGCCGGAAGATGTCGCGCTCATCATAGGAACTATTCCGCGCGAGCGCGTCGTGCTGGCGCAGACGCCGCAAGCGTTTGCAACAAAACTGATCAAGGAAGCCTTCGCCCGCGCGCAAGCCGATGGCGTCAACGCCTCGGACGAAGCCGGTCTCGTCGAACGCATCGGCCACGACGTTCACGTCGTCCTCGGCTCAGAGCGCAACATTAAAATCACCAAGCCCGCGGACATGGAACTCGCCCGCTTCTACCTCGAACAAGAGCGTCACAAAGCATGAGCGTGCGCTGCGGCATTGGGTACGATCTTCATCGCCTTGCGGAAGGCCGCAAACTGATCGTGGGTGGCATCGAACTTCCTTTTGATAAAGGATCGGTCGGACATTCCGACGGAGATGTATTGGCGCATGCGCTCTGTGACGCTTTGCTCGGAGCCGCGGGTCTCGGCGATATTGGCACGCATTTTCCGGACACAGACCCAAAGTGGAAAGGCGCGAACAGCCTTCGCTTTTTGGAGCACGCGCGAAAATTGCTCGACGAAAAGCTGTTCGTGATCGAACATGTCGACGCGGTTGTCGTCCTGGAAAAACCGAAGCTAGGACCGCACTTTCCTAAGATGCGCGAAGCTCTTGCTGGGGCGCTAAGCGTCCCCACAGACAAAATCCATCTCAAAGCCAAGACCAACGAAGGCGTGGACGCCGTCGGCCGCGGCGAAGCGATTGCCGCGCACGTGGTCGCGACGCTCTCGCAACGATAGCTATGCCGCTCCTTTGCACTCATCACGCCAGCAAGCGATAGAATTCCGCGATGCCTTCACCAGGAACTCCGAATCTTGATTCGCCAGCGAGCACAACGAACACGTTCGCGGCGCGCAATGTGGCTGAAATTCTGCGTGCGCAAGGCTGGCTCGTCGGCGAAGCCTCACCCGCGCAATTCGCCTGGTGCGAACGCGCCGCCGCTCTCCTCGGCCCACAGGTCACCGAACGCCGCTCTCTCGCCGATCTCCTGCATCCCGTTTTTTATTACAACGCGCAAGAACTCCTGGCCAAAGTTGAAGCTCACACGGTCCTGGCTCGCTATGCTGCGCGCGACGTGCTCCGTCACCTCGCGATTCTCTTGCTCGATGGCGCTCCTCTCACCAGCGAGCGATTCAAAGAAATTGTCACCACCTTGAAGGACCGCGTCGGCATTGGCAGCCGGGAGATCTTTCATCCCATTCGCTTGGTGCTCACGGGCCGCGCCGGCGAAGGCGATCTCGATCGCGTGATTCTGCTGCTAGATGAAGCCGCCGCTGCATCCTTTGCCGTTCCCGTCAAGTCGGCGCGCGAACGCATCCTGGAATTTATCGCCGCTCTCGACTGATTACGCGCTTTGCCCGTACGCGATGCTTGGTAACTGAGTATGACTGTTCTGCGAATCTTCTTGGTGGCGACAAAAATAGCGCAACACGGGCCTTCTTTTTAACTGTCGACTCTCAACTGTCGACTGTAAACTATCTTCTTCCATGGACAAGCTCACCGGCATCCACACCATCCGAGAAGCCCTGGACGCGGGACGCCCGTTCGATCGGATCCTGATCGCGCGCGGCCGTCAAGACACGCGCGTTGAAGAGATCGTTCAACTGGCACGCGCGCGCGACATCCCCGTCCGCTTCGAAGATCGCGGACAACTCGATCGCCTGGCCAATACGAAAGATCATCAGGGAGTCGTCGCTCTAGCCGCCGCGAGCGCGCCAGCCACGCTCGATAGCATTCTCGCGGCGGCAAATAAAAGTCCTGGTCACGGAAGCAAAGGACTCATCGTTCTCCTCGACGGCGTCGAAGATCCGCACAATCTTGGCGCCGTCATTCGGACGGCGCTCGCCGCCGGCGCGCATGGCGTGATTATTCCAGAGCGGCGCGCCGTCGGCCTGACGGACACGGTGGCGCGCGCTTCTGCCGGTGCAATCGCCCACATGCCAGTCGCGAAGGTCACCAATCTCGCGCAAACCATGGAAGAACTGAAGGAAGCAGGCTACTGGCTCATCGGCCTCGATGAACGCGCCGACAAAAGTTACACCGAAGCCGACTACACATCTCCAGTGGGAATCGTCCTCGGCGGCGAAGGCAAAGGTCTCCACGACCTGACGCGCAAACGCTGCGACTTCGTCGTCTCGCTGCCTACAACAGGCCCGGTGAAATCGCTCAACGTTTCCGTCGCCGCCGGCGTCGTCCTCTTCGAAGCTATCCGGCAAAGGAATACTCGGGATCGAAAGTAATAGAAGGAGTAGCGGTGGAGAACAACCAATCCAGCGGGCGTCGGGCTCAACAGATTGACTTTCCGTCCCTGTGGTTCTTGGCGCGCGGTGCCCAGCTGCTTGTGGCGGTAGTCTTCGCCAAGATGATCTTTCTAGCTTTGGGGACCGATTTTTTTTCATCGACCCTGTACTCGTTTATCGGCCTGTTTTTTATGATTTGCTTATTCCTTCGAGGAATTGCCACGGGCACGGCGGACAGCAGCGGAATTCATTACCGCTTTTATTTTCGCTCCAAGACCGTGGCCTGGGCGGATGTCAAAGAAATACGGTGGGTGGGGTTCCGCCTGAGAGTGGCGATCAAACGAGCAAGTAAGCGAAAGCGTGCGCTCGTCTTCCTGCTGAATCCGCTGAAATCGATACCAGCTTACTGGGCTCACCGCCTTGGCGCCGATGTCCTTCCGCCTGAGATTCTGGAACGTATCCGAGCTTTGCCGATCGCTGCGCCTCCGACTATGGCTTCCGCTCCACCTTACCCCAAATGGATGTTGCGAATTTTTCTCGGCGTCATGGCGCTTTTTGTTTTCGTATTTCTCTGGAAGCTCCTATCGGCGGCTCCCGGGGCCTCACGCTAGAGGGGCAGCCTACTTGTCGTATTGAATCAGCGAGAAAATATCCAGACCGTTGAGTTTCGAGTGCGCAAACGCTGCGACTTCGTCGTCTCGCTGCCTACAACAGGCCCGGTGAAATCGCTCAACGTTTCGGTCGCCACAGGCGTCGTTCTATTCGAAGCCCTCCGCCAGCGCCATTCAAAATAGCGCATTGGGTCAGCTTCCGGTAAAACGGCTAACCAGGCAGTGGGATTGCCCTTTGCTTCCGAAGTTGCATTGACTAAATGGAGGTCACCACATTCGGTCAAAGTGGCGAAAGTAGGTTCCATCTTCGACAATCAGAGATAGCGACGGACGCGATAGGCGGTTCGTTCTGGCCGTTCCAGAGAGAGAAAAAAAGCGCTCCGATGGAGTTCACAAACTTAAAAACGCGCGGAATATATACCAGTCGCCTGCTTGTCGCTCTTGTTTTCGGTGTGGGAACGATTTATCTGCTCTTGAAACACGTACCCCACGGGACGCCCTATTGGATTCAACTGAGCGGCCTGGTTGGTCTAACGATTTTGGCACTAAGCTTTCCAGTTTGTTGGATGCTTTTTCCCCATAGGCATCCCGTTCACCGGGCGCTTGCCGTTCATGGTGATGTGGCCGCGCTCGCAAGTCAGCTGAACGCAGAAATGCGTCGCGAGCCGGAAGTTCAGAGACCTTTCTACTTCACTTCGTCATTTTTGACTTACTCGCCGGGTTATACCCTTGACGTGGTTCCCTACGAATCCATTTTGTCAGCTCTGAAGGAGATGGACACTGTGGGAGAAGGACCAGCAACACCAGTTGTTGTCGTGCACACGAAGCAGGGCAGGACGTACAAGTGGTACAGGACGTGGATTCAAGGCATGTTTGACGCAGACCGAGTATTGCTTAGTATCCGAAGGCAGGCAAATCTGACTCTAGAAATTAGAGGCGTTTACTATAGGGCGAGTGTGGGTGATTCGGACAAAAGGAGACCTGCTAGCTAAAATGTAATTTATTCTTGCCAAATGCCTGATTTACGCGGTACTCGGAAACTGGATCAAGACCGAAATAGCCGTGGCTTGGCGCGTCTAGTTAGAATCAGAATCGAAACCTACTTGTCGTATTGAATCAGCGAGAAAATATCCAGGCCATTGAGTTTCGAGCGGCCGTTGAGAAATGTCAGCTCGACGGCAAAGGCGGCGCCTTCCACATTTCCGCCCAGCTTCTCCACAAGCTTCGCAGTGGCCGCGGCCGTGCCGCCCGTCGCCAGAAGATCGTCGCAAATAATTACGCTCTGCCCGGGTTTCACCGCGTCTTCATGAATTTCCAGCGTGTCCGTGCCGTATTCGAGCGCGTAGGAAACGCTTGCAGTTTTCGCGGGCAGTTTCTTTGGTTTTCGCACTGGGACGAATCCTGCACCTAGGCGGTATGCAAGTGCTGGCGCAAAGATAAATCCGCGCGCCTCAATGCCTGCCACGAGATCGATGGTGCGTCCTTTGTAGTGATCGCAAAGCCGGTCGATGAGCGTATGAAATCCTTGTTTGTCCTTCAACAGCGTGGTCAGGTCGTAAAAGAGAATCCCTGGCTTGGGATAATCCGGCACTTCGCGAATCAGCTTTTTCAAATCATCCATTCAAACGGCTCCCTTGGTCGTTTTCTTCTCAGGCGCGCTTCTCAAGCATCTGGCTCGATCACAAATTCTCTGGCATATTGTGGAGAGTGCTGCGCTTCCTCTTCGCGGACACCGGACACACTTGAGAATCGCGGTCCGCGCTCGAGCGCCCTCTTCATCGCCTCGAGTTGCTCGGGCGAGCCGATCGCCAGTACTTCGACTCTGCCGTCAAATAGATTCCTGGTGTAACCGCCGACGTGCAGCTTCTCCGCCTCGCGCTGCACAAAAAAGCGGAATCCCACGCCCTGCACGATGCCGGAGACGAAATAGCGCCTGGTTTGTTTCTCGTCGCCCACAAACTTCGGAATTGTAGCAGAGACCCCTCGGGTTCTGCAGAAACCGCGATTCAAGCGAGAGCCCGGTCGGCCACGCTTCGCGACGCGCAAGACGCTCTCGCCGAAGTGCGCTAAAATCTATCAGATTCGCCGGGACCCGAAGCTGCTCTTCGGCGCTTTAGGCGCATCCTATTTGCCATGAACCTGAACTCCCAACCTGCTCGCGACAACTTTTCTCGAGCCGCACTCCGTGGCGCTTTTCTTCTCTGCGCATTTGCCTTCACGCTCCCAGCCTACCGCGCTCAGGCCGGTCAACAAGGCCCCCTCACGCCGCCTCCGGAGCATGACGTCCGCCGGGTCGGAACGGAACCGGTCCCGCCGGCCCCTCCGTCGATTCCCCCCGAGGAAATCATCAAGCGCTTCTCCCAAAAGGAGGATCAGTACATCGTCGCCCGCGCAGGATATGGCTATAAGAAAACAGTCCGCCTCCAGGAATTCGGCCCCGACGGAAAACCCGCAGGAGAACTTTCGTTAGTCATCGAAGCAAAGCCCGGCCCCGACGGCAAAATCTACGAGAAAACCATCGAGCGCCCGCAATCCTCTCTGCAATTTCTTGAGATGGGCCCCGAAGATTTTCAGTCTCTGGCGCGCATGCCAGCCTACGCGCTCACCACAGGGCAGCTCGCGAAATATGATCTGAAATACCTGGGAAAGGAACTCGTCGATGAAGTCGACTGCTACATTTTCCAGGTGAAGCCCAAAACCGTCGAGCGCGCTCATTACTATTTTGACGGAATCGTCTGGGTTGACGCCGCGTACCTGGAAGTCGTGAAGACCTACGGAAAGTGGGTCAACGATCTCGGCGACATGCGCTCAGCAACCATGCCCTTCAACATTTTCGAAACCTATCGGGAGAATGTCGAAGGCAAATACTGGCTGCCCAACTACATGCGTTCGGACGACACGCTGAATCTCAAGGATATGAATGTCCAAGTCCGCCTGGTGATTAAGTGGACCGACTACAAACCGATCCGAGCCGCCGGCGCGGCACCCGCACCGCCGGTAGCTCCGCCAAAACCAAATTGATGAAGCTGCTTGCCGTCTAGAGCGTTAGCCACAGAGACGTTTCAGTGTTTCGGGTAATTCCCGAATCGATTTCAGTAAAAAGTCCGGCCGCGTCGCGCGCAGTCTCTTCTCCGTGGGAAATGGCCCCAGCACCGCTATAGCACGTACTCCCGCTCTCTTGGCCATCTCCAAATCCTCCGGCGAATCTCCCACGTACACGCAAGCTGACGGCTTCAGACAAAGTTCTTGCAAAGCCAGCCGCAGAGGAGCGGGGTGCGGTTTCTTTTCCGGAGTATCTCCGCTGCACACGCGCGCTGCAAACACCCGGGTGAGCCGGAACTCGCGCAACTGCCGCGTCACACGATCCCTGTCGCCGCTGGTAACCAAACCCAAGTGATGCGCCCGCCCAAGCCGCGCGAGCACTTGCCGCGCCCCCGCAATGAGCCGAGGCGAATGCTTGGCATACTGCGCACGCCACGCCCGGTCCGCATCGTCCCACCGAGCCCGCGGCAATTTCGCGGCTCGATACACGCGGTACCAATTCGGCGAATAGTGCCGCGCCAACTCCTCCAACCCCCACGGAATCCCCATCTCGCGAAACATCGCCAAATACGCCGAAGAATCCGCGCTGTAGGAATCAATCAGCGTGCCGTCCCAATCAAACAGCACGCCTTGCAAGCTCTTATTTTTCTGGGAAACCATCAAGCCCTAGAGTAGCAAGCCCTGGCCCTTGCAGGTCACGGAAAGCTGTGCCTGATACAACCGCGAAAAAACGATGCACACTTTTCCACAGATGGACTACTTACTGTCACAGCCTCGGCGTTTGTAGAATAGCCGAGGTTTAATTTTGGAGGACCTCCATGCTGTTTGCTACCGTCTCTCGCGGTAAAAAGCGCGGATCTCGTTTGCTTCCGCATCGATTCAAAGACGACCGATACCACGTCCAACTGGGTAAGGAAGGCCCATATATTCCGGTCACCGATTCCCGCGATATTCCTTCTTACCTTGCAAATGGCTATTCGCTTCACATGAGCGATAGGGCCGAGAGCAACACCCCAAGTCTGATCAGTCCTCAATCCATCCGGGGCTGGAGCAGGGCTTCTCAGGATCTTTTCTTTAGCCCTCGCTGAAATTGCTGTAACCCGTCAAACGCCTTGCTGGTTGCCTGCCTTGTGTTCCTCGGTTCTGTGAAAGCAAATGACGAGGAGCCCACTTGGGATGGGGCACGTTAAACGTGCAAGTGGAAACTGCACTTGTTGCTATTCATTCATCTGCGCGTCACGTTCCGCTAATTCAAGAGGGCTACCCTTCCTTCTCGCCGAGAGGCTTCAAATTGCCGCCTCCCGTTTTTCGAATCAAATCCTATTAAGAATTAAGAAGGGGGAAGAATGACGAAGAATGTAAGAATCGGTTTGTTTGCGGGGGCGTTCGTGCTGGCTGTGATGCCGGCGCTGCGTGTTTTCGCAAATCACGACCACGACCAAGACAAGGATCACCATGTATTGTTGATTAGCATTGATGGAATGCACGCGGTCGATTATGAAAACTGTGTGGCATCCAACACCTGCCCGACCTTGGCCGCCTTGGGCAAGACGGGCGTGAATTACACACGTACCACAACTTCTAGACCCTCGGACTCCTTCCCAGGCCTCATGGCCCTCGTGACCGGTGGCAGCCCCCGAACGGTAGGCGCGTTCTACGACGTGGCTTACGATCGCGTTCTGGCGCCGCCTCTAGTAACCACCGGCAATGGGCTACCTGGCACAAGTGACCCGCACAACAGCCCGGCATTAGCACCCTGTGTCCCAAATCACATTTACGGAACCCAGACGGAATATGAGGAAGGCGACGAATTCAACCAACTGCTGCTCAACGGCGGGAATCCCCAAGCCGCTAACGTTGCCGACGGCGGCGTTCCAGGAATTAATCCCGACAGGCTGGTGCGCGATCCGTTTAACAACTGCAAACCCGTCTATCCTTGGAACTTCGTTCGCACGAACACCATTTATGGCGTGATCCACGCCGCGGGCGGCTACACAGCGTGGTCGGACAAGCACGCTGTTTACGCTGTTGTTTCGGGCCCCACCGGGACAAATCAGCCCAGTAACGTGGACGATTACTATTCGCCGGAAGTCAATTCCAACCAGATCCCGTTGCCGGGTATAACCACAGCTGGCACGAACTTTGACTGCGGAACCATCAAAGCGAGCGGAGACGCCATGACTCCGGGGAACGATTGGACGACCGGTTTCGATTCCATCAAATGTTATGACCAGCTGAAAGTCAACGCGATTGTGAATGAGATCAACGGCAAGAATCACAACGGGACAAGCAAGGCTCCGGTTCCGGTGATCCTCGGCATGAACTTCCAAGCGGTCAGCGTCGGCGAGAAGCTTGTTAGTCCTGCCGCCCTGCCCGCAGATCGAAACGACAGCAACTCCGGCGGTTATGAGGACGCCGCGGGCACGCCCCGACCCCTCATGGCGAAGGAAATCATCTTCGTGGATGCGGCGATCGGGCAGATGGTCGCTGCTCTCAAGCACAATGGCCTCCTGGACTCGACCACCATTATCATCACGGCCAAGCACGGACAGTCGCCAATTGACCCGAACCGCTTCACCCCGATTCCTGGGAAGGCCAACATCGGTAATTCCCCGGGCGGCGTCATCGCGAACCTTCTCCCAGGGATTTACGCCAACTCCAACAACGGGCTCGGCCTAGCCGAAGACGACATTTCCCAGCTTTGGTTGGCAGATCCAAGCACCACTGGGCAAGCAGTAACGACTCTGGAGAACAATGCGGCCGTGTTCGGAGCGGGCCAGATCTACGTTGGTGCCTCACTGAACACGCTCTTTAACCCGCCGGGCGTTCCTGCGAACCCCGGCCCCTGCTGCTTCCTTCGTCCCGGAGGCGACCCGCGTACTCCTGACATCGTTGTGATTCCAAACGTCGGAGTGGTCTATACCGGCGGTGACAAAAAGCAATCGGAGCACGGCGGATACGCATGGGATGATACCAACGTGATGTTGTTGGTATCCAATCCCCACATTGCGCCCCACACCGTCCACAGCTTTGTGGAAACGGCTCAAGTGGCCCCCACGATCCTGCAAATCCTAGGACTCGATCCCAACAGACTGGATGCCGTCCGCCAGGAGGGCACGCCGGTGCTCCCAGGCCTGTTCGAGTCCGACCGCGACCACGAGTAAGGCTTACTGCCTAAGTCGCGGCCACAATCTGTAACCCAAGAGAGCGCGGCGACAATGCCGCGCTCTTTTTTTGCTGATATTGCTTTTCTGTCCGGTCCAACTGTTGTGCGGCTGCACAGGAAGGAGGCTGGTGGATGTGATTGCTCCGGGAGTGACAGGGCAATGTGAAATGGTCCATTTGGCATGCGACGGGAAGATCGAAAATTATTCTGCTTCTCAGGAAAGAGTGACTATTTAAATTGGGGAGAAACTTCTCTCAAGGACGCAGGAATCGGGAAGGCACGCCATCATCACGGTCGAACTTTACATCATCAAACGCAGCCGCGACGCCATACCATCCAGGCATGGCCGCAGGCTCGATCCTTTGCACACGCGCCGTGCTGACAATAACCACGCTGCCGTGCCCCATGGGGCGGCTAACCAGGACAATTTCGAGTTCGATTTGCGCGCCCACCGCGATTTCTTTCGGGCAAAGAAAAAACACGCCCGTCGAGCTGATATCCCGCGTGACAAGCGTTACGGGGAAATCCTCCGCAAGGGCGCCCACGCTGCGCAGTCGCAAGGGAAGTTTTAACGAAGCGCGCGGGTATTCGCGCTGCTCGTGGTTTACGCCCACGGCGTGTGTTGGCACGCGCACAAAACGGCGCGGCTGTCCCGGCGTGAGCAATGGCGCCACGCGCAGAGCAGGGACCCGCACCGGTTCCGCCACTACTTCTGGCAAAGGCGGCGCCAGCTTGGCCCTGACTGCTTCTTTCTCCCCCGACCGAATGGATGTTGCGCGGTTCGTCGCGCCCATCTAGCCCTCAGAGATACCACTTCGTCGCTGCCATACCTGGCCCGACTGCCCTTGCCCCGACTACGCTTGCACTTGAACTTGCCCCGGTCCCAAAACTTGGTGAGTGGGTGGATAAAATGCCATCTAAGGGCCCAGACGTCAACCTGTGGAAAACGTTCGAAGTGTCCTAAGCTCAAACACTTGGTAATAGTACCAGACTCTGTAAGCGGCTCTCACACTGTGTTGTGGATTCTTTCGTCCAATATGGTGCTCGACAGCGTGGCTTTCTGCTTCTACTCTCAATTTTTCAGGTTCCACGGAATGCCCACGCCCACCCTCGATCAATCTACAAACAAACCTGCCGCTGTCTCTTTGTCGCAGAACGCCGAGAAACGCGATGGCATTCTCCTCGTCGCCGCTTTCGCCGCCGTCTATGTCATTTGGGGCTCTACCTATCTTGCAATCGCAGTCGGGATCGAATCGTTTCCTCCGCTCTTGCTGGCTGCTTTCCGGCACTTCACCGCGGGACTTGTTCTTTATCCCCTTTTGCGATGGAAAACCGGGATTCGGCCTACACCAACCCAGTGGCGCACAGCAATCATCACCGGACTCCTGCTTCTTCTTGTAGGCAACGGAGGGGTCTGCCTATCTGAACGAACGCTCCCTACCGGCGTGGCGGCCTTGATTGTGGCTCTCGTGTCCTTCTGGATGGTGCTTCTCGATTGGCTTCGCCCAGGCGGGATTCGGCCTGCCCCGAGAGTCGTTGCTAGCCTCATCCTCGGGTTTGGCGGCTTGGCTCTCTTGGTGGGTCCGGCGCATCTGGGAGGCTCGGAGCGCGTCAATCCGACGGGCGCCGGGATTCTGGTCATCGCCTCGTTCGCCTGGGCCTGGGGGTCAATTTATTCAAAACACCACGATCTGCCGAGTTCTCCACTGCTAGGCGTCGCCATGCAAAGCCTCGCGGGCGGAGCTGCACTTTGGATTGTCGGATTGCTGGCAGGCGAGGGCCGCCAACTGCATCTTGCGGCTGTTTCCGCGCGTTCCTGGATCGCGATCGCCTATCTCATCCTCTTTGGTTCGGGAATCGGCTTCACAGCCTACGTTTACCTTCTCAAGAAAAGCACCGCCGCCCGCGTGGGAACCTATGCGTTCGTCAATCCTGTAGTCGCGCTCTTTCTTGGCTGGCTTGGAGCCGACGAAACAATCACCCTGCGTACCGCCCTAGCCGCCGCCGTCATTCTGACCGCCGTCCTCTTGGTGATTACCGCTCCACACAAGACTGCTGTCGAGGCTTCCGAAGTTCTGCCCAACCCAGGCGAAGCTTGAGTCTCCCACCAAAACGCATTAGCTGGGACTATTGAGCCTCGCTCTTAGAATCCACTTTGCCGAGCCTTTCCGGATAGATTTGCTTCAAACGCTGCGCTATTTTCGTAGCATGGAAACGATGAACAATTCGAACGCAGACGCGGCCATGCAAATCTCGCCCCGCAAAGCAGCGCAGTACTGGCGCGCGACACTTGAACGCGACGCGCGTGCCGACGGCACATTCGTGCTGGCTGTTCGGTCGACGCACATCTATTGCCGGCCATCGTGCCCGGCACGCCGCCCGTTGCGGCAAAACGTAATCTTCTTCCACACGCGCGAAGAAGCAGAAAAACAGGGCTTCCGCGCTTGCCTTCGCTGCCGTCCGAATGAAATTGCCGCTTCGGCAGCACTCGTCGCGCGCGCCGCGAAATACCTTTCGCAGTCGTCAGAAGACGGCGTGCGTCTTTCCGAGGTTGCCCGAGAAGTGAATTCGAATGCCGGAACGCTTCGCCGCGCTTTCCGCCAAGTCACCGGCCTTGCCCCTCGCGAACTTGCCGAAGCGCTGCGCGTGAAGCGCTTCAAGGCTTTGCTTCGCTCAGGAAAAAACATTACCGACGCGCTCTACGAAACCGGTTACGGCTCGTCCAGCCGCGTCTATGAACGCAGTAACGCACAACTTGGAATGACACCTGCAACTTATCAAAAGGGAGGAAAGGGTATGAAAATCGAATACACAATTGCGAAGTCACCGCTCGGAAAAGTCTTGGTCGCTGCTACGGAACGTGGTGTGTCCGCGGTCTATCTGGGAGACGTGCAAAGCAAGCTCGTGGCGGAATTGCGCGAAGAATATCCGCGGGCGGAAATCTCGCCCGCCACCGGCAGCGCCCAGCGTTGGGTCCGCGAAATTGTTCAGCGCATCGAAGGTAAACCCGCGCAAGTCGATCTGCCTCTGGACCTACAAGCCACTGCCTTTCAACGCC
>Ga0210387_10003105_pt1 | contig 12738 bp, 11 predicted proteins | sample IncBWC7OmetaG_FD_160108 | JGI IMG/M metagenome (GOLD analysis project Ga0210387, IMG submission 160108) | Forest soil microbial communities from Barre Woods Harvard Forest LTER site, Petersham, Massachusetts, United States - Inc-BW-C-7-O ...
ATCCCAGCGACATCGCACGAAGTATTATACAGTAGGAGCCAAGGAGCCAAGCGGTCAGAAGCCAGAAGGTCATGAGAGTCACTCCTCGACTCCTCGACTCCTCGACTCCTCGACTCCTCGACTCCTTGGCTCCTTGGCTCCTTGGCTCCTTGGCTCCTTGGCTCCTTGGCTCCTTGGCTCCTTGGCTTTACCGAAACGCCAACAATCTTAAACCGTTCAAACAGACCAGGACGGTACTTCCTTCATGCCCGACGACGCCGATCGGCAGAGGCAGATGAAATCCAAGTGCGGACGCTACCAGCACCACAATGACCGCCAGAGAGAATGCGAGGTTTTGACAGATGATCGTCTGCGACCTTCGACTAAGCTGTAGCGCGAATGGAATATTTTTGAGATTGTCGCTCATCAGAACGACATCAGCGGTTTCCATCGCGACGTCGGTACCAGCCGCGCCCATGGCGATTCCAACATCCGCCGTGGCAAGCGCTGGCGCATCATTTATCCCATCTCCAACCATTGCGACCCGGCCGGATTTCTTAAGGGCTCGGATCGCCTCGACTTTCTCTTCCGGTAACAATTGGGAAAATACCTCGTCGATCCCGGCCTTTCGACCGATCGTCTGCGCGACACGGTCGTGATCGCCCGTCAACATGACGATCTTTTTCACTCCGATCGATCTTAGTTTCTTCACCACGGCAACCGCATCCGGTCGAAGCGTGTCCGCCACCGCGACGAGACCCAGGATGATTGTGCGACTCTTGCCGGTTACCCTCTCCAAGCCTGAATCGTCGCCGGAACGGCAAGTAGCATTGAGGTCAATCGCCGGCAATTCGCCGATCACCATGACCGTCCTGCCCTCATCGTGTAATCGAGAAATCTCAGGACCAACCGATTCGAGGTTTTCCGCCGCATTCTCCTCGAACAAGCCAATATTTCCGACGGCAATCGACCGCTGGCCCAGCTTCCCAATCACACCCCGGCCCGTGTAAGAGCAAAACCCTTGGCAATCATCCAAAGTGAGACCTCTCGATTTTGCGAAGTCAACGATCGCTTTCGCCAGCGGGTGCTCCGATCGCGATTCGACAGAGGCCGCCAGCCGCAGGAGCACATCCTCGGCTCCGCCGTGATGCCCCATCTCGGGAGCAACGAAGAAGGATAAATCAGTCACCGGAATGACATCTGTTACCTGCGGCTTGCCAACCGTGAGGGTTCCCGTTTTATCAAACGCTATGGTGTCGACATGTGCCAACTGCTCCAGGTACGCGCCCCCCTTGAAAAGGACTCCCCAACGCGCGCCACAGCCAATTGCCGACAGAATGGAAGCCGGTGTACTGATGATCAGTGCGCACGGCGACGCTACAACCATCACTGTCATGGCCCGGTAAAATACATCGTGGAACGATTGACCGAAAATCAGCCATGGACCCAGAATCAGAGCGGTCGTGAAAAGTACGACGCCTGTCGCATAGCTTTGCTCGGCCTTTTCCAGAAATCGTTGAGTATTCGCCTTCTCAGCTTGCGCTTCCTCAACCATCCGAATGAGTTTGGCAATCGTCGAATCACGAGCGAGTCTGCTGACCCGTACCGTTAGACCGCCCGTCTGGTTTATTGTTCCCGCAAACACCGGGTCACTGGGCCGCTTTGTGACAGGAACTGATTCGCCGGTTAGCGAAGACTCATCCAAACTGCTTTCTCCCTCCGTGATGACGCTGTCGAGCGGGATCGCTTCGCCAGGCCGGATCAATACAAGGTCGCCGATCTGCAGTTCTTCGAGTGGCATCCTCTGGAGTTTGCCATCTTTCCGACACAAGGCCTCCGTCGGATGTGACTTCATCAGCGATCGGATCGCTTTCCGGGTCCGGCTGATCGCAAGATCCTGGAGAAGGTTCGAGAATGAAAAAAGAAAGAGCAACATGGCGCCTTCAAACGGTGCACCCACATACGCGGCGCCGAGCGCTGCCAGGACCATCAGGATGTCGACGTCGATCTTGTGCCGCTTGATTGACTCGACTCCGGCCAACACCCCAAAATAGCCCCCGAAGAAGTACGCGCCGGCAAACAGTGCGGCCCACGCGATACCCCTGCCGTAAGATCGCTCAACGAACAGCCCTGCGATGAGCAGAAGAAAAGTCGCACCGACAAAAATTGCTTCCGGCCGGTTCAAGATTTCTTGTTCACTTTCGGGCGTCTGTGCCGGCGGAGTCTCCCGACCGGGTGCCGCCTTCTCAGCGGGCGTGAAAACGCCGGGACCGGCTAATACCTCGCCAGGCCCAGGATTCGCGCCCGAGGCAATGGCGGCTCCGCTAAAACTCAGTTCCAGAATCCGTTCGCGAAAACTGGCAGTGGCACGTCGCATCCCAGCCGAGAGAAGAGTCGCTTTTTCGACTCGCAGAATACAAGACTCACAAGACCCTTGATTCAGCCGACCCGAACAACTCTGGGACTGCGTAAGCAACTGCGGCGCGAACCGGTGTGCAACATGAGCGATACGCTCGTCGGAAATGATCCGCGAGTCGTAGTCTATCGAGAAAGAGCGCGATTGGCAGTCTACGACTGTGTTCAAAACACCAGGTTGCGTCTTCAAGAGTCGCTCCACGCAACCGGCGCACGTCGCGTCAAAATATGTCGCGCTAAAATCCCCCATGCCTATCAAAAATAAACCAGCCTTAGTCCCGTTGTCCCACGTTCTCGATCGGTGCGGTTCGTCGTTAGATCGGGGTTTCCAGTTTTGTCGATCTTAGGCGGATCGTCTTGTGTGCAAGATCATGGTACGCTTCGATCATCCGCACCGTTTTGCTCCGAGCGCGCATCAGAATGGAATGAGTGACCGCGGTATGCCCGCTGATGCGCACGCCACGCAGAAGAGGCGTGTCGCTCACGCCGGTCGCGCAGAAAATGACGTTGTTTCCCCTGGCAAGGTCCGCCGCATAGAATACTCGTTGTAATTCCTGCGCAAATCCCCGCTCGATGGCCTGTTTCTTTTCCTCCTCGTCTCGAGGCCACATCATCGCCTGGAGATCCCCCCCAAGACAGCGAATCGCGGCTGCCGCCAAGACAGCCTCAGGCGCTCCTCCAATGCCTGCGTAAACGTCTACGCCGCTCCCCGGAATCGATGGGGCGATAGCGGCAGTAATATCCCCATCGGAAATCATCCGAACCATGGCGTTCGAAGAGCGGATCGCCTCAACGAGCCTGGCGTGGCGTGGGCGATCGAGCACGACTACGGCCAAATCCTGGATCCGCTTTCGCAGCGCCTTCGCAACAATGGGAATGATCTCTTCGATCGGGTTGCGGATCGACACTATATCAATACCTGTTCTCTGCATGTATCGAACGACCTTTACGCCATAGGCCAGTTTCATCATGTAAAAGGTCGGGATATCTTTGAGGGAAGCCTCGGTGGTTGCTTCCGGAGACGCAGCAGCCAGGCAGCAGATCGACCCGGGCAAACCCTTTGCGACGTTTGTCGTGCCATCGATTGGGTCCAAGGCCAGATCGAATTTATGGCTTCCGGGCGTCCAGGTGCCAAGATGTTCGCCTTTAAATATTCCAGGAGCGTTGTCCTTGATCCCCTCACCGATGACCACCTCGCCGCAAATGTTCACCAAATCGAACATCCCCCGGATCGCGTCGCACGCGGCAGCGTCCGCTTTTTCTTTTTCGCCTCTGCCGATCCACGGCAGCGTGTTCAAAGCCGCCGCTTCGGTGGCCCGAACAAAATCAAACTCGATGATTCGTTCCAAGTCTTGGTAAGGTTGCTGGTGAGTGCGCATGGCGGTGGAGGAAAAGTAAAGTGAGGGAGGAAGGATTCAAGCAGCTGTGCTTGATTCCTTAAGTGCTGTTCCTTCTTCCTTATTTGCCTCGCCGGCCGAACCGTGGTTTGGATCTCTTATGAACAAGATTCGAGTCGTAGTCTGGGGCGAAAATGTCCATGAACGAAGATCCGAAGCGATTCGGAAAGTCTATCCGGAGGGCATCCACCAATGCATCGCGAATAGTTTGTCCATTGATGGATCTTTCGAAGTGGGGACGGCAACGCTCCAGGATCCGGAACATGGCCTACCGGAAGCCCGTCTCGCGGACACGGACGTCCTGACCTGGTGGGGGCATACCGCACATCGCGAGGTCGCGGATGAAATCGTCGCCCGCATTCAAAAGCGTGTTCTGGAAGGGATGGGCTTGGTCGTGCTTCATTCCGGACACTACTCAAAGATTTTCCAGCGGTTGATGGGCACCACTTGCTCCTTGATCTGGCGCGAAGCGGGAGAAAAGGAACGGCTTTGGGTATGCAATCCCGGCCATCCCATTGCTCAAGGAATCAAGGCCTACTTCGAAATCCCGCACGAAGAGATGTACGGGGAGCCGTTCGGCATTCCCGCTCCGGACGAGACCGTATTCATTTCCTGGTTCGAGGGAGGCGAAGTCTTTCGGTCCGGCTGCTGCTGGAAACGCGGTAACGGCAAAATATTTTATTTTCGTCCGGGTCACGAGTCTTTTCCGACCTATCGTCAGCCGGAAGTCCAAACCGTCATTCGAAACGCCGTGCATTGGGTGGCGCCTGAAGGATCACGCTGGGTCGACGCAATTCCGAACGTGAAAATTTCACCGGAAGGAATTCGCCAGGAGTAGTCAGCAAAGCGTCCCGATCTCCCTTGAGCCGGAGCAAACCGGCAGCGGTTTGCTTACCGTCTGAACAACCAGCTCAAGAGCGTGACGACGAGGCTGACAACAATGCACGTGACGACCGGAAAGTAGAAAGAGAAATTTCCCTTTTGTACTGAAATATCCCCCGGAAGTTTACCCATCCAGCTCAAAAGGCTCGGGAAACGCCAAAGGATCACCCCGGCCACGACTAAAAGCAGCCCGATAATTACGACAAATCTCCCGACCTCCTGCATCAAATACAGTCTAGTGTCCTGTCCCCGAAATAGCATCAGATTTCCAGGCTAACCCCATGTTCTTCGCCTTTTACGTTCACCATCTGAGTCCGTTCCTAATTCAATTCAACGAACAGGTCGGGATACGATGGTATGGTCTCGCGTACATTGCGGGTTTTATTGGCGCGTTTTACCTGATGAAATGGCTGGCCCGCAAAGGATACGGTCCCTTGCGCGAAAACCAGGTTGCCGATTTTGTCTTCTACGCGGCTCTGTTCGGCGTTCTCGTCGGAGGACGGCTCGGGTACGTGCTCTTTTATCGGCCATCCATGCTGACCGAGGATCCGCTTGGCATTTTTCGTGTCTGGGATGGCGGTATGGCAAGCCACGGAGGAATTCTGGGCCTCATCATTTTCAGTCTGATCTACGCACGGCGACACCGGATTTCCTGGACCGGAATCGGCGACAACCTGGTGGCGGTCGCACCGATCGGGCTCTTTTTCGGCCGCATAGCGAATTTTATCAACGGCGAATTGTACGGCAGAATCACTACCGTGCACTGGGCAATCCAGTTTCCGGCGGAGTTGCTTGATCACCCCAACGAAGCAGCGCTGGTGATTCAACAGACGAGCAAAATTAATCCGGTTCTGGATAACGTTCCCCAGATCATCGCCGCGGCTCGGAACAGCGGGGAAGTTCGTCAAATTCTCGCCGGCGTTCTCACGCCCCGCCACCCGAGCCAGCTCTACGAGGCGTTCCTGGAAGGTATCCTGCTCTTCATCCTCCTGATATGGATCCGCCTGAAGTTCAAAAAACCGGACGGCGTGACGACCGGTTGCTTCTTCCTTCTTTATCCGGTCATGCGCATCGTTGCCGAATTCTTTCGAGAGCCGGATGCGCCGTTGACCGGCCCATTCACCAGAGGCCAGTTTCTTTCGCTCTTCATGTTCGTCGTCGGCGCCGCGTTTCTTTGGAACGCCAGACGCCAATATGTCGCAAATCGTTCAACTTAGAGTGGGTCCATTGCCGGCGCTGAGTTCCGACACCGCACCTTCCAGAATTCTTACGATTGCAGCCCTGGCTGCGTCAGGCTGTCGCAAACGAATGGCTTCAACCACACCTCCCTCTCTACCTTGGCGTCAAGCGCAGGAATTCATTTCGCCCGATTTTTAGCAGGACTACCCTCATATCATTTTGCTTTTTGACCTGGTAAAGCTCGATCTTTCCCTGGTCATCCTTGCCGATCTTAAGGGCGTCGAACTCCGGGAGCTTTACGGGTTCATTGGTTTGCAGGAAATAGGCCTGCCCATTCCAATGCAAAACTTCACGACCGGGATTATCTCTCGGATCAAAATCGACCAGAATCGGATCTCCCACCGCGGTCGGTTCCGTTATTTTTTCCAGATTTGGCCGGTTCTGAGAATCGATCCAAACGGTCAGCGCCAAAATAAACATCACCAACAGGAACCCACCCATCAGTCCGTACGCCCATTTATCGGCAGGTGATTGTTCGGAAGCCTCTTGATTCATTCCCACTGAAGATAAGAGGTAAACCGCAGAGAAAGAAGTCAAGAAGTCAGCGCTTATACGTCGGGGAGTATCGCGGTTGATACCGTTTCAACTGTGCTGGAAGCAGAATCGGCAGAGGCTGAAGAGCGGTGCTTCGGGTTGAGTTGACGAATCGCTCCGACATCTGTTTCAAGGTCCGCCAACGATCCCAGTCACAATCGGGTGCCTGAACGATTTGACGAAGCAAACTCCGCCATTCCGTGATTGCACGCTCGATATCTCCGTAGCGCAGGAGTTCATTGACCAGCTTGTGCCGCGACGTCTGGTTTTCAACCACCTCTCGGATCACCTCGGCCGCACCTGCGCCGTAGCCCGGCGGGACACCCATTTCCAGGTAGCCCACAAAATCGCCGCGATTGTAGGTATGCTGGCAGATTAAGCCTAAGCGCCCACCAAATTGAGATTCATCCAGAGCGAAGCGATGCCCGGCACGAAGGTTTCCCAAGTCGAACACCAGATCTTCAACCGGATAGTCCGCATTTTCGAGCGCGGCGGCAATTGCGAGACCCTCTCCGTGATTAAAAAAACTGAAGAGTGTGCCACGACGAGTAGGGTTGCCGGATTCGTCGATCAATCCGAGCTCTCGCCATGCGAATGCCGGGGTCACGCCCAACTCGATTCCCTCGCACTCGGGCCGAAATTCGCAGCCTCGGCACACGTCCGGATAGTCTCTTTTCGTCTGCGGATCGGCCAGCCATCGTCCGAATTCATCGAGGTATCCCCGCGCGGCTAAACCATCGAACCGAAAACGCGCCACCACCAGTTTTTCCCGACGAATCAGATCCCAAAGCTGGCTCCCCATCTCCCCCGCTACCAGAGGCATGACCTCGCGCTCAAAATCATTCTGGCTGTGGTTCCGTTTCCCGCTGACCAGAGGGTAACGTTGGCGGAGCAACTTTCTTAGCCACTTTACTGGGCGCCACTCTGTCTCCCAGACGGCGGCCACCGGTATTTCGCGGCCATACACAAAATGGCTGCGTTCTGTCTGAATCTTGCAAATGTTGCCAAACCCGATGTCCAGCAGGGTCGACGCGACTGTCAGGGCCGGACGCCACCGATCTCGTTTCGGCTGAACCAAAAGATCTCCAAGGGTCGTCTCCGCCAGAGCCGGCTGGTTCTGCCAGCGCCCGCGCGAATTCTGCATTTTTTCTTGATGTCGCCGGACAAACCTTCCTCGCTCTGCATCCACCCGAAGGCCGCACGGGCGCGCACCTCCGTTGTAAAAACGCTCTACCCCGAGAGTCAATGTTCTGGTGGAAAATAATCGTCGAGAAAGTTCGAGCGCGCTTAGGAAGGGATCTTCACCACGAGAGGCGGCAACATTCATCACCGCAAGAAAAGAGGGCCAGTCGATCGGTTCTGGTCTCTTCAGTTTCAGCGGAAAAGCTTCATGCAATCTTGGAACCTCAGGTGTGACCAGGGCATACCCGGCTTCGTCCAGTCCGCGTCTCCCGGCTCTGCCGAACATCTGCAGCAACTCGTCCGGACGAACATGGCGTTGAAAATTGCCCGCCATGTAATGTGTGCCGGTGACCAGGACCGAGCGCATGGAGAAGTTGATTCCGGCAGCAAGCCCCATCGTTGCCACCACCACGCGCAACTGACCTCGCTTAGCCAACGGTTCGATGATTCCGGCACGCACGGCATAACTGAGACCGCTATGGTGATAGGCGACCCTTTGTCTCAGCAGCTTGGCCAAGGGTTCGCCGGCAGCCGCGACCTGCTCCTGACTCACCGGCATCGGTTCTTCAACCGCCAGCGCCCCGGCAAGAGATTTCGCCAGTTCCTCGGCTGTGTTGCGTCGGGGCGCAAAGATCAGCAACGGCCCGAGATCGGCGAGCAATGCCCGCGCAATGAGTCTCGGCCAATACCCATTGACGACCCCGGGCGCTTGTACGGGAATGTCATTCAACATCACCTCCTCAAGACGGACCGGTCGTTCCTGGTGTTCGACGAGCGCCACGGGCCGGCCAATCCGCTGTAGCCAAACCACGACATCCTCCGCATTCGCCACGCTTCCACTCAAGAGCAGAATCTGCGTTTCCGGAGGCGCCAGAGAAAGGATTAACTCGTAGTTCACCCCGCGAACCGGATCGGCCAAGAGTTGGTACTCGTCGACCACCAGCAATTGCGGGCCTTCTCGGCGCAAGAACCGACCTTTTTGAGTCTCCAGGGTCGCAACAACAACGCGCGCCCCCAGGTTTTCGGCCACGTCGCCTGTCGAAATACCGACATCCCACCCGCGGGCTCTCCACTCCGCCAGTTTATCATTTGCCAACGCTCGTGTCGGGACGGTGTACACGGCCTGTCCTCGGAGCGACTCGTACATGAGCTCAAAAATGTAGGTCTTGCCTGCGCCCGTCGGCGCTTGCACCACGACATCTTTTCCGTCGCGCAGCAGATTCACCGCATCCTGCTGCCATTTATCTGGGATGATCAGATTGACCATCTAAAGACTCCGTTAATGGAGTAATGGAGTACTGGGGTGATGGGGTTCTCGAAGACCGGCGTAACGGGGATCTCGAAGACCTGGGGTAATCGGGTTTGGGAGTTTTGGAATGATGGAATTTTGGAGTGGTGCGGTGATGGAGCTCTCGCCGCGGGGAGATGGAGTCCTGGATGTTATTGGTTTTTTAATGATCAGCGTTGCGGTCCACCTACGGCAGCCGGCTTTGCTTTTATTCAACGGCTCACGGATTCGCAGTGCCCGGTGTTTTCGCTCATGTAGATCACGTTCGATTCGCTGACGATCAGCGTTTCCGCCCATGCGTAGGAGTCCCGTTTCCGTTCCAGGGATTCGATCAGGCGCAGAAGGTCGTTCTCGACTTTAAATGCCTGGCGATCGAGCATCTCGAAATTTTCTTCGGAGAGCTGGTCTGCCTTGAGATAAGCGTGGTATCCGGACACACTTTCTCCGAGCGAGCTTACGGCGATATAAAGATGTTGGATATATTCTCGAATCGATCTGCGGCAATAGCCTTCGGCGATATTCCGGTGGATCGAATCGGCAGAAGCGATCGCTTGCCCGGCAACCCTCTTCATTTCGAATGCCGGTGGCTTGAATAGCCGGCAAGTCTCCAAATACAAAGTGACTGCATCTTGCCAGACACGTAGTTGTTGATACCCGCGATTCCTGTTTTTTCTCTCCATCATCCAATACTCACCATCGCCGCTGCGCTCCGTAACCACCACTCCCAAATCTCCATTCCTCCACCACCCCATTTCCCCAGTACCCCAATACTCCAGTACTCCAGCACCCCAGTACTCCATTACCCCAGTTCCGCAGGTCCGCAGTGCTCAGTACCCTGCCGTGCAACCAGAGGCAAATTGAATCAGGTTCTTTCCCGCGTGGATAAAATGTGACAAGGAGACCAAAGACAACGGGCTGAGTGTCGCTTTATGAACACCGAATCCGACGCTGCCGTGCAGATGCACAACCCGTCTCCTTGGAGTTCTGAGGAAAAGTAGCGTTGGCATACCAGTTGCTTTTAGGAGCACTGGCTTCATTCGGGGGGAGGTCCGAATGTTAATTCGCGTTGCACGGTCACGATGGGGGGTTGACCTCTAAAAGGGCGGAAGGGATGGAAGGTCAAAAGTAGATCATGCGCGTGAACACCTTGCGAGGAAGTCGACTTGGAGGGAGTCGTACTTCCTCGCAGCATTTCTACCTAGTGCAAAAGGCGCATCGGAAGTCCCGTCCCCTGGAAGGAATGGCGGGTTTTTACCCGACATGAAAAAAATCGAGGCGATTATCAAACCCTTTAAATTAGAGGAGGTAAAGTCGGGACTTGCTGAACTCGGGATTGAAGGCATGACCGTCAGCGAGGTCAAAGGCTACGGGAACCCCATTCAATCCAGCCGCTCGCCCTACAGCCCTAGTCGGCTCCCGTTCATCCCGAAATTAAAAGTCGAACTCATCGTGAGAAACGAATTGCTAGGTTCTGCCGTTGCTGCAATAAAGCAAAGCGCACGGACCGGAACACGAGGCGACGGCAAAATTTTTGTCCAAGATCTCCTGGAGGTTATCCGCATAAGAACGGAAGAACGCGGGGATCGGGCGCTTTAGCCGACGCCAATCGAAACGCCTCCCAGTACTCTGTCTAATCCCAAATCCCTGGTTAAAACCCCTTAACCTTAACCCATCATCTACCATTGCATCATTTATGACCCCAGCCGAAGTAACCTCTTTTATCAAAGATAAGGGAATTAAACTGATTGACTTCAAGTTCACCGATCTTCTCGGGACTTGGCAGCACTTTACGACAACCCTCAATGAATACAGCGAGGACATCTTTACGGATGGCTTGGGCTTTGACGGCTCCAGCATCCGTGGTTGGAGAGCAATTCACGCCAGCGACATGCTGGTCATCCCAGATCCGGCCACTGCCTGGATCGATGTCTTCAACGCCGAGCCGACGCTCAGCTTTATCTGTACGATCCAAGATCCAATTACGCGAGAACCGTACGATCGCGATCCACGCGGCGTGGCCGAAAAGGCTGAGGCTTATCTGAAGAGCACCGGCATCGCCGATATAGCATACTTCGGGCCGGAAGCAGAATTTTTCATCTTCGATGATGTCCGTTACGATTACAGCTCCAACAGCTCATTCCATAGCGTCGATAGCGTAGAAGCAATCTGGAACACCGCACGCGAGGAATTTCCAAATCTCGGGTACAAGATTCGTCACAAGGAAGGGTACTTCCCTGTCGCGCCGGCTGATACTCTCCAAGACCTCAGAAACGAGATGTGTCTGGAACTGGAGAAAGCCGGCGTTCCGATTGAGCGGCAGCACCACGAAGTCGCCACCGCCGGTCAGGCTGAAATTGACATCCGATTCTCCCCTCTTCGGACCATGGGCGACAACATGATGTACTATAAATACATCCTCAAGAACGTCGCTAAAAAGTACAACAAGGTGGTGACCTTCATGCCGAAACCGCTGTTTGGCGATAACGGTTCCGGTATGCATACTCATTCTTCGCTCTGGAAAGATGGCAAACCCCTCTTTGCCGGCGATAAGTACGCGGGCCTAAGCGAGTTGGCTCTATTTTACATTGGCGGGGTCTTGAAACATGCACCTGCGCTCACCGCCATCTGCAATCCGACAACCAACAGTTACAAGCGCCTCGTGCCGGGATTCGAAGCGCCAGTTAACCTCGCCTATTCTGCCCGTAATCGGTCGGCTGCCATCCGAATTCCGACCTACTCGCCAAGTCCCAAGGCGAAACGCGTCGAGTACCGCACGCCGGACCCGGCTGCAACTCCGTATCTTTGTTTCGCGGCCATCATGCTGGCTGGTCTGGACGGCATTCAGAACCGAATTGATCCAGGCGATCCGCTTGACAAGAACCTGTACGAACTCCCCCCCGAAGAACTCGCCAAGGTTCCAACGGTGCCCGATTCGCTCCTCGGAGCGATCGAAGCACTCGAAAAAGATCACGAATTCCTGATCAAGGGGGACGTCTTCACCAAAGATTTCCTCGAGAACTGGGTCGAACTGAAGAAAAAAGAGTACGATGCTCTGCGCCTCCGGCCGCATCCGTACGAATTTTACATGTATTTCGATCTCTAAAGCGGTTCGCTCGCAATCGATCTGGACAAAAGGGCGCTCGGAAGTATCCGGGCGCCTTTTGTTTTGTCGCCAGCCACCCGGTTCAAAATCGGTCGAAATTTGCTTTTTTCTCTTGCTACGGAGGGGGGTTGCCCCTGTGTTATTTACCTAACCACACCCCCCCGGGTTTTCCAGCATGCGAAAAGGTTACCTAGCTCTTGTATTACACGCCCATTTGCCGTTCGTTCGGCATCCCGAGTACCCTGACTTCCTAGAAGAAGATTGGTTGTTCGAGGCGATTACGGAAACGTATTTGCCTCTCTGGCAGGTCTTTGAGGGATTGATTCGCGATGGTGTCCCCTTCCGTCTAACCATGTCGCTCACTCCACCGCTGTGCGCGATGCTCAACGACGATCTGCTGCGCGAGCGCTACCTGGTCTATCTTGATCGCGCGATCGCGCTCTCGAAGCGCGAAATCGACCGGACACAGTCACAACCGGAAATAAATCATCTTGCGAGAATTTATCATTATCGGTTTATGGAGTGTCGCGAGATATATGTCGATCGGTTGCACTGCGACCTCGTCGGCGCGTTCAAGCGCTTTCAAGATGGTGGGTTTCTCGAGATCATCACCTGCGCGGCGACACACGGGTTCCTCCCGTTGATGGAACAACATCCCGAAGCGGTCCGCGCCCAAATTCAAATCGCCCGCGACGATTATGAAAATAATTTTGGACGGA
>Ga0210387_10003106_pt1 | contig 12737 bp, 11 predicted proteins | sample IncBWC7OmetaG_FD_160108 | JGI IMG/M metagenome (GOLD analysis project Ga0210387, IMG submission 160108) | Forest soil microbial communities from Barre Woods Harvard Forest LTER site, Petersham, Massachusetts, United States - Inc-BW-C-7-O ...
GCGGCCGCAGCACTTGAATGCATTCGGGCCCCGTGCGGTCCGCATTCCAGACACCATTCCAGCGCATGGGCTGCGGAGGCGCCCAACGCAGTTCCCCAACCGGCGCCCTGGCATACGGAATCCCGAGATAGGCGCGCACCCCGGATGAAAGTCGCGAGCCCGAGATTCTGCCGGAACCCGTGACAATCGGGTCGCCGGCTATCGGCTCCATCGAGCCCGCTGAATTGTTCCCGTAAAGCAGCAGCGCGGCAATCGCAAAAACGCGCCATCTTAAGTTGCTCACGGGCAATCGCCTACAATTTCATATGCATGCCGACGAAGTATGAGCGACCAACGACGTCGAATTCGCCGGGATCGGTGCTGGTTTGCGAGCTCGATACGAACACCGGTCCGTGATTCATCAAATTGGTGATGCCGGCACGTACGCTCCAGGTTTTATCAATTGCGTAAGAGCCAAATAGATCAAACAAGTTGTACGCGCCTACACCGATGCCGGGGGTCTTCGGAGTCGTCACGTAGGTCACGTCTTCCATGGCCGATTGCACGCGCCAACGCAGAGCGACATCCGCGCCGCCCACGTGGTAACCGAAAGTCGTCAGTGCCTTCCAGCGCGGAAAACTGCCGGCCGTCGTTGAACTGGGCGCAATAGTATTGGTGCCTGCAAAATTTGCGAACGGCGTTCCCGGAAGTGTTTGCACGGCATATTCCGGCGAAAAGCCGATGCCGGTATCGACGGACACCCGGCCGGGGATAAAGCCCAAACCCATATCCGCCAAGGCTGCATTCCAGCCGAATTGCAGATCCACACCGTCGGTTTTGAGTCCGCCTAAGTTGAAGTAGGGAGTGTTGATGATTTGCAGCAGGCCGTTCGAATCGCGCTGAAGCAATGCGCAGAAAGGGTTCGTCGGCGAGTACGACGGATTCGAGCCGTCCAAGTTGTAGCACTTGCTCAAAGCCGTCAAGCCCGGCACCACCGAAATCACATTGGTGATCTTGATGTTGTAGTAGTCAATAGATGCTGTGATGCCGCTCAGCAAGGGCGAATCGGCACGCGACTTCCACGAGAAGCCAAAGTTGAACGTATTGGCCGTCTCCGGCTTGAGTGCTGGATTGCCCTGAGTCAGGCCTTCCGTCGCCGTGGTCGGGAATTCGTAAGTGTCGATAACCGCTGCAGGCACGCCTTGCGCCAAGCAAAGCGAGCGCACACTGCTGCCACTCGGGCCGGTGCGCGCGGGCGAGCGGATATCGCAGGGATCGCCGATCGAGGCGGGCGGTGTGCCGAACGCGATCTGGGCTCCGCTCGCCGCCGCGAAGAGTTCGCCGATGTTCGGCGCGCGCACCGCGCGCTGATAGCCGCCGCGTACGAGGAAGCCATCCACCGGGGTCCACTTCAAGTCGCCTTCGTAACTGTTGACCCCGCCTGAAGTGGTGTAGTCCGAGTGCCGAAACGCCGCATCGACATCGAGGCGTTTGGCGAACGGTGCATCGGCGAGAATCGGAAAATCAAATTGCACGGCGGCCTCGTTGACCCCAATGGCGCCGTTGGCCGGCTGCGAAGCGACCACTGCCTCGATATTCTGGGCAGCGAGCTGCGAGTCCGGGCTGTACACATAGGTATTGCGCCGATGATCTCCCAGCAAGGCCATTTTTACATCGCCGGCGGGCAGCGAAAATAGAGAGCCCTGGAGTACACCCTGAACGTCCAGCTGCGTCAGATTTTCAGTGCTTTTCGCCGTGGTCGTCATATAGGCTTGGCAGGCGGGAGAAATATTCGTGCTATTGACGATTCCGAAAGGGTCGAATCCGCCGGCGCAGATCGATTTGCCGCCATCGGGCGCATTCAGGAGGTTTTGCACCTGGCTCTTTAAGACCGCGTTGAAGTTTGATTGGTAATGGTCGGTGTTGTCGTACGAGGCGTAGATATCCCAAGTCCAGTCCTTGATGGGGATGATGCCTTTCGCGCCGGCTAGGAACTGCGAGGTCTTATAGTCCTCATCCCACGCTTTGTTGGGGATACCCACGTAGCGGCCGTTCCACGTGAACGGCGCAGTCGGATTGGGCCGCGACGCCAATAACGTCGCCAAATCCGCCGGTATGAATGGATTGGTAACCGGGATGGTGGTTAGGTTGCCGAACTGAGTCAGGCTGTGGCCGCTGCTGGTGAAGACGTCGGAATCGACATACATGAATTGACCGTACAGCGTGACGTAGGGGTTCAAGTCGAAATCGGCTTTGGTAAACAGCGATTTGCGGTCGAGCGGATTTTCGATGATGGTTTGCGGGCCGACCGGCATCCGAACGTTGCCGGCGATGATGGCGTAGTCGTTGGTGGTCGGTCCCTGATAATTCTTGGCGCCCGTTTGCGTGAACAGACTGCCGTTGTTATTGAATCCCAGATTCAAAGTATTCGAAACCGGCGTGGCGACGCCGTAGCTCGCGAACAGACCGTTCACCACGGCCTGGTTGGGCAGATTCGAGGCAGAAGGAACAAAGGTTGATTGACCGATGAAGGAGGAAGGCGTGACAAAATCGTAGAATCCGCGCTGATTTCCCAACAAGGCTTGACGATGCGTGTCCGCCACCGACACCAAAATATGTCCCTTGTCGTCCGCGAATTTGCCGCCGAACGCGAGAGAAACCGCCGTTTGTCCGAGGTCGCTGCGGAAGGAGTTGCCGTATTGAGCATCGGCCGCGACGCCTTCGAAATCCTTGATGGTAATGAAGTTAACGACGCCGGACATGGCATCGGAGCCGTAGACCGCCGATGCGCCGCCGGTGATGGTTTGCACACCGGATAGGATCGAGTCCGGAATCAGGTTGATGTCGACGTCTCCCGTGATATCGGCGGGAGGCAGACGCCGGCCATCCAACAAGACAAGATTTCGATTCGAGCCCAGTCCGTGCAAGTTGAGCGTGGCGTGACCGCCGGCCCCCTGGCCGCCGTTCGCCGAAGTGCCGGTGGGCGAGAACATCGGCAGCTGATTCAGTGCGGACTCGAGGGTCACGGCGCCGGACTGCTGCAGGTCGGTAGCCGTGGTAATGACAATGGGGCTGGCTGACTGGTGATTGGGGTCGGCGATCAATGAACCGGTCACGACGACTTCGGCGATTTCGTCGGAACTCGCGGTGGCCGCCGTTGTATCCGCGGCCGAGGCTGAGGCCGCCAGCAGGGAGAGAACCGCTAGCGCGAAACCGCTGGAAAATAGGATTTTCGCCGATGCCTGCGCGCGCAGCGACTTCTGTATTAATCTCACCATGTTTTCGCCCCCCATTAGTCACCGGCCGCCGCTATCAGCTGCATGTCCCCATTCGATCCCGCGGTCTTGAGCTTCGACGCGTGGCGCGTCCGCCTCTTTACCTTGCGGGATCCAGCGGTTAGGATAATTAACTATCTAGTTACTCCCTGTCAAGTGTGCCACCATGCGGCGTGCCAAATAAGAGAGCGGCCTTGAACGACATGCATCAGCCCAAGCGCGCGACAGAATCCGACAAGGCTGCGGCGCGCTCCTATCTGATCGGGCTGGTCGGCAAGGACATTCAGCGCTCCAAATCGCCATTGATGCATGAGCGCGAAGCGCGCGAACTCGGCTTGGTGTTGCTGTATCAGCTATTGGATCTAAACGTTTTGGGCCGCGACGTCGACGCGCTGGCGGATTTGCTCTATAGCGCTGAATTGATGGGATTCGCAGGGCTCAACATTACGCACCCCTGCAAGCAGGCGGTAATTCCGCTGCTCCATGAGCTCAGCGAAGAAGCGCGCGCGATTGGCGCCGTCAATACTGTGCAATTCAAGGCGGGGCGTCGAAAAGGATTTAACACCGATGCCTCCGGATTTGCAGATAGCTTCGTGCGTGGTTTGCCCGGTGCACCCCTCGACCGAGTCGTGCAAGTCGGGGCAGGAGGCGCAGGCGCCGCAACGGCCTATTCGATGCTGAAGCTGGGTGCCGCCAATCTCGGCATCACGGATACTATTCCCGGACGCGCGGCAGCCCTGGTGAAGAATCTCTCGCAGTTTTTCGACGCATCTCGCTTAAGCGTTGTCGAGAATGTCGCGGCCAGTCTGAAGTCGGCCCAAGGTTTGGTGCATGCCACGCCGACCGGAATGCGCGAGTATCCGGGTTTGCCCGTGCCGGAGAGCGCCTTGCACGGCGACTTATGGGTCGCGGAAGTGGTTTATTTCCCGCTGGAAACAGAATTGCTACGCACGGCGCGCGCATTGGGATGCCGAACCCTCGACGGTGGCGGCATGGCGGTATTTCAGGCGGCGGCGGCATTCGAGATTTTCACGGGAATCGAAGCCGACCGGAAACGAATGCTGCGGCATTTCGACGAGATTCCCGGAGATTAGAGCCTGGAGGCGGGCTGCGCTATCCTACGAATCCATGTAGGGTATGAGGCGCTGATATGCGGAAATCCGGGGCGAGGGAACGGGGAAGCGCACGCGCTGGCAGCACGCGCCGCGTCGCCGCCAAAACGGCCGCCGACAAAACCAACGGCAGCCGCGATGCGGCGGCGGCCCGCGCCAATATTCTAGCTATCGCCACTGAAGAGTTTTCCAAAAAGGGCCTGAGCGGCAGCCGCGTGGACGAGATTGCGGAAAGAACGCACACCGTCAAACGCATGATCTACTACTACTTCGGCAGTAAGGATGGGCTGTACAGGGCAGTCCTCGAGCGCGCCTATGAGGACATCAGATCGCTGGAGGTATCGCTTGACTTAGATGCCATGGCGCCCGACGAAGCCCTGCGGGCGCTGGTGCGCGCCACCTTCGACTACCACACCAAGCATCCTGATTTTGTCCGCCTCGTCATGAATGAAAATATTCACCATGGCGATCACATCGGACACCTCTCCAATATAAAGGCGCGAAGATCCACGGTGCTGGTGATGCTTCGCAAACTCATCGATCGCGGGGTGGCCGCGCGGTTGTTCCGGCACGACCTGGATCCCATCGAAGTCCACATGTCGATCAGTGCGCTGTGTTTTTACAACGTCTCCAACCGCTATACGTTTTCGCGGATTTTTGATATCGACATGACCTCGCCGAAGGCGCTCGCGGGCCGCCGTGAAATCGTCGTGGATATGGTGGATCGTTGGTGCCGCGCTTGAATGTGCCTAATTGACTAACTGGTCCGTTCATACTAATCTCATGGCTAGGCGGCGGTGGGAGCGGCAGCATGATGCTTGGAATCCGGAACGCATGGTCGATGGTGCTGGCGGCTGCCGGCATGGCTTGCATGACGTCGTCGAACGCCCTCGCGCAGCCCAGCGCGCCAAAAGTTGACGCGAGCCCTTTTCTAGGCGATCACTATCCGCCGCGTCGCACGGAATTTTCCGGCGGAGTGTTCGGCTTTGCCGATGTGACTTACGCGATGATCCCGGGCTTTCGTCCGCTGACGCTGGATATATACCTGGCGCCGAAGAGCCGCGTGGTTGGCAGTTCACCGTTGGTTCTCTATATTCATGGCGGCGGTTGGACCACGGGTCATTCGCGCCAATCCGGCGCGTTCGATGATTGGCCCCGCGTTCTCGCGTCGCTGGCGGCGCGCGGATATGTGGTCGCATCGCTAAACTACCGATTGAGCGGCGAGGCCGCCTTTCCCGCCGCCATTCAAGACGTCAAATCCGCAATTCGCTTTTTGCGCGCGCATGCGACGGACTACGGTATTGACCCGTCGAAAGCCATCGTCTGGGGCGGCTCCGCTGGAGGCCACTTGGCCGCGTTGGCCGCCACGACGTGCGGTGTGAAGGAATTGGAGCCCGCGGCGCCGGCCCAAGCATCACCGGAATCGGCGAGCGTCGCGCAGCAAAGCGATTGCGTCCAAGGCGCCGTGACCTGGTACGGCATTTTCGATCTTGCCGCCATGGCCGGTCCTTCGCCCGGTGTCTCGCCTCCCGCCATCGCGAAGCTTCTCGGCTGCAACGGCGCCTGCCCGCCCGATAAATTGCAATATGCGAGTCCTGAGCACTACATCAAGAAAGACATGCCGCCATTTCTGCTGGTTCATGGCGCCGCGGACAAGACTGTCGATCCCAAACAATCCACGCATTTTCTCGATGCGGTCAGCGCAGTGGGCGGCCGCATCTCGTTGACCATGATTCCGGATGTCGATCACAGCTTCATCGGACAAACGCCCGAGGCTACGCGGGAGGCAAGCCTGCTCGCACTCAGGCGGACCTTCGAATTCATCGACGCGACGTTCAAGCGCTCGCCCAACTAGACGCTGGAGTGTGCCGTGGACGCGAACTTATTGAGCCGACGTACGTTTCTCGCCTTCACCAGCATCGCTGCAGGGGGAATTGGCCCGGCAATGGCTGAAACGAAATCGAACACGCCGCCGCCGGCGGATTTCCCGCAGCTCGAGTTTGTTTACGAGGCGACGGTCGCAATTGCCCCGCTCGAGGATGTCGGTGAGGTGAGTTCCGGCCGGCAGCGAATTATTCCCATCACAGGCGGCACATTCGAAGGACCGAATATCCGCGGCAAGGTGATTCCGGGAGCGGCGGACTGGAATTTGATCCGCAACGACGGCGTCACCGTGGTGTCGGCCAGCTACTTTCTGCGCACCGACGACGGCGTCTACATCAAGATCGTAAATCAAGGCGTGAATCCTTCGCTGCCGCCGGGCGCTGCGCCGCCGTCTCGGCCGCGGTTTACGATTCCGAGCTTCGAGGCTCCGAAGGGCCGCTACGATTGGCTCAATAAATCGGTTTTCGTCGGCACCTTGGCGCCCGGCACGCCGGGCAGCGTTCGCATTCGAGTCTTTAAGCTGATTTGAAAATTCCGTCAGCGTGTTGCGCGCCGCACTTCCCACGCCAGGAGCAGGGCACAAATGCTTCCGGCAAGGACGATCGGCAGCAAATCCATGAGCACTTGGGAGGGCGAGTGGCCCGCCGCCTTCAGCATCCCGCCGAGCTTGGGTCCGACGATGGATCCGATTCTTCCCATGGCGACCGCCGCGCCCACTCCCACCCCTCGAATGCTGGTGGGGTAAGCGGCCGGCGCCATCGCATACAAAAACGCTTGGGCTGCAATCACCGCACAACCCAGGAGGAATACGATGCTGCAAATGATCGCAAGCTGAGCGGGCGATTTCGCCAAGGTGACCAGCAAAATCGGCAGCGCCACGAAGGTGATGACCACAGCCCAATTCTTGAGCCGTCCATTGAGCAGGTGACCAATCAATATTGCAGCCAGCGCGCCGCCGATATTAAAGCCGATCTGAGCTCCCGCGGCCTGGGTGCGACTCAGTCCGTCGCTGGTCAGGAGCGTCGGTAGCCAATTCAAGAGCAGGTACAGCAACAGCAAGCCGAGGAAGAAACTTGTCCATAAAAATGTCGTTCGCAGCGCGCGGCCGGCGGTGAAAATGGCGATGAAGCTGCCGGATTTTGGCATGCTGGCTGCGTCGGGCAGGGAGTTGGCTGTAGGTGCGCCGTGGATTCGCTGAAATGCGCTCGATTCAGGCAGCACGAATGCCATGATGGGCGCCAAAATCAGAGGAACGACACCTCCGACCACAAACATCATGCGCCACTGTGTCGCGGCAATCAGCAGACTGAGCAGACTGATCACCGCGCCGCCGAATGGCGTCGCTGCATAAACCATGGCGACCCGGCCGGCTTGTTGTTTGGCGTTGCCGGTCTCGGCGACGAGGGCGAGAATCATCGGCAGGGCGCCCCCCAAACCCAGGCCGGTGAGAGCGCGGGTGATGATGAGCGACGACATGCTCCACGCAAACGAATTGAGCAGAGAAAAAAGACCGAATAATGCGACCGACGCCACCAACACCTTTTTGCGCCCGATGCTATCGGCGAGACGACCACCGATCAGCGCGCCGAAAAACAATCCGAGTGTACTGGCGCTGAAAAAAGTGCCGAATTGGTCGCTGGTGGGCTTAAATTCCGCGCCGATCCCCGCGGCCGCGACTCCGGCAGCTTGCAAGTCTATCCCTTCGCAGAATGCGGTCAGCACGCAAAAGGCGATTGTCGAGCGCCACGCAACAGATTCCGCAGCGGTTTTGTTCAATTGGTGCTCCCCGTTGTAGACTATTAAGCTATTAGTCATAGCATTCTGGTTGCTTATTCTGCGCGGTGCAACGGGGAGCTTCAGGTTGCGATCCATCCGGCAAAACGTCCCGAGTTTCTCGCTCTACGGCGAGCAAGGCGGGATAAGTCGCGTGCCCGGCTCGGTGCACGTTGAAGATATCCAATCCCGCAGCCGCAAATATCTTTGGCAAATCGGCGCGCATCGGCATGCCGAGCTGTGTCAGTGCATATTGATCACCGCGGGACCCGCCAGTGTTGTCATTGAGGAATTGCGGACCAAGCTCGACGGGCCGGCCCTTGTCGTCATACCTGCGGGGGCAATTCATAGCTTTCGGTTTCGCGCGGATACGCAAGGCTACGTGCTGACGATCAATTTCCAACACCTGACCGAACTTGCCTCAGCCGCGCATCAAGCGCCGATCGAAGAACTGTTCTCCGTGCCGCGCGCGCTCGATCTCAGTTTCAATCCGGCGCTCGCGGATCGCGCGTCCCAGATGTTGGAATGTTTGTGCAAGGAGCTAAGGAGACCCGAACCCGCGTCAATACCGGTGGGCGGCTGGCTGGCATGCTGTGTGCTGTATACGGTTGCCGAGGCGGTCAAGCATTCAAACGTATCTGAATCTTATAGCGGCACCGATCTTGCGCGATTGAGGCGCTTTCGCCAGTTGATCGAGACGCGCTATGCGCAACATTGGCCTATCCAGCGCTTCGCCAGAGAACTGGGCTTGTCCGAGACCAGCCTCAATCGGCTATGCCGCCGGTTGACCGGCAGCACCGGATTTGACCTGCTGCAACAACGACTCGCCCTGGAAGCTCGGCGACGGCTCATCTACGCGACGGATTCGGTCAGCGGCATTGCCGGCGCTTTGGGATTTAAGGACTCCGCTTATTTTTCACGCTTTTTCCGGCGCCACGGCGGCGTATCGCCGCAGGAATTTCGTCGACTTCATCGTGGCGGATAAGTACCGGTCCGCATCGGAATCGTACGGTTCCGAAAAATTGCCGCTGCTAGGCTTGAGACTTGCCCTTGTGTGGAAGCGCGCGCATGTCTCGTACTCAGGTGGCCATTATCGGTGCCGGCCCTTCCGGTCTGCTGCTCTCGCGGCTGTTGTCGCTGAGCGGCATCGATAATGTCGTTCTAGAGCGGCAGAGCTCTCTGCACGTGACCGGGCGCATCCGCGCCGGCGTACTGGAGCAGGGTACTGTTGATTTGCTGATCCAGGCCAAGGTCGGCGAACGAATGCTGAGGGATCGCCTGGTACACGATGGCGTCAGTCTCGCCTTTGCCGGCCGCAGCATCCGGGTCGACCTCAAAACGCTGGCCGGCACGAGCGTCTCGGTGTATGGGCAAACAGAAGTCACCAAGGATCTCATCGATGCCCTCACCGCGGCGGGCGCACAAATGGTTTTTGAAGCCGCCGACGTGTCGATCGAAGGCTTCAATGGTCAGAATCCCATCGTGCGTTATCAACAAGGCGGCAAGAGTCACGAGCTGACCTGCGATTTTATCGCGGGGTGCGATGGATACCATGGGGTTTGCCGGCGCAGCATTCCGCCGGCGGCGGTGCGGTCATTCGAGCGGGTCTATCCCTTCGGCTGGCTGGGCATTTTGGCGGATGTGCCGCCCGTCGATCACGAGTTGATTTATTCCAATCACGAACGCGGATTCGCCTTGTGCAGCATGCGCTCGCCGACGCGCAGCCGCTATTACGTGCAATGTACCGTCGAGGACAAGTTGGAGGCGTGGCCCGACAGCCGTTTTTGGGACGAGTTGCGCAGGCGCTTGCCGGAGCGGATCGCCGACAGCCTGGTGACCGGTCCGTCGATTGAGAAGAGCATTGCCCCATTGCGAAGTTTTGTGGTCGAGCCCATGCGCTTCGGGCAACTTTTCCTGGTGGGCGACGCGGCGCATATCGTGCCGCCGACCGGCGCAAAGGGGCTGAATTTGGCGGCTGCAGATGTTCGCGTGCTGCATCAGGGACTGGTAGAGCACTATGCTGGGGCAGGCCCCGGCACCCGCGCCCTTCTGGATCAATATTCGGAGCTTTGTTTGCGGCGAATATGGAAGGCGGTGCGCTTTTCCTGGTGGTTCACCTCCATCATGCACAAGTTCTCCGATGATGCCTTCAATCACCGGATACAACTGGCGGAACTGGATTACCTGAGCGGCTCGAGCGCGGCGCTCACCAGTCTCGCGGAGAACTATGTGGGGCTGCCCTTCGAGAAGCCGCTATGAGCCCGCGCTAAACGGTCGCGGAAGTCAGCTGTTTTTCCAATCGATCCAACGTCTGCATGGCGGGCAGACATTGCGCCACGCTGGCGTTGGGTTCGCGCTTCTCGCGGATGGCGGCGAAGAACTCACGATCCTGTAATTCGATGCCGTTCATGGAAACATCCACCTTTGAGACATCGATGGGTTCGTTCTTGCCGTTGAGCAGCTCGTCGTAGCGTGCGATGTATGTGCCGTTATCGCAGATGTAGCGGAAAAAAGTTCCCAGCGGCCCCTCATTATTGAAGGACAGCGACAGTGTGCAGATGGCGCCGCCTGCAACCTTCAAACCGATGCACATGTCCATCGCAATGCCAAGCGTCGGGTGTTTGGGCCCCTCGAGCGCAAATGCCGCGGCGGCCTGCTGCCCGGTTTGATATGCGAAGAGATCCACGGTGTGGCAGGCGTGGTGCCACAACAAGTGATCGGTCCAACTGCGCGGCTTGCCGAGCGCGTTGGTATTGGTGCGCCGGAAGAAATAGGTTTGCACATCCATTTGCAGTACTTTCAGTTCTCCCGCCAGAACGCGCTTGTGAATCCATTGATGACTGGGATTGAAGCGGCGCGTGTGCCCGGCCATGGCGATCACGCCCGTCTCCCGCTGCACGCGCACCAAACGCTCTGAGTCGGCGAGCGTATCCGCCATGGGTATTTCGATCATGACGTGCTTGCCCGCGACCATGCATTGCTCGCCTTGCGATGCGTGCATCTGGGTCGGCGTGCTCAAGATCACCGCCTCAAGGCCGGGCAGCGCCAAGCTCTCCGCCAAACTGCCGGTCCAATGTGGAATCTTCCATTGCTGCGCGACTTCGCGGGCGGATTCAGCGCTCGAGCCGACGAGGGAAACCACCTCAATGCCCGGAATTTTGGCCATGGCCTCCAGATGCTTGACCCCGAACGCTCCGGTGCCCGCGAGACACACCTTCAAGTGAGGCTCCTGTTTTCCAGGATCATGAGAGCGACTGCCGTGTTCGAAGCCGGCACGTGGTAGTGCCTATAAACCTCTGCAGCATCGGTGTCGATAGCGCCGCGCATGATGTGCCACATCACCATCTCCACGCCTTCGGAGCCGGCTTCGCGCATGTATTCCGTATGGGTGATGCGAGTCAGGGCGACCGGATCCTTGGTCATGCCGTCAAGAAAAGCCTTGTCGAACTCACGGTTGATCAAACCGGCGCGTTCGCCCTGCAATTGATGCGACATGCCGCCGGTACCGTAAATGACGACGCGCAGGTCCTGCTCGAAACTTTCCACCGCGCGGCGAATAGCCTGACCGAGTTTGAAGCAACGCGCGCCCGTGGGCGGCGGATACTGCACGACATTGACGCACAGGGGAATGACGGGGAAGGGCCATTGCGAGGTCTTGCCGCAGGTAATGGACAGCGGCACGGTAAGACCGTGGTCCACCGGCATTTCATTCGCGATGGTCATGTCGAACTCATCCAGGATGAGGGACTCGGCCAGATGCCAGGCGAGCGCCGGATGTCCTTGCACTACTGGTACCGGACGCGGTCCGAAGCCCTCGTCGGCGATCGGGAAGCGATCGGCCACCCCGATGAGAAACGTGGGGATGATCTGCAGTGAAAAGGCGCAGGCATGGTCGTTGTAAACGACGATGGCCACATCGGGCGCGAGCTTCGCCAGCCACTGACGCGCCGGTTCGTAGCCTTTGAAGAGACTTTCCCAGTAGGGCGTTGCCGTGATGCCCCGATCCATGGCAACGCCGATGGCAGGAACGTGAGAGCAAGCAATGCCGGCGACGATGCTAGCCACGGGAATTATCCGATCCAGCGTCATTTTTATAGCGGTTGCCCTCGGGGGAGCGGCCGCCGGCCAGCATCATCTTTGCGTATTCTTCCTTTGAAACTCCGGACATCATCGAAGCCACATCCTGAAATGTCAGGCCGTCGCAGAAGGCGATCTTGATCGTGTAGTAGATATTACCGCCTACTTTGAGCATGCCGAGCCAGTCGCGTTTCAAGACGGTGCGCCGTTGCTCTTCGCTGAGGGTAAATTGATCGAGATAAGCCGCTTCATCTTCCTTGAACTTGCGGCGATTCTCCGCAATGTTGAGAGACATGCAAAACATATTCAAGGCATAGCCCTCGCGTCCGCGGCGCGAGTCATACACGTAGGTTCCAGGAATAGTTTCATAGTCGCGCGAGACCGTCATGCGCTTAACTTCGCGGCGCTGGTGCGCGGCGCTGCCTGTTTCGAATGAATTTCCTTTCTGACGGTATCGCACACCAGATTTATGGCGTTGCGCATGAATCGACTTTTGGGCCGCAGCGAGGACGTGACCATCGACAACGAAATCGTCAGCGTGGGCGCGAGGATGGGCTTGACCAATACATCGTCGCTCCACGGCGTCGACCTGACGGCGTTGATGGGCAGAACCGCAAAGCCATGGCCCTGCCTGACA
>Ga0210387_10003108_pt1 | contig 12735 bp, 11 predicted proteins | sample IncBWC7OmetaG_FD_160108 | JGI IMG/M metagenome (GOLD analysis project Ga0210387, IMG submission 160108) | Forest soil microbial communities from Barre Woods Harvard Forest LTER site, Petersham, Massachusetts, United States - Inc-BW-C-7-O ...
CAGAGCGAAGCCGAGCGCTTTCTGCGAGAGGGCAGCGGACCATGGGCAGATCTAGCGCTCACCTTGCCCGTTTTCTTGGGCTACCACCTAGGCGTGGTGTTTCTACCGGTGCGCAACGCGGCCGACATCGTCACGCGCGAGCTCACGTCAATCGCGGAAAATAGTCTGCTCGCCTACGCTGGACTCACCCTCGGCATCGGAGCGGTGTTCGTGGGTGTCCTCTTGATGCTCGGGCGAGCCCACACGCTCCGCGCGTCGCGTTTCGTGTTCGTCGGGCTCGAGGGCGTCCTGTATGCGATCGCTATGCGGCTTGCCGGGCAATACGTGGTCACCAAATTGGCGTTGCTCGCGGCGCCCGTTCCTGAAGGTCAATTCAGCTCCCTCGTGATGTCGCTAGGCGCTGGCTTTTACGAGGAAATCGCGTTTCGAGTCGGGCTCTTTGGGCTTGGCTTGCGGCTCTTGTTGGGTTTCCTGGGCCCGATGTTGCCGCTCAAGCGTACGCTCTTCAGTGTCGGTTGGGCCGTGGTGGCGGCGGCAGCCTTCAGCGGTTGGCACTATGTCGGGGAGCTCGGCGACCCATTCGAGCTGCGCTCGTTCGTGTTTCGTTGGGTATGCGGCTTGGTATTCACGCTGATCTACGCGTTCCGTGGCTTTGCGCCTGCGGTTTGGACGCACACGATCTACGACGCCTGGGTGCTCGCTCTGTAGACCCCCGCTCGCTAGGTTCGCTCAGCGAGCACGAAGTACTCGACGTTGCCCTTCGGCCCGGGGACCGTGGAGTCGACGCCGCCACGCACTTCGAAACCGCTCGCTCGTACCGACTCCAGAGCTCGTTCGATAGCTGCGCCGCGCACCGCCGCATCGCGAATTACGCCGCGTTGACGGCGCGCTTCGTCGCGCCCCACCTCGAACTGCGGCTTCACCATCGCGAGCAGACGAGCACCGGGTGCGAGCCACGACGCGATCGCCGGCAATAGCTTCTCCAAGCTGATGAATGATGCGTCCACGACCACCAAATCCAGCGGCTCGTCGAACTGCCGGCGTTCGACGTGGCGCGCATTGGTTCGGTCCATGACCACGACCCGCGGGTCGCTCACGAGCTTGTGCGCGAGCTGCCCATGACCCACGTCAATCGCGTAGATCTTGCGGGCGCCGAGCTGAAGAAGACAATCCGTGAAGCCCCCCGTCGATGCACCTACATCCACGCACGTCGCGGCGGTGACCTCGCAGTGCAACGCTTCGAGCGCGCCGAGCAACTTGTAACCGCCGCGGGACGCGAAGCGTTCGCTTTCACGGACGCTGAGCTCCACGGTTACGTCCAGCTCAGTCCCCGCCTTTTCAATGCGCTGCTCTGCAGCGAAGACCTTTCCAGCCAGGATCAGAGCCTGCGCCCGCGTCCGGGTAGGGACCAGGCCACGCTCCACGAGCAAGAGGTCGACGCGACGCTTCGCCGGCAAGACCCCAGACTACCTGAGCGCCAATAGCCCGGCGAATTCGCGAGAAAAAAGAGTTTTCTAACGCGTCGCGTTACACTCCATTTGCCTTCACGAAACAATCCGATACAGGATGCCGCCGTCCGACAGGGCTGGTCAGGCCAGTTTGGTTTCGAGCCGCAGCCCAGCCCCATTTGGTGATCTTGAAGCGGAGGACTCGATGAAAAGCGTAAAATTCGGGACGATCGGCATGTTGGTTGGCTGTGCGGCGCTCATGGCGTCGGGGGCGGCGTTTGCCCAGGAACCGGCAGCGACCACCACTACGACCACGACGACCACCCCGGTCGCGACACCGGCTCCGGCCAGTGCCCCGGCTCCGGCGCAAGCCGGGATGGCATTGCCGGGCGCAACGCCAGATGCCCCGGTTGGCTCTAGGGACCACGACGGCGTCGTCGGCCATTTCGCCGTCGGCTACATGGGCCGTCGCTCGATGTTGATCGACGCCGCGGCTCCGGCCGTCGACGCGCCGATCATCGGCGCGCGCTACTGGCTCGATCCGATGCTCGGTATCGACGTGGGTCTTGGCCTGTTGTTCAGTGGCGGGTCCACGAGCACGGGTGGCGTGAGCGTCGACAACCAGGGGTATTCGATCTTCATGCTGCACGGCGGTGTACCACTCGCTTTGGCGGGCTCGAAGCACTTCAGCTTCCAGATCGTTCCGGAATTGAATTTCGGCTACGGCAGCTCGAAGCGCAACGGCGTGGGTGATGATCTATCGGCGATCCACTTCGACATTGGCGCGCGTGCCGGCACGGAGATTCAATTCGGGTTCATCGGTATTCCCGAGCTCTCGCTGCAAGCAGGCATCGGTCTCGCATTCAGCGTCGATCACTTGAAGGCCTCTCCCGCGATGGGGAATGCCGTCACCACGAGCGAGAGCGCGCTCGGGACCTCGGTCGGCGACAATCCGTGGAACATTTTCACGGGCAATATCGCGGCGCTGTACTACTTCGATTGATTCCACACTGCTCAAGTCGAAAACGGATGTACCTTTCAGGGTCCGCGCGCTTCGGGACGAAGTGTCTCCGGAGTGCGCGCCCTTCACGAGACACGGAGGTTCACGTGATTCAGCAACGTTTTTTGCTGTGTTTCTTGGGATTCGGAACGCTGATGGCTTGTAGCGGCTCCGGCGCAACCGTGGTTGACCCGGTCAATCAAGATCCGTCGGTCAATATCCTGCCGGGAGCGGTCAATCAGGACCCGCCAACGAATGGCCAGCGTCCGCCGACGAACAATCAGAGCGCGTCTTCGGTCGTGGGCTCTGGCCCAATGGGCGGCGGGCAAGGCGGCGGGGGCAATCGCGGGCCGGGTGGAGACAGCGGCACCGGGAACGTAGCCGGTTCGGGCACTGGGACGTGTAGCACGTCCGATTCGTGCGCCACCTGTGACCAGGTCAATGATTGTCTGGGCTCTTGCAACTGCTTCAATCAGTTGCAGTTGGGCACGACACTGGATTGTCCGACGGTCTGCGCAGCGCAGTGAGGGGCTAGTTCGAGATACGGCGATCGTCGGCTAGTTGTTGGCGGTCGCCGCATTTCTTTTGTCCATTGTCCGCTCAGATTTGGTCGGCGCGCGCTGTGCAGCCGCCTAGGGATGCGAGTCGACGGAGTGCTGCTCGCTGCCGGGGCAGCGGTGGCGGGCGGAGTCTGCGCGGTTTACCCGCTGCCGACGGTGATTTGCGGGCTGGTCGCGTTGGCGGTCTTGGCCAGTGACGTATCTCGACGGGCGCGAGTCCTCATCCTACTGATCTTCGCACTGGGCGCCACGCGCGGTGCCCACGAGATTCATGTCTTCGAAACGACGCGCATCCTCGAGCGAGACGCGATAGGGCCGCCGAGTCGCTGCGATCTCAGCGCGGTCGTCGACAGTTCGCCGGTTTGGTCCGACGGTACGGCGAGCTTCGTCGCGAGAGTCGAACGCGCTGAGTGCGCGGAGCGCGTGTTGCCAACGCCGTTCGTCGCGCGGCTCCATGGTGGCCCGGACGGCCTTGCTCGTCAGGATCACGTGCACGTCATTACAGATCTTGCTCCGGTTCAGCTCTTTCGCAACGTCGACGCGGCCGACCCAACGCCAAACGCTGCGCGTCAGGGCATCGTGCTCACCGGTGGCGTGCTGACGCTCGATCTCCTGGATCGACATTTCGGCCTTCGTACGTTGATCGACCTCGCCCGCGCCCGTGCGCGCCGACGCATCGTCGCGACCTTCGCTCCGGCGGCGACGGCCATGGCACGCGCGCTCGTGCTTGGGGAAAACGACCTGCCTCCGGAGGACGCGCGCGCGTTCCAAAAAAGCGGGCTTTCGCACATGCTGGCGGTCAGCGGGACGCACCTCGTTTTTGCCGTGGTGGCGCTGGTTCACGGCATCACATTCTTGCTCGTGCGCATCGAGCGGCTTTCTGCGCGCTTCGTCGTCATGCGTTTTGCGAGCCTTTTGGGCGTCGGTTTGTCGCTCGTATATGCTGATTTTGCCGGAGGTGGTGGTTCGGCCTGGCGCGCGGCGTTCATGCTTTCAGTGGGCTTTTTGGCGCGTGCACTCGGTCGCAAACCGGCGACCGTGCGCACGTTTGGGCTCTCGACGCTGGTCTTTGCGGTCCAAGATCCGCTGTGCGCGTTCGACCTGTCGTTCATGCTCTCGGTCGCCGCAACCGCTGGACTGATCTGGCTTGGTCGTCCGCTCGCCGAGCGCTGTGAGCGCTTGCCATCGCGTTTGTTGCGCTTCATCGCGACGAGCTTCACCACCACGCTCTCAGCGACTATTCCGTGTGCGCCGCTGCTCGCGCTGCTAGCCTCGGGCGTTACCCTGGCGGGGTTGGTGGCCAACGTTTTGGCTGCTCCGCTCGGTGAATCCGTGGCTCTACCGCTGTGCTTGGCGCATCTGCTGCTGTCTCCAGTCGCGCCGCTCGAACGCGGAGCCGCGCTGGTCGCCTCCGGCGCGCTCTTACTCGTGAAGCGCATCGCGGTTGCGAGCGCGAATGCGAGTTTCTTCGGGCTCACGCTGCCGGAACCGGGGCGCTTTCAGCTCGCGGCGATTGCAATTTTCGTGGTCGGAATCGCTCTGCTTCGGGGCAGCTGGTTCGCGGCGCTCGAGCCACGGATGCTCCGGCGTTTGCGCAGGCTCTGGTGCCTCGTCTCGGTGCTGGCCTTTTGTGGAATCGAAGTTGCCACTCGGCGCGCGGGCCGTCCGACGGGAGTGTTGCGAACGAGCGCACTCGACGTAGGCCAGGGTGATTCGAACCTAATCGACCTACCGAATGGAGCAGCGTTACTGATCGACGGTGGCGGGTTCGTGGGCAGCCCGGTCGATCCGGGCAAGGCCGTTGTCCTGCCTGTGTTGCGCGCGCGGCGCCGAAGTCGCATCGATGTCGTCGTGCTGAGCCACCCGCATCCAGACCACTTCACGGGCTTGGCGAGCGCTCTCGAGGATATCGACGTCGGTGAGTTCTGGGATACCGGTCAAGGTGAGGCTGAGGGCGCGGGTCCTGTCTATGCCGAGCTCTTGCGCAAGTTGCGTGCGCGCGGCGTACCGATTCGCCATCCCGCGGAGCTGTGCGGGGCGGTGCGAGCCTTTGGTGACGCATCCTTACGCGTGCTGGCGCCCTGCCCCGCATTCACACCGCACCGCGGCGCAAACGACAACTCCATCGTGATCTCGATTGAATACGGCTCGCGCCGGTTCCTCTTTACGGGTGACGCCGAGAACGAGGAAGAGACAGAGCTGCTCGAGGCGCACGGCGCAGATCTGCGCGCCGACTACTTGAAGGTAGGCCACCACGGCAGTCGTACCTCGAGCAGCGAAGCTTTCTTGTCTGCGGTTGCGCCGGCCCTTGCCACGCTGTCATGCGGCGTGCGCAATCGCTTCGGTCATCCGCACTTGGCCACCGTGGAGCGCCTCGCCGCACACGACGTGGTGGCGTTGCGCCTCGATCGAAGTGGGTCGGTCGTCGTCACCACGGACGGGCACGCGATTTCGGCGCGCGCCGCACGGGTCCCGCTCTGACTACTTGTCGCGTTCCTCTACCTACGCGACACTCCTACAGGTGAGCGCGTTTTCACCACCAGAGATACGGTCCCTGATCAGCGCCGAGCGGCTCGCCGAGCGCGTGGCTGAGCTCGCTGCGTTGATCACTCGTGAATATTCGGGTCGGTCGCTCGTGCTTTTGTGCGTCCTCAAGGGCAGTTTCGTGTTTGCGGCAGATTTGGCCCGCTCCATCGCCCTGCCCGTACGCATCGAGTTTCTCGGCGTACGCAGCTATGGGGACGACACTAAGTCGAGCGGCGTCGTTCAAATCACGCAAGATCTGACGCGACCGGTGGACGGCGACGACATTCTGATCGTCGAGGACATCGTCGATACGGGTCTCACCCTGTCGTACTTGCGCGAACAACTTCGGTCTCGCAACCCTGCGTCGATCAAAGTGGCGGCGCTTCTACATAAGCCCGCGCGCAAACAACGCGAGGTCGAGATCGATTATCTCGGTTTCACGATCGACGACGTGTTTGTTGTCGGCTACGGTCTGGACTACGCCGAGCGTTATCGAAACCTGCCTTTTTTAGGCGTGCTCGATCCGGAGAGCCTGCTGGGCTCGTGAAAACCAAGACTCGGAGATTCGCCAACGAAGGTGGCAGCCGACGGCTGGCTTGCCAACGGAGTATCGAGCACTTGTCACGAGCGACGGCAAATCGCCGCGGTCCGTGGCTTGCTCTAGCCAGACTACGTGATGGTCGATTGGGAAGGGTATGACCAGCTCTAGCCGCATTTCACCGGGAGCTATTGCGGTGCTCGTGCTCAGCGGGTGGATTGCCGCTTGTGGGGGCAAGTACGATCCGGGCAATCAGAAATCCGGAACCGGCGACCCTGGGTCGAACACCGGCGGGAGCTCCTCCGGCACGAGCACGGGCACGAGCACCGGCTCACTGCCCATGCATACGTTGGGTGATTGCGTGCCTGGCTTCGACCGCAGCAGCAATCCCTCTCGGCCCTGCGCTTGGGTCACTGAAAAGGGAGAATGCTTCGATACGGACGATGCGGCTTGTGCCTGCATCTGCCCAACCAGCGGCGCGAGCATTTGTTCGAGCTCGCTCTCGCCCAATCAAAATGGGGCGATCATGGTCTACTGCGACCCAGCGTGAGGGCGCTGAGCTACTCGCGCTCGCCCGATTTCGGCTCGTCTCCGGCTTCGATTTGGCTGGCCGCGGCGTCGCGCAAGCGTTGCAATCGCTCGGCAATGGCCTTCTCCAAACCTTGGTTCGTGGGCTCGTAGAAGCGAACGCCGACGAGCTCGTCGGGTAGGTAAGTCTCGCCGGGCACGAAGCTGCCGTCTCGCTCGGGCGGGTACTGGTAACCGTGTCCGTAGCCTTCGTCCTTCATCAAGCGCGTTACGGCGTTTCGCAGTTTCTTCGGGACGGGCAATGCTCCGCGCTCTTCGATTGCTGCGCGCGCGGCACCGATGGCGCGCTTGACCGCGTTCGATTTGGGACAGCTCGCCAAATACAAGCAAGCGTGCGAAAGCGGGTAGATGCCTTCCGGCAGCCCCATGCGTCGAAAGGCGGCGTCCGCATTGACCGCCACTTCCAGCGCGCGCGGGTCTGCGTTGCCGACATCTTCACTGGCAAAAATGAGTAAGCGGCGCAGTAGGAACAAGGGATCGTCGCCGGCGTCGAGCATACGAAATAGCCAGTAGAGAGCCGCATCCGGATCGCTGCCTCGCAGCGATTTGATCAGCGCGCTCGCGACGTTGTAGTGCTCTTCGCCCGACTTGTCGTAGAGCAGCGTACGCGCCTCACCGGCCCGCTCGACAGTGCTGGACTCGAGCAGGGAGTTGCTTTCGGGCAAGAGCGAGACAGCGACCTCGAGCAAGCCAAGTGCACGGCGCGCGTCGCCCCCTGAGACCTTGGCGATTGCCGCCAACGCATCGGGCTCTGCGCGCACGCCGCGCTCGCCGAGGCCGCGCTCCGAGTCGGTCAGGGCGCGCTCCAGCAAGGCCACGATGTCCGCCTCCTTCAGGCCCTCCAACCGGAACACGCGACAGCGCGACAACACCGCCGCGTTTACGGAAAAAGACGGATTTTCCGTAGTTGCGCCGATCAGCGTCACCGTGCCGTTCTCCACATGCGGCAGGAAGGCGTCTTGTTGGCTGCGATTGAAGCGATGAATCTCATCCACGAACAGCGTCGTGCCACGACCTTGATAAGCTCGGCGTTCGCGCGCTGCGTCGATGATCGTTCGAAGCTCCTGAACACCACCCAGGACCGCGCTGAACGCGACGAACTCCGTCTTCGTGATGCGTGAGATGACGTGCGCGAGGGAAGTCTTTCCCGAACCCGGCGGTCCCCACAAGATCAACGATGGGACACGGTCGCGTTCGATCGCCTCGCGCAGGAGTCGCCCACCGCTCAGCAATGTGTCCTGCCCGAGGACCTCCTCCAGCGAACGCGGACGCATCCGTTCCGCGAGCGGGGCTGGCGGAGCCGCTAGATGTCCGCGGCGCGCGGCGGCCTCGAGCAGTGTGGGCTCGCTCGGCGGGCGGACGCCGCGCCGGGCCACCGCTAATGGCTCGCTTTCGGCCGTTCGCCGAAAATGGCGGTGCCGACGCGCACCATCGTGGCGCCAGCGGCGACTGCGTATTCGAGGTCCGAGGTCATGCCCATGCTTAGCTCAGGCAGACGCGCCGCGCCGCCATGGAGCTCGCGCAGTCGCGCTAGCTCGTTGAAAAAGGGCTGCGCGCCGCTCGGGTCTGCGCTGTGCGGCGGCACGCACATGAGACCCGCGAGGCTCAAGTGCTGTGCGGGCTCCAGAGTTTTCAAGATCTCCGACAGCGCTTCGGGAGCGCAGCCGCTCTTCTGGGCTTCGCCGCCTAGGTTCACTTCGACCAACACCGACAGGCGAGCATTCCTCATGGCCAACTGGCTGGACTCATCGCGGTTAGCGACGCGCTTCTCTAGCTCGCGAGCCAGCTCGACCGAATGAACCGTGTGCACCGTCGACGCAAGATTGACCACCACGCGCGCTTTGTTGCGCTGCAGGTGACCGATCATGTGCCAGCGGAGGTCGGGCAAGTCCGCCAGTTCGAGGGCCTTCTCCTGCAACTCTTGCACGTAGTTCTCGCCGAAATCTCGCTGCCCCGCCGCATATGCGGCTCGCACCGCCGAAGCGGGTTGAAATTTGGAAACCGCAACCAGGCGAACCGAGCCAGGCGCGCGTCCGGCACTCAGCGTGGCTTGTTCGAGGCGTGCTCGAACTCGCTCCAAACTTCTCTGGATGTCGCTCACGCTCGCCTCAGTTGGCTTGCTTCTTGAGCTCGATGGCCGCTTGTCGAACCTTCAAGCTATCGCCGCTCGAGGCTTCGATGGATCCACGAAAACCGTCTCCATCTCGGGTTGCCACGAGCACACCATGCAGGCCCGAGCTGTCGCTTGGGGCGAGCGTGACGCGCAGGGTGTCGTCTTCGACTTTGCCGCTCGCGTGGCTCGCACCGAGTGATCCGTCACTCGAGCCGTCCACCGTGCCGTCATCGGCGATCTTGAGCTCCAGTTTGCCTGGCCCGCTCGAGAGCTTGCCGTCATCTGCCGCCCATTCGCGGACGGCGCCCGTCTTGACCTCGACGGGCGAAAGTTTTGCGTCGTAGCTGCCCTGGAATGCGCCAGAAAACCAAGGTTTCGGCTTGGTCGCCTCGACCACCGCGCTCGCGCTCGCGGCTGGTGATTGCGCGGACGCTACTTGCTCGTGGTTGTCGACGTGGCTCTTGCAGCCCGTGCAGCCCAGGCTCACTGCAGCGCTCGCGACCAATCCGAAACTGACATGCGCGCGCCAGGTCATGAGCGAACGAGCTCGCGAATGCGGACGCCGAGCTCTCCTTCCAAATTCACGAGCTCGCCGCGGGCAACCTCGCGCCCAGCGACGCGCAAGACGACCGGTTCGGCGATGCGCCGGCCGGTCTCGATCACGTCTCCCGGGCCGAGCTCGGCCCACTCACGGGCCGTCATGCTCACCGCGCCCATCTCGACGCGCACCACTACTGGCGACTCGAGCGCGGCGTCCGAGAGCCGCGAAGCATCGGGTTTCTCGCTATCTGACATGGGCTCGTTCCTTCGGCGTTCAGGAGGCGCGTCGGTTGAATCGAATGGAAGGGCGACGCTCTCGCCCCGTATCACGATTTTGCCGTCGCGCGACAGCACCGCCGAGACACCGTCGTCGCGACGCGCGGCGGCGAGCGCCACGCGACCCGCGCCACTTGCGTCGAGCCACAGCCCGGCACCCAGAAACCAAGCATTTCCCGGCTTGAAATCGGCTAGCGCGTCGCGCTCCGCGACACCGAGCCCGATCACGACGGGCACTGCAATTTCCAGCTCGCCGAGGGTCGAGAGCGCCGCTCGCGGGCTTTCGGCGAGCTCAGCTAAGCCGAGCGCTGCGACGACTTGGTATGGGGTGCCCGCAACGACGACCGTCGCCTCCAAGTATACGTCGCGAGCCCTCGCGGAGGCCTCGCTGGCGTCGAGCAAGTGGAGCGTGTCTCGCGCACCGGAACGACGCGCTAGCTCCAGCACGACCGCACTCAGCGCGCCGGCCAGCGAGTCGTCGAGAGTTGCCTGTGGTGACAAGGCGACGGGTCGGCGCAATATGCGCGCCAAAACATTGCTGGCGAGCTCGGGCTCGATGGCGAGCGCGCACACCACCCCGCTGCCTCCGAGCTCGAGACCGAGCTCTGCGGCGGGGCGCCTCCGCGGCGTGTCGCTGCTCACGCGCCGGACCACGATCGAGACATCGCAGTCGCTGAGCTCCGCGAGCGCCTGCCCGATCCGCGCTATATCGAGCACTCCTTGCACTTCGCGTCGGGCGCGTGATGCACGCCGGGCAGCGTCGCGCGCGATGCGTTCGAGGGCATTCCAGGGGTAGGCGGTTGTGGCGCCGAGATTCATGACGGGCAGATGCTAGCGCGCGCCGCTATGCTCCAGGGCGCCTTCAGGTCCGGTCCGAAAATAACAGTAAATACAGTGGCTTGCATCGTTTTCCACAGGCCACGCACAGGGCTGTGGAGGCGCTGTTGGTAGGTTGTCGAAAGTCGCAGAGGCAGCGTGATAGCCTGAATTCATGCGGCAAGGCCTCAGCGCGCTGGTTCTGTTCTCGATGATCGCGATCGCGAGCTCAGCTCTCGCCGAGAGCAAGGCTGCCAAGAAAACTGATGATGGCAAGCGCCGTGATCCGAAGGGGATCAAAGGAATCAGCCCTTTTTGGGAAGCGCTGAACCGGGGCGATAGTGCCTACTCCGCGCGTGACTTCGATGGGGCTATCGCCGCGTACCGCGAAGCGATCACGGCCGAGCCACAGAACGCGCTCGGCCACTACCGCGCCGGTGAAGCGCAGATCGCCAAGGGTGACCTGAAGGAGGCGGATGCCGCGTTCGCTGCCGGGCTGCGCTTCGTTGGCAATGACTCGATGTTGAAGGCCAAGCTCGAGTTTGCGGTCGCGGATCTGGCTGAGCGTCAAAAGGCCTATGACGATGCCACTCAAAAGTGGACGGAGTATGAAACCTTCACGACCGCGCAGCCGGATGCTAAGGGCTATCCGGCGTCCGCAACAGAACGGAAGAAGGTCATCGAGGCCTGGAAGAAGCTCAGCGCTGACGCCGCTGAGGTCAAAGTTCGCATCGATAAACGGCTGAAAGAAGCCGACGATTCGGTGCGCAAGAGCTCGAAGTAAACCCGCTCGAGTGGCGGGCCCGTGTGGTCAGGCGAGCGGCTGTCGGTTGCCGCTCGCAGCGCTCAGGGCACGTGCACGCGTACGCTCTGCGACAATGCTTCGTCAGCGTGCCGCGCGAACGCGAGAAAGCGAGGATAGTCATTCGGTTGGACACGCCCCGCCGGCAGGTTCACCGTTCGCACCAGCGACAGCTCGCCGGCCTTCGCGGTGTCGGCGACCTGCACCGAGCGATCACCGTCGTTGATCGTCACCGGCGCTACGTCGCTCGCGAGCTCGGCACCCTTCGGTAGGACGATGCGTAAATTGATCTCGCGGTGCGTGGCTTCCACCATGAGCAATGGCGTCTGCCGCTGCGGCAATGCCGCAAGCTGGCTGACACGCGGTCCGAACGGGGGCGCGACCAGGAGCATGTCGCCGGAGCGTTGGGCAAACCCAGGCACTCTACCCTTGGCGCGAATCACGAGCGGATTGTCCAAGTCGTCGAAGTGATCGATGGCGTAGCTTTGCAGTTCGAGGCCACGCAACTCGGGGCCGAGCAAGCGAGACTCGAGCACGTCGCGCAGTTGCTCTTCCGGGATCTCGGCTAGGGCATTGCGCAGCCCCATCGCGTATTTGCCGAAGAAGCTCTGCTCGAGCTCGAGCTCCGCTGAGCCGTCGGCGCTCAGGCGGAGTACGCCTGCGTAGCGCACGTTGTCGAGCGCGCCCGCTGCCGGGACCTGCGCTGAGGTTGGTTTGTCGTCCGAGAGCACGTATGCCGGCATGCCGCGAGCTTCCGCGGGCACATACGCGAACGGCGTGTATTTGCCGCCGAAGCTGAGCCACAGCGGCTCGCGGTCGCCCGTCACGTGGAGCAGGGGTTGAGTGAAGAGCGCGGCCTCGGAAAAGGGCCCGCTCGGCGGCAAGCTCAGGCGATTTTGCGCGACTGCGTAGTTAATCGGAATACCCAGCGCGCGGCACAGCGCGATGTAACCGCGCCATTGATTGCCGTTCTTGCCGATCACGACGCGCCGCCCGTCGCTTTCGTCGCCTTCCTGCACGTTCGCCACCATCCAACGATAGAGCCGCTTCGCGCGTTCGGTGCGCTGAGTCTCGGGCACGCCCTCGACGATGTGCGTCGCGATGCGCACGATGCGCGGGTCGATGGGCGTCACGTCTGCCACCGCGTCGCTCATCGAGCGCAAGCTGTCATTGAGGCTGATGCCCCAGCCGAGTTGCACGCTGGGCAAGAACTCCGTGACCGGCGCGCCGAACGGCTCGACCGGCGCGGCAGGGCTGTTGTGAACGACCCAGCGGCGCACCACGAGCGGGCCATTTTCAGTGACCTCCGGCTGAGGAACGTCATTTCGTGTCTCGATCAGGAGCGGCTTGCTCTTCGGCGAAATCACGACCAGCTCGCTGCGAGCGTAGGCGATATTTTCCTCGCGGAAAAACCAGCGCGGGCCGGCATAACTCAAGCCGCGCTGGCCATCACCTGCGTTGCTCTCGATGCGCTCCGTCTCGATGTAGTCCCCGACCTCGAGGTGCGGCATCGTGACGGTCTGTTTGC
>Ga0210387_10003111_pt1 | contig 12733 bp, 10 predicted proteins | sample IncBWC7OmetaG_FD_160108 | JGI IMG/M metagenome (GOLD analysis project Ga0210387, IMG submission 160108) | Forest soil microbial communities from Barre Woods Harvard Forest LTER site, Petersham, Massachusetts, United States - Inc-BW-C-7-O ...
CCTGCGCCCAAGAACGAACTGAATCCCTTCGCGTTCTCCGCGGCGCGCGCCTGAAAATACTGAATGATTTCCGTCTCAGACAGGGGACCGGGGAGGGGAAGCGGACTACGCAATCTAAATTTCTCCGGGATCGATTGAAACAAATCCTCGACGGAGAGCGCGCCAATCGCCGAGAGCATTTCTTCGCGTTCCGACGGACTCTTCGGGAGATAACGCATCAGGTCTAGTGTTCCTTTGCTTTTTCTGCGATGTAAGCTTCGTAGGCGGCAGCATCCATCAGGGACGCAACGTCTTTTGGATCAGCGAGTCGGATCTTCACAAGCCACGCCGATCCGTGCGGATCGGAGTTGATTTTCTCAGGAGCTTCGCCGAGCGCGGCATTCGTCTCCGTTACTTCGCCACCTACGGGCGTAAAGATCTCGCTGACGGCTTTCACCGATTCCACCGTTCCGAGGGATTGTCCCGCTTTCAATTGAGCGCCGACTTTCGGGAGCTCGACAAAGACGACGTCGCCGAGTTCATGCTGGGCGTAGTCGGTGATTCCCACGGTACCGATGGAGCCGTCCAATTTGATCCACTCGTGCTCTTTCGTGTAGCGGAAGTCCATCGGGTACATGCTTGCTCCCTGATGCCATTTGATTTTGATGCGCTCCGGCTACTGAGGTCGCTTATAAAACGGAAGCGCGATAATCCGTGCCGGTGCGGCTTGCCCACGGATGCTGATCTCAATTTTCGTGCCAACCGGACCCGTTGTCGATGGAACGTACGCCATGCCGACATTTTTCTTCAGAAACGGCGCAGGGCCACCGCTGGTGACGCGCCCCGCCTCGCGCCCCTCGATCAAAACAGGATAGCCGTCCCGGCCGATTCGCTTGTCGCCCATTTCGAAACCCACGAGACGCCGGTCGAGGCCGCAGCGTTTTTGCTCCTTCAAGATTTCGCTTCCAAGAAATAGGCCTTTGTCGAGTTTGCAGATCCAGCCAAGTCCCGCCTCGAGCGGAGTAGTCGTTTCGTCGATTTCATGTCCGTAGAGGCACATGCCGGCTTCCATTCGCAGAGTGTTGCGTGCGCCGAGGCCGCAAGGCAAAAGTCCCGCAGAGCTGCCGGCTTGCATCAGGTCGTTCCAGATCTTTTCCGAATGCTCCGGTGCAAAGTAAATTTCAAAACCGTCTTCGCCGGTGTAGCCCGTCCGAGCAATCAGACAATCGACCCCGGCGACCTTTCCGAACGCGAAATAATAGTAACGGATCGGATCGAGCGGAACCTCCGTTAACTGCTGAAGTATATCCTTTGCGCGAGGCCCCTGAATCGCGAGCTGGGAATACCGCGGACCTGCATTCTCGACTTTTGCGTCGAACGTGTTGTTCGCGACAATGTGCTCGAAGTCGTGATCCTGGTTGCCTGCGTTCACGCACAACAGATAATGCGCATCGGAAATTTTATGGACAAGAAGGTCGTCCACAAAGGTGCCGCGGTCGGTCATCAAGCCGGAGTAATGCGCCTGGCCAACGATCAGCTTCGCGGCGTTGTTGCAACTGACCTTCTGGACAAGGTCGAGAGCCTGCGGCCCGCGTATTTCGATCTCGCCCATGTGGCTCACATCGAACAAACCCGCCCGCCTACGCACGGCTTCATGTTCGGCAAGAATTCCGGCGTACTCCAGCGGCATGTCCCAGCCGCCAAAGTTCACCATCTTCGCTCCGAGGCGGCGATGAACGGAATTCAGAGCTGTTTTGCGCAGTTCCGCAGTAGCCGGTGTCGTCACAGAGGATTTCTCAACATAGAGACAAGAAAACCAACGTAGCATGCGTATTACGGAGTGTCAAGAAAGGCGGCGCAAACGCCCGCGGGGCGTTTCTGAACTTCTCGATCGGACCACCAGTCCCAATCCGGCAATCACTTGAGGGAAGCCGCTTGTGGCTGGTGCACGTCTATCCTAGTATTAGTCGTTCGATCCTTAAGCAGCCCCGGCGGAGATCTCAACCCAGTGACCGTTCTGTGTTCGCAATGTGACAAGCCGGAGACGCAGTGCACCTGCGAAAAATTCTGCTGCTTCTGCCAGTCCCAATACAACATTCGACTTTGCGTCGATGGATTGTATTATTGCCCGGACTGCCGGGAGGCATGCGACGTGCGCGTTGTGGAGACCAGTGACCGTTGATCCAGCACGAACAGAATTGAAGCTGCACGACGATCCGCGCCTCCTTGCGGCGGTTGGCGCAGTTGTGTCGCACTCCGCCCATCGCGTGGGCCTTACACAACAGGCGCGAGAGGCTCTGGCGGAAGCCGCAGTGGACGCCTGCCGCGAAACCTTTCCTCTTCTCGGAAACGAGAACAGCGGTGATCGGGAACTTCGGATGGTCGTCGAGGACTTTCCCGACCGCGTTCAGATCACTATCGAACACTCAGGCGAAGCCGTACCGACCGCGGGGCTTGACTCATTTGTCGGGGGCGGGAAGACTGGAGTCGCCGCAGGAATCAGCAATTCACTCCAAGATACGCGCGTCGATCGCGTGCAGTACGACACTCACGAAGGCCGGTCCCGCGTGACGCTCATCAAGTATCGCGACGGTCGCAAAGCGAACGTCTAGCGTAGGGAGTACTGCGACAGCCGGCCATTCAAATCGCTTTGTTCACATCGGAACGGCAAATGCCTTGCTGCTGATCAGTGCGCCGATCTGGGCCTCACTCACCGGTGCTTCCACTTTTAGGCGGTCACCGGTCGGTACTACGCTTACGCCATCGAGAACTTTTGCGAGGTCGGGATTGGTTTGTGCCGTCTGATAGCGCTTGTACATCAGGCCCGCTTGAAAAGCCGCGCCGAGAAGATTGGCGTCGTCCGTGGAATTACAAACCGCTTGGAATTTTGCATTCACACCGCTGTCCGCATCCACATTGATCGTCATAGCCTTCAAGCGATCGACGATCGCGGCGGCCTGAGGGAACTGGCTCGTTTCGGGGAGGAGCTGCTGCATCGCGAGATGGGTGTAGTTCTTGTCCAGAACTGCCCAGACGATGCCGCTTCCGTTCACTTCGTTGATGAGCGGAAAAAGTTGATCGTTCGTCAGCAGACTCGGTGCGCCGCCCATGCGAACGTCGATGAGCTGTTCGAGTGCGGAGCGGTGCCCGAACGCGGCAGTGTTGCTGTCAAGAAACGTAAATAGAATATCTCCCGCGCCGCTTCCGCTTCCGTAGGCGTACAGGTGGAAACCGTGGAATTCAACTGAAGGAAGCTTTTGCGCTTTGAAGCGGGCCTCGGTGGATGACGGATCGAAGGAGCCGAGCGCGACGCCGACGACATCTTCGCCGCCCGCCTTGGATACGGGCAAACCGCCCCAGGCGAGCTCTTCCACCTGCGTATTCGGATCCACTCCCGCCGACGTCATGAACTGCTCGAACTGACGGAATTTGCTGGGCAAGAGCTGCTCGCGAAGTTTCGGGAACCAGGCGTACTTGCGAGCCGATTTCAGATCGGCATAGGCGAACTCGCCGACTTGTCTCGGAAACATTCCGATGATGCCGGTGCTCAGCGATCCCGCGGAACTGCGAGGCGAAATTCCCGCGAACACCACACCGAGGACCACTGCCGCGAACAACACAAACGCGATCAAACGATACTTTGGCTGGCTCACTTTTTGTCCCCTCAGAGCGGTTGCAATCACATCCACTACTATCGGCCGACGACAGCCTCGCCTTCAGTCACGCGCGCGAGGAGCGATGCGGATTCTGTGCGTAGGCGATCGGCAAAACTCGGATCCGTAATTGATTCCAGGTTGATGGCCACGTTTTCGAGCGCGCCCCGAACCGCCGCTGCCGCCATCAATCGCCCCACGCGAAGGTCTGACAACATAGACGCGCTGGATATCGATTCCAGTTGCCCAAGGCGTTCGAATACGTCAACAGCTTTGCGCGCGACTTCGAGCGGGACCTTTGCTGCGTCGTGCAGTGCGTGCTGGATCGCCTGGTCGCGTTTCCGTTGTTCGTCGGGTGTTGTTTGTGGCAGTTTGTAGGCGGCCATCACGGATTCAAAGGATGCGGCATCACGATCGACTGCCTCTGCCAGAGCGCGCGACGCGGTAAGAAATTCTGCCGCGGCTTCGCCCAATTGTTCTGCGTAGGCCGCCTGCGATTTCTTCTTGCGCGACAGCCCCGCGACCATCTGGCCGAGGCTTGCTCCAAGGGCGCCGGCAAGTGCGGATACTGAACCGCCGCCGGGAGCCGCGGTCGGCTGCGCAACGGCGTCCAGGAATGGCTGCGCCATGGCGGCAAGCCGCCCCGGTCCTTCGGGAACCGATCCACCGAGTGACGACTGGAGACGATTCTCTAACACCTGCGCGGGAGAAAAGTTCTCGAGCTGCAAGTAGAAGTCCGCAGTGAGCTCGATGGCGCGCTTCGGAATCAGTCCGACAATTTCGCTGCCCACGATTGAAACGCCGAAACGTTCCGCTTCGCGCTTCACCATCTCGAAGACGCGATGGATCGGCGTCTGCTCGAAATCGGTCAAATTGATTGAAACCTGCGCAAGATTTCGCGCGCGAAGGTCCACTCCCATCGCCTTGACGTAGCGCAGTCCGCCGCTTGAGAAGCGAATATTTTTTCCGATGCGCCTGGCGATATCAAGGTCCGGGGTGTTCAAGTTGATGTTGTAAGCAATCAGAAACTTTCGCGCGCCGACCACGATCGCGCCTGCGGTGGGATGAAGTCGCGGCTCTCCCACGTCGGGAGCGCGGTCGGGATTGCGAAGCACTTCTTCCCGCAATCCTTCAAATTGTCCCTTGCGAATGTTTTCGAGGTTGGTCCGCTCCGGCCGCTGTGCCGCCGCTTCGTAGAAATAGACCGGAATACTAAAACGGTCCCAAATTTCGCGTCCCATTTTCTTCGCGAGCACTACGCAATCTTCAATGGTTATACCCTCAATGGGGATGAAAGGGACCACGTCGGTTGCGCCCATGCGCGGATGCGCGCCGGAGTGTTTGGTGAGATCGATCAGTTCCGCGGCCTTTCCTACGCCGCGCAGCGCTGCTTCGGCCACCGCTTCCGGTTCTCCAGCGAGTGTCACCACACTGCGGTTGTGATCGGCATCGCTCTCGCGATCGAGCAGGAACACACCCGGCACTTCGCGCATCGCCGCGACGATGGCATCCACTATGGCGGTGTCGCGGCCTTCGGAAAAATTGGGAACGCATTCAACGAGTCGTTTCATGGGGTCGTTAGTTGCTTGAATGAATCACGATGCCGCGCTTCATCGTCAGGCTGCAAAGATTCACCCCAAAATAATACGGAATTTCGCGGTAATCGGCCACGTCAAACGCCGCGAGATCGGCATACTTGCCAACTTCGAGGGACCCGACGCGGTCATGCTGGCGGAGTGAATAAGCGGGATTGATCGTCGAGGCTGAAATCGCTTCGGCAGGAGTCATACGCATTTGGGTGCAGGCGAGCGAAAGAATCATCGGCATGCTGACGGTGGGGCTCGTTCCCGGGTTGAAATCGGTGGCGACTCCGACGATCGCGCCCGCATCGATGAACTTACGCGCCGGCCCATAGTGCGAAAGACCCAGATGAAAACAGCAGCCGGGAAGCAGGGTGCATACCACATTCGAGAGCGCCAGGGCTCGAATGTCGGTGCTATCGACCATTTCCAGATGGTCCGCGCTCGCAGCTTGCATTTCGATCGCAAGGCGCGCTGCGCCCGTGTGCGCAAGCTGTTCCGCGTGTATACGTGGCACCAAACCGCACGAGCGGCCGGCCATCAGGATTCTGCGTGCCTGCGGAACCGTAAATGCGCCGCGATCGCAAAACACATCGCAGAACTCGGCGAGTCCGGCCATCGCGACGTTTGGAATCCATTTCGTCGCGAGCAGATTCACGTACGCGTCCGCTCGTCCGCGATATTCTTTCGGGACTACATGGGCGCCGAGGAACGTCGCCGCAATATCAATCGGCTGCTCCTGATGCAATTCGTAGAGAATGTTCAGGATTTTGATTTCAGTTTTCCAGTCGAGACCGTAGCCGCTTTTCGCCTCGATGGTCGTCGTCCCGTACGACGCAAATCGCTGTAGATCTTCCATCGCACGCAGTTTCAGCGCCTTCGCAGACGCGCTGCGGGTGCCCTGTACACTGGAATGAATTCCACCCCCTCGCTTTGCGATTTCTTCGTAGGTGGCGCCGGAAATCCGATGTTCATATTCGGCTGCTCGGCTGGAAGGAAAAATCAGATGTGTGTGTGAATCGACGAATCCGGGGAGTACGACGCGGCCACCGAGGTCCAGCTTTTCCGCGCGTCGGGATTTTCGAGCGCGCTCGATCTTCCGCCTCGTTCCCACCGCGACGATTCGATCGTCGTGGATTAGCAGCGCGCCGTCGCGAATGATTCCAACGTCGGCAAGCGCACGCCCACGCCGCGGCGCGGACCCGCGCAGCGTCAGAAGCTGAGAACAGCCGGTGATAATCCAATCAGGCACGGCAGGGCGCTTCGATACTAACGTCACATCTGTCAAAAAACTACTACCAGAGTGCCGGACGCGCTCGCCTGCTTCTTCCGATCACGCACCGGCAGCTTTTGCGGCATAAGCGGGCGCAAATGTTTCGGTGGCAAACGATTCGAGCGTCGTGGGCGTCGTGTTCTTTTTCGAACGCTTCTCCTGCGGCACGATCAAGCCTGCATTGGCGCCTTTCCACATCTCAATCAACAACGCTGCGGTGCTTTTTGGCAATCCCATCTGAACCAGCGCCGGTTCGAGCATCATGAACGGCACTTGCATGTAACCGAGATCGGGCTTTCCGATCGACTTCCCCACAATCGTTGCCGCCTCTTTCATCGAGATGTCGCGCTGTCCATGGAGTTCCTGAGTGGTATGGCCGGAAAAATCGCGCGCAGCAAGCCGGCCCGCGGCGTATGTGCCGATATCCTTCGTCGCGATCCAGGGCATCGACGCATCACCTGTCATCCCGCCCGGCAGAACGCTCATCGATCGCATTGGCGCGATACTCAACAAAAGATTTTCCATGAAGAAGCCGGGACGCAGATAGAGGGCATTGAGGCCCTCTATGCGATTGAGTTTCAGTTCCATGTTGTGCAGACCGACGATGGGGCCGGTGCCCTCAACATTTTGTGCGCCGATGCTGCTTAAGGCGACCACATAAGGGACGCGCGCATTGGCGAGAGCCGCGGCGTAAGAATCGGAAACGCGCTCCTGATAGCCTCGCAAATCTTGCTGTGAAATGTCCTCAGGCACCAACACATAGACGGCTGTGGCACCGTCGAAAGCCTTCGTCATCGACGCGACATCTTCGACGTTGCCAATAAAGGCTTCCGCGCCCTTTTGTACGAGGGGCTCGAGCTTTTTTGCGTCGCGCCCAATTACGCGAACCTTTGCTCCCTTCGCAAGCAATATTTCTGCTGCGGGCCTTCCCGTGTGTCCTGTTGCTCCCGTTATGGCGATCATGAAATCTCCTTGTCAAGCGGTCCGCGATTTCGGTTTGCGGTTTCAGTGCCAATCCACCGGCGTGCGGAGCAGGATTAAGGCATCGGAATCTTGACGCCAGATTTATTGGCGAAGCTGATCGCTTCCGGATATCCAGCATCTGCGTGCCTAGCGACCCCGATACCCGGATCATTGGTGAGAACGCGCTCGATGCGCGCGGCCATTTCTTTCGTTCCGTCAGCGACCGTCACTTGTCCAGCGTGCAGCGAGTAGCCGATGCCCACGCCGCCGCCATTGTGAATTGAAACCCAACTTGCGCCACTCGCCGTGTTCAGCAGGGCATTCAGCAGCGCCCAATCTGCAACCGCGTCCGAGCCATCACGCATTTTTTCGGTTTCGCGAAATGGGGATGCCACCGAGCCGCAGTCCAAATGATCGCGACCTATAACGATCGGCGCTTTCAATTCTCCGCGCGCCACCAGATCATTCAACGCCAATCCGAATTTGTCGCGCTCGCCGTATCCCAGCCAGCAGATCCGCGCCGGCAATCCCTGAAATCGCACACGCTTCTGCGCCAGCCTAATCCAGCGCGACAGGATTTCATCGTGGGGAAACATGTCGAGTACGAGCTGATCGGTTCGGTGAATGTCCGACGGTTCGCCCGAGAGCGCCGCCCAGCGAAATGGTCCGCGTCCCTCGCAGAAAAGCGGCCGAATGTAGGCCGGCACGAAACCTGGGAAATCGTATGCGTTCTTCACACCCTGCTCGTACGCGAAGGTGCGAATGTTATTTCCGTAGTCGAATGTCACTGCGCCGAGTTTTTGCAGCGCAAGCATTCCCTCCACGTGTTTCGCCATAGAATGAAGCGATCGCTTCCGATACGTGTCCGGATCGCTCTCTCGAAGCGCCGCTGCTTGCGCTACGTCCAGTCCTTGAGGAATGTAGCCGCCGATCGGATCGTGTGCGCTCGTCTGGTCGGTCAATAAATCGGGAACTACGCCGCGCCGCGCAAGTTCCGGGATTACGTCCGCGCAGTTGCCAACCAGTCCGACGGAGGTTGCCTCCCGCGTGCGCACTGCATTCTTTAAAATTCGCAGCGCCTCGTCGAGGTCGTTCACCATCACATCGCAGTAACCGCTCTTCACGCGCCGCTTGATACGTTCAGGATCGACGTCAATTCCCAGGAACGCCGCTCCGTTCAGCGTCGCCGCCAACGGCTGCGCACCGCCCATACCGCCCATTCCGCCGCTGGCTACGAGTTTCCCGCCGAGATCTGCCGCGCGAAAATGCTTTCGCCCCGCCGCTGCGAATGTTTCATACGTCCCCTGAAGAATTCCTTGCGATCCGATGTAAATCCAGCTCCCTGCGGTCATCTGCCCGTACATCATCAGGCCGGCGCGATCAAGTTCGTCGAAGTGTTTCCAGTCGCTCCAATGTCCTACGAGATTGGAATTGGCGATCAGCACGCGCGGAGCATACGAATGCGTGCGAAAGACGCCGACCGGCTTGCCTGACTGCACCAGCAGTGTTTCGTCGCTTTCAAGCGATTTAAGCGAATCGACAATTGCGTGGAAACACTTCCAATTCCGCGCTGCTTTGCCGCGCCCACCGTAGACGATCAAGTCCTCCGGCTTCTCGGCGACTTCTGGATCGAGGTTGTTCATCAGCATTCGCAGCGCGGCTTCCTGTTGCCAACCCTTGCATGACAGGGTGGTGCCGCGCGCCGCTCGCACGGGTTGATACCCCGTGGATTCCTCCGCCGTAAGCTTCGCCATAAAAATTCCTCAGACGGCATCTTATCTCACCACAGCACGCGTTTGTAGCGCCGCGTTGCGCGCTGCGCGGCCATACGCTAGAGTTGCAGAAATGGCGAACGAGTATCCGGCTCTCACGAAGTGCTTCCTGGAAGCAGTGGATCGGTTCGCAAACCCACGCGCGCAGATGTATCGCACACCCGCCGGCTGGCAATCCATCTCTGCAAACGAGTTGCTTCGCCGCGTCGCGGGCCTATCGAAATCACTCGCTGAATTGGGCGTCAATCCCGGTGACCGAGTGGGACTGTTTGCACCCAACTGCCCCGAATGGCATGTCGCCGATTTCGCGATACAGGGGCTGGGCGCGATTAATGTGCCTGTGTACTTCAACGAGTCGCCGGATCGGCTCGTCTATATCCTGAACGACTCGGGAGCTCAGGTCGTTTTCACGGCGGGGGAATCTCAGGCAAAAAAAATCTCAGAATGCCTAGCTCGTATTCCGGGCCTTCGGCACGTGATATCCGCAGCAGCTGGCTCCGATTCGCGGGGAGATGCGCTTCAATATGAGTCGCTCATCGCGACGACCACGGACGCGGATGTTGCCGACTACCGCCGACGCGCCTCGGCGATTACCAGCGACAATCTCGCGACGATCATCTACACCTCGGGCACAACTGGCGAGCCGAAGGGCGTGATGCTCACGCATTCGAACCTTAGCTCGAACGCCATTGACGGCACGTCGACCCAAAAGTTCGAGCCGTCCGACATCGCACTGGAGTTTCTGCCTCTCGCGCACGTTTACGAACGCATCGCCGGCTACAGCTACCTATTCAACGGCGTCTCGATCGCATATCTTGAGCGCATCGAAGATGTTCCGCAGGCTCTTCTGGAGGTACATCCGACGCTGGCCGCTGCCGTCCCGCGCTTTTTCGAAAAAATCTATGCGAACATTCTTGAAAAGGGGCACCGCGAATCAGGCATCAAACGCACAATTTTTGATTGGGCGCTAGGTGTGGGCGAAAAATCCGTGCCTTGGCGCGCGTTTGGTAAGTCTGCTTCGCCGGGCTTGAAATTGCAGTGGCGCATTGCGGACGCTCTCGTTTTTTCAGAGATTCGCGAGGGCCTGGGTAGCGCTGGAGCTCAGCGATTTTCCTCGGGTGGCGCGCCTCTCTCCCCGGAGCTGGCGGAGTTCTTCTGGTCGGTTGGCATCGCGATTCATCAGGGCTACGGACTTACCGAAACCTCGCCGGTCGTCACCGCCAACACGCCGGCCGCAAATAAAGTGGGCACGGTCGGCCGCCCCATCGCGCATGTTCAAGTGAAAATCGCAGACGACGGAGAAATTCTCGTCAAAGGTCCAAACGTTATGCAGGGCTATTACCGCAAGCCCGACGAGACTCGCGAAGTCTTCACCCCCGACGGTTGGTTTCGCACCGGCGATATCGGCCAGCTCGACGAAGAAGGCTACCTCATCATTACCGATCGCAAGAAAGAGCTCCTGAAAACAGCCGCGGGAAAATTTGTCGCGCCCGCTCCCATCGAAAACACGTTAAAAACTTCGCCGTATATCAGCAACGCCATCGTAGTGGGCGACAAGCGCAAGTTCGTCTCGGTCCTCATCGTTCCGAATTTCGCCAACATTGAATCCGCGGCCCGTAAGAATGGCCACGACTTCGCAACGCCGGCTCAGATGACCGCCGATTCCTGGGTGCACGACCTTCTCTTGCATGAGATTGAACGCCTCACCGAACCCCTCGCGCAATACGAAAAGCCGAAGCGCTTCGCGCTTCTCGATCAGGATTTTACCTACGCCACCGGAGAGCTCACCTATACGATGAAGATGAAGCGCCGCGTTATCGAGCAGCGCTATCAGGATGTGATCGCGCGCCTCTACGCCGACGTCGAGGAGCCTCGCCCGCATCATCTCGCGTAGTTCGCTCCCGATCCGCTGCTCGTGTCGTGCATCGACGAATGCTGCGGGAGTACAATACCCGTGGGAAAGGATACAAATGACCGAACAACTCATAATCGCTGGGCGCACGTTTCATTCGCGCCTCATCGTGGGCACGGGAAAATATCGCAGCTTTCAGGAAATGGCGCGTGCGCACCAGGCTTCTGGCGCGGATATGGTCACCGTCGCCGTCCGGCGCGTGAATCTCACCGACCGCACGAAGGAGTCCCTTCTCGACTACATCGACCGCAAGAATTTTTTCATCCTGCCCAACACAGCAGGCTGCTATACCGCAGATGAAGCCGTTCGCACCGCGCGCCTCGGCCGCGAGGTGGGACTTTCAGAATGGGTGAAGCTAGAAGTAATCGGCGACGAACAAACACTTCTTCCCGACACCGAAGCGCTTCTCAGCGCAACCAGAACGCTCGTGAAGGAAGGGTTCGTCGTTTTGCCGTACACAAATGACGATCTCATTGTTGCGCGAAAACTGATCGACGCGGGCGCTTCGGCCGTCATGCCGCTCGGCGCTCCTATCGGTTCGGGGATGGGAATTCAGAACGTCACAAATCTACGCATTTTGCGCGAACGCATCACAGAGGTGCCGCTGATCGTGGATGCAGGTGTGGGCACGGCGTCCGATGCGGCGCTCGCCATGGAGCTGGGTGCTGACGGTGTACTGATGAACACTGCGATCGCGGGCGCGCAGGATTCTGTCATGATGGCCGAAGCGATGGGCGCCGCCGTCGAGGCGGGACGCAAAGCCTTTCTTGCGGGCCGCATCGAGAAAAGGCTATACGCGACGGCTTCGAGTCCGGCCGCCGGCGTCGTTCGCTAGGATCAACGAAACAGCAGATGCCAAGAAATATCCACGAGCGCATGAATCAGTGCGACCGGAAGCCGTGAGCCACTCTTCATCCATGCGTGCCCGTAAAACAATCCGGCAATCGTCGCGAGTATCACATACCTCCAGTTTGGGTACGGAGCGTGAAGAATGTGCGAGAGTCCAAAAATGACGGAACCAACCGCCAGCCCCGCCCACTGATTTTTCAGTGTTCGCGAAAATAAATTCTGCAGGATCCCGCGAAATAGAAATTCTTCCGGCCACGCGGTGAAGAAGGTAATTCCGATCGCAATCAGCGGCAGCGACCGAAGCCGCGCGACACTCGGGTCGTAAGCAATGAATCCGATCAATATCCCCAGTGGAATCGTGACCGCCGCAAACAACAGAAAATGAATCAGCACCTGACTCCCGGTCCCCGGCTTCCATTCGATCGCATATCCGACTCCGTCCAGCCGCCGCAGCACTACGAATGCCGCGACACCTGTGGTAAGCGCCAGCAGAATCGTTAACGTGTGCGTCAATTGCGGCGGAAAAGGGAAGACACCGTAAATCCAGCGAAATTCTACGGGCAGCCAGATCATCATGGCCACGGCATAGTCGACCCAGGTGCAGGGCGATTTTCCAGCAACTCCGGCTAGCAGCAGCGCCGGTAAAATCACGTAGGCGGCGGCGATCAACATGTACTTCCAATTGCCGCTCACGCTAGTCGAATAAACCAGCACTGCGAAAAGTGGTACGAGCGCCGCCATCACGCCACCGC
>Ga0210387_10003112_pt1 | contig 12732 bp, 10 predicted proteins | sample IncBWC7OmetaG_FD_160108 | JGI IMG/M metagenome (GOLD analysis project Ga0210387, IMG submission 160108) | Forest soil microbial communities from Barre Woods Harvard Forest LTER site, Petersham, Massachusetts, United States - Inc-BW-C-7-O ...
GGTGATGCTGCCATTGCTGGCGTTTCTGGGCTACAACGCGGTGTATCTCCTGGCTGGCTTCCTATGCTTCTGTTGGCTGAAACATGAAGAAGATGAGGAGGAGCCTGCCACAGTGCAGAAGCATTCGAGGGAAGGGTACAACCTAGCGGCGCTGTTATTTTTCTTCCTGTTTCTGGACAACCTGTTGCGACGCGTCGAAGGACAAGGCTGGAAGGGGTTCTGGCCGTGTTCGGGGAGATTCGAGGTGGTGGTCCTGTTTGGGATGTTGAGTCTGGTGGCACAGCTTGTGTACTGGTCTCGAATTGTCAGTGGCCTCAATCAAGAGCACGCCTGAAACCTGAAACCTGAAACCTGAAACCTGAAACCATGAGGGTGACCTTTGAGGAGTTCAGCCCAACGCACAACTTTTTTGACTATATGAGCTTACGGAATTATTGCGGAGGGCAAGTGACCGGCACGATTTTTTCGCCATACGACATATTTAACGCAGAGCAAGAAGGCAAAGCTGTTCGAAGAGCAGGTTCGCAGCCAGCAGTGACGTGATCTCCGCGCTGTCATAGGGCGGGGAGACTTCCACCAAATCGCAGCCGACGAGATTCAATCCCTTCAGCTCGCGGACAAGATCCAGAATCTGCGCGCTGGAAAGTCCCCCGACTTGCGGTGTACCTGTGCCCGGAGCGAATGCCGGATCGACAACATCGATGTCCAACGACAGGTACGTCTTTCGGCCCTGAAACGCTTTCAGCTTACGGCGCACGAGCCGGAGCCCGTGTTCATGCAACTCTTCCGAAGTGATCACGCGGATTTTGTGTTCCCGCGCGTAGTCCATGTCGTAAGGATCGTAGAGCTGCCCGCGCAGCCCCACTTGCAGAATGTGCGGTTCGGCGAGCAGGCCTTCCTCGATGGCGCGTCGCACAGGCGTGCCGTGCGAATACTGCGATCCCCAATACTGATCCCAGGTATCGGAATGCGCGTCGAGCTGCACGAGAGCCACGGGCCCATGCTTGGCGTGGATAGCGCGCAAAATGGGGAGCAAAATCGAATGGTCACCACCGACGCAAAGAGGAATCGTTTCCGCGTCGAGGATGGGCTTCAGCCCTTGCTGGATGCGGCGGTAAGTATCTTCGATTGAAAGAGGATTCACGGAGAGATCGCCATAGTCGCCGATTCGCAGGCAATCGAAAGGGCTGACTTCGAGCACCGGGTTATAGGGCCGGATCATCGCAGATTGGACGCGGATGTTGCGTGGTCCGAAGCGCGGACCGGGACGGTAGCTGGTGCCGCAATCAAACGGCACGCCGACCAGAGCAACGTCCAGACGGCTTGCATCGGTAATGTGCGGGAGACGCATAAACGTGGGCACGCCGGCGAAGCGAGGGAATTCGAGGGCGTTGAGCGGCGCGGGTCGAGGTTCAGAAAGGCTTTTAGTTTGGAACTCGCAAGTGGATGCTTTCTTCATGATGCGCCTGAACGAATTGGCCGCTGTTGCCGGATTCAAGCCGCGCTTTGAGAAACACGACGCAGCCTCCGTTAATATCATGCGGTGGGTGTGGGTCGCAACCCGCGAATACTTCTCCTGCCGCGCTTCGATGGGTCCACTTTCGGAAACGTGTTCCTCGCCAACATCTCATCCGTTCCAAAAATAGTGCGATTTGTACATGCGCGACGGTCAACAGCCTGAACTCAGGTGTGGCTGGCGAATTGTCATTTCGCCTGCCGCAGCTCATGTAACATTGTTCATCCTGTCCTCGGGTTAGCGCGGATTGAGTTGGTGGTCGCTGATTCTAAAGGCATTGGCGCGGGATAGCATTTTTGGCTAAGGACAAAGTCAAAAACACGTTTCCGCCTCTTTTTTTGCCTAAAGGCGGCTTCCTAGCACCAATTGAATCGTGGTGACCGATATTGGTTTGAAACGGAATCGGTGACCAGTAGCCTCTCCGGCTGGACTCGCATCCAATTCACAAACCGCACATTTCGTGTACGGTGAGAAGGAGGGTCTCGGGTGCACACCTCTCAAATTTTTCAAGCATGGGGCAAAATCCTCAAGGGGGAGCCACCCTCCCTCTCCATAGAAATCACCAAGGAATGCCCCTTGAAATGTCCTGGGTGTTACGCCTACGACGCCGCGCATCTTGGTGGCGGACAAACATTGCGGGACCTGAGCGATCGCCGTGGGCAGGCGCTGGTCGATGGAATCCTTGAAGTTGTTGATCGCCTCAAGCCTTTGCACCTTTCTATCGTTGGCGGTGACCCGCTGGTGCGCTATCGTGAATTGGAGTTGATGATTCCTCCTTTGCTGGCGCGCGGAATACACGTGCAGATTGTAACCAGCGCCTTCCGAAAATTGGGTCCTACGTGGCCAAGCCTGGAGCGGCTGCTCATAGCTGTGTCCATCGACGGCTTGCAACCTGAGCATGATGCCCGGCGGGCGCCGGCAACCTACGAACGCATTCTAAAAAACATTGTGGGGCAGAGGGTCACAGTTCATTGCACGATCACAGGTCAAATGATGAAGAGGCCAGGATACCTGGCAGAATTCCTGGAATTCTGGACACCTCGCCCGGAGATCAAGAAGGTATGGTTCAGCATGTTCACCCCCCAAGTGGGAGATGAAATGCCGGAAATCCTGAGCCTGGATGAGCGGCAACGGGCCATCGAGGACCTGGTGCAATTGCGAAAGCAATATCCGAAGCTGGACATGGCAGAGAAGGTGATCCGGCAGTTTGCCTCGCCACCACACCGTCCGCAGGATTGTGTATTCGCGCTCACGACTCAGACCTTGTCGGCCGACCTGAAGACCAACATTACCCCATGCCAGTTTGGCGGAAATCCCGATTGCACATCCTGCGGATGCGTTGCATCCATGTACTTGACAGCAGTTGCTGCACATAAATTGGGCGCCATACTCCCGGTCGGCGCCCTATTCAAAGCCTCCATCAAGATTGGCCAGACGAGAGCGAGGTCGTATGATCCAAAAACTCAAAGGAGTTGAAATAGCGTAACTTGCAGCTTTCCGCAGGCTCACCACGAATGGGCTTCTCCGGCTGAAAAACAGCGTCTACAATCTCGCTTTCAATGGGTAGTAGATCCAGGGGGAATCCAAGAGGCTTTGGGCGCGGATGGTGGCCTACGTCACCGGAACGGTCAATCAAGAACTCCTGTTGCGGAACGAATATCTTAGGGCAGAGAATCGGATCCTGAGAGTCAGATCAAGGATCGACTGCTGCTTTCAGAAGGTGAAAAGGCGACGATGGCTGAGATCGCCCAATTCGGGAATTGAAACTTCGTCATCGAACACAGCTGTCTTTGCAGGACATCGCCCGGCAGCTCAGTCCACTCCTGCGGGGTTGGATCGAGTACTACGGGCGCTACGCCTCATCGGCGCTGTACCCCTTGCTCAGGCACATCAATCAGATGCTGGTGGCCTGGGTGATGCGTAAGTTCAAGCACTTTAAAGGCCATACAGTCCGGGCGAGCCAGTTCCTACAAAGGCTTGCCAAGGCACAACGGGCTCTCTTCGTGCATTGGGATATTGGCATGACCGGAGTGTTTAATTGACGGGAGCCGGATGCGCCCGAGAGGTTCATGTCCGGTTCTGCGAGAGGCTCGCGGTGACATTCCGCGGGCCCACTCTCCCGAGATTCTTTGACCCACTTTTCACGACGGAAAGCATCGGCCAAAGGCAAGCAGCAACTTGGGCGATCCGTGAATCCGAATTTTCCGCGTTAATAGAGCCCAAATTAGATTTGCTTCTTTGCGCAGAAAGCGCACCCAAGTTTGGCTATCTGCAGTCAGTCGCAAGTCCGGCGTTCCGGTGTGCCCATCAGATACTTCGAGCTTCTTGTCCCGAATAACTACGGTCGCCTTCACTTCTTGCTGACCGGTGAATGTGAAGTGATAGGTCGCGTTTAGACCTTCGGATTTTCCGCGCTGGAACACAAAATTCAGCCCGCGCAGGAAGGCGCGAATCGTACCCTGCCCCGCGAGTCCATTCGACACACGCTTCGTTTTCTTGTTGGGAAAACGGCGAGCCACATAGTCCGCGGCGTCGGAGCCGGGAACCACATAGACCGTCTCGGCCTTGTCTTGCAGCGGCTTCACCACGTCTTTGAGAAATTCCTTGCGATCCTTCAGGAACGGTGCAATGACTTCCTCGCCGGCAGGGCAAACCGAGAGGCAGTAAGCAGCTTTGTAGTTCGCGCCGAACGACAGGCTTTGCCACATGGACACCGTCTCCGCGCCCGAGACTTTCTTGCGGTAGTCCAGCGCGCTTGAGCTGTCCGCGATCTTCTCGACCCAGTCATTGAATCCGCCCATGAACTCGCGATAGTTGTGTGTGTAGCAGGCGGAAAAGTCGAAGCTGCCATCCGCGCCGATGGCTCCCGTCGGGCACGCCGCAACGCACAGCTTGCATTCTAGGCAAGGGTTGTAATCGATGGGATGCGAGTAGTCGGAGACTTCAGCATCCATGAGCACCGTTCCGAGCAGAATGAAATTACCGAACTTCGGATGAATCACGTTGCGATGAACCCCCATGCGTCCGAGACCCGCAGCGACAGCCACAGGCTTGTGAGAAACGACCCACATCTTCGATCCCCAGCGGTCCGCTTCCATGGGGAAACCAACCGCTCCGCCATTCACCGCGCGGACACCGCTTCGTTCGAGCTCCGCGACAATCTTGCGGGCAGCCTCGTTGGTTTCGTCGGTTGTGTGATGGAATTCGAGATTGGCGATGGAGCGTGCCGGGGTACGAATATTCTCGCGGTTCATGCGAACCACAAAGCTAATGAGTGTCTTTGTTTTGGGAAGGAGCCAGAGGATGTCTGCTTTTTGGTCGGCGATCTCCGCGCGATCAATCTCGACAAAGCCGACATCGTCCGCACCAGCTTCGAGGCACACCTGACGAAACCACTCACGATCAAGCGATTGTGGCCGGGCGCTCCCGTTGCTTTGCCTTTCTCTCGCGTGAAATTGTTTTACCGTTGGGTGTTCAGCCAGTTGCCCCATCGAAGCCTCCTTTCGCGTACATGTATATGCATCTATAGAGCCAAAAAAACTTAGGTTTCAGCAGCCATTGCCGTAACCTGCGCCAAAAGACCCGTGAGTTGCCTCATCGTGTCTTCGCCGAGCTCGCTTTGCATGCGGTCCTGTGCCCGCTTCCAGTGCGGCAGAGAGTGCTGCAATTTGGCTCGTCCTGCGCTCGTCAGCCGGATCAGCCGAAAACGCCGGTCCTCGCCTTCCTTCTCCTGAATCCAGCAACGCTTCCTCAAAAGCGCCAGCATTCGCGTTAGTGTCGTCGAGTCCAGCGCCAATAGCTTACCCAGCTTCCCCTGAGAGATTTCACCCGCGCGATCCAGTGCTGTCAGGATGGTGAATTGCGTGATTTCGATTTCTCCTGACCGAAGCTCCTGGTTGTACAACCGGGTGACTGTTCGGGCAGCGCGCCGCAGGTTGGCGCACGTGCAAGGCAGCGTCGCTCGGAAGTCCGTAACTGAATTTTGCTTGCTCACAATACATGTATATACACATACAGTCCGCGCTTGTCAACTCTTTTTTGCGCCGCGCACGAGACCGTTGCGCTAGGAACTCGGTGGACCTGTGCGCGAACTTTTGCTTGGTCCCTCTAGCAAGCCCACCGCGGCGTGAGACGAGACAGTTTCGGACGACTTCGATCTTCCGTTTGGCGAAAGGAAGTCCACGGCTACAAGCGGGACGCATGGCGCGTTTTGCAAGCAGATTGGCGTGCTCGGCGAGGTCCTGGATGTGGGAACGTATCATTTCCTTGTGAGAACCGATCACCGAGCACACCATTGATTGTCCCGAGAAGAGAAAAGAGACCAAGGAACCGTAGGAGTGCACCCAGCGAGCGACCTTCTGAGAAGGCAAGCTTCAGACGTGTGGCCGTCCCAAAACGCGGTGCGTGCGTCTGAGCGATGTGGCAATCATACGCCGTGAGGCTGCGGCAGAAAGGTTCGCCTGAGATGGAACAATGCTAAGACTTATTGCTGTGGTTCGCCAAGACTCCAGCCGACCGTGAAATCAAGAACATAGCTGCTGTCATCTCACCACAGTTTTGTTATAAATCCTGACTAAAGGGGACACCTGAGGGCAGAATTCGTTCCGAAGCTTCGGGTCGGGTCCTTTCACAGGAGCGACTCGGAGGCCTGCACCATCGTTACAATCGAGCTGCATAGTTCGGATCGGCTTTCGGCTAGTCCTTCATATATGCGCATACATGCGCGTATATATGCGCGCTCCGAGCGCACCGGGCTCGCCCTCTTAAGGTCTTCTTGCTGTACCGAGTCGATAATCGTATTCACGTCTACTCCACCAGAACCGCCCGTTTCGGGCCTCGGCAGAAGTTTTGGCGAACTACAGGGCCAGAATCTCGACCGAAAATCATAGCCCCACATGTGATTGCGCGCCTCACTCAGCCTTCATGGTCCTGGCCGCTGAAATTGCCCAAGCACGCGTACCGTTACGATCTGGTGTGGCCGCAGCGCAACCTCCACCGACGAATTCTCGACCGCAAGCTCTTTTGAATCCTCTTCCATGGCATTGCACAGCCGCGCTCCGTGAAGCTGCAGCATGGGGAATCGGAGCATTGTCGTGCTTTCTTTTCCACCGGTTTCGAGCAGACGCAGCACTGTCCCGTTACCATCGTCGGCCGCTTTCCAAGCCTCGACGACCACATTCGGTGCATCCACTTGCAGGAAGCTCAGTGGCACAGGCGCCAGGGGCCGGTCTGGATTTCCGACCTTATCCTGATCGATCACCTGATCCGTTTCCAGCGGTGTCATCGCCGCTCGGCCGAATCGCGCCAGACTTTCGGGCGCCAGTGTCGCGCCGCTGGTCATCACGTAGCGAAATGTGGCTTCGCCGCCTTGCTCGGCACGATAGTTCGTGTGCCAGTAGTTGTTCATCACATAGGAAAAGATCGTTGGGCTCTTAACAGAGAACGCCTCCGGCCAGACGCCCCGGTTGATGTCGCCCAGTGTAATGAGCGGCGCATCCACAGGAACGATCGCCACCTCCGCATCGCCGGCCGAAGCCTTCACCCAGTGGCCGACGCTGAACCACTCGAGGCCCGCACCCTTCAGCATGTCCTTGCTCGGATCCACCCAGCCGTTCTGGATTTCGTAGCTGAAAGATGGCTTGGCCGAGGCCACCGGAAACGCAAAATAGACCGCTTCTTTGTCGCGAATGAACTCCTTCGTAACATGATTCACGAACTCGATTTTTTTCTCGGCATCATACAGCAGAATCTCGCTCCGCACCGATGGCGTGTGCACTCCCTTCGACTCGACCTCAAGGATTTGCCCAAACGGAGTCTTCCTGACCCCGACAAGTCGTCCGTCGCGGGATGGCGAAACTTTCAATTCCGCAAATGGCAGTGACTTGCGCATGTAAACGATCTGTGTTGGCGTCTTTCCTCCGCCTTCTACGTACACGTACTGATTGAAGCGGTAAGGGCTTGCGGCATCCACCAACTCACGGTTGAGCTGTTTGTCGAAGATGCTCTTCACCGCGCCTGTCGCGGCATCCACTTGCACGCGGTAAAAGGAATTTTCAATAGTAGCGGTCATCACTGCCTGCCGTTCCTTTGCAGCCGCAATGTTTCCACTCTCCTCCTTCTGTTCCTGAAGGGAATAACATTTGAAACCCGTTGCCGGGACGTCTGTCGCTAGAAACCGCACGTGCCTGTAACCCGGCCCCTCGCTCAGAACTTCAAACGGCACCGGCGTCTTTCCGGGATATTCCGTAACGATAGTGTTATGGTTCAGATCCAGTTCCACAAGCCCACTGCGCTGCCAGCTCAGCGAATTGAAGACCATGAACGATCCGGCCGGCATGTGAATCTGGTCCGCGATCTGGCTGAGCGACTGCTGAGCCAGTGCAGTGACGGCCTGCTGGCTCTCCGCGACGTACGCATCCTTTGTTGCCAGCTGCCCGACGGACTCCTGGCTATCCGGGCGGTACACAGAATCCCACGAATCCCAAGTGTGTTCCGCGTAGAGCATGAGATTTATCCAAATGCGGTCTAGGAGTTGCCGCGGGACAGCCAGGGTCGGATTTAGGTAGCGCGAAATCGTCGACAGTTCTTCGGCGGAAACCGCCCGCGTCTGGCTGTTGCGGTCGATCGCTGTGTTCTTTGCATCCGATCCTACCCCGTCCTCCCAGTACGGGCCGCCGTCGCCGGAAACGGTCGCTAGTTGCAAGCCGTATTTCCGCTCGATGTAACGAAAATAGTCTGGAAACGAGCTGAGAATGAATTTCGGATAAGCGTACGTGGCATTCCAGCTCGCAATAAATTCCGGTTCGCCCAACCGAGCGTCCGTGTTCTCCAGTTGGCTGCCGAACATTAGCACAGCATCGGGCATGTACTCTGGCGCGGAAAATTGTTGCAGGTAGGCCGGAAGCCCCTGGCGGCAATTACCCACATTCGGCGGCAGCTCGCATACGAACCAAAGCTGCGAATACTGCCGAGTATTCGCCATCAGGATTTTCGATCCGTCCGGCCCTTCCCGCCAGAATGGTGACTTTTCATTCCATTTCCCGTACAACACGATTGGGCCGCGGTCACTATTTGTAGCCTCCGCGAAATACCGAATGCCCGCGGCATTCAGTACGGAGGGATACGACCAAGTCACGCTCGGAACATCCGTGATATTCGCGTAGTCAAAAGGAACACCTTCCGTCCGGTGCAGCGTGTGCGCGTATGACAGCGAACGAATCAGTTCCTCCAGGTTTGCATAGCCGGTCAACAAGTTCGAGTACTGCGCCGGAACGCTGACCTCGCCTTCGTGAATGTACTGTAGTAGTCGTCTCCGCGCCGCCTCATTGCGCGTCGCAAAATAGTTTTGCGCAACCCACGAACCGTCCAGACTGAATCGCATCTCCGGATGTGTCGGCAAGAAATCCAACAGCTTGTCAATGTTGCGGTTCTGCAATTCCGCAACCTTCGCCTGGTAGTCGGTGTAGCCAATGTCGAGGTGCGCGTGTGGCACGAAATAGACCAACCATTTTCGCTCCGGGCTGACCTTCGCGCTTGATCGATACGTCTTCCTGCTGGCGTGAATCGCCACGTTCGCCATGACCTGTCCAGAGAATTCCGGCACGTCGAAATCAATTCGCTCCTGTCCAAAGTCGTTTGCGCCCGCCAGCGCCGCGCGAAAGTCCTTTCCCCCTATCGAGAGGTCTACAGAGCTGGGCCGGAGCTTTTCCGCAACGGTAACCGTCACCCTGGTTACCTCGTATGTCTGATTCTCTTTTTGCCGGAAAAACACGCTAGGCTTCACCACTGCCGACGGCTGGACTCTTCTGCTGGGACATTGCGTCAGTCTCAATGCGTCATAAATCAACGAGGCGCGGGTGTCTGGGTTATCCGCATCTTCGACGGCCGTCAGAACCAGTTTGTTTTCCCCGGCCTTGAGAAACTTCGCGGGCAAATCGATTTCCAGCGTATCTCCCCCATAAATTGGCGAGTCGATGCGATCATCGCCTGGGTAGTAGCTGATCTTGCGGTCGAAATAAAAACGTCCCTTGTGGCCGTTCACCTCAATCATCAGATCCGGCACGCTCGGATTCACAAGGAAGACGGAAATGGTGAGCCGGTAGACTCCCGATGGCGGTTTCGGCAACGAAAAGAGAATCGTGTATGGCGTCGGGCGTTTGCCGCCCGCGCCATTCACCCATGTGGTTTGCCACGCCGGCCAATCGGCGTTCTTACTCTGGTCAACAGTGAATATCGGCTTCAGCGTTTCGCTTTCCAGATCGAAATTGTGGCCGAACTCGCGCGAGGTCTGATCAAACTCCCCTATCTGCCAGACAAGAACATTCTTCGCTTTCATCTGAGCCGCGGCGCTGTACGCGAACAACCCCAGCAACAAGACAGCGATGATCGACGGACGACACATCCAGTTCCGAGTTCTCATTGTTCTCATCCTGTGGAATCGTGAACAGTCTTGCTCAATCTTGCCCAACTCTGCAAGACTACGAATTGTTGCCGTTCCCTCCCCAGGAATGAAAGAAAGACAGAAAGACCACAGGCGGAGCAAAGACGGAGGCAAAAAGGCTACGTAATCGGTGACGAAGACCTGGAAGATCAACAGAGCAGTCGTCAAAGCAAAGGTGGAGGGCACCTCTTTACCTGCCGATATTGCCGGCCACAGGTTACAGGAGATCGATTCAGGGGAGCAGGCGGATCAGTAACAGTCGGGGTCAGTTTCTTGGTGCACTATAAGCTGCAAATGAGGCCATCCCAGTGCAAATGAGAAGAGCTTAAATTACTGAAATAGGTGAAAATCGGCGAGCGCAAACAGGGCAGGTGGGTTTAGCAAACCGACCCATTAAACCACGCTAGCACCTCTCCGCTGAGTCTTTTCAATAGCTTAGCGCATCGATTTTGCTTGGTGCGCTTTTGGTGCACTATAACAGCGAAGGCATAGTCCCCGCGAAAATGCGGAGGGTCTAAGTTGCCCCGGCGAATCAATACAGTGGTAAGTTTCAATGTAATGAAACATTGTTACATTAAGTTGGAATCCTGAGGAATCATGGGTTAAATAACAATTCGCCAGGCATAGGCATATCACCCGAGGACCTCGAGCGCCGTAATATAGTTCGGGGCAAGGCCGGTCTTGATCGTCTTACCATGCTGTAACAGATCAATGGGGGATAGCCCTTGATTTGTGGCGCCCCCAAGTTCGGCGTACTGTATCCACAAATTGGCTTCGACTTCTTCCAAGGCGCTGAGGAACGTCAGAATGGCGGTGTCGCCTTTCGTGGGCTTCTGAGGGCCATTCTGGGCAGCCAAATTGGTAGGTAGTAGGCCGACACTGACCCCAACAGCTCCGACCCCCACAACGCATTGTTGAGAAACGAACGACGATTTTTCTTGGACCCAGCTTGAACAGGATTTTGCATAGATCGAAAGAGCCGCGAGAACGGACCACTTAACCGGTCTACCGAATCGATTTGGACGAATTTAAGTTGGTCAACGACAGGCATGGACACTTTGCGGGCGACGAGGCCATCCAACGGTTTGCATCGATTCTTAATGCAAATACGCGGGCTTGTGACATTTGCGGAAGGTCGGGAGGAGATGAATTCCTGTTGGTCATGAGTCACGGTGAGAAAGACGCGACAGTGCAAACCATCGAACGCTTGCGCGCTGACTGGGAAAAAGAACGCTTCGTTTTTAATGGGCGAGAACTTCAAGTCACTGCCTGCTTCGGCATCGCGGGCTATTGTGGTATCGGAGAACCGAACCTTCGTGAGTTGCTCACTCGAGCCGATCACGCGCTATACGCAGCTAAGGCAGCCGGACATAATCGAGTGAGAGCTGAGGTTCGACCACTCGTCTTGCAGGGTCAACCTGACAATTCCTAGTTTTGCCGTCTAACCTACTCAAATAGCGAGAAGGGGCGAGTACATCCGGTCGGATACGTAATATTCATTCTCTGAAAGTTGCCTAAAACCCTAAAACTAGAAAGACCATTCGATCAGCGCAGACAGGAAAGGCCAGCGGCATCATTGACAGCGGCAAAATCACGCTCGGCAATCGCGGTGAAGAGCTTTACAATCGGAGCATCAAACTGCGATCCAGCTCCTGAACTGAGTCTACGAACTGCCTCTTCCAAAGGCAGTCCCTTTCGGTAAGGTCGGTCAGAAACCATTGCGTCAAACGAATCGATGACTGCGATGACGCGTGATCCCACAGGGATTTCTAAGCCTGATAGTCGAGAAGGATATCCCTTTCCGTCTATGCGCTCATGGTGATGGAGCACCAGCAAGCTGGTCCTTTCAAATCCGGGGATGGTCCTCAGGATCGCCCAGCCGTACTCCGAATGTCTCTCAACTTTTTTTCGCTCTTCGTGGTCGAGTTGACCTGGCTTGTTTAGGATTCCTTCCGGCACACCATTCTTGCCGATATCGTGAAGTATGGCACCCGCTTCCAGATCGCGCAGTTCGGAATCCGACATGCCTAATAGGCCTCCAACCCTGACCGCCCACTCTGCCAACCGAGTCGAATGCAACCCTGTGTCTATGTCTTTCAAGTCCAACATTTCATTCAAGGCAAATATGGTGGCGTTGCGTAGCCGTGAGATCTGCTCTTGTAACTCCTGCACTAACAACCGATCCTCACTACAAACAGCCGCTCGTCGTGCCCTTGACGCTAACGGCGAGAATGAATTCATGAGCCACGTCCGAGCAAGGATGCCTTTTCGCTGTTTAAGGGGGAGCTGCCACGTATTCCGCGCACCAACGGGATATCCGAACCCTCAACCTTTTTCGGATCGCTCCTCCGAGTCCTGCCTCGGAATGTAAATGCTGCCCAGTGGAAGGGGTTGGGATAGTATTCCCGAACTTCTGCCATCGTTTTCTGGAAAGCGACGGCTCGATCAGCCTCCGATGCGGCTCGTTCGTAAAACCGCTCGAGCAGCAAGCCTGTGGGATGGTGATGCGAATTCCATAGCGGCGTGAGGAGTGCGCCCGCACCCGCATACTCAAGACCGCGCGCTAGAGTCAACAATTCTTTGCCGTAACCATCTGCATGAATTCCCGGCCCGCTGCCCGCCAGTCCTAACACATCACAAGGAATGCGTAGGTGGAACGCGTCAAGAATTGAGATTTGGGTGCGGCCCAGAAACAAGGAAGAAAACACCGGATTGTCAGCTCTCGCCCGAAGAGTGCATTTCAAGAGCACGAATCGGCTTCCCTCATTTTGTGTTT
>Ga0210387_10003114_pt1 | contig 12728 bp, 12 predicted proteins | sample IncBWC7OmetaG_FD_160108 | JGI IMG/M metagenome (GOLD analysis project Ga0210387, IMG submission 160108) | Forest soil microbial communities from Barre Woods Harvard Forest LTER site, Petersham, Massachusetts, United States - Inc-BW-C-7-O ...
CATCCTGCGCGAAGTGCACGAGGTCAACGCGGAGCGCTGGCTCGCGGAGGGATGAGCTCGACCGCGATCGCAGCGGCCGCACGCGGGCCGACGTCGAGCTCGGCCACCCACAGCTTGCCGGGCGGCGCCTCGTCCTCGACGGGCATCGAGGTCAGCCCTGTCCCCAGGCACTTGACCGTGGCCTCGTGCAGCGTCCACGTACGCAAGGACTCGGTCGTGTGTCGCTCGTCCGCGCGCTCGATGTCCACGCCCACCTCTACCCCAACGGCCACCGCCACGAGCAGCAGCTCCTCTGAATGCGACAGATTGAAGCGCAGGTCCAACCCCTGGGCCGGACCGCCCTCGAGCGCCGGCTTGCCGTGTGCTCCCAGCGCGAAGCGCAGATCGCGCGGATCGGCGTCCAGGTAGCGAGCGAGCAGCAGGCGCAGCATCCCGCGTGAACGCGCCCATCGCACCCGATTGCGCTCATGCACGATCCGCGCCGCGCGTTCCCGCTCGCTCGCGCAGAGCAGGGTCTCGAGCCACTCCGGGGCCGCATCCAGATCCGTGCGCCACACATCGACCATCCCCGGGACCGGACAGGCGCGCCCGCGAGGGCGCGCGCTTGGCAAACTAACCGCCATGTCGCAAACCTTAAGGGTCCACGTCCCGATATCTGCCGGGATTGATGCGGCCGCTCCGCGGCGTCATACGCCACCCACGATGCTCGACGTACAACCAGCACGCCTGCGCTCGTGTGCGGCGTCTGACATCCACGGCCCGACCACCTCAACCCACCACCTATCGTGACGAGAGCCCTAGAGCGCCTGCGCGAGCGCACGAACGGCTACACGCTGACCCCGGCCCAGTACGCGATCGTGGCCTACGCCGCGCTGGTGGCGCTCACGCTGATCGTGCTCACGGGCGCCGCCGTGCGGCTGACCGGCTCGGGCCTGGGCTGCCCCACCTGGCCGAAGTGCTACGGCAACGTCTACCCGCCGCTGAACACCCACGCGGTGATCGAGTTCTCCAACCGTCTGCTGACCGCCCCCGTGTCGATCGCCGCGGGCCTGGCCTGGCTGGGGGCGCTGCGCCGTCGCCCCTACCGGCGCGATCTCATGTGGCTGGGCGCGCTGCTGCCGCTGGGCGTGATCGGTCAGGCCGTGCTCGGTGGGTTCACGGTGCGCGGAGAGCTCGACTACGGCTGGGTGATGGGCCACTTCGCGCTGTCGATGCTGATCATCGCGGCGGCCGTCGCGCTGGTGTGGCGCGCCACCCAGGTGCCCGACGTCGACGAGCTCTCCCCGAGGGATGCCCTCGACGGGCCGGCGGATGCGACGCTCGTATGGTCCGTCCGCGGGCTGCTGGCCCTCGGCGCGCTGACGATCTTCGCGGGCACCGCCGCCACCGCCGCCGGACCCCACGCTGGGGGCTCGCCCGGCCAGAAGATCAACCGCCTCGACATCGACGGGCGCGGGACGATGGACTTCGTGATCCACCGCCACGGCGAGATCGCGCTCGCGTTCGGACTGGCGGCGCTCGCCGTCTGGTGGCTGGCGCGCAGGCGGGAGGCCGACCCGATGCTGCGGCGGGCGCTCACGGCGCTGTGCGTGCTGATCGCGCTGCAGGGCATCGTCGGTCTGGATCAGTACGAGACGCACCTTCCGACCGAGCTCGTGTGGGTGCACGTCGGTCTGGCCTCGCTGACGTGGATCGCAACGCTGTGGGCCGCCTGTGCGGTTGGACCCCCCGTCGTGTCGGCGGTGCCTTCACAAGAGCGTCACGTCGCGCCGAGGGCGCGGATCTCGGCCTGAGACCTGTTTAGGAGCAGGTTTGAATCGGGGCGCGCGTAAGGCTGTGCGTTTCGTCGGACGCCGCCGATGCCCGTTTATGGGTCTGGGTTTTCGGCCCGAATACCCGGCGAAACGCGGTGTAGCTGCCCGCTCGGGTCGCTGGAACCCCGGAAATTAGGGGTCTATCGAGCCCGAATCCAACAGTTGAGCGTGTCGTCGTCCTCTCTAACGGTTAGCCTGCTCACAGCAAAGACACCCGAGAAGGGAGTGCCATGACCAAGAACGAGCTAGCCGACAAGGTCGCGGGGAAGACCGGAATGGCCGCGAGCCACGCGCGCGAGGCCCTGGAGGCCGCGATCGATGCGGTAACCGACGAGCTGGCCGCCGGGGGTGAGGTCGCGCTGGCCGGCTTCGGCAAGTTCAGCGTCAGTCACCGCGCGGCTCGCCAGGGACGCAACCCGTCGACCGGCGAGACCATCAACATCGCCGCCAGCAAGGCAGCGAAATTCTCTGCGGCGAGCGCACTGAAGAAGCGCCTGAACCCGTAGGAGTCATATGGACAGTGACCGATTGAAGATCTCGAAATCTCCAATCGGCCAGCGCGAGGCGCGTCGTGAGGCCCGCCGCCGGGAACTGGCGCGCCGCCGCCGTCGCACCCTCGCCGGTCTGAGCTTGTTGCTCGTGGTCGGCGCGGTGGCGGCGGTGGTGCTGCTGAGCGGTGGAGGGAGTTCCACTCCGACCGCACATCGAGTCACGGGATCGCGCAGCACAGCCCGCGATTCGTCCACGAGCACCGCCGGCAGCACGGTCACCGGGACGTCCACCGGCAGGCCCGGCAGCGAACGCGTGCCGATCCTGATGTATCACGTGATCAACCCACCGCCCGCGGGTGCGCCGTTTCCCGGGCTGTACGTGGAACCGAGTGAGTTCGCCGCGCAGATGCGGGCGCTCGCGAAGGCCGGCTATCACGCGATCACGCAGGATCAGATGTGGGCCTACTGGAAGCGCGGCGTCGCGTTGCCGCAGGGCAAACCGATCGTGGTGAGCTTCGACAACGGCTATCAGTCGCAGTACACCAACGCCCTGCCCGTCCTGCGCGGGCTGGGCTGGGTCGGCGATGAGAACATTCAGCTGACCGGACTGCCGCCGTCGCAGGGCGGGCTCTCGCAGGCTCAGATCAAGGGCCTGGTCGCGGCCGGCTGGGAGCTTGACACGCAGGGCATCAGCCACGCCGACCTGATCACGCTGAACACGACCGAGCTCGCCGAACAGGTCGCGAGCTCGCGCAAGACGATCCAGCAGCGCTACGGCGTGCCCGTGAACTGGTTCTGCTACCCCTCCGGCCACTACAACGCGACCGTGATCGCGGCCGTCAAGTCCGCCGGCTACACCGGCTCGACCACCGTCGTCCCCGGCTGGGCGGGCCCCGAAAGCGACCCCTACCGCCTGCCGCGCCTACGCGTGCTCGGTGGCACCAGCCCCGAATCGCTGCTCAGCGAGCTGCAGGCGATCCGCAGCGATCCCGCCCCGCCGGCGTCCTACTCAGGCTAAGACCGGCTGGCTTGCCTGCGGAATCCCACTGCGCCCCTGACGCGCGAGGAGCCAAGCAGGTCAAGGACGCAGGGAGCGTGGCGTACTACGTACGCGTGCCGGCCGATCGGAGATCGCATCTGATCTCCGATCGGTAGACATGCGCCGGCTCTCGCGCGTCAGCCGCAACCGGTGTTGTTGCCGCAGCTGGAGCACGTGTAGCAGCTGCCCGTGCGCTGCATCATGCCTCCGCACTGGCTGCACGCGGGCCCGAGATCGAGGCCCTGCATGCGGGCGGGAACCACCGGTGGTGTATCCGTCAGTGCCGCGGTGGCTGGAACGCTCACTCCCCCGTTACCGGCCGATGCCGTGGGATCACCGGCGCTCGGCCCGGCGGTGTCGGAGGCAATCGACGACTGAGCGGCCTCCTGAGCGGACTTGCGGGCGCGGACCTCCTGCGTGAGGATGCCCAGATCCTCCTGGACATCGACATCCAGGAAGCGCGAGGCGAGCCAGCGCATGATGTAGTCGGGCATCGACTTCGCGAATGGGATCTCGGGGTTGCCGGTGATGCCCTCGGGCTCGAAGCGCATGTAGCTGAACTTGCGCACGAGCGTCTCGAGCGGCACGCCGTACTGCAGCGCGATCGAGATGGCGGTCGCGAACGAGTTCATCATCCCGCGCAGGGTCGAGCCCTCCTTGCCGATATCGGTCAGGAAGATCTCTCCCACGGATCCATCCTCGTACTTGCCGGCGGTGATGTAGCCCTCGTGGCCGCCGATGGAGAACTTGTGTGTGATCGATTCCCGCTCGCGAGGCATGCGCTTGCGTCGCGGGCCGACCTCGGCGAGCGCTGTCTCGACGGCCTGCGCGACGATCTGATCGACGTCGGCGGGCGCCTCGACCTCCTGCTGCGCGTCGGTGCGCAGCGCCTGTGCGGTCTTGGAGCCGTCGCGGTAGATCGCCAATGCCTTCACACCGAGGCGCCATGCCTGGGTGTAGGCGTCGGCGATGTCCTCGACCGTGGACTCCTGCGGGAGGTTGACGGTCTTTGAGATCGCGCCAGAGATGAACGGCTGCACGGCGCCCATCATCTGGATGTGGCCCATGTGCGAGATCGCGCGCTCGCCGACGGCGACGTCGAACACGGGCAGGTGCTCGGCCGCGAGGCCGGGGGCGCCGATGATCGTGCCGTGCTCGGCCAGGTGCGCCTCGATCTGCTCGATCTGCGGCTCTGAGTAGCCGAGCGTCTGCAGGGCCAGCGGGACGGTGCGGTTGACGATCGTCATCTGCCCGCCGCCGACGAGCTCCTTGAACTTCACGAGCGAGAAGTCGGGCTCGACGCCGGTCGTGTCGCAGTCCATCAGGAAGCTGATCGTCCCGGTCGGCGCGAGCACCGTCGCCTGCGCGTTGCGGTAGCCGTTTCGCTCGCCGAGCTCCACGGCCTCGTCCCACGAGCGCCGCGCGGCGGCGAGCAGCTCGCTGTCCTCGCAGCCGCCGTCGTCGATCGCGTGCGCGGCGTCGCGGTGCATCTCCATCACGTGGTTGTGCTCGGCGCGATTCTCGGCGTAGCGCTCGTACGGTCCGAGCGCGCCCGCGACGCGCGCGGACTCGCGGTAGGCGCGACCGGTCATCAGCGCGGTGATCGCCGCCGCGGTGCCGCGTCCTGCGTCGGAGTCATACGGCATGCCGTTGCTCATCAGGTAGGCGCCGAGGTTGGCGTAGCCGAGGCCGAGCTGACGGAACGCGCGGGCGTTCGCGCCGATCTCCTCGGTCGGGTAGCTGGAGGGCGAGACGACGATCTCCTGCGCGAGCAGCACGACGTCGACGGCGTGCTCGAAGGACTGCACGTCGAGCGTGCCGTCGGCGCGGCGGAACTTCATCAGGTTCAGCGAGGCGAGGTTGCAGGCGGAGTCGTCGACGTGCATGTACTCGCTGCACGGGTTCGAGGCGTTGATGCGGCCCGAGACCGGGCAGGTGTGCCAGGTGTTGATCGTGGTGTCGTACTGCACGCCCGGGTCCGCACAGCGCCAGGCCGCCTCGGCGATCTCGCGCATCAGCTCGCGCGCGGGGATCGGCTCGCCGACGGGCTCGCCGGTGATGCGCGAGGTCAGGTGCCACTCGCCGTCCTCTTCGACGGCGCGCATGAACTCGTCGGTGACGCGCACCGAGTTGTTGGCGTTCTGGTACTGGATCGACTTGAACCCGTCGCCGTCGATCGACATGTCAAAGCCCGCGTCGCGCAGCGCCTGCGCCTTGTCCTCCTCGCGGGCCTTGCACCAGATGAACTCGCGGATGTCCGGGTGGTCGACGTCGAGCACGACCATCTTCGCCGCGCGGCGGGTCTTGCCGCCGGACTTGATCGTGCCGGCCCAGGAGTCCGCGCCGCGCATGAAGGAGACCGGACCGGAGGCCGTGCCGCCCTTGGCGAGGTGCTCCATCGAGCCGCGGATGTTCGACAGGTTGATGCCCGAGCCCGAGCCGCCGCGGAAGATCATCCCCTCCTTGGTGTTCCAGTCGAGGATCGACTCCATCGTGTCCTGGACCGAGAGGATGAAGCAGGCCGAGCACTGCGGGGACTCCTCGAAGCCGACGTTGAACCAGACGGGCGAGTTGAACGCCGCCATCTGGTACAGCAGGATGTGGGTCAGCTCGGCCTCGAAGGCGTCCCCGTCCTCCGCGGTGGCGAAGTAGCCACGCTCGCGCCCCCAGCCGGCGATCGTGCCGGCGACGCGACCGATCATCTGCTTGACCGAGCTCTCGCGCGCGGGCGAGCCGAGCTGGCCGCGGAAGTACTTCTGGCTGACGATGTTCGTCGCATTCTGCGACCAGGTCGTGGGGAACTCGACGTCGGTCTGCTCGAACGCGACGTGGTCGCCGTGGCCGATGCGAGCGTCGCGGCGCTCCCACTGCACAGTGTCGAAGGGATGGGTGTCCGGCGAGGTGAAATAGCGCTCGATCGAGAGCGCGGCGCCGGGGGCCGACTGCTCGACTGCGGTGGGGTGCGTGGTGGTGTCCATCGGCCTTGCTCCTTGTTTGCTTGGGCCGAGCATCATCCCCCTCGAGCCGGACGGAAAGATCGCAGCGGGACCTCTCATTTTAGAGGGCCCGAGGGTCCCTCCCGGGCTATCTGCCGAGTCGGGCCCAGTCGGTGAATTCCGCCCACGTGGCCGACGTGCGAAAGCCCGCCTCGGCCATCGCATGACGCAGCGAGACGAGCCAGTGCGGTTCGTAGGCGCGCGAGCGCGCGAACGCCCAGGCGGCGCAGGCGAGCAGCAGCAGCGCGGCGATCGCGGCGAGCACGATCGCCTCTGTGGAGACCTGTCCCGAACCGCTCGAATGCGCCCGTGTGGCGCGCAGGCGCGCGTTCACGGCCGCCCGGTCGAGAGGGTTGACGGCCGCGCCCGGAGAGCTCAGGGTGGTAGACGGGCTCGTGGGCGTCGTAGCGGTGGCGGCGGGAGCCACCGTCGTGGTGGTTGTGACGGTGGTCGCGGGCGCCGAGGCGGCGGTCGCGGTCGGCGGGACTTTGGCCGAGGCGGGCGTCGGGAAGGTCGGCGTGCTCGAGGTGTTCGCGGCGAGCCCCGTCGCGGGCAATGCGAGCACGAGCGCGAGGGTGGTTGCGGCGAAGGAGGAACGAGACACTGCAGGGCTCATAGTAGGTTCTCGATCGCCAGCAGCGCGTCGGCGAGGACGCGCGTCGGGGGCTGGGCGGCGTCGATCGTGCGGAAGCGCTCGGGCTCGGCCAGCGCGAGCTCGTCGTAGGCGGCGGCGATGCGCCCAAAGAAGGCCTCGTCCTCGCGCTCCAGGCGGTCGGGCTCGGACGCGCGAGCGTCCTGACGCGCGCGGCCGGCCGCGGGGGCGATCCGCAACAGCAGCGTGCGGTCGGGAGTGAGCGAGTCGGTGGCGAAGAGGTTGAGCGCACGGACCGGCTCGACGCCCAGCTCGCGCCCGGCGCCCTGGTAGGCAAGCGAGGAGTCGACGAAGCGGTCGAGCAGCACCAGCACGTTCGCGTCGAGCAGTCCTCGCAGGCGCTCGCGCACGAGCTGCGCGCGAGCGGCCGCGTACAGCAGGGCCTCCGCCCGCGGGTCCACGGCGAAGGCGGGATCCATCACCAGCTCGCGGATGCGCTCGGAGAGCGCCACCCCGCCGGGCTCGCGCAGGAGCTCGACGCGCACGCCGCGTTCGCCCAGAGCGGAGTGCAGGCCGAGGGCGAGCGTGGACTTGCCGGCGCCGTCGAGGCCCTCGATCGTGATCAGGCGGCCGCGAGACACTGAGCCGGACGGTAGCGCTTCGCGGGGATGGGGCGGTATGACAGCGGCGCCCGAGCTTGCCTGCTCGCCGGGCTCAGCTCCGCGCCGATGGTCGCCCGCGCCAGGGTGTCGCCTACGATGGCTGGAGTGAGCGGGACAGCGGCGAGCATCTCCGACGTGGACACGGCGCTGCCCGGGATCGAGTCTCATCCGCACGCACGCGCGGTCCTCGGAGCGGGACTGGGGCCGGGAGGCCGACCCTCGCACGCGTATCTGCTGCACGGTCCGGCGGGCGCCGGCAAGCGCCAGATCGCACGGGCGCTGGCGGCGGCGCTGCTGGTCGATGGGAGCGGCGGGGAGGCGAGCGCGCGGGCGGTCTCCGAGCGGGTCCAGCGGGGGACGCACCCGGACCTCACATGGGTGCGGCCCAGCGGGGCGGCGGAAACGCTCGTGAGCGACATCGACGAGCCGGTCGTGGCCGCGGCCACGCGCACGCCGTTCGAGGCCAAGCGCCGGGTGTTCGTGATCGAGTCGGTGGAGACGCTGAACGAGCAGGCGGCGAACCGGCTGTTGAAGACGCTCGAGGAGCCGCCGGCGTACGCGCACCTGATTCTGGTGAGCGACCGCAAAGAGGAAGTGATGGCGACGATCGTCTCGCGCTGCGTGCACGTGCGCTTCGACGCGCTCACCGCACAGGAGATCGCCCGCGGGCTGCTCGCCGAGGGGCATGCCGAGGAACCGACGGCGCTGGCCTGCGCGCGGCTGGCGTTGGGCGATGCGGGACGCGCGCGGATGCTCGCGAGCGAGGACGGCCGGGCGCTCAGGAGCGCGGCGGAGGGGTATGCGCGCGGCGCGCTCGCGAGAGAGACGGGCGCGCGCGCATGGGTCGAGCTGCTCGGCGTCGCCACCGCGGCGGGGGCGAGCGCGGGCGAGCAGGTGCAGGAGCGGCTGGCGGGGGAGCTCGAACTGGCTCCGAGCAGGGAGCGCAGGAAACTGGAGCGCGAGGCGCAGGAGGGACGCAAACGGGTCGAGCGCCGGGCGCGAGCGCGGGCGCTCGACAGCGGGCTTTCGCTGGTGGAGCTGTGGCTGCGCGACATGATCTGCCTGCGCGAGGGCGCGCCGGAGCTCGTGTATGCGCTCGACAGGATCGGCGAGCTGGAAGCCGACGCGGACGCGCACGGCGGGGCATCGGCGCGGGCCGGGGTCGAGCTGGTGCGCGAGACGCGCGCGCGGATCGCCCTGAACGTGAGCGAGGAGCTGGCGCTCGAAGCGCTCGCCTATCGGCTGCAGGCGCTCGCGGAAGGCTGAGATCTGGATCGGGTGGGGCGATCTGGGAGAGCGGCCGAAGTGATGAAGGCGCCGCCCACCTGATTCGGGCGGCGCTCAGTCTGCGAGTGGTCCTAGGTTCGGCTCCAACCCGTAGGCCTCGAAGGCGAGGAAGCGCGAGAAGAGGCGGTTGTCGGGGCCGTGGAAGTCCGAGGAGCCCGTGCTGAGCAGTCCGAGCTCCGCGCAGCGCGCGGCCAGCAGCTCGGTCTGGGGCCGGTCGTGGGTGACATAGAAGGCCTCAACCCCGTCGATCCCGAGCGCGCGGAAGCGATCGATCGTCGCCAGCACCTCCTCGGAGTCCGATACGTCCCAGAAGGGGTGCGCCCAGATCGCCACGCCCCCCGCGGCATGGATCGCGTCGATCGCCTGCGCCACGGTCGGTGTCTCGCGCAGGCGAAACGCGGGGCGACCCTCGATCAGATAGCCACGGATGAGCGAGCCGATGTCGTCGATCTGCTCCTCGCGCAACCGCGCTGCGTTGGCGGGCGCGGCGAGAGCCGCTTCGGCCAGGTGGGGACGCCCGATCGGCTTCCCGGCCGCCACGCGCGCGGAGATCGCCGCGTCATCCAGCTCCAATCCTTGCTGGCGCAGAGCATCCGCCATGCGCAGGGTCCGCCGCTCGCGGTCGGCCAGGAAGTCCGCGAGCGTCGCGGCGAACGCCGCATCGGTGTGGTCGATCAGGTAGCCGAGGATGTGCAGTTCGCGCGCGACGACGGCCCCCTCGGTGCCTTCGGCGGCGGGATCGTCGATCGAGGAGATCTCCGCCGAGGGGACGATGCGAACGCCGTGACGCTCGCCCGCCGCGATCGCCTCGGAGACCCCCGAGACCGTGTCGTGATCGGAGAGCGCCAGCAACTGCACGCCGGCGCCGGCGGCGCGGGCGACCACCTCGGCGGCCGCGAGCGCTCCGCCGGGGTGGGTCGAGTGCGATTGCAGGTCGAAGGCGAGGGCCATGCGGGCGCCAGAGCCTACGCGATCGCGGGCGCTAGCTGAGCGGCGCGGACTCGGGCCGGCCGGTGCTCGACGCGGATTCCCAATCGGCTGGGAACGTCTCGCCGTCGCGCGCGTCGGCGACGGCGATCAGCCGAGCGACGTGCCGCCCGACGGCCTCGCGCAGGAAGCGCACCGCCGCGTGATAGCGGCGTGCCTTGGAGGGCAGCGCCTCGTCGAAGTCTGGTTCGGTGTCCGCCAGCGTGGCGAACGCCGCGTCGGTCTCCGCGGCGTGTCGAGCGGCCTCCAGCCAGGTGACCTCCAGGTAGGCCAGCGCGGCTCCCAGCTGCTCCTCGGGGAGCGCGTCGGGGGTCTCCAGCTGGCGCAGAACGGGGACGATCTCGCGGCTCAGCCAGCGCTGCTCTGCGTACGCGCGCAGCAGCAGGCAGACATCGGAAGGGAGATTGGATTGGTCTTGACAGTGGGGCATACGAGGCATCCGTGCTCTCGGGTTGTGCTTCTGGTCAGGGCTTCGACCGAAGCGGGGGGAGGCTTTAGGAGTCAGAGCCACTCTCCACGTCTCTCCGGTCGCACCACCCATCGACGTTGCGGTATTTGCGAGAAAGAAGACCATCCAAGAACTAGAACGATTGGCCAGACGGTGAGTATTAAGGAACGAACCGGGTAGCGCCGATGTAGACCTCGAGGGAGCAACCGCGACGAGATGCAAACAATCCACGCAATCGCCCACGACCCGACCGCTCGCGCGCCGGGGCAGCACACCCGTGCGATCGTCAGGCGGCTGCGGTTGCGCACGCTCGTGGCGCTCGGGGTGCTGGCCGTCGCCACGGCCCTGCTGGGGCGCACGTTCGGTCTGCGCGACGTCAGGTTCCTCGGCTCTGAGGTCGGGCTGCTCGTGGCGATGTTCGTGGTTCTGCGCTACGTCATGCCGCTCGTCGAACGCCACGACCGCGGCGCCACCGGCGAGGAGCAGGTCGGCAGCCTGCTCGACGGTCTGGAGGGCAGGGGCTGGCATGCGATCCACGACGCGAGCCTCGGCAATGGAAACGTCGATCACATCCTGATCGGTCCCGCGGGAGTGTTCACCGTGGAGACCAAGAGCCACCCGGGCCCCGTGCGCGTCGCGCGCATCCACGGAGCGACGATCGGCCAGGCCCAGGCCCAGCAGCGCGCGATCGCGCGCGTGACGGGCCTTGCGGTCGAACCGCTGATCGTCTACAGCCGCGCCTGGATCGATCGTCCGCTGGCGCGGCGCAAGGGCGTGAGGGTGCTGCCGGCGAGGATGCTCTCGGGCTACCTGGACAGGCGTCGCGCGATGCTCTCGCCCGAGCAGGTGCAGCAGGCCCAGACACGCGTGGCAAGCGCCCTGCGCGAGCATCGCGGGCGCGGATCGCACCGCCGCCGCGCTGCCGGATAGCGCACCACGTGTTAGGGCCTATCGGGATAGGCCCTAACATACGGCCGGCACGAACGGACTGGCACGAACGCCCGCGCGTTCGCAGCCACAAAGCCATGGCCACGGTCGAAAGCACACCCTCCGCACACCCGATACGGCTCCCCGAGCCCGCCCCCGACCGGCTTCCGCCCGGGCCGCGAATGGGTCCGGTCGCGCAGACCCTCATCTGGGCGCTCGCGCCGACCGTGCTGATGAACCACTGCGCCAGGCGGCGCGGCGAGGCGTTCACGCTTACGTTCTCCCCGAGCGGACGGCGCCTGGTGATGCTCAGCGATCCGGCCGCGGTCAAGACGCTGCTCACGGCCCCGCCCGAGGTCGCGCCATCGGCGGCGAGCGACACGCCGATCGCCTCCGTGCTGGGACCGAGGTCGGTGATCACGCTGACCGGGCCCGAGCACATGCGCCAGCGCAAGCTCCTGCTGCCGCCCTTCCACGGCGAGCGCATGCGCGCGTACGAGCAGACGATCGTGCAGGCCACCCGGCGCGACATGGCGACCTGGACGCTTGGTCGGCCGATGCGCCTGAGCGCGCACACCCGCAACATCACGCTCGAGGTGATCCTGCGCGCGGTCTTCGGCGTCGAGGCCGAGCGCATGGGGGGGCTCAAAGGCGCGATCGGCGAGCTGGCCGAACCGACGCGCACGCTCGCGATGCTGCGCTTCGCGCTGAGCAAGCCCGGCAAAGACCGCCCCCCGGGCGAGCTCGGCAAGGCGCTCGATCGGCTCGACACGCTGATCTACGCCGAGATCGCGCGCCGGCGCGAGCAGCGCGATCTCGGCGAGCGCGAGGACATCCTCTCGCTGCTGTTGCAAGCGCGCGACGAGGACGGCCAGGCGCTGACCGACGGCGAGCTGCGCGACGAGCTCGTCTCGCTGCTGCTCGCCGGCCACGAGACGACCTCGACCTCGACCGCGTGGGCGATCGAGCGTCTCGTCCGCCATCCCCGGGCGCTCGCGCGCCTGGTCGCGGAGATCGATCGGGGCGAGGAGCACGAGAACAGCCAGGCGGTCATCCACGAGACGCTGCGCTGCCGCCCGGTCATCCCGGGGGTCGTCAGGCTGTTGCACGAGCCCCTGAGCGTCGCCGGGTACGAGCTCCCCGTGGGAACGCGCGTGGTCGCCTCGATCCACCTCACCAACCGCAACCCGCGCGTGTACGAGGACCCGCAGGAGTTCCGCCCCGAGCGGTTCCTCGGCGTTCAGCCCGACACGTTCGCCTGGATCCCCTTCGGCGGCGGCATCCGTCGCTGCATCGGCGCGTCCTTCGCGATGCTCGAGATGAAGACGATGCTGCGCACGATGCTCGCCGAGCTGCACCCGAGCGTGCCCCGCCGCAGCGTCTGGCGTCGCGGCGAGTGGAATCGCCGACGCGCGATCACGCTCGTGCCGACCGCCGGCGCGCGCGTGGTCTGGCAGCGGCGCTGAGCGCTCCGAGCACCCCCGC
>Ga0210387_10003115_pt1 | contig 12727 bp, 12 predicted proteins | sample IncBWC7OmetaG_FD_160108 | JGI IMG/M metagenome (GOLD analysis project Ga0210387, IMG submission 160108) | Forest soil microbial communities from Barre Woods Harvard Forest LTER site, Petersham, Massachusetts, United States - Inc-BW-C-7-O ...
TGCATGGCGCGGCTGGCGCGGTGCGGGTGGCGACCCATCCAGAAGTAGACTTTGTGGTCAGCGCCATTGTCGGTGTGGCGGGACTGGAAGCGACTTACGAGGCGGTGCGCGCCGGGAAGACTTTGGGGCTGGCGAACAAAGAATGCCTGGTCGCCGCCGGAGAACTGATCACCGCCGAAGCGCGCAAACAGGGCAAGCCGCTGCTGCCCATCGACAGCGAGCACAACGCGGTGCATCAATGCATGCGCGGCGGGCGCACCGACGAAGTCGAGCGGGTCTGGCTGACAGCGTCCGGCGGCCCGTTCTTGAATACGCCTCAGTCGGAGTTTGCCGCGATCACGGTAGAGCAGGCGCTGAATCATCCCACCTGGAAGATGGGGAGGCGGATCACCATCGACTCGGCCACATTAATGAACAAGGGTTTTGAGGTGATCGAGGCATGCAGGTTATTTCACATGCCGCCGGCGAAAGTGGAAGTAATTGTCCATCCTCAGTCGACGATTCATTCCATGGTGGAGTTTGTGGATGGCAGCATACTTGCACAGTTTTCGGTGACCGACATGCGGCTGCCGATTCTTTACGCTCTAACATATCCGGAGCGGATCGCGTCGAATATGCGCTTCGCGGTCAGTGACTTGCGTCATCTGGACTTCAGCCCTCCAGACCTGAAAAAATTTCCTTGTCTGCGGCTGGCGTATGAAGCGGCGGCAGCGGGCGGCGCGAAAACGGTAGCGTTGAATGCCGCTGACGAGGTTGCCGTGGCCGCGTTTCTGGAAGGTGGCATTGGTTTCGATGAGATTCCCAGGATCATCGAAGACGTTCTCCAGGAAACCAATTCCGGGAAACTGGAGTCTATTGCAGCAGTGCTCGAAGCCGACGCCGCGGCCCGCCGATGTGCCCAGCAGCGGGTGGACAGCGGAAAAGGGACGCGGGCAACATCTTTCGCGTGATTTTGGAATCTAACCAGCTGGAGAATACGTACCCCTTATATGTCTGATTTCCTGACCTCGTTTTCGACGTCGCTCATCGCAGTGGTTGCCGTCCTCGGCTTCATGATCCTGATCCACGAGTTTGGCCATTATGCGGTAGCCAAATGGCTGGGAGTGCGGGTCGAGGTGTTCTCCATCGGCTTTGGCAAGCGGCTGTTCGGATTCCGCAAGGGCGAGACCGACTACCGCATCGCGGCAATTCCTCTCGGCGGCTACGTCAAAATGAGCGGCGAAAATCCGATGGATGCGCGCTCCGACGATCCGCGCGAGTTCATGAACCATTCGCGCTGGCACAGGTTTCTGATCGCCATCGCCGGGCCGACGATGAACATCCTGCTGGCCATCGTTCTGTTAACCGTCATCTACATGGTGCATTACGAATATCCGGCGTTTTACGACGAACCGCCGGTCATTGGCTGGGTAACGAAGGACACGCCGGCGGCCACGGCAGGATTTCAGATTGGCGACCGCATCACGCGCATTGGCGATGTGCAGAATCCTACCTGGGAACAGGTGGAACAAGAGCAGGCAATGAGCCCCGGTCAACCGCTCGTGGTTGGCGTACAGCGAAATGGGCAGGAACTGGAAAAGACCGTCGTGCCGGAAGCGATGGGCGTCGATCAGATCGGGTACGCGGGCTGGACTCCGAAGGAAGACACGGTCACGATCACCGATCTTCAGGAGAAGATGCCGGCTGAGAAGGCTGGCCTGAAAGAAGGAGACAAGATCCTTCAATTCGACGGCAAGCCTGTCCCCGCTCTGGGTTCGATGATCGAGAGCCTGGAAAGCACCAAAGACAAGCCGATCACTCTGACTGTGCTGCGGGATGGACAGGAGAAGACGTTCAACCTTCAGCCGGTGCTGTCAGAAAAACACTATCGCATCGGCATCTCGACCATGCGCATGAATGTGAAGACGCTTCCTTTTGGAGCGGCGTTCAATAAATCGCTGGATGAGAACCGGAATAATGCCCTGCTGATTCTGAAATTGGTCAAGAAGCTGGTACAGCACAAAATGCCGCTGCGGTCGATTGAAGGGCCGATCCGGATTGGCCAGGCCGCAGGCGAAGCAGCGCGCAGCAAAGGCTGGACTCCGCTCATGGGCCTGACTGCGGCCATCAGCCTGAATCTCGGCATCTTCAATCTGCTGCCGATTCCGATTCTCGACGGTGGCGTGATCCTCTTCCTGTTGATCGAAGGCCTGATGCGGCGCGATATCAGCATGAACATCAAGGAGCGCGTCTACCAAGCAGCGTTCGTCTTCCTGGTGCTGTTCGCGGTGATGGTGATCTTCAACGATCTCATGAAGGTCTCCGGGGCCGGCGGATAGGCTGCACTCACGAGTCGCTCAGAATCCCATCTCAAGGGAGCCGATATTGGCTCCCTTTTTGCTCTTGATGGCCTTTCCCTGCTGAGATACAATGTATCTCAGAGGATCTTCATGGCGGCCACCGAAATGGTTCACATCCGTATCGATAAACGCGTCAAGGCCCAGGCTGCAAAGGCGCTTTCGGCCATGGGTCTATCCGTGTCGGATGCCGTGCGAGTTCTGCTGACGCGTGTTGCGGCGGAGAAGGCATTACCCTTTGAAGTGAAAGTCCCTAATGCCGCCACTGCGGCCGCGATGCAGCAAGCGCGTAAGGGTGGACTGCGTTCGTTCAACAGTGTCGCCGACCTAATGGCGGACCTGGATGCGGAAGATTGAGCTCACAACAGCCTTCCGCCGCGACTTTAAGCGCGAGAAACGCGGAGCTGATCGGCGTGATATCGACTCCATCGTTTCCAGTGTCGTCACACTCCTGGCTCAGGATCAGATGCTTACCGAAACAAACCGCGATCACCAGTTGGGCGGCAACTGGCGCGACCATCGCGAATGTCACCTTAGGCCTGACCTGCTGCTGATCTATCGCAAGCCGGATGCGGACGCCCTACAGCTGGTTCGCATGGGTTCGCACAGCGAACTCTTCGGATGAATGCATCCCAATCCGACGAAACGCCCCGAAATCCCGTGATAAAATAGAATTTCCCATATGGCCATCATTCCCCGCAGAAAGACCGTAACCGCCCTAGTCGGAGGCGTGCGCGTCGGGTCGGATGCACCAGTTGTGGTGCAATCCATGACCAATACCGACACCGCCGACATTCCCGGAACCGTACAGCAGTGTGCCGCGCTGGCCCGCGCCGGCTCTGAATTGGTTCGCGTGACCGTGAACAATGACGACGCGGCCGCGGCAGTGCCTTATATCGTTGAACAACTCGACAAGCAGGGCATCCGTGTGCCCATCATTGGCGACTTTCACTACAACGGCCACGTACTGCTGACCAAGTATCCGGAGTGCGCCCGCGATCTGGCCAAGTACCGCATCAATCCCGGCAACGCCAGCATCGGCAAGACCGGCGACTCGAATTTCCGCACCATGATCGAAGTCGCGGTGAAGTACCAGAAGCCGGTGCGCATCGGCGTGAACTGGGGATCGCTCGACTCGACCCTGTTGACGAAAATGATGGACGAGAATTCGCTCTTGGCGGAACCAAAAGACGCGCGCGAAGTGACCATGGAAGCGATGGTGGTGAGCGCGCTGAATTCGGCCAAGCTGGCCGAGCAATTCGGACTGCGTCCCGATCAGATTATTTTGAGCGCGAAGGTCAGCGGCGTGCAGGATTTGATTGACGTCTACCGCGAACTGGCGGCGCGCTGCACCTATCCGCTGCATCTTGGACTCACGGAAGCGGGCATGGGCGCGAAAGGTGTAGTCGCTTCGAGCGCGGCCATGGGCGTGGTGCTGCAGGAAGGCATTGGCGACACGATCCGCGTTTCGCTGACGCCGGCTCCGGGCGGCGACCGCACCGAAGAAGTCCGCGTGGCTCAGCAGATTCTGCAGTCAATGGGCATTCGCAGCTTCACCCCACAGGTGACGGCTTGCCCCGGCTGCGGACGCACCACCAGCACCTTCTTCCAGGAAATGGCCGAGCAGATTCAGACCTACCTCCGCGAGCAGATGCCATCGTGGAAGGGCCGCTACATCGGCGTCGAAGAGATGAAGCTGGCGGTGATGGGCTGCGTGGTCAACGGTCCCGGAGAATCGAAGCACGCCAACATCGGCATTTCGCTGCCGGGAACGTTCGAAGAGCCGAAGGCTCCGGTTTACGTGGATGGGCGCTTGTTCACCACCCTGAAGGGCGACCGCATCGTGGCGGAGTTTATCGGCATTCTCGACGAGTACGTGGACTCGCATTATGCCGCGCGTGAAGTGAAAGAAGAGGTCTCCGCGAAAGCCTAGTTCTCCTCCGAGTTTTTCCCAGGCGCGGGTGGGACGCTCGCGCAGCCGGCAAGGATGCCGGCGCCACCTTCCCGCCTTACTGTCCAGTCAGCAGGAAAATCGGATTCTGCGGGAGTGGTTCACCGTTCAATTGCGGATTTCCGGCGCTGAACGGCGCGACCAGGTCCGTCACCAACGTGTCGGGAGTGTTGGTTTCCCCGGTTGAGATAGTGCTGGTGGTGGTGTTGACGATCGCGATCGCGCCACCGTCGCACATACTGGCGTAGACTCGGCTGCTGTCGACGGCTGCCGCCGCGGACATGCGGAAGCGGGCGAATGCCGGCGTATAAGGCACAACCGGTGCACAATAGGCTACCGGCGCCAGCCCGAACGGATAGAGCGTTGTGGGCGTGGTTCCGATGATCGCGTTCAAGGGCGGCATCAGCGGAAATATTGTGGTTTTCAAAGCCAGGCTGGGGGCGTCGAAGACCGTTACTTGCGGGATGATGCAGCCGGGAACAGTCACCGTCGCGTCCGGACAGGTTGCCGGAACAGAAGCTGCCGTTGCGGTTCCAGTGACGTAACTGGTGACGTAGAAGCGGCTGCCATCAGGCAAAGCCGCGACCGAGACCGGCAGGGGCGCACTATACGTACAGGTATAGGTGCCGCAGACAGAAGAAAGACTGGCCGTAACGGTTGGGGCGGGAATGCTGAGCGCCCCGGTTGCGCTTCCCAAGGGCGTCGGCGGATCTGTCGCCGCGCTGAAAACGTAAACTGCACCCGCGGTGGGATTCGTTACGTACAGCCGGTTCAGGCTCTTGTCATAGAGCACGAAGTTGGCGCCGGGGCCACCCACGGACTGCGTGGAAACGATCGCGTTAGTGTCGGTGCGAATGGTGGTGAGCTGTCCGTCGCCCTGTGTGACGACATACACGCGAAGTCCATCGATTCGCGACACGACCCAGGTGGGTATGCTGCCGACGGGGATCGTCGCCAGCAATGACAGGTCCGTCGGCGAGAGATCGCTCACGGTGTTGCTACCCTGATTCAAGACGTATAAATTCTGGCCGTTCGGCGTCTCGGCCAGACCCACCGGATTGACTCCGACTCCAGCGGTCAGGCTGATCGCATTGGTGGCGGTGTTGAGGGCTGAAACGGAATTGGTCCCGTAGTTCGCGACGTACACTGCGCTGGTCTGCGTCGTATTCACGAATACCGGCTGTGATCCGTAAGGCAGGGTGAAGGTCGTCGGCGTACCCAACCCGGTTGCGGTTGAGCTGTCCGATGCCGGAGTGAACGCCATGACAACGTCGGCGTCGCCGGTGAACAGGCTGCCCGCGCTCGCCACGAAGACTCGTGAATTGTTGGGCACGATGGCGGCATGAGTAGGATTCACGCCCATGTTGGCGGCGCCAATGTCGGAGTCACCGGACACGTCAATCTGCAGGGCCGTGCCGGGGTTGTAGGGCACATTGGCGCTGACGGCAAAGACGGCGTGGAAATCCGCCGGATTGGGTGGCGTCGTTCCGGTCGGAATGACCACCGGGCGATAGACCTGACCGCAGGAAATCTCCAGCAGAGTTGCCAGCGCAATCGCCGCGACCCAACCCAGACGTCGAAAACTCATCGCCACCCCGAAGAGGAAGTCTTTTGATTCTGACAGAATTGATTATTGTAACGACTGAGGGCAATCCGCGCTAGCAGTTCTCAGTTCTCAGTTCTCAGTTCTCAGTTCTCAGTTCTCAGTTCTCAGTTCTCAGTGAGGGATGCTGCGGGGACGAGACGGGATGCCTCGTGGGGCAATGGTGTGACGATCAATGTCGCAAGCCGGAAGCCGGAAGCCGGCTTCACCGCCGACGCGACTTCGCGGCGGGGGCCGGCTCCTCCGACTTTATGGTTGCGGCGGGCTTCTTCTTGCCTTCCATCTGGGCCAGGCTCTGTTTCAACGCCGCCATCAGATCGATGACCGGAGCCAGCTTCTTTGGTTTCTCCACGGCGGCGACTTCTCCGCCTTCGAGTTTGGTTTCGATCAACTGCTTCAGGTTTTCCTGGAATGTGTCTTTGTACTTTTCAGGATCCCAGTCTGCGGCCAGGGCTTCGATCAGCTGGTGCGCAACTTTGACCTCGGCGTCTTTCAGCTCCACTTCAGGAGCGCCGAAGCCCTCGACCTTCTTCACTTCTTCCGCGTAATACATGGTGTGCAGCATCATGCCGCCTTCATGTGGGCGCAGGAACACGGTGTACTCGCGGTTGTGCATGGTGATCTTGGCAATGGCAACGTATTCGCTCTCTTCGAGCGCTTTGGTGAGCAACGCGTAGGGTCGGCGGCCTGCATCTTCCGGCATCATGTAGTACGACGACTCGAAGTAGACGGGATCGACGTCGGTCGTCTTAACGAACTCGAGGATCTCCATTGTCTTGGCGGTCTGCGGCTCGATCTTCTTGATCTCCTCCGGCTCGATGATGATGTACTCGTCCTTGCGGAACTCGTAGCCCTTGACCATGTCGGCGCGGTCGACCACGACGCCTTCCGCCTGGCAAATGTACTGCTGCTTCAGCCGCGACTTGTCAGTCCGGTGCAACATGTTGAAGGAAATTCCGGAACTGCGGGCGCCGGAAAACAGGCGCACTGGCATGGAGATGAGTCCGAAGGTTAAGTGACCCGACCAGACCGATGATGGCATAGTTCCCCTCGCAGGGTGATCCTGAAGCGGCAACTGCGGCCAAGCCTCAAGACTGGATAGCTAAACACAACAGCAGAGAGAGTTTAGCCCAGAACACCCATTGGATGCACCAATCGAGTTGCATGTTTGAGGCACGGGGAACCGAAATTCAAAGCCGGAGGGAATGGGGCCGGAAAGAAGTGGATACCAGCTCTTGTGGTTAACGCAGAGGGTTCCGGCTTCTGCTCAAGGACGTAGGCACTCGCCGAAACAGGCATTTTGCACCTTCAGTGGTTTCCGGTTTTCTTAAGCGCCCGGGCGCAAAATCGACGCCGGGATCTGGCCGATGCTTTCTTGCATCTTCGGCTTAATGCAATTCATCTCAGAGGGGCATGACCGACCTGCGCTTTCCTATCGGCAAATTTCATTTTGACGGCCCTCTGACTCAAGAGCAGCAGAAGAGTGCTCTCGAGGACATCGCGAACACTCCAGCGAACCTGCGCGCCGCCATCTCCGGACTCTCGCAGCAGCAGATTGAGACGCCCTACCGTCCGGAGGGGTGGACGGTAAGACAAGTCGTGCATCATGTGCCAGATAGCCATATGAATGCCTATGTGCGGTTCAAGCTGGCATTGACCGAGGAGGATCCGACCATTAAGCCGTATGCGGAGGACCGGTGGGCGCAACTTGCTGATACTAAAGGGACTCCGTTGGAAGTTTCGTTGACTTTGCTGGATTCCCTGCATGATCGCTGGGTGCGCTTGCTGAGGTCTCTGACGCCAGCGGACTGGAAACGCAGCTTCCGCCACCCGGAGCTCGGGGCTATGACGCTGGAAAGGACGCTAGCGCTCTACAGCTGGCACGGACGCCATCATGTGGCCCATATCACTGCCCTGCGCAGTCGTGAGGGTTGGTAGCTCTCTCGACGGTCACTTAGGTCCCTGGGGGACCAAAACTAAGGTCATCTTTTGCTCATCGAGTCCGGCGGATAGCCTAGACGAGAAATGCGTAACTGTCGTTCAAGAGTGAGTTTCGTGCTGGGTGGCGCCATGCTGTTGGTGGCCTCGACGTTGAGTTTGGCGCAAAGCCAGCAGACCGCTCCAGCGCCAAGCTCTGCACCAACCTCTGCACCCCCGGCAGCACAGACGCCCGGCACGGGAAGCTCTTTGGCGGCGGCGGCGCGTGATGCCAAAGCGCAAAAGACAGCTCACTCCAAAAAAGTATTCACTGACGAGGACATGGAAGTAACCGCCGGGCCGCTACCGCGCCTCAAGATGGACGGAGCGGAAAACGCCGACGAGATAGTCGTGGCAATCGCCGCGTACAAGGCCTCGCATACGCCGGAACAGACAGAGAATGCGGTTCACATCTGGTATGACCGCTATGACGAGATTTTGGCCGCCGCCATTCAAGACAACCTGGACATCCAGGTTCTTCGCAACGCGAACTACAGCAACGGATACGAACTTTGCCAGCAGAGCCAGGACTACCAGCAGTGCCAAAACCGGCAGATGGCCGAGATGCGCGGGGCGCGCAACGATCAGGTCGAAGTGGCAAAGAACGGTAATCTCGAAGTTCGCATCCAGCATGCTTTCATGAAAGTGCGGAACGGGCTGATGATGAGCAACCTGCACTACGCCTGGTTCAAAGTTCGTACCACGAACGGCATCGACACTTTCTAGCCTCCGGCCTCGAACCTCACCGCGCGCCAACCTGCCACAACGAGTAACTAGTCGCCTCGCGGAGCACCGCGATCGCCCGCTGCAGCAAGCTGTGCGGCTTGGAATCCGGCCGCGGCGCAACATACACCGGGCCGAGACCTTCTCTCTCCAGCAATTTGCGGATACGAAACACGTGATAGGCGTCGCTAACTGCAACGCAACTGTGCAGCCCATTGGCGCGCATGATCACAGCAACGCGAAGTGCTGACTCCGCCGTGTCACGGCCTTGCGTCTCGGCAATCAAAGTGCGTTCGGGAATCCCATGATGCATCAGATAGTCACGACCCACCCCACCCTCGCTGAACGTTGGATCGGCGGCCGCGCCTCCGGTCGTGATTACCACCGGCGCCACGCCGCGGTGAAACAGATCAAGAGCGTGATCAAGCCGGGCGCGCAGGACCGGCGACGGATGCCCGGAATATTCGGCAGCGCCGAAGATGACGATGGCATCGGCCCGATGAAGTTCCTGCAGGGATGAGGTATGAACAATCTGAATCGCGGTGATGGCCAGAAAAAAGGCAGCTGTGACTACGACGAGGATCAGCAAACGAAGCCACCAGCGCGGCCGGGGGGGCTGGTTGGCGGTTTCGTTCATCCTTTGGAGGTCATCCTTTAGCGGTCAGGCTCGTCAGTCAACCTTCGTCAGCCAGGCTTCGGCGGTCTCGCGGATTATCGTCCTTGTCGCTATCGCTGCCTCTACCTGTACCCCTATCCCTGTGCGAAGAAGCTGGAAATCTGGTCGGCTGGAATCGCTCCCTCGCGGATGATGCGCCAGCGGACGGTTTCGTCACTGAGATCGATGATGGTCGAGGCTACGTCGCGCGGAGACTGGCCGCCATCGACGATGATGTTGATGCGGCCCTGCAGCTGGTCGTGCACCTGTTCGGCGCTGGTGCACTCCGAAGCGCCGCTCAGGTTGGCCGACGTTGCGGTAATTGGAATGGCTGCGGCTGTCACCACGGCCAGCGGAATTTTAGCGTTGGGCACGCGCAGCGCCACGTTGCCGGTGTTGGCGGTAACTTTCAGAGGCAGACGTGAGCCAGCCTTCACGATAATGGTCAGCGGACCGGGCCAGAACTTTCGCGCCAGTGCATAGAACTCTTCCGGCAGAGGTTTGGCCAGTTCTTCAGCCTGATCGGTGCTCTCGATGAGCAGGGAGAGTGGCTTGTGGCGCGAGCGCGTTTTAATGTCATAGACCTTGTCGACCGCGCGGAGGTTGAACGGATCGGCGGCCAGTCCATAGAAAGTGTCGGTGGGCATGCCCAGCACTTCGCCGGCACGAATCTGATCGGCGGCGTATTTCACCAGTGATGATTCAGGGTTCTCACTACTGATTTTGACGATCTCGGCGCGCACAGCGTTCCCTTCCCGATGCTTGCAGGATTTTATTTGTATAGCTTGCGAGACCTACCAATCATACGGCAAAACCCCGCGAGATGAGGCGGTCAGCGTATCATGCAGTCAACACCAATCACTGAAAAATCATGAAGCTAGCTTCACAATTAACATCCGGCGCGAACCGGCTCCGCCGCATCGAGGGCCGACATAACGCTCTGGTGAAGGAATTGCGGCAGGCATTTGCGCATTCCGAACGCACCGACGGCGGCGATTGCGCCATCGAAGGCATGCGCATCGTCGAGGAAGCCATTCGCAGCGGGCTGCGCTTCAAAGCCGTGTTCTTCAAGGAATCGGCGCAGAATCTGGCGGAGCGCCTGCTACCCCAGATCGGCGCCAACGTGGATACGCTGCTGCTACCGGATAAACTCTTCGACCCTGCCGTGCCGAGCGAGTCGCCACAGGGCGTAGCCGCGCTGGTGAGGCTGAAAGATTTTTCCCTGGACGATGTGATCGAACGGGTGCAGGTCGGCCCGATTATCGTCGTGGCGGGATTGCAGGACCCTGGCAATCTGGGAACGATCCTTCGCTCGGCAGAAGCTTTCGGCAGCGCCGGCGCCATTTTGGGTGAGGGGTCGGTGAGTCCCTACAATTCGAAAGTGATTCGAGCGTCGGCAGGATCAATATTTCGCTTTCCAGTCATCGTGGCGAAGGCGGCGGGAGGACTGGATGCCGTGTACACGAAACTCAAAGCGCAGGGTGTGCGGCTGATTGCTACCTCTTCGCATAAGGGCACGGCGCTGGATCAAGCCAAGCTTTCGGGTGCTGCTGCCATTTTCGTCGGCAGCGAAGGAGCAGGCCTGACGCGAACTCTGATCGCGCAGATGGACGAGACGGTAGCGATTCCTCATTCGGCGCAGGTGGAATCGCTCAATGCCGGCGTGGCAGGAAGCATCGTGCTCTACGAGGCGGCGCGGCAGCGGCGAGAAGTAGCGGTTAAACAATCGGCGTGAATAGCTTTAAACACTCATCATTCCCATCGAGAGTCCGATTCTGGATATTTCGCCTACTTTTCTGTCGTACGTCTTGCAATTCCTGTCATTTCTGTTTATACTGAAATTAGAGAAACGCGAGGCTGCCCCGAACTTTCGCCACGGAGGGAGCAATGATTGCCGCCAAGGTCAGTGAACAAGCGCTGGGCCGGACAAAGATTGCTGCTCCGGTAGAACCACTGATTGGCCTGGAGCAGTATTACAGCGAGGCTGGGCCGGATTATGCGGCATGGAGTCGCGGATTCAACATGCACTTCGGCTACTACCGCGCCGGGGCGAATCCGTGGAACCGCGAAGCCATGCTGGAGCAGATGAATGCTGAGGTGCTCTCGCGGCTGCAGTTGGACGGCATCCCCGAGCCGCGACTGCTCGACCTAGGCTGCGGCCTTGGAGCTACACTGCGCAGCTTTGCCCGCCGCCTGCCCGGAGCGAAACTGACGGGCATTACGCGGGTCCCGTGGCAGGTGCAGCACGCACGCACTCTCAACCAGGCGGCCGGATTGGGCGAACGAGTTTCGGTGGTCGAAGGAGATTACGAAGATGCACCGCTTCTTCCGGGTGACACCTTTGACGGTCTTTACGCCTTGGAGAGCAGTTGCCACGCACACGGCTCGGACAAGGGACTGTTGTTGCGGGAAGTGCATCGCGTGCTGCGACCGGGCGGACGGATTGTCGTCGCCGACGGCTTTCTGACTGGTGGACGATTTATCAGCGGATTGCAGAAGCGCATTTATCGCAAGCTGTGCGAGTGCTGGGTCATCGAAGAGTTGGCGCAGCTTGATGCATTTACATCAAGGTTGGAGCGGCTCGGCTTCCGTGACATAACTATTGAGCGCCTTCAAATGCGCGTCGCTCCTTCGGTCGCGCACATCCCATGGGTCACCCTGAAGTTCCTGCTGACCGACGTTGTATTCGGCAGTAAGGCGATGACCCGCGCGCGCTGGAATAACGTGCTGGCGCCAGTGTTGCTGCCGCTGGTGAGCACGCCTTTGGGGCCGATGGTTTACTGCATGGTCACGGCAAGGAAGATCTAGTCCAGCCCACGCCTTAGGTTGATCGGATGTCGGTTGGAAGGAAAGCTATGGGTGACGCTTTGCGGTCAAGCCAATCCTCCGCCATCCACAACCAAGGCGGCGCCAGTAATCCAACTGGACATCGGACTCGCCAGAAACAAGACGGCATTCGCGATGTCGTCGGGAGTGCCGACCCGGGCCAGAGGGCGGTTGGCGGCTTCGCGCATGAAGGACACTTTTTCTTCGCCGAGCTGGGCGCATTCGCTAGCCAGCATGGGAGTGTCGACATCTCCCGGGCAGACGCAATTCACACGGATGTTGTGCTTGCCGTGGTCAATCGCCATGGCGCGAGTCAGGTTCAAAGCACCAGCCTTCGCGGCGCAATAGGCTGCCGCGCGCGAGCCGCCTTTGAGCGACCAGCCTGAACCAATGTTGATGACACTGCCTCCGCCCTCGCGAATCATGTGCGGGATCACTTCGTGCGACATCAGGTAGATGCCCTTGAGAGTGACGTCGATAGACAGATCCCAGTCGCTTTCAGTGAGTTCGACTACATCCTTGCGAATGGCAACGCCGGCGCAGTTGCACAGAATGTCGATCTTGCCCCACCGTTCGAGGACGTTCTCAGTTGTCCTGTGGCACTCAGCGGCAATGCGAACATCACACTCGAGTGCGACCCCTTCCCCGCCCTGCTT
>Ga0210387_10003116_pt1 | contig 12726 bp, 10 predicted proteins | sample IncBWC7OmetaG_FD_160108 | JGI IMG/M metagenome (GOLD analysis project Ga0210387, IMG submission 160108) | Forest soil microbial communities from Barre Woods Harvard Forest LTER site, Petersham, Massachusetts, United States - Inc-BW-C-7-O ...
CGCCCACGCCGGCGGCTCTCCGCCGGAGTCGCCGCGCTGCGAGCGGTCGATCCGCAAGCTCTGCAAGTCTTCGTGTTTTGTATCAATCGCCATAGGAAATGTCTACGTACTCGGTTCTCCAATAGTTTCCGGCGCTGCTCACCCGCGCAGCGCGTTCAGAATGTTCTGCCGCGCCGCATGCCACGCCGGAGCCAGCCCGCCGACGAATCCCATAATCAACGCGAACACAATGGCATATCCCGCAACCTGCGGCGTGATGCGCAACGCGAATACAACTTCGCTGAAGGTCACGGCATTGGACGTTCCGGTCTGCATTCCATTAAACGGGAGCATGAGCAAAATTCCTGCGAGCGCGCCCAAAAGCGCCAACAGCAAAGACTCCAGCACAAATGAGGTCAGAATCGAAGGCCGCGAGAAACCGATCACTCGTAGCGTGGCAATCTCGCGTCCGCGATACGCCACCGCTGCATACATCGTATTCATGGCGGCAAAAATCGAGCCAATCGCCATAATAAATGCCACCACGATCCCGATGACCTTGATGGGCGCACCAGAACTGGTCTGCTTGGCGTAGTAGTCGGTCTCCAGCATGCCTTCGAGTTTCAAACGCTGATCGTCGCTGACCCGGTTCTTGAGCGCATCGGCCGCAATCGGATCGGTCGCTCGCAGGTACGCCGAGGAATATCCGCCCTGCCGATCGAAGTCTGAGGCCATCTGGTTCACGTCGCCCCAAACTTCCGACTCGTACGCCGAGCCCCCGGCGTCAAACACTCCCACGACCTTCCACGATCCCTTGCCAAATTCCATCGTGTCGCCGATGTTGGCGTGGGTGAAGCGGTCGCGAATCGATTTGCTCACAACCACTTCCCGTTGTCCCGTCTGAAACCAGCGCCCCTCCACCAGTTTCACGGGTGCAGGCTTCCCCGGATCCTCCGGCGTCTGCCGCATTTCCAAGCCGTCGGGCATCATGCCCCGCACGGTTACGTTCACTTCGCCGGTGCCGTCTTTGCGGGGCAGGATAATCACCACCACCCACTCTCCGGAGACCATCGGTTCGCCGTGACTGTCCTTCGCAATGCCGGGGAGCGTCTTCAATGTGGGGAAAAGAGATGCGTCGAAGCCACCCGAAAGCTCGGCTTCCGATCCCTTGCGCAGCACCAGCACATTCTTCGCGCTGCCGCTGTTGACAAAAGCGCGATGCAATCCGGCCAGCAGCGCCATCAGGAAAATTGCCGTGGTCACAGTGAGCGCGATGCCCAGCGCCGTCATGAGCGTGAGCCCCTTGCGGAGCCTTAAGTTGCGCACGTTGTAGCTGATCGGTATCGCCATAAGTAATCTCTGTCTCTATTTCTGTAGCGAGGGCATCTTGCCCTCGCAGTTCGCCGAGCATCTCATCCGATGTGACGCAGCCCGTCGACTATGTTTTTGCGCGACGCATTGAAAGCCGGGAGGTAGCCGCTTACCAATCCCAAGGCTAGGGCCACAGTCAACGACAACCCCGCAGTGGGAACGCTAACTTTCATCGAGAGTGGAACACCGAGAGCTATGAAACTGCGCGTCAAAAACCAGATTACGGGGACCGCAGTCAGAATCCCGACGACTCCGCCTGCCACAGCCAACGCCACCGACTCGCTCACGAACATCGACAGCACCCGGCGGCGAGTGAAGCCGAGAGTCTTCAGCACAGCCACCTCACGGGTTCGGCTGCGCACTGACATGGCCATGGTGTTGGCCGAAACCAGCATGATGGTGAATACCACCGCTCCGCAAATGCCCAAAATAAATGCCTTGATGTTCCCCAGAGAAGCGACGAAGCCAAGCTGAAACGCTTTTTCACTCTCCGTTTTGGTTTGCAGCGGCGAGTTGCGGAACATGTCGTCGACTTGTCTCGACACCCGCGATACATTCTCGGCAGAGTCGATCTGCGCCGCGTACCATCCGGCTTGCCCTTTGAACCAGGGCACCGCTTCTTCCAGGTACTTGGCGTTGAAATAGAGCGCATTCTGCGGCGGATCGCGATGGTATATGCCGCGAATCGTGAGATTAACATTCACCGGGAAGATATTCGCCTGCAATGTGACGCGGTCGCCAATCTTCCACCCATACTTTTTCGCCAGCGTCACGTCCACCAGTGCGCCCGCGCGATCTTGCTGCCACGCCTTTAGTTGGTCCGGCGGGACAATCTTGTCGGACGCCACTTTCAGGTATTCGTCCGGATCGGTTGCCATCTGCGCGAAGAAATGCTCCGGCCGATCATCGATATAGCGGCCCCCAAACCAGGTCATCGGCACTACTGCGGTTACGCCCTGAAGGCTGCGAATCTTGTCGCGATAAAACGCCGGCAGAAAAAACGCCAACGACACGCGGTCCCGGGTAATCACGCGACGCGATGCTTCCGGCGCAACTTGATCCACATAGAACGAACGCCAGATGCTGATCATGAGCGTCAGCAGCAGCAGCGAGAAGCTGATGCTGATCATTGTCAGCAGGCTGCGCCGCTTGTTCCGAAACGCGTTGCGAACCACAAAACTGCCCAGCGTCATAACTTCATCCGATGTGGCGTAATCCGTCGACGATGTTTACTTGCGAAGCCGTGTAAGAGGGAATTGCCGAGCTCAACAATCCCACCAGACCGGAGGTGAGCAGAGCGGCGAGCCATATCCCCAGCGTCACCTTCATGGGGAAAAAGCTGAAGAATTGCGGAGAGTGGGTCAGGCCATAAACCATCAACCAACCCAACCCCGCCCCGAGCACTCCTCCGCCCAGGGAGAGCGCGACCGCTTCGCTCACAAATAATCCCAGCACGCCGCGCTTCGTAAAGCCGAGCGTTTTCAGCACCGCCACTTCGCGGGTCCGCTCGCGGATGGACATGGCCATCGTATTGGCCGATACCAGCAACGTAGCGAACACCACCGCTGAGCAAATACTCAGAATGAACGCCTTCACGTTGCCCATCATGGCCACGAACTCCAGTCCAAACGCCTTCTCACTCTCAGTCTTCGTCGGCTGAGGCGAATTCCGGAACATGTCATCCACCGCGCTTGAAATGTTGCTTACGTCGGAAGGTGAGGCTGCAAGAATACTGAACGTCCCCGCTCTCCCCTTGAAAAAATCGACAGCTTCTTCTACGTACTTCGCATTGAAGTAGACCGACTTGTTGTCAGGGCTTGAGTGGAAGATGCCGCGTACGTTCAACTCAAGGTTGATGGGGTAAATCGTTCCCTGCAAAACAATACGGTCACCCAACTTCCATCCATATTTTGTTGCCAGCACGCTGTCGACAATCACGCCCTGCCGATCGCGCTGCCACGCCGTGATTTGGTCAGCTGGCAATTGAAGATCGCGGAACGTTTTGAAAAATTCCTCGGGATCCGTGCCGAATTGCGCGAAAAAATTCTCCGGCTTCTGATCTTTGTAGATCCCGCCGAACCATGAGACCGGTACCACCGACACGACTCCGGGAAGCGCTCGAATCTTTTCCCGGTAATATCCGGGAAGGTTGAAAGTAAGAGAAACCCGATGCCGGACGACGAGTCTCTCGGCGGACTCAGCGCTCCCCTGGTCGAGATAGAACGCCCGCCAGATGGTCATCATGAGGGTAAGCAAGAGCAGTGAAAAAGCGATGCTCAAAACCGTCAGAGTGCTGCGCCGCTTGTTGCGGAACGCGTTTTTAGTGACGAATCGGGTCAACGTCATCGGCTTACTCCAGAGGGGACAGGGATCCGGGCACAAGCAGGCGAGCACGTCCGAGCCCACCAAGAATAGACGATTACCTCGCCATCGACAACCGGCTCGGATCTGATTTGTGTTACGCCCAAAATGCTCAACTCCGCAGAACCTTTTTGCAGGTTCTATAGTTTCGCGGCACCGACCTAGCTACAAGTGGAGATCGTCATCAGGGTAGGATGACAAATGTCACATTATGCTAGACATAACAACTTAAACTTCCGCCACGACCATAAAGTTACGCTTAATTCTGATCCGGCCGGCAGTATTCAAACCCGACGGTTGGCGATGTGTGCTGGTTGAAGCGTCCTTCCTCGGCCGAAGGCCCGTAAAGAGCAGGGACCGACCCGTCATTGAGTCGCAGGTAGACGGTCAACTGTCCGCGATGGTGAGAGAGATGGCTGAAAACCGCCTCGGAGATCATCACGTGGCGTGGATTTTCGCTAGCCACATAGCCCCCAATCACGAACTTCCAAGGCGTTAATAAATGCTCATCGGTGGTATTCTGCAAAGCCTCACGTGCCTCGGCGACGCTGCTATCAAGAGCAGACACCAGTTCGGCACGCGTGCGCCATTCGAGTGGTTTGAATTTCGCCGCACCGGGCGACTTTAGATCCAATTCATCGTGTTTCACCATGGTCACGATCCATGCCGGCATGGTTGCAACCAGTGACGCGAGATAACCTAGTGGCATCGACTTTGGGTGGGGTTTCCAGTCATTGTGCCCTTCCGGCACGCGCTGCAATGCACTGCGGGTGCTTGCAGCTTCTCGTTCTAACTCTGCTAGGAATATATCCGTGAGCTTCATGTCAGCCTCCTGGTTTCGATTCGCGCTTGAGATCCTGGCCGAATTCGACACGCGTAACCTTATCAGTCATTGAGGACAGATTCGGTCCTCGATCCGTGGCACAATCAATCATGCTGCAGACCTCGGCCAGACTGCTCCGGCTGCTATCTCTTTTTCAGGCGCAACGCTATTGGTCTGGAGCGGATCTCTCCAGTCGGCTCGACATCACTGGCCGAACCCTGCGCCGTGACGTTGATCGTTTGCGCAGTCTTGGATATCCCGTGCACTCAACCTCGGGAACCGCGGGAGGCTACCAGCTTGGAGCGGGAGCAACTCTGCCTCCGTTGTTGCTCGACGACGAGGAAGCGGTGGCGGTTGCTCTCGGCTTGCGAACTTCCGCCAGCGGCAGCGTCACCGGTATTGAAGAGGCGTCGGTGCGTGCGCTCCTGAAACTCGAGCAGGTGCTGCCGTCCCGATTGCGGCAACGCGTCGCCGCTTTGCATTCCTTCATCGTTCCTCTGGGCACTCGCGGTCCAACCGTTGATGTGGAACGCTTGTCCGTCATAGCCGCGGCATGCCGTGATCAGCAAGGAATTCGATTCAGCTATCACAGCCGCACTGGCGCACCCAGCGTCCGTTCGGCGGAACCGCACCGGTTGGTGCACACCGGTCATCGCTGGTATCTCGTGGCGTGGGACCTGGGTCGCGAAGATTGGCGAACCTTTCGGATCGACCGCATCGAGGGTAAGCTGAAGACCTCGACTCGGTTTAAGCCGCGCAAACCACCCGAAGGAGATTTTGCGGCCTTCGTTTCGAAGTCCTTATCCTACGTTCCCTACCCCTGTCGCGCTCGTGTAACTTTGCATGCGCCCGCGGAGACTGTTGCGAGTCGCATCCCGGCTTCGGCCGGGGTACTGGAATCGATCGACACTCGCTCCTGCATGCTTCACACCGGGTCGCACTCCCTCGAGGCAATTACCATCCACCTGTCCCTGTTAGGCGTCGACTTCCGGGTGCACGAACCGCCAGAACTTGTTGACTACATTCGGCGGTTGGTAGACCGATTGTCGCAAGCGACCAACTGAACGCCCGAAATGTCCAAGCTCTACGCTTGGGTTGACCACTTACTTTGGTAACTCGAACCTCGGCCCGAGCGGAGATATCCTAGCCCTACGAATCACTAGGGTCTCCGTCGACCGAGCCTTGTCGCGTCGACGCGAAAAGCTTGCGATGGCGTGAACAGGAAAAAATAAATGCCCACGAAGATCGGCCATTTCGAAATTCAGAGTGAACTGGCGAAATCCCTCACCAGCACGGTCTACAAAGCCAACGACTTGAAAACCGGGCAGACGATTGCCCTGAAGGCCATTCAGCTGAGCGTGTTCGGAGAAAGCGCGACTGCGCTTGCACAGGCGTTGATGGTGGAGGCTGAAAGCAGCAAGGTTTTGAGCAGCCCTAACATCACCAATGTTTTTGGGGCAGGGGAAATCGACGGGCAGTTTTGCGCCGGTATGGATTACATACAGGGCAATAGCATTGCCACCATGCTGTCGCGCAAGGAAGGGTTCTCCATTTGGGACCTTCTCGACATTGGGCGCCAGTTATGTGCAGGTTTCGATCACGCCAAGTCGCACGGCATTGTTCACTACAGCCTGGAGCCTGCCAAAATCATGTGTGGGTGGGACGGGACCGTTAAGATTCTGGGATTCGGCGTCTCCAGTGTAGGGAACTTCGTGCAGCAGGTTCCGGGAGGGATTTCTTCGATCCTGTATTACGTGTCGCCTGAACAGATTCAGGGGCAATCCACTGATGCCCGCTCGAATCTGTTTAGCCTGGGCGCCATGTTTTATGAGATGGTGACCGAGCGGAAGGCTTTTGACGGCGCAGACATTGAGTCTCTGCGGCAGAGTATTCTGGAAAGCACGCCCGTTTCTCCCCTCCACATTAATCCCAAGGTGCATCCGCTCTTAAGCGACCTCATCATGAAGGCGCTGGCGAAAGATCCTGCGCTGCGCTACCAAAGTGGTCGGCAACTCCTCGACGATCTGGAAAATTGCAAAGAGGCGAGGTCCGCCAAGAAGCCGGAAGCACAAAAGGTTTCTGCTCCCGCAATGAAAACGAATGTGGCGGCGCAACCGGCCTTTGCAACTCCTCTTGCTGCCAAGGCGGTGACAAAAGTCGCGGCAACGGCTGCTCCGAGCCAACCTGCACAGCCGGTGGCCCCCACGAAGCCAGCTTCGAGGCTTGCAACTCCGAAAGCAGCGGCGGCAGCGGCTGGAGTGGGAAACGGAACGCTCTCTTCAACCGAAGTCGGAGTGTCGAGTGCCTACGCAAACTCTGCGAACGACGCGACAGAGGCGGTGTCGGAAAAAATGTCTTCGGCCGTGGCCGATGAGCCGCAGGTTGAAACCTTTGAGCCCGGCTCTACGGGAACTCCTAAGTTCAAAGTTGATCCCATGATGGCCGAGGGTGGATCGAAGGGCGGCGGCGGCTCCAGCTTCTCGGAAATCGCTGAACTACCCCCGCTGAAAGAACTTTATATCGCTCCTCCGCCGCCTCCTGAACCGCCCGTGCAGCCCGCAAGTCCGACGCCAATTGCGTTTAAGGGAAGCCGGAAGGCCGACGAGAAGCCCAGGGTACAGCCCCGCGAAGTTGCCGAGAAGGCGTTTAAAGAGATCAAAAACGTTCCGCCCAAGTTAATGCTCTACTCACTTGCCGGGGCTGCTGGGTTGATTCTGATCATCGGAATTGGGTTCACTTTTTACATTCACAGTTTGAATAGCGAGGATGACTCTGGCGCGGCACGCCCCAGTTCCGTGGTGCAAACTCCAAAGCAGCCAGAGGCCAGCCAGCCGCCTCCGACGAGTGTGCCGACACAGGCTCCGGTTGCGGTCCAGCCCGCCGAAACCCAACCTGCAGAGACTCAGCCCTCTGAGAACACCGAGACGGAAGCTCCGGCCGCTGAGCGCAGCGCACATTCGAAAGGAAAGAACGCGCGAAAGAAATCGGCCCCGGTTGCGGTCGTGATTCCTGGACAGTTGGCGATTGACTCGACCCCTCAGGGCGCAGAAGTTCAGTTAGATGGCAGGACTGATCCGAGCTGGGTTACGCCGTTGTCTCTGACCAACCTACAGCCCGGACAACATTTGATTTCTATTAGCAAAGCTGGTTACACGACCGACTCCCGAACGATAAACGTCACAGCAGGCAACCGGGCCACGACGGTAATCCACCTGGCGCAGCTGATGGCCACTCTGGTCGTGAAGAGCGAGCCCGCAGGAGCCAGCATTTATGTGGATGGCCGCAACATGGGCACGAAAACTCCCGGGCAGATAAGCGTGAACAAGGGTCAGCACGCGGTCCTGGTACAAATGCCGGGATACATTGACGAAACCATGAACGCACAGTTCACCCTGGGACAGACATTCAATTTCTCTCCGACGTTACGCCCGCTCGGCAACGCGGACAATATTAAGACCGTCGGAAAGATGTCGAAGTTGTTTGGTGGAAAGGGACAGTCTGGGCAGGCTAGCGTGAGCATCCGGACCCAGCCGAAGGGCGCACAGATCGCGATCAACCAGCACTTGCTGGAGAAAGGCTCGCCGGTCGATGTGATGCTCGATCCTGGCAACTACGTGATCGACATTACCCTGAGCGATTATGCACCGGTGCACAAAGTCGTCACGGTCGACAAAGGCGGCAAAGTGGTGGTCGACGAAGTAATGCAGCGGCAATAACATCGCCGAAGTAGTGCTAGTTCCGTGGCGCTCATTTTCCCGCGGCCGAAGATCCCCGTGCCGACCAATTCCGCGCTCCAGCTTGCGGTTCGCCCGGCGCCACGCCGCGCCCGCGTTCTTCTACGCGCCTACCCTCAGCGGCACCGGAAACTCAGAGGCGCTTGTCTGTTCCAGGCCGCCAAATCCGTTACAGAACGGCTGCCTATTGTGCCTGGCGGATTCATTTCACGGTCCATTCACCCGTATCTGCAACCGTCGTGAACAATTCCTCCCACCCGTGATCTTCTGCGGTGCGTGCGCCCCGGCGTGCGACTCGCCAGCGGGCCACGGGCACTCAATGACGGAGAAGTCTGCCAAGAAACGCAGGCACTTCACGGCACGGCTCTAAACCCCGCGAACCCGCACGCCCTTGGTCGTTGCAGGTACGGTCCGAGGCAGCCGTTGCTCGGGTATGCCCATGGGAGAAGCGGAATTCGTAGTCACGCGGTTACCGACCAGACTTCGATCATGCGCTTCGTCGAGGATAGCGGACTCGGCGGGGGTGATCGAGTTCGCGTTCCATCGCAGGAGCCGTTCCCGCTGCCCTGCCAGATCTTCAGCTTCGACAGAGATGGATCCGATGATTACCGGTTCTTGGATCTGGCTGCTGGAGAGAAGCTTTTACCAAGTGTCGGACGATCTTTCAGTACAGACAAACGGGGCATGCGAGTGTTTTCGCATGCCCCGAAATCTGTGATCCAAATCTATTTAGGTAAGTTGAATTTGATAGTGACTTGAGTTTGAATCTCGACCGGCTCGCCGTTGAGGAGATACGACTTGTACTTCCACTGCCTGACGGCATCCGTGGCTGCCTTGGCGAGCTGCGAGTCGCCGCTCAGCACCTTCACGTGAGTGATATCGCCGGTTTTTGAGATCGTCGCCATCAGTTCCACAGTACCCTCAAGGTGCATGCTCAGGGCATTCCTGGGGTAGACCGGCTGCACTTTCTTGAACAACAACCCGCGCGACACGCCTTGCGAGATATTCAACGTCTGCAGCAGCGGCCGGGGTGCGACTTCCGCGCTACTGCCGAGGTCTGGCGGAGGGGCGCTGGCACCCGCTGTCGCAATCCCGATCATGCTGGGAGCCGGAGTGTCCGCCGCTCCAGGTTTCGCATGCGTGGTCGGAGACTTGCCACCTTTCACTACAAGCGGGGCCTCACTAGGCTTGGTCTCGTCAACAGGGGTGTTACCGGCGGCCGATGTTTTGCTCGACGGTTTCGTAGAAGTCGGCGCAGGTGCGAGGTCGACACTCTCCGCCGAGCCGGTATCGTCCGACACATGAGTCTTCGCAGGCAGCGTTGCGAGCGGCGAACTGGATGAAGATGTGGGTGAAGATACGGATGTCTTTGGCGCCGCCGATGTTGGGGCTGGCTGCGCGCTGCTGGGTTTCGCGGTATTAGTCGTCGCAACAGGTGCTGAGATGGGTGCGATTGGAGCGCCTTGCGGTGTACTCGGCCGATCGTGGTAGTGTGTCCAACCACCATAACCGCCTCCGGCTATGATCACGGCTGCAGCCAGTCCCAGAAAAATTTTCTTTTTCCCGCCTGATTCGGCTGGGATATTGGCTCCACCAAACGTGAATGACGGCGCGGATCCTACGATGGGGAACGACTCAGCTTGAACTATTTCCGCCTTTTTCAATCCAGCATCTGCTTCAGCAGCGCGCGCGGGCGGTGCTTCGACGATGCGAGCGCTCTGTGATTCACGGGCTGGAGCAGGCGCGCTGGCGGCTCCGCTGCTCGATGTCGATGACAAGCCGGCTTGCAAGGCGATCCTTGCTTCGGGCTCAGCCGAAGCGACAGGTGTTGGGAGCGACTTGATGGGCGGCGCCGACGTAGTGATCTGGTTGAACGGGGCGACAACGGAATCCTTCCCGCCAATTCCTAGCAAATCTTCGTCTTGATCTTGCGCAGCGGCACTGAGATTTGCTGTCGCGGCTGCGGGCCAAGAGCTGGCGTCGACCCTTGTTCGTGTTGAAGTCGCCGAGATTGGCGGAGGAGCCGGTTTCTGGTTCGTAACCGATTTTGTCGACGAGGGCATGAGAGGAGACGCTGTGGTGGAAACGGCTGGCTTGGCCGGTTCGCTCTTGCGCAGCAGTCCGCGAGCCACCCGCAAGGTTCCCTTAGCCTGCTCGATGTTGATGGGTTTGGTCAGGACGAGGTTGGCGCCGATGCGAAACGCCTTTGCCACCCCCGCCTGACCTTCCACTACGGCCACGGCAAGCGACGCCTGGTTTGACGTCGAATTACGTGCGCTCTTGAACAACAATGTGGCATTCTGCTCGTTATCGCAGTCGACCACGACAGCGTCAAAGTGTTGGCCCATCAGCTTCTTGACTGCGGCGAATGGTTCCGTGCAGGACTCGACGTTGAACTCGAGCTCGCCTAGTACCTGTGTCACCGTGCGAGCGGTCTTTTCATCGGGACAGAAGAGAAGAGCTAGGTAACCCATACAAAACCATCCTAGGTACACAGGTAAGCGCCGGCAAGTTACGCTGGTAATTCGCTTGCCATGGATTCTTGTAGGGTTTCTGCTAGGTGAAAGGAAATGTTGATCGAATGCAGCACCGCTGACGCCAGAACATGGACGAGGGTAACGATATCCATTGCTCGCATACAATAGCGGGCCATGCGGGCGCGGCTGCCGTTGTGGCTCAAGATCGGATGGACCCTCTGGCTGATCGTCTGGGCTCCGTTGTACTGGCGCCAATTCGGGCTTCAGAATTTTCTTTTCTTCTGCGATCTCGGAAATGTGTTGATCGGAATCGGCTTGTGGTTGGAGAGTCCGCTGATTTTGTCCTGGGCGGCCTCGGGCTTGCTTGTGTTCCAGATGATTTACACCGTGGACCTTGCAAGTGCCTTACTGACCGGACACCACCTTGTGGGCGGCACGGAATACATGTTCGATCCCGGGTTGCCCCTTACCATTCGCCTGCTCAGTTTGTTTCACATCGTGACCCCCCCTTTGCTCTTATATGCAATTTGGCGTCTGGGTTATGATCCACGCGGCTGGAAGCTGCAGACGCTGATGGCCTGGATCGTGGTTCCCATCAATTATTTCTGGAGGCCCGAACAGGATGTGAACTGGGCTCGGGGCTTGTTCTTTCATGAGCAACATGCCATGCCAGGCGGGGCTTTTCTACTGCTCTACCTGGTTGCCGTACCCCTGTTGGTTTACTGGCCCACGCATCTGTTCCTCGCCCGGCTGACACAGCGATGGCGAACTCAGGTCCGCGAATAGAGTAGCTCCGGCATCTCGCCGGCTATCCCGGCCCCAGACCCGAGCTCGGCGAGCGACCAGCGGACGGCCGCGCTACTCTCGAGTACTAGCCGGATTTGTCAGAATCTTCCTTTCTCCGCACCGCCGACTCCGCTTGTGGATACTCGATCGATCCCTTGAAGGAGGAAATGTCGTCGTCGTGGAAGTCGGGGAAGGGCAGCTGCTTCCCGTCCCGCAAGCCCGCAATTTTCTTCGCTGCGTTGTCTGCTTTTTCTTTCTCGACTCCCCCATCGCGGCTCAGATAGAGAGTCTGCGAGGGAAGGGCCAGGCCGCCGCCGGAGTCCTCCATCACATCCATCATGCGCAGCAACAGGTCTTCGCGTACTGCGGCAAATTCATTGAAGTCGCGCGTCAGGATGTAGGCAACCATTTCAACGTTGAGGGAGCCGCCCGCAATGTCGGTAAGGCGGACCCGCACGGTCTTGGTCTCCACTTTAGGGTGGCTATAAAGCAACCGGCGGATTTCAGCCAGCACGAAGCGGACATGGTCGGCCTTGCTCTCAGGGCGCAGTCCAAGGTTCGTCTTAAACAGAATCTTGTCGCGCCGGCTCAGGTTCTCGAGGTTGATGGTCGCCACGGTCCCGTTGGGAATCGCCACCAACGTTCGCTCGTCCGTGCGAATGCGGGTGGAACGCAGTCCGATATCTTCAACCACTCCAGTACGATCACCGAAGCGGCAAACATCGCCGACGCGGAACACTTCGTCGCCGAGGACGGAAACTCCACCGAACAGATTTTCGATGGTTTTCTGCGCCCCGAAACCGATCGCCAGACCGCCAATGCCGAGCCCGGCAAGCGCAGTGCTCATGTTGAAGCCCAGGTTGCCGAGCACCGCCAGAACACCCACCACAAAAATCACGGCCTTGATGATGCGCGCTCCCAGCAACATCAGCGATCCTGTGCCCGCATGTCCTTTGGCGAGGGCCCGAGTGCGTACGCGCTGGAGTGACCATTGCACGGCGTGCCAGAGAAGCCATGTCGCACTAATGATCAATGCGATGGAGGTAATCTGGAAGTAGTAATGCATCGGCAACAGCGGAATATGGAGATAGACGGCGAAGACCTGATGCAGGACAGTGCCGGTAAGTAACCAGGCGGGACCGGAAACCGAACGCCAGTTGGCGACTTCCAACTGCCCGCGTCGCTGCGCCCAGCG
>Ga0210387_10003117_pt1 | contig 12726 bp, 9 predicted proteins | sample IncBWC7OmetaG_FD_160108 | JGI IMG/M metagenome (GOLD analysis project Ga0210387, IMG submission 160108) | Forest soil microbial communities from Barre Woods Harvard Forest LTER site, Petersham, Massachusetts, United States - Inc-BW-C-7-O ...
GATTGGCACACACGGGGATAACACGAGCAACCGCAGCCAGATCATCCAGGTTAAGCGCAACGCCGGCGCGACCTGCCATGGCAATCAAATGAATGGCTGCATTGCTCGATCCGCCGAGCGCCATATACGCCACCACGCCGTTGCGAAAAGCGGCGGCCGTGGCGATTTTGCCGATGCGCAAATCCTCACCCACCATCTCGACAATCCTTGAACCACACGCGGACGCCATGCGCACGTGTGCGGAATCCGCGGCCGGAATCGACGAGGCTCCGCTGAGGGTGAGGCCCATCGCGTCGATGATCGAGGTCATGGTGGATGCCGTGCCCATGGTGTTGCAGGTGCCGATGCTGCGGGTCATGCGCGATTCCAGTTCGATCCAGTCCTTGGTGCTGATGTTGCCGGCGCGATATTCGTCCCAATATTTTTTTGTATGCGTTCCGGCGCCGGTTTTCACGCCGCGCCACTGACCATTGGACATCGGGCCCGCCGGACAAAAGATAGTAGGCAGTCCCATGCTCAAGGCGCCCATCAGAAGTCCGGGGACCGACTTGTCGCAGCCGCCGAGCAGCACGACGCCGTCGATCGGATGCGAGCGCAGTAATTCCTCCGTCTCCATCGCCAGAAAGTTCCGATACAACATGGTCGTGGGCTTGACCATGACCTCGCCCACCGACATGGCCGGCAGCTCGACGGGATAGCCTCCCATGAGCAGCACCCCGCGCTTTACCGCCTCGGCACGGTCGCGCAAGTGGATGTGGCATGGGCTCATCTCGCTCCAGGTGTTGATGATGGCAATCACCGGCCGGCCGAGAAACTCCTCCCGCCGCAGGCCCATTTGCTGCGTGCGTTGCCGGTGCGCAAAGCCGCGCATATTCTCGATGTCAAACCAACGCGCGCTGCGCAAGCCGCCATGCGGCGCTGCGGCCACGGGGCGGTCTTTTTTGGTGGGAGCACTTGAATTAGTCATATCAATCTGTAATCTTATATCTAATATAAGACTTACGAAATCCCCCTTTGGATACTTATGGCAAACATACCCCAACTTCTGATCCATAACCGCCGCGACAACGTGGGCGTCGTGGTCGTCGAAGACCTCAGCGCGGGCACGGATATGCTATGTGTCGTGACCGAAGATAACAGCGAAATCCGCGCACGCAGCAATCATGATGTGCCCATTGGCCACAAAATCGCCCTGGCTGACCTCGCGGTGGGCGACACGGTCATCAAGTATGGTGAAGACATCGGCAAAGTCGTGGCTGCCATCCGCAAGGGCGATCACGTCCATACTCACAACTTGAAAACCAAGCGCTGGTGATTTTATGAATCTCGCAAAACGAACTGTATGGGGCTATCGGCGCGAAAACGGTCGCATCGGGGTGCGCAACTACGTTGCTATTTTGCCCCTCGACGACATTTCCAACGCGGCATGCGAAGCGGTTGCCGCACACATCCAGGGCACCATTGCACTGCCTCATGCCTACGGCCGCCTGCAATTCGGCGAGGACCTGGAGCTGCACTTTCGCACCATGATCGGCACGGGCGCGAATCCCAATGTCGCGGCCTGCATCGTGATCGGCATTGAACCTCATTGGACGCAAACCGTCGTAAGCGGCATCGCTAAAACCGGCAAGCCCGTTGCGGGCTTTTGGATCGAAGGCAACGGCGACATCGCGACTGTTGCCGCCGCGTCGCGCAAGGCCAAAGAATTCGTGCACCTGGCAACCGCGAAAGTGCGCGAAGAGTGTCCGCTCACCGATATATGGGTGGCCGCCAAATGCGGCGAGAGCGATACCACCACGGGGCTTGCCTCCTGTCCCACGGTCGGCAGCATGTATGACAAATTGGTACCCTTGGGCTTGTACGGCTGTTTCGGCGAAACTTCAGAGTTAACCGGAGCGGAACATTTGGCGGCGGCGCGCGCGATATCGCCGGAAATCAGCGCGAAATTCATGAAGACCTGGTCCGCATACCAACAAGATGTGATCGAGGCGCACAAGACTTCGGACTTGTCGGACAGCCAACCGACCAAGGGCAATATTGCGGGGGGCCTCACGACCATCGAAGAGAAGGCGCTCGGCAATCTGGAAAAGATAGGGAAGAAAGTCAAATTTATCGACGTGCTGGAACCTGCGGAAATGCCTGCTCGCGGCGCCGGGCTCTATTTCATGGACACCTCCTCGGCAGCGGCGGAGTGCTGCACTTTGCAGGCGGCCGCCGGATACGTCGTGCATATTTTTCCGACCGGGCAAGGCAATGTCATCGGCAATCCCATCATGCCCGTGATCAAGGTGAGCGGTAACCCGCGCACGGTGCGCACCATGAGCGAACACATTGATCTCGATGTGTCCGGAATCGTGCGGCGCGAAATGACCATCGATCAAGCCGGCGATCAACTCATCGAACACATTGTCAGCACTTCGAATGGCCGATTCACCGCGGCCGAAGCGCTGGGGCACCGCGAATTCGTGATGACCAAGTTGTATCGAAGCGCCTGAGACGCTGCCAATTTCCCCCGTGATGATGACGTTGCTTCCCGCCGACCTCGAAGACCTGGTCAGGCGCGCGCTTGAAAAATGCGGTACATCTCCAGCCAACGCGGCCTCGACCGCGGCCGCATTGGTGGCGGCGGAGACGGACGGTCAGCTGGGACACGGATTGTCGCGCGTGCCGAGCTATGCGGCCCAAGCGGCAGCCGGCAAAGTCGCAGGACATGCACTGCCGACGGCGGCGCAAGCCCGAGCGGGAGCCTTTAGGATCGACGCAAAAAATGGCTTCGCTTATCCCGCACTCGACTTGGCGATCGGCTTGTTGGCCACTGCCGCGCCGGAAACGGGAATTGCCGCGGCGGGGGTATTTCACTCGCATCACATTGGCCAGGCCGGCAGAACCGTCGAGCGGCTCGCCGATCTAGGTTTGGTTGCGTTGGTCGTGTCCAACACGCCGCAGGCCATGGCTTTCCAAGGCGGCAAGCGCCCAATGCTGGGAACCAACCCGCTGGCTTTTGCGGCGCCGATTCGCGGCAGACCTGCTTTGGTGATCGACTTGTCTTTATCCTTGGTCGCGCGCTCCAAGATCATTGCCGCCGAAAAATCCGGCCGCGAAATTCCCAAGGAATGGGCGACGGATGCGGACGGTGAACCTACATCGGATCCGGCTGCCGCCTTAAGAGGCGCACTGCTTCCAGCGGGAGGCGCCAAGGGGGCGGCGCTCGCACTGATGGTGGAGGTTTTATGCGGCGCACTGGTGGGCAGCCACTATGGATGGGAGGCCAGCTCATTTCTGGATAATCGCGGGGCGCCACCCGGTGTTGGCCAACTCATCATTGCGCTGGACCCAAGAGCATTTTCCGGCGAGCAGTATCCGACCCGCATGGCGGATTTGCTGTCGGCGGTGTCCGGCGAGAAAGGAGTGCGCTTGCCAGGGGACCGCCGGCTGCACCACCGCGAAGCGGCGCGTGCCCATGGCCTGTCTGTAGCTTCGGAGCTGTATACGCAAATAACTCAACTGGCAGACGTGGGAGTGGGTTGATGAGCGACATCGTAGTCAGCGAGTTCATGGACCAATCGGCCATCGATACCATATTTGCCGGCAGAGAGGTGCTTTACGATCCCAAACTGGTCGACCAGACCGAGCGATTGCACAGCGCGCTCGCCAACTGCCGCGCGCTGCTGGTTCGCAACAGAACGCAGGTTCGAGGCGCATTGCTCGACGCCGCACCGCAACTAAAAGTGGTCGGCCGACTCGGCGTGGGCCTCGACAATATCGATGTCGAGGCCTGCACTGCTCGTCACATTGCGGTGCGGCCGGCCAGCGGTGCGAACGACTTGTCGGTCGCCGAGTACGTCATCACCGCGGCGCTCATGCTGCGGCGGCGGGCCTGGTTCGCGAACGAGCGGGTCGCGGCGGGCGAATGGCCGCGTATGGAGCTGATCGGCATGGAACTGGCCGGCGCTCAATTGGGGCTAATCGGTTTCGGCGCCATCGCGCGATTGACAGCCCTCAAGGCTAAAGCGCTTGGCATGACCGTGGCAGCTTTCGATCCGTTGTTGGGGGAGGATCATCCGGCGTTTGTCGGTGTGCGCCGCATGTCATTCGACGATGTTTTATCAAGCTCTCAAGTCGTGAGTCTGCACACGCCGCTCACGCCCCAAACGCGGCGCATGATCGACGCGACTGCGCTTGATCGCATGCAAGCCGGTGCCATTCTGATCAACGCGGCACGCGGCGGAATCGTCGACGAAGCGGCACTCGCGGCTGCATTGTCCCGCGGTCACCTCGGGGGTGCGGCCCTGGACGTGTTTGACACGGAGCCGCTCACGGCGAGTGCCGCGACGATATTTCGCGGCGTCCCGAATCTCATTCTGACGCCGCATATCGCCGGCGTGACCGAGGAGTCCAATGTTCGCGTCAGCAGTGTGACCGCACGCGCCGTGGTTGAGGTTCTGGGCGCTTAATGCGGCTGACCGATGTTCGCTCGTCCGTCGAGACCATCGCGCCCGGTCTTGCCGCCACGGTCACGGTGGCGCTCGCCGCCACGTATCTCTCGGATCACTACGGCGCGCCGCCGATCATCTTCGCATTGCTATTGGGAATGGCGCTGAACCAGCTGTCGGGTGAAGCGCGTTACGCGCCGGGCATCAACGTCTCCGCACGAACCCTGCTGCGTCTCAGCGTGGCGCTGCTCGGACTGCGAATCTCCTTTACCGAAGTGGGCGCGCTCGGCTGGCCCACTGCCGCGATGGTGATCCTCGCAGTGCCCATCACGATTTTGTTTGGGTTGATGGCGTCCAAGGTCCTGAAGTTGGATAACCGCTTTGGCATTCTCTCCGCCGGCGCGGTCGGCATATGCGGTGCTTCGGCCGCCATGGCCATCGCCGTTGCGTGGCCGCGGCAGGATTCCGAGCGCGATACCGTGGTCGTTATTGCCTGCATTACCACTCTTAGCACGATTGCCATGGTGCTCTATCCCGCGCTGCTGGCACATTTGAATCTCGATCCGGTGCAAACCGGGCGTTTCCTCGGCGGATCGATTCACGATGTCGCGCAAGTCGTGGCGGCAGGTTATGCCTCCTCGCCGCAGGCGGGCGATACCGCCACCATTGTCAAACTCATGCGCGTGGCGATGTTGCTGCCCACGGTTCTCGTGATCACATTGATATTGGCGCGGCGCGGCGGTCCAGGCGATGCCGATCGACGCAAGGTCGCGCTGCTGCCGAGTTTTCTCATCGCGTTCGTCGCACTGGCGGCCCTGAACGCCTTCCACATCGTGCCACAGCCTGTCGCTGCGATTCTGACGGAAGCCTCAAAATGGCTGCTGGTGATCTCCGTCGCAGCGCTCGGTATGAAAACCTCGCTGCGCAATATGGTGGCCGTCGGCGGCCCGGCCATTGCTCTCATCGTGGCAGAAACTCTGTTTCTAGGAGTGTTCGTGCTGGGATGGATCTTGATCGGACGCTAATGCTTATGCCGCTTGAGGTTCGTCGCAGGCGTTGCGTTTGGGCAGAACGAAGTGAATCCAGATCAGCCCCAAGAGATACCAGACAGAGCACATGCCGAACAGCAGCCCATAGCCGTGCCCCGGTCCGATCACCTTACCGGCCAACTGCAAGACCCCCATTCCGGCCAGATTGCCAAACAACGCCCCGACGCCGATGGTCGTGGCCACACGGTTGCTCGGCGTCACATCCGTAGTCAGTGCAAACAAGTTAACGGCGAAGCCCTGATGAGCGGCCAAGGTCAGGCTCAAAATCGCGACGGATAACCAGTGATTGTGAGCGAACAACGCCAGCGGCACCGGCACGACCAGGAGCGCGCTCACCAACATGACGATCTTGCGAGCTTTGACCACCGGGACACCGCGCGCGATCAGCCGCCCGGATGCGAAGCCGGCCAGCAGCGAGCCTGCTGCAGCGACGAAGTAAATCACCGCGAGCGGGACCGCAAAGCCCTCCATGTCCAACTTGAAAATGCGGTGAAAAAAATCGGGGGCCCAATAAAGCAGAAACCACCATACCGGATCGGAGAACACCTTGCCGCCGGTGATGGCCCAAGTGCGTCGATCCGTAAGGACGGATCTTAATCTGACGGGCTCTTGCTTGGCGCTGAGCGCAGATTTCTCAGCAGTCGCCGCTGGCAACTCGACGGCGCTTCGCGTGAGCAGCATCCACGCCGCGACCCAGAGAAACCCCAGACCGCCGGTAACCAAAAAGGCGGCCCCCCAGCCCCAGTTGAGAGCGAGCGCCGGAATCACCAGCGGCGTGACGATGGCGCCGGCGCAACCGGCGGCGTTCATCGCCCCAAGCGCAATCGATCGCTCTCTCGCCGCAAACAGCACCGCGATGGTCTTGACGCCGGTGGGCGTGCCGAGTGCTTCGGTGGCGCCGAGCGCAATACGGGCGACGGTGAACTGTCCCAAGGTACGTGCGAGAGAATGCGCCATCGCAGCCACACTCCAGGTTCCCACAGCCAACGGATTCGCCCAGCGCCAGCCCACACGATCGACGATCCACCCCGCGCCGAGATAAGCAAACGCTGCGGCGAATTGAAAGACGGCGGTCAAATAACCGTAGTCGCTGTCGCTCCAATGCAGATCGAACTGCAACAGCGGCTTGAGCACCGCAATGACCTGTCGATCCGCATAGTTGAGGATCCCGGCGCTGATGATCAGCGCGAGAAGCAATCGACGGTGAAGGACCGACATGCTGCGTGAAACTTTACGCGGTCGCCAGGCCGTCGAAAAGCGCCGTGTGGTTGCTGCCTTTACGATAGAACACCGGCGGCTCACCGAGCGGCGCGGCAACCTCGGCATCGGCGCCGCCGGCGTATTCGGCTCCGCTCCAAATGTGAATCCACGCAGTGCCGGCCGGAAGATAAGTTTGCCATCGCCGTACTCCGGCCTCGATCACGGGCGCCACTAAAAGATCCGCCCCGAAGAGATAAGCGTTCTGACCTTCATAAGCACGGGGATCGTCTTCGAAGTGCAGAAACAGCGGCCGCTGCAGCGGCAAGCCGCTGCTAACGGCCTCGCGACAAAGACCGGCAAGGTAAGGCGCGAGATGGCGATACACGCGAGTCATCTTAGCAAAATGCGCGAGCACCTCGGCATCCTGATCGATCTGTAGGTTCTCGCCCGGTCGATTGCCTTCGTGGGTACGCATGACAGCGGTAAAGGCAGCCATTTCCGCCCAGCGCTGCAGCAATTCCGGCGGACGCACGTTGCCGAACAGGCTGGTGTAGCCGCCGATGTCGCTGTGATGGTAGGCATTTCCGAGCATTCCCGAGGACAGCGCTGCGCAGATGACGGTCTGCAATCCGTCATGTCGGCTGAAATCCACTGATTGGTCCCCAGCCCATAACAGCGGGCAATAGCGCTGCGAGCCGCTGAAGCCCGAACGCATGAAAAATATCGCCTCGCCGGTCTGACCGCGACGGGCCACGGCATTGGCATTCACCTTGGCCCACAGCGTTGGCCAAGCGTTGTGCGCGAGCATGCCATCAAGACCACTCGCGAGGCGCACATCGGTGGGAAGATACTCGCCGAAGTCCGCCATCCATCCCGATAACCCAAAGTCGAGCATGTTACGACCGATCACTTGATCCTCGTACCACTCAACAGCCTGTGGATTCGTAAAGTCCATCATGCCGCCTTCGAACTCGCCGAAATCCACGACATACGGCTCGTCACGCTCGGGAAGGCGCACCAGGTAGCCCGCGGCCGCGGCAACCTCATACAGGGAGCCGTCCTTGCACAGATAGGGATTGATGTAGCCCATGAAGCGGATACCGCGCGCCTTGAGGACGCGGATCTTGGTGTCGAGTTCAGGATAGCGCTGCGCGTTCCATTTCCAATCCCAAAAGAGCCGCTTGCCAAAGGAGGTTTCGCGCACGCCCACCCAATCCTCGCACCAGAGGCCCGACACCGCCACGCCGGCCGAGATGTAATTCTCGAGCCGTTCGAAGGTGCGGCCCCCCTGCTTGAGTCCGATGATTGCACCTTGCATCAACCACGCGGGCAGCGGCGGTTGACGGCCGAATCTCGATGACACGATGCCGACTAGGTCGATGAAATGCGCCGCCTCCCACAGCTCGATCTGCGAGGGTATCTCCCATACTTCGATCTCGTGGAACTCATCTTGGCGAAAATCGAACACCGAGTAGGCAGTGGTGTCCACATGCAACGCGTAGCGGCGGGAGGAGATAAACGTGGGCTGCGGGTAATAGGTGTTGTGGTAGTCACCGCCGCCGCCGTTGCGTTGATCGGCTTGGAAAGTTACCAGCGTGGTCTTATCGCGCCCGACGCCGGGCTCGGCAACCCACAGCGGAAAGCGACGCCCGCGCAGATCGAAATACGAGAATTGCTCCCCGCCGCCCCAGACTCGCTCACCCGTCGCAGCACTGATGCGCACCCACAGTCGATTCAACGAGGGCTCGAGCGAGGTTAAGCTCAATTGCAACCTATCGGCAACCGCGGCGATCTCGATGCGCAGTGCCGGCGCCACCGTTGAGAAAGCACCCAGATCGATGCGCCACATCTCACCCACTCTGGAAATGACGGCATGCGTAAGCGGAATTCGGGCATCCACATAATCGGTGATCTTGAAACGGCCGTGATTGGTGCGAACTTCGGGATTTCCCACACCCACGAAAAAGCACGGCCGATCAGCCTGATGACTGAGAAGCGCTTTGCCTCCGACGGAAATCTCAAAACCGCCGCGATGCTCGATCAATTCCATGATTTACCTTGTTGCTTTGCCATTACTTAAAACGACTTATGCACGTCAATTCCGCCATAGCGGCTGTCATCGCGCGGCACCCAACGCACGACGCCCGCAAGGTCGCCATGGGCTATGTATGACGAGTAAGATTGGTTAGCAATGTTCTTGACCAAGAGACTGATGCGCCAGCCATCGTTGGCATTCGCGACCCCCACGCCCGCATCCCAAATCCCGTAGGCACCCTGAATGGTGTCAGGCGTCTGGGTTAATTGATACTGCACCTTGCTCTGCCAGCGATAATTGCTGTTCACAAAAGCCTTCCAGGAATTACTGAGCGGCATGTCGTAGTTGCCGTTGATGTTGAACTTCCAGGAGGGTGCGAACGGCAAGGGCTGGTTATTGATGTTGCAGCTCGTTGCGGCCTGCGGCGGGCAAGTAAAGTCATCCACCTTCGCGTCGGTCCAAGCGCCCGCGCCGATAAAGGTGAGATTTTCAATGGGCTTGTACGCAAGGTCTGCCTCGACTCCGCGCGTGGAGACTGAACCCGCATTGATCAGGCGAGTCACCAATGCGCCATTCAAGACATCCGTGAAGTTCGCCTGATAGTTCTCGAAATTCATGTAATAGATGGCGACATTGGCCTGCAAGCGTCCGCCCAGCGTTCTGGATTTAAAGCCCCATTCGTAGGCGTTGGATGACTCTGGCTTCAATGCATTGGTTGCCGAGGCGGCCATGTTGAAGAACACGTTATAGGCGGGGCCACCATAACCATGAGAGTAAGTGACGTAGGTGTTCATGTCTTTGTTGATGTCGTATTGCAGTCCGGCGCGATCCGCGTATCCCCAATCTGAGGTGGAACCCGTACTGGCGAATGGCGTCGCAATGGCTGGGAGCGCCACCGGCGAGGTGGTCACACGCTGGAAGTGATAATCGAGTACGTCGCGAATCAAACGCGCGCCGATAATGGCGCGGAAGGAATCCGTGAAATTGATATTGGCCTCGCCAAACCCCGAGTAATTATCGGCGTGCGTGCCAAAGTAAGACGTGCCGCTGTTCGGAATGACGTTGGTCCCCGACAGTTGCTCGATGTCGCGAACATAATATTCCGTATCGACTGCCTCCAAATAATATAAACCGGCTTGGTAGTCGATGAAGTGTCCCTTGGGCGAGGCAATGCGCATTTCCTGGGATATTTGATAGAACGACAAGAAGCCATGGTCCTCGATCTGGGGAAATGCAGGCGTCAACGTCGATATTTGATCGTAATCCTGATATTGCGCATTTTCCCAGCGCCGGTAGGCCGTGATGGAAGTCAGGGTGTATCCGGAGAGATTGTAATCGGCCGTTAGACTGACGCCAGCGTTTTTGTCGTTCACCTGGCTATTCACGTTGTCGCTGATGTTGGTGTTTTGGTAGGAAGGCACCACACCTTCGCCGGCCACCACCGCGGCGAATGCCGGATTGGGGGTAGAAATGCCGGTCGGATAGACCGACTGACTGGTTGAGGCCAGCACGCCGGTGGGCACCGTGTCTCTCTCCTGCATGTAATCGCCGTTGAGAATCAGCCGCAGATCGTCCGATGCGGTGAACACCAACTTCGCATGCGTTCCATAGCGCTCGAATCCATTCGCCGAGGTGCTGTCGAAAAGATTGTCGACATTGCCGTTGTAGTGGCTGTAGACGCCGGAAATGCTGCCTACCAATTTATCCGGCACAAGGGTTCCTGAAACTCCGCCCTTGACTCGATATTCGTCACCGCCGCTAAAGTATGAGGCATCGCCGTAACCGTGAAATTCCGCCGTGGGATCGCTGGTGACGATGTTGACCACGCCCGCCGAGGCGTTCTTGCCGAACAGCGTTCCTTGAGGTCCGCGCAAAACTTCGACGCGATCGATATCGAGCATTTCAGCAGTCGCCTGTCCGGGCCGGGCCAGGACCACGCCATCGAGGACCGTCGAAACCGAGGGCTCGACGCCGGGGGAGGAAGTGATGGTGCCGATTCCGCGAATGAAAAGGTCGCGATCTTTGTTCGAGGCGCCGGTGCGAAATTCGACACTCGGAATCTCGTTGCTCATATCTTGGACGTTATAAAGATTCTGGGCGGCCAGTTCGGCACCCGTCATCACGGTAACGGCCACCGGAACCTCTTGCAATGGCTCGGCCCGGCGTCGGGCAGTCACCGTGACCTCGTCGAGTTGACCGCTGGTGTCGGCACCTGCTGCCTGATCCACGGCGGGCTCCGCAAAGACGGGCGTGGTATAGGCTGCGGTCATACCGACGCACAGAAACATAGCGCTTAGCGCCGACCGCGCCTGGATTTCAGTGAATACGCTCATCACTTGCTCCTCTGTTATTTATCTCGACCGGTCCAAGCCGCTCGATGCCGACCAAGGCTGTTTCTCCGGAGTAGCGACGCTAACTCCCCCCATCGAACAGCGGGTCGATCCCACTATTCGTCAGCCAAAACTTATCATGTAGGAGGTATGTTATACAACTCTGTTATAAGACATTATTTAAAATTAGACGACGAGCCGTGATTCAGACTTTCAGCGGCCGGTGACGTTGCCGCCGATGGAGTGAGCTAATTCGAGTGCGCGACGCACGCCGCCCATATCAATCGGAGGATGAAGATTGGCGCTATAGGGTGCGGTGCAGCTGATACGGGCGATCTCGTCCAGCTCTGGCCCGCTCATTTGTTCGATCCCAAACCAGTCGAAGGAGGTAGGCAGGCCTAGGCGCTGCGCAAACGCTGCGAATTCGGCGGCTTCGGACTTCGATCGGCCTTCCGCGACAAGTTGCACCAATGTGCCGAATGCCACCACTTCACCGTGGAGGAATCTGCCAAGCACCGGATGTGCGGCAAAACCGCGCACCAGCGCGTGCGCCAATGACAAACCGCCGCTCTCGAAGCCCACGCCCGACAACAGCACAGTGGCCTCAATCGTACGTTCTACCGCCTCATTGGGACATCGCTGTTGGGCGACCTGCTGCAACGCGGCTGCGCCGAACTCCAAGATCACCTCGTAGCAGCGATCCGCCAGGAGGCGAGCGGTCGGCAGCGACGGCGTGCCATAGAAGTTATGGCCGCCGGCGAGGTGGCATTGGCGCGCTTCAAATTTCTTGCTGAGTGCGTCGCCTATGCCGGCGGCGAAGAAACGCGCGGGCGCCTGCGCGATGACGGCTGTATCGACCAACACGACATCCGGATTGCGCGCCAGCAACTCCACCCCGGCGACGCGATGCGCATCGTCGTAGAGGACGATCAAACGGCTGGTCGCAGAGTCGTTTGACGCAATGGTGGGAACGATGACCAAGCGCGCGCCCAAGCGGCGGGCGATGCCCTTGCCGGTGTCGATGGTCTTGCCGCCTCCGAGCGCGATGACGGTGTCGCACGCAGCGGCCTGTTCAGCCAGCGCGGCGATATTCGCGACGCTGCATTCACCGGGGAAATCAAGCCAGGATGAGGCGATGGGCGCGGCATGCGAACTTGCCGTGAGCGCCGCATCGAGCGCCGCATCGATAAGCGCGCCGAGCGCCGCCCGCACGGTGGCGTCGGCCAGCAGCGTGGCACGCCGCGAGCCAAGCTCGAGCAGCAATTGCGGCAACAGCGCGATCGCGCCCGGACCCTGAATATAGCGGCCGGGAAACCCCATGGTGCGAACTTGTGCGTTCATGCGTTCACCGGCATCACGGGCAAGCGCCCGAGCGCATGGTTGATGGGCGCAAGCGCTAGCTGCGAGCGACGATACAGACCAAAGAGATCTTCATAAAATGCGGATCGATGGGTATCTGGTTCCGCTCGCTCGACAATGCTGGTGCAGGCTTGAGCCGCGGCGCGCTCATTGGCGAACAAGCCCACGCCGACACCAGCCAGCAATGCGGCGCCAAATGAGGCATCCGTGACCCGCGGCAGAAGCACGGCAACCCCGAGCACGTCGGCGACAATCTGCCGCCAGCAGGCACTCTTCGCACCGCCGCCGGCAATGCGCGCCGATCGCATGTCCATGCCCTG
>Ga0210387_10003121_pt1 | contig 12719 bp, 10 predicted proteins | sample IncBWC7OmetaG_FD_160108 | JGI IMG/M metagenome (GOLD analysis project Ga0210387, IMG submission 160108) | Forest soil microbial communities from Barre Woods Harvard Forest LTER site, Petersham, Massachusetts, United States - Inc-BW-C-7-O ...
TCCTCACGGCTGCCGCCCTTCGCTGCCTAAACGGCTATATGGTGGGCCGTCTTACCGGCTATACCGACGAACAACGTGAACGCATGCCCAATATGGGCATTAAAGACGTGAAAAAGATTTATACAGCGGAGGACCTGGCTCCAGGCAGAAACATCATCTTCGCCGCTACTGGCGTGACTGAAAGCCCCCTGTTTCGAGGAGTCCGTTTCTTCGGCGATGGTTTCCGGACCTCTTCGCTAGTGATGGCCAGAGCGATCGGCAGCATACGCTTCGTTGATACCATTCACGTCAACCAGACTGACCAGGCCCGCATCCGTTTCGCGTGATTTCGCGTGATTTCGCGTGATTTCCATCCCCGCCGCGCGCGAATTGCCGCTCGGCGGGTTCCTTGCAGTCATTCAACTGCATTCTCCGATAGCGGAATAAGTCTACGCGTCTTCGTCTCACTGATAGCTGCTCGATGTCGCTGGATCAGCCCATCTGGGTGCGAGCCTATATAGGCGAGACCGATCTCGGCCGAGTGCATCCTGGCAAAAAAGTTGAAATCTTCACCGATACGCGACCTAAGAATGCGTATCACGGAAAAGTCGGTTATGTCTCGCCGGAGGCTGAGTTTACGCCGAAGTCGGTCGGATGGCAGGACTAATGAAGCTCACCAGTGGCGAACTTACCGTAGAAGGCCTCCGTCCCATGCGAGACGCGACCAAGCTTCGCGAGCTTATCGGATACATGCCCCAAATGTTTCGCTCCAGGAAAACTAAATCTGCACGCTGATCTCCGTGAAGTAATCGGAAAAGATCGCGACGATACGTTCAAGAAGCTGCTTGAACTGACCGATCTCACCCGCTTTACCGATCGTTTAGCCGGAAAGCTTTCTGGAGGCATGACGCAAAAGCTGGGGCTGGCCTGCGCATTGCTCGGTCATCCGCGCTTATTGCTGTTGGACGAACCGGCGGTCGGGGTTGATCCCATCGTCCAGGATCGGCTCGGCAAATCGCAGAAGCACATCGGACATTTTTTCCACGCCAACGGGGTTTATTCGCAGTTGCACGTTCGGGTCCCGCGCCACGGTGTGAACAATGAGCTTGCGCTGGCCCACAGCGAAGATCTTCGAACTCGGGCCGCCAAGTCGATGGCGCCGCTTTTTCTTTTTCGACATCCTGCAAGGGTACAAGTGCTCCAGCGCCGAAATGCACGCTTTGCGTCGTTTGGTGCGCGGCGGCCATTCGTTCGTTGCCGGACACGGCGCCCCTGCGTAGCATTAGCACATGGTTGTTGAGTTTTTGACAGGCGAGGAGGAAATGCGGGCCTTCGCGGAGCTGCTTCGTCCAGAGCCGACCGCAGACGGGTTCGAGTCAGAGGAGCGCCTGGTTATCTGCGGCGTCTCCTGGGAGCGATACCTAGCTCTCGATAAAGCGCTCGGCGACGATCGGCCCGGCCCGCGCTTTTACTACCTAGATGGAGAGCTCGAAATCATGACGACTTCCAACGAACACGAACGGATCAAGAAATGGATTGGGGATTTAATGGCCGTCTATTTCGAGGAAGCCAGCATCGAAATCATGCCGCGCGGTCAAGCCACGATGCGCAAAGCACTCAAGCAGGCTGGCGCGGAGCCGGATGAATCGTGGTGTATTGACGGGGAAAAAGAGTTTCCCGATCTCGCGCTGGAAATCGCCCTCACCACCGGCGGCCTCAGCAAGCTCGAGATATACCGTCGGTTCAACGTGTCGGAGGTCTGGTTCTGGCGCCGGCAGGCGCTGGAAATCTTCGCGCTACGCGACGACGGCGCCGGCTACGAAGCGGTTTCGCGGAGCCAGCTGCTTCCGGATCTCGACATCCCACTGCTCGAGCGCTGTGTGGCCATCCGTTCATGGCAGCAGGCTCGTCGCGCCTTTCGCGCCGGCTTCGGTGGCAGCCACTGATCCGCGACGCGGCTGGTTGGAGGCTTCGTGGGTGAGGCCATCCTGAGAGCTCTCTTGTTGAGAGCGTTCAGCTTCACCGCCTCAGATCGGTTATTCAAACTTGGCCAAAGTCCAAGAAGGTCAGCTCCTTTTTGATCGATAGGCTTTCCCAATCCATTGTCAGATTACCGTCCGGGTCGCCGGTTGTAACCCTGATGATACCGACATCGATCGGGAACTTCTTGCGCGTCGGCTGCTGAGACGACCTTGCCTTTCTCGTCGCGCTTAAGAAACGGGAGGGCGGGATGGTCATTACGGGTTCCTCCGCGTTTCCTTCGCGAAATAGACCGAAACGATCGTGATTAGCGCCAGGGCGATCATATAGACGGAGATCGGCCACGTCTCCGGCTTGTAGGCGGTCATGAGCCCAACGGCGATGAGCGGCGACAGCGCTCCGGCGAAGATCGATGCAAGATTGTAACCAAGCGACACGCCGCTGTAGCGCACTTTCGTCCCGAACAGTTCGGAGAAGAAGCTTGCCTGCGGGCCACACATGGCGGCGTGGTTCACAGCCAGGCCCAGGACGATCGCGATCCAAGCGAGTTGCGGGTTTTTGGTCCGAGCAGCATGAACATCGGGAACGACATCGCGGCTGAGAAAACAGCGCCGAAAATATACTCGGTCGCCGCCCGAGACGGTCCGAAAATGCGCCGAAGGCCGGCATCGTGAAGGTTTCGTCACCGTCGTCGCAGCGCCCATGATCAGCAAGGTCAGATACAGCATCGTCTTACGGCCAATCCTGTCGCCGTAATGGCCGAATACCAAACCGCCCAGAGGTCTCGCCACAAAGCCGAGCGCGTAGGTTGCGAACGCGAGCAGCGTACCCACCGTCGGATCGAAGGTCGGAAAGAACAGCTTGTTGAAAATCAGCGCGGCGGCCGTTCCGCAGAGAAAAAAGTCTACCACTCGATCTCCGTACCGATCAGGCTGGCGAGTGCAACCTTCACGTGCGACGGCTGTTTTGCTTCGAGCTGACTGCTCACTTATCGGCCCCCATCGATTGGTCCGCGTGGAATGTTAGTTGCTGGTAGACCAAGTAATGGGCTATGGCGTCAATGACGGGTTCAAGGAGGCTAACACAAAAATTCAACGAACGAGAGCGCACGTCAACGCCCTCTGATTTTTGCTATGCCGCGCAAAGCGTGCGTTGGTTGCTATTTTGTCTTGGAATTCGCTTAGCTTGTGAAGTGCCTGGAAAGAGTAGGATCGAATCTTTTCTGTAAAGTCCTAATGAAATACTCACTTGGTGAAGGATGAACGCTGGCAACATTAAGCAATTTTTGGATATTTGATCCGGTATAAAGAGCCATGCTCGTTTGGTTTACGATCTCGGTGGCGCCAGGTCCAATAGCCAGGCAGCCAAGAAGTTGGTTACTCTCAGGTCGGTAAAGCAGTTTGATGGTGGTTTTCTCAGGTTCGATGACGCTCCTGCTGTTGTCTGAGATCGCTTCGACTTCGTCGATAATAGTTTCAATTGGTTCATTAAATTGGTAGGCATCCGTTTGTGTAAAACCAACCGTAGCAATGAGCGGATTTGTGTAGATCGATTTGGGAACAACCTGCATGTTAAAAGTTGTCGGTTTATCCAGAATATTGTGGATAGCAACCCTGGCTTGAGTAAAGGCGACGCTGTCCAGCAGCGCTATGCCATTGACGTCCCCGATAGCGAAGATGTTGGAAAACTCCTCACTATAAATCTGCATTTGGTTGGTGACTTCGATAAATTTGGTGGTTTTCACACCAATGTTTTCTAAGCCCAAGCCTTCAATATGGCCTATGCGGCCGGTGGCCATCAGGATTAAGTCGGTGTCTCGGAGGATATTGTTTGGGTCAAATGGTTGGTTTACCTGAATTGTGACACCGTCGTTTATCAGCTGTTCGGCGACTTTTTGTCCGGCCAGCGGGTCCCATCCTGGTAGGACACGCTCCTTTTCTTCGATAAGCGTGACTTTGGAGCCGAGAGCACGGTAAATAGCAGCGAATTCGACGCCGATGTAACCGGCGCCTACGATAAGGATGTGGGTTGGGATTGCTTCGTGCTCGAGGAGTTGATCACTATTGAGCGTCTGATGATCCAACGTATTCTGGTGACTTTCGCTGCGTGGGCCTGGTAAAGTCCCAGCATAAATGGGCTTTGAACCGGTAGCGATGATGAAGTTCTCAGCGGTAAGGGTTTTCCGTTTGCCGCTGGCATCGCTGATTTGTATTTGATGGTTATCGATAAAGCTGGCGGTGCCGTAATCGACCATGATTCCGGCCTCAGTGAGGTCTTGATTGAGCTGCCTGGTCAGCCGGCTGGTAACTCGATGGCGTACACGGGACCACTCGGCCCATCCTGTATCGAAAAATTCGATTCCTATGCCGAATTTTTCGCTTCTTTCGGCTGTTTTGGCAGCCGAGGCGCAGGCTTGCAGGGCTCGCATCGCGTAACATCCTCGCTGATAGCTGTTTCCTCCTAGCTGGTCTTTTTCAACAAGCAGGGTTTTAATCCCTGCTCTAGCCGCGAATAGTGCGGCATCTTTGCCGGCGGCGCCTCCGCCGATGATAATCAAGTGATAGTCCATGGTGGGGGGAGAGTCCCTTTTGCGAAATCTAGGGAGCTTTGATCGTGATGTCACGGACAAAGCCGAAAGAAGGATTCTAAGAGACTCGGAACAGAACGCAACAACTCATCCAGTCACCGCGTTCTTTTCTATTCATGCGTTTTTATTGCCCAGCAGCAGTTTCACTTACGGCGCAAGCGCTTCGCGTTTGCCGTCGCGCCACGGTGGAAGGGAGCCAGTATCGATGCCGCGGAGGCGCCGCTCAGGAGTGCGAACCCTGACAAAGAGAGGGCCTGCTGCTTTTCTAGCACCATCCTCGCAAATTCCGTTGGCGAGCACTTGCCTTGTGCCAGCATCCAGCTTCTGCGGGCGATCGTTTCAAGCGAGTAAAACATCAATTCGGTCATCATCGCGGGCAGCCGAACCGCCTGGAGCACGTGTGACTCTCTACGGGAGCGAACTTGGCGCCTATGGCGTCTTGTTTTTTTCATAAAAAGAGATTGGATCCGGATTCTTTTCGCAAGTCGCCGCCGGAGCGGTCGGGAATCGACTACCGATTGTCAATTTTGGAGCACAGATCGGAACCGACTCGTACGCGCAGGAACCAGTTGCTAAGCAGGGGCTGGACACTCTATTATCTCGGTGGGCAGAGGCAGGGCATCCGATGGAAATTTCTGGCTGTTCAGAGGTAAAACGACACAATTATGCGGATTGGTATTCTGACGAGCGGCGGGGATTGTCCGGGACTGAATGCGGTGCTCCGGGGAGTCATTAAGGCTGCGGAAAAGCGCGGTTGGCAGGTGATCGGGTTCTTGGATGGCTTTGAAGGATTGTTGCCGCCGGTGCAGTATATTGTTCTCGATCACTCAAGGACCTCCGGCATCATGCAACAGGGAGGCACAATTCTGGGGACAAGCAGCAGGGGCCATTTCGTTGCCAAAGTGGGCGCGGGCGAAAGGACGCAAGTTCCGGCCGAAATCATTGAGAAAGTGCGACAGACCCTGGGGGACCTGGAGATCAACGGCCTTATCGTGGTCGGTGGAGATGGCTCGTTGACAACCGCCTTGCAGCTCCAAGAAGCAGGATTTTCAATCATCGGTGTACCGAAAACCATCGATAACGATCTCGAAGCAACGTCGATGACGTTCGGCTTCGATTCTGCGGTAGCCTGCGTGACAGACGCATTGGATCGCTTGCATTCTACGGCGACGAGTCATAAGCGCGTAATGGTCCTTGAGGTCATGGGTCGTCACGCCGGATGGATCGCGCTTTTCGGAGGCATCGCCGGGGAGGCCAATATCATTCTTTTGCCGGAAATCCCGTTCGAATGGGAGAAGGTCGCGGACGCGGTTCGCCAGCGCGACGCGGACGGATATAAATGCACTTTGATTGTCGTTTCGGAAGGGGCGAAACCGAAGGACGGCGAAGAATCCCACCATCTTAGCACCCATGGCGAGTATCGGCTCGGTGGCATTGGCGAGATCGTAACAGCGGAAGTGGCCGAGCGAACCGGCAAGGAAAGCCGGTGTTGCGTCCTTGGTCATCTTCAGCGAGGCGGAGCTCCGACGCCACTCGACAGACTTTTGGGAACGCAATTCGGCCTCAAGGCGGTTCAGCTGATCGCCGAGGGCAAGTTTGGCACCATGGTCAGTTACCAGAACAATGAAGTTCTAGATGCGCCAATCGCTGACGCTGTTCATCGTCTGAGACTCGTCGATCCGACTCATCAGCTGGTTGAGACCGCCCGCGAGATCGGTATCAGTTTCGGGGATTAGAGAGTTCTTGCTGCGCATTATTTAAAGCTGCTTCGTCGCGTGTTCCGATCACAACATCGCTATGATCAAAAAGGAATTAACTATAGCCTCGGACTTCCCGCCGGTCAGTTACGATCAATGGCGAGCCACCGTCGTGACCGATCTTAAAGGCGTACCGTTCGAGAAGAAACTTATCCATCGCAGCCTTGAGGGGTTCGATGTTCAGCCGCTGTACACGGCCAATGATTGGCCCTCGGATCGCGACTCTTCCGGCTTCCCGGGATTCCTGCCTCTAACGCGGGGCAGCCAGGCCTTGGGACACACGACCGCCGGCTGGGACATCCGCCAAGAGCATCTGCACCCGAGTCCGGCCGACGCGAATAAGGCCATCCTCGAGGATCTCGAACATGGCGTCACCTCGATCCAACTCCAGCTCGATGCCGCTGGCTACACCGGTTTGGATGCCGATGCACGCGAGGCGGTTGAATTGTGCGGCAGGGACGGCGTGATGGCTTATAGTCTGGGAGACTTCGAGTCGGTACTCAATGGGCAGCTACTCGATATCGCGCCGGCCTCGATCGACGGAGGGGCAGCCTTCCTACCGGCCGCAGTGCTCCTGGCGGCGTTGCTTCGGCAGCGTAAGCTTGATCCGACCAGTGTGCGATGCACCTTCAATGCCGACCCGCTGGGTGCTCTGATGTCCGGCGGCCAGCTAAATGTACCGCTCGATGTCGCGCTCGACCAGATGGCGGACCTGGCCGCCTGGACCGCCACTGTTTATCCACAAGCCGCCGCCGTCAGGGTCAGCACTGCGGCCTATCACCATGCGGGGGCCACCAGCACCCAAGATCTGGCGTTCGCCATGGCGACGGCCGTGGAATACCTCCGCGCTATGACCGGTGCCGGCCTGGACGTCAACACCGCGGCTCGCCAGATCGTCTTTGGCGTGAGCGTTGGATGCCAGTTTTTCCAAGCGATTGCCAAGCTCCGAGCTTTACGAAAGATGTGGGCCAAGATCGTCACCGCCAGCGGTGGCAACGAGGTTGCAGCGCGATCGACCCGGGTCCACGTGCGGACCAGCCGACGGGTCCTGACGCGCCGCGATCCGTGGGTCAACCTGCTAAGGAACACTGTCTGCTGCTTCGCTGGCGCTATCGGCGGCGCCGATTCGATCACCACTGCGCCACTCGACGCAGCAATTGGCCTCAGCGATGAGTTTAGTCGGCACCTGGCTCGCAATACACAAATCATCCTCCTGGAGGAATCCCGCCTGAATCACGTGATCGACCCGGCAGGCGGATCCTGGTTTCTGGAGAGCTTCACCGATCGGCTCGCCGCGGAAGCCTGGGCATTGCTCCAGACCATTGAGGACCGGGGCGGTATGATCCGGGCTGCGCTCGATGGCTGGGTTGCTGAGCGGATCCGCGCAGTGGAAGCCGCGCGCGAGAGAGACCTTGCCACCCGAAAGCAGATCGTCACCGGCGTCAGCGAGCACCTCGACGCCCGTGAAGAATCGTTGAGCCGACCAAAACCGGACTTCATCCGGCTGCGCGCGGAGGCCTCAACCCGGTTGGTCGCCTGGCGTCGCGACCATCCCTGCTCCGAAGCCCTTGCAGCTCTCGCTACCGTAGCCGCTGATGCGTCTCGGGCGGCAGGCAGCTTGACTGAGGCTGCGGTCAAAGCTGCCGAAGCCGGTGCAACCCTTGGTCAGTTGAGCGCCGCGCTAACATCGGCTCGAGACCGGGCTGACGCCGCTCGAGTCGAACCGCTGGCGATCCATCCTTACGCCGCGGCTTATGAGGAATTGCGCGACGCAAGCGACCAGTTTGCGGCCCGAACCGAAAAACGGCCTCTGGTTTTCCTGGCTAACATGGGCGCGTCGGTTGACTTCGTTGCTCGCTCCACTTACGCGTGGAACATCTTTCAGGCGGGCGGGTTCCAAGTAATCAACAACGATGGGTTTACCGACCCGTCGGCTGCCGCCGCGGCCTTTGTGCAGAGCCACGCCGGGATCGCAGTGATCTGCTCAAGCGACAAAAAGTACGGGCAGGTTGCTGAGGAAACGGCGCAGCGGCTGAAAGCCTCCGGTGCTCGAACGGTGATCCTAGCTGGAAATCCAGGCGCGAAGGTGGCAACGTACCGGGCGGCTGGTATCGACCGATTCATTTTTATTCGATGTGATGTCCTTAGTACGCTCCAAGAACTGCTGCACGAGGAGGGGGTCCTGTCATGAATACTATCCCGAATTTCAAAGAGGTCGCGTGGGAAGGAGGCCCTGGATCCACCGCCCATCTGGCTGACTGGGTGAATGCCGCAGGCCGGCCTCCAGAGGAGCTGGAGCGACTAACCCCGGAATTGATCGCAATCAAGCCGCTCTACTCGTCAACCGATCTGAATGGGTTGGAACATCTGCACGGCATGCCGGGCTTTGCGCCGTTCGTACGCGGGCCGTATCTCACGATGTACGCAGGACGACCATGGACAGTCCGTCAATACGCCGGGTTCTCTACTGCCGAGGAATCCAATGCATTTTACCGCCGTAATCTAGCCGCAGGCCAGAAAGGCCTGTCGGTCGCTTTTGATCTGCCCACGCATCGGGGTTACGACTCTGACAATCCCCGCGTAGCCGCAGACGTCGGGATGGCTGGTGTCGCCATCGACAGCATCCTGGACATGCAAATTCTCTTTAGCGAGATTCCGCTAGGCAACATCAGCGTCTCGATGACCATGAACGGTGCCGTGCTCCCGGTCATGGCCTTGTACATCGTCGCCGCTGAGGAACAGGGCGTGAAGCAGGACCAACTCGCTGGAACCATCCAGAACGACATTCTCAAGGAGTTCATGGTCCGCAATACCTACATCTATCCGCCCGCTCCGAGCATGCGGATTATTGCGGATATATTCCGTTATACCAGCCAGCTCATGCCTAAGTTCAACAGCATCAGTATCTCCGGTTACCATATGCAGGAAGCCGGGGCTACCGCCGACCTCGAGCTGGGCTATACGATGGCCGACGGCCTGGAATACCTCCGTGCCGGCATTGCCGCCGGGTTGAGCATCGACGACTTCGCACCGCGGCTATCGTTCTTCTGGGCAGTCGGCAAGGACGTTTTCATGGAGATCGCGAAACTCCGCGCCGCCCGGTTGTTGTGGGCTAAGATTGTTAAACAGTTTGATCCAAAAAATCCTAAGAGTCTCTCCCTTCGAACACACAGCCAGACTAGCGGCTGGAGCCTCACAGCGCAGGATGTTTACAACAATGTGATCCGCACATGCATCGAGGCGATGGGAGCAACCCAAGGGCATACCCAGAGCCTGCACACCAACTCCCTCGATGAGGCTCTGGCCCTGCCAACTGACTTCTCGGCCCGGATCGCTCGCAACACGCAGTTGTTCCTGCAGGAGGAGACTGACACCGACACCGTGATCGACCCTTGGGGTGGTAGCTACTTTGTCGAACGGCTGACCCACGAGCTTGCACACCGGGCTTGGTCCCACGTCTACGAGTGCGAGCAGCTCGGAGGAATGGCGAAGGCGCTCGAGGCCGGAATCACCAAGATGCGCATTGCGGAGGCTGCGGCCCGGACCCAGGCGGATATCGACTCGGGAGTCCAGACGATCGTGGGAATTAACAAATACGTCTTGGAGCGCGAAGACCCGATGAAGGTCCTTAAGATCGACAACCGAGCCGTCCGCGACGCGCAGGTCCGTCGGCTCACCGAACTCCGGGCGCACCGCGATCCGGTTCCTCTGCATGCCGCGCTAGGTGCGCTTACCGAGTGCGCTCGATCAGACCAGGAAGACCTGCTGGAGCTGTCCATCGTCGCGGCGCGAGCACGGGCGACGGTGGGTGAAATCAGCGATGCCTTGGAAAAGGTCTTCGGCCGGCACAAAGCCGAAATACACTCGGTGAGCGGGGTATACGCACGCAGGTTTGGCAATCGCACCGGGACAATCGCGGAAGTCCGGCTAAGGGCCGAGGAGTTCTTGGCGCGCGAGGGGCGTCGGCCCCGTATCCTGATCGCCAAGCTCGGTCAGGACGGCCACGACCGCGGGCAGCAGGTCGTCGCCACGGCCTTCGCGGATTTGGGTTTCGATGTTGATGTCGGCCCGTTGTTCCAGACTCCCGAAGAGGCGGCCCGCCAGGCCATTGATAATGATGACCACATTCTCGGGGTCAGCACGCTTGCGGCCGGCCACCTTACCCTGGTCCCGGCATTGCGCAAAGCGCTAAAGGAACTCGGCCGGGAGGATATCCAGATCGTGGCCGGCGGGGTCATCCCGCCCCAGGACTATGACGAGCTATACAAGGATGGGGCTGCTGCCATCTTTGGTCCCGGCACGGTTATCACTCAGGCTGCGCTTAGCGTGCTCGACCTTCTGGCTAAGAAGTTGGCGGGCGCAGATGTGGTCGCATCATGACGATTCAATCAGCCGCATTTCTGTCCGGCGTGAGACGGCTTGCGCCGGACCAATTTGTGGAGGGAATCCTAAGCGGCAACCGGTGTGTGCTGAGCCGGTTCATCACGCTCCTGGAGTCCCGTCTCGTGGAGGATCGCCGACTCGCGCAGCATGTCTTGACGGCGCTCCTGCCCCACACAGGCCGTTCTATCCGCGTCGGTATTACTGGCGTACCCGGAGCGGGCAAGAGCACGCTGATCGAGTCACTTGGCCTGATGCTGACCGGCCAGGGACACCACGTTGCCGTGCTGGCGATCGACCCCACTAGCCAGCTTTCCGGCGGCAGCATCCTCGGCGACAAGACCCGGATGGTGGACCTTTGCCGAAATCCGAACGCTTTTATTCGCCCATCGCCCAGCAGCGAAACATTGGGCGGTGTGGCCCGCAACACTCGTGAGGTGATGCTGACCTGTGAGGCCGCTGGGTTTGATGTCGTCCTCATCGAGACGGTAGGGGTAGGCCAGTCAGAGACCGTAGTCGCCGACATGGTCGACTTCTTCCTCGTCGTGCTTATTGCCGGCGCCGGCGACGAGCTCCAGGGCATCAAGCGTGGGCTGACGGAGATGGCCGACCTGATAGCCATCAACAAAGCCGACGGCGACAACAAGGTACGTGCCGAGCGCGCCTGCGCCCTGTACCAGAACGTCATGCGGCTGATCCACCCTGCCGGTAGCCCCTGGAATCCCCCGGTCGTAACATGTAGCGCAGTTAACAATACTGGTATCGATGCTATCTGGTCTCAGGTTCTGAAGCATCGTGCGCGCTTCGAGCCGACGGGCTGGTTCGAGCAGCATCGCCGCGTCCAGATGGTGCGTTGGATGTGGGATCTAGTGAACGAGTCCATAGATCGGATGCTGCATGGGAAAACCGAGGTCCGCGCGATGTCGACACGAGTCGAGGCGGCGGTACGCTCTGGGTCAATGACCGCTGCCGACGGAGCCGAGACCGTTCTTCGCGCGATTGGGTTCGCTGTGCCGACTCCGAGCTAAGTGAAGACGAGGGAGAGCGTACGAGGTACAAAGCGTGTATTGAGCAAGTGCCAAATGCGTTTGCGTACAACCGCTCACTCAGGTGGCTTGTCGATGACAACAGTGTTGTAGGAATCAAATGAATGAGAACGATCGCATGAAACCGCCCAAAATTTCACTCGAAAAGATTCTCGCGCTTGAGCCGGCCTGCCTGCGCATGACCGTGCCAGAGGCCTATCGCGACGAAAACGGCCATATGAACGTCCGCTGGTACGCGGCAATCTTTGATGAAGCCGGCGACACCTTCCATGAGCGCCTCGGGCTAACGCCGGAATTTCACAACGCTCACGGGACCGGCACCATGGACCTGGAAAACCACTTCAATTATCTGCACGAAGTAAGGGCCGGTGACCACTTAGCGATCTTCTCGCGACTCGTGGCCCATTCTGCGAAACGCATGCAATACCTTATGTTCATGGTCGACGAAACTAGGGGTAGCCTGTCCGCCATCTTCGAATGCATCAACGCTTTCGCCGATCTGAAACTGCGCAAGAGCACGCCATTTCCTCCGGAGATCGCCACCAAAATCCAAGCCGGAGTCGCCGCCAGCGCCGCGTTGGACTGGCCGCCGCCCGTGTGCGGTGTGATGCGAGCCTGAGGGCCACACCGCGCTGACCGAGGGCGCAACACCCTAATTCTTGGTCCGTCAACGCGGGTGATTTGAGGCGACCCTGTCTTCTAACTCTAACGTAGCGTGAGCTATCCGTACAGCCCGCGCGTACGGCCTTCAAAAATTACGATCGTGTGCGGCGGCACGCACCAGGCAAGTCTTAAGGGCAGCTGTTGACGTTCATGGGGTAAAATACCCGTGGTCACGCTGTCAGAGGTGTCGACCACCGCATACCAGTCCCTGTCCGGCATCGGTGGGAGCGGTGCGTCCGTCCCCACGTCGGCCATATTGAGCATCACGTATAGGTCTCCTTCGCTAGCGTTGAGACCAGCGATGGTGAAGGCAAGGGACTGGGCCAT
>Ga0210387_10003123_pt1 | contig 12717 bp, 11 predicted proteins | sample IncBWC7OmetaG_FD_160108 | JGI IMG/M metagenome (GOLD analysis project Ga0210387, IMG submission 160108) | Forest soil microbial communities from Barre Woods Harvard Forest LTER site, Petersham, Massachusetts, United States - Inc-BW-C-7-O ...
CGTGCTCGGCTGCGACGAGGATGTGCCCGGCGAGAAGGCGCGCGAACTGATGAAGCGCGTCTACGCACCGTTCAACCGCAACCGCGAACGCACGCTCTATATGGACGTGCGCTCGGCCGAGTTCACCAAGTACGCCGCCAACGCCATGCTGGCTACGCGCATTTCGTTCATGAACGAACTGGCGAATCTGGCTGACCGAGTGGGCGCGGATATCGAAGCGGTGCGGCGCGGCATCGGCTCGGACCCGCGCATCGGCTACGACTTCCTGTACGCGGGCTGCGGTTACGGCGGTTCGTGTTTCCCGAAGGATGTGCAGGCGCTGATCAACACGGCAGTCGAGCATCGCGCGGGTCTGCGCATTCTGGAGGCCGTCGAGGCAGTCAACGAAACGCAGAAGAAGATTCTCGCGCACAAGATCGTCGCGCGCCTCGGCGACGACCTGTCGGGCCGCACGTTCGGCGTGTGGGGGCTCGCGTTCAAGCCCAACACCGACGACATGCGCGAAGCGCCGAGCCGTCCGCTGATTGCCGAGCTGCTCAAACGCGGCGCACGCGTGAAGGCGTACGACCCGGTGGCGGTCGACGAAGCAAAGCGGGTTTTCGCGCTCGATCTGCAACACGTGCCGCAACAGCACGCGCGGCTTACGTTCGAGAGCGAGGAAATGGACGTCGCGCGCGGCGCCGATGCGCTGGTGATCCTCACGGAATGGAAAGTCTTCAAGAGTCCTGATTTCGGTAGCCTCAAGCAGCATCTGAGAACGCCGCTGATTTTCGACGGACGCAACCTGTATGAGCCGGAGGCGCTGCAGGAACTCGGCATCGAGTATCACGCGATTGGCCGCCAGCATGCACAGCGCGAAACGCCGGCCCATGGTGCAGCGCACGCTGTGAGCCACGCCCCCAGTCCGGCCGCCGCCGCTGCACAGTGAGTTCAAGCGAAGGAGTCCGCCTATGTTCGCCAACGTGCTGATTGTCTGTCATGCCAACGTCTGCCGCTCGCCGGCCGCCGAAATGCTGTTCAAGGCACGTCAGCGCACTGCCGTGGGGGCCGAAGGGTATGCACGGCGTGCGATCAGGTTTCACTCGGCGGGCATTCGCGCCGTCGACGGCTACGGCATGGACCCGGTCATGCGGCGCCTGCTCGCCGAGCGCGGGGTGGCATCCGGCGTCCACCACGCGCGGCGCCTGAACCGCCAGATCGTGCGTGACGCGGATCTGGTGCTCGTGACCGAACGCCGTCAGGTGAAGGACGTCGAGGCGCTCGATCCGGTTTCGCGCGGCAAGGTCTACGCGCTCGGCCAGTGGGAGGACTCCGATGTCGCCGATCCGCATGGCGGTGAGGAAACCGAGTATCGCGAGAGCCTCGTGCTCATCGAACACCTGGTCATGGGATGGCTGAACAAAATATGCTGAAACGAAATCTTACTGTTGCTCTTTTGCTGACGGCCTTTCTGTCGGCCTGTGCCACCGCGCCCGGCAATTATCTCGACACCTCCAGCCTGAAGGAGGACTCGTCGAGCAAGCCGGCCGAAACCTATCCGGTCCATCTGATCGACTCGGATCTCGTCATGGCCGAGGCGCAGCAAGCCGCTTCGCAACAGACGGTACTGCCGCCCGGCAGGTACATCGACCCGTCGCAGTACGTCTACCACGTGGCGCCGCAGGACATTCTCGGCATCACCGTGTGGGATCACCCCGAACTGACGACGCCCAACGGCAGCACGCTGTCGACCGGCGACAACACCACGCAGACGCTCGCGGGCGCCGTGCAGCAGCCGTACACCACGGCCTTGCCGGGTCAGGCCGACCCGTACGGCCAGACGGTCGCGTCCGACGGCACGATCTTCTTCCCATTCGTCGGGCGCATGCAGGCGGCCGGCAAGACGGTAAGCGACATCCGCAACGAACTGGCAACGCGTCTGGTGCCGTACATTCGCAATCCGCAGGTGGACGTGCGAGTGCTGTCGTTCCGAAGCCAGAAGGTGCAGGTGACGGGCGAAGTGAAGTCGCCCGGGCCGCTCGCCATCAGCGACGTCCCGCTCACGCTGGTGGATGCGATTACGCGCTCGGGCGGCAGCACCTCGATCGCCGATATCCAGCGCGTGCGGCTGACCCGCAACAAGCAACTGTATGTGCTCGACGCCAACAGCCTGCTCGATAAGGGCGACACGCGGCAGAACGTGATGCTGCAAGCGGGCGACATCATTAATGTGCCGGACCGGGTTGATAGCCGCGTGTTCGTGATGGGCGAGGTGAAAAACCCGCAAACGGTGTCGATGTTGAGAGGACGCCTGACGATTGCCGATGCGCTTACACAGGCAACCGGGATTCTCGATACGGATGCGAACCCGCGTCAGATCTACGTGCTGCGTGGCATGAAGGATCACCCGACCACGCCGGAAGTCTATCGCCTCGATATGACGCAGCCCAACGCGATCATGCTGTCGTCGCAGTTCCAGTTGCAGCCGCTGGATGTGGTCTACGTCGGCACGGCACTTTCGACCACCTTCAACCGTGTCATCCAGCAGGTGTTGCCGGCCATCCAGTCGGTGTTCTACATCAAGGAAATGACGCGCTAGGCGCCTGACCCGCCGACGGTCCTGAGCTATGCGAAACAATGCGCAACACAGGACTGAAGGCGACCCAACCGGGATCGAATTGTGAGCACTCAAGTAAATCCTCATATGGCCTTGCCGGCCAGGACCGAAGAAGAGGACGTCGTCCTCGGTCAACTCCTGCAGGTGATTCTCGACGACATCTGGTGGCTGATTGCCATCGCGGTGACGATTGTCGCGATGGCCGCGCTCTACTGCTTCGTCGCAAAGCCGATTTATTCGGCCGATGCGTACGTGCGTGTGGAGGAGTCCGACAACACCTCGCAGGCCCTCACGCAGACGCAGACGGGCGCGGTGATTTCGAGCGGTCAGACCTCGCTGCCCACCGACGCCGAGATCGAGATCATCAAGAGCCGTGGCGTCGTCGGGCCGGTGGTTCAGCAGTGCAAGCTGAACTTCTCGGTCGTACCGAAGACGATTCCGCTGCTCGGCAGTCTCGCGGCGCGGCTTGCCACGCCTGGTGTGCCGTCCCGTCCGTGGCTCGGTCTCACGAGCTATGCGTGGGGCGGTGAGCTGGCCGACGTCGACAGCGTCGAGGTCGTGCCGGCGCTCGAAGGCAAGAAGATGGTGCTGACCGCACTGTCCGATACGCAGTACGAGCTGCGTGCGCCCGACGGCACGCTGCTCGTGCGCGGCGAGACGGGCCAGACCGAGCAGGGCGGCGGCGTGACGATGCTGGTCAACAAGCTGGTCGCCCGTCCTGGCACGCAGTTCACTGTGATGCGCGCGAACGACCTCGATGCGATCACAGCGTTTCAATCCGCGATCAAGGTCGAGGAGCAGGGCAAGCAGACCGGTGTGATCGAGATCTCGCTGGAAGACCAGGACCCGGCGCATGCCGCGCAGGTCGCCAACGCGCTTGCCGAGTCGTATCTGCGCGAGCATGTGGCCGCCAAGCAGACCGACGCGACCAAGATGCTCGAATTCCTCAAGAGCGAGGAGCCGCGTCTGAAGGGCGACCTTGAACGTGCGGAAGCCGCGCTTACCGCGTATCAGCGCCAGTCCGGTTCGATCAACGCGAGCGACGAAGCGAAGGTCTATCTGGAGGGCAGCGTCCAGTACGAACAGCAGATTTCCGCCCTGCGCCTTCAGATCGCCTCGCTGCAAGAGCGCTACGGCGATGAGCATCCGTTGATCAAGGCCTCCCGCGAGCAAATGGCGGAACTCGAAGCGCAGCGCGACAAGTACAGCGACCGCTTCCGCGATCTGCCTGCCACGGAAGTGAAGGCCGTACAGTTGCAGCGCGATGCCAAGGTGGCCGAAGACATCTACGTGCTGCTGCTCAACCGCGTCCAGGAGCTGTCGGTGCAGCGGGTTGGCACCGGCGGCAACGTGCATATTGTCGACGAGGCGCTGCGTCCGGGCACGCCGGTCAAGCCCAAGAAGGTGCTGATCCTGTCGGCCGCGGTGATTCTTGGCCTGATCGCGGGCACCGCCTTCGTGTTCCTGCGCCGCAATATGTTGAAGGGCATCGACGACCCCGAGCGTGTCGAGCGCACGTTCCACATGCCAATCTACGTGCTCGTGCCGCTCTCCGCCGAGCAGGCGCTGCTCGAGAACTCATTCGAGCGCGGCGGTAACCTCCTGCGTTCGGTACTGGCCGATGCGAAGCCGAAGGACGTCTGCATCGAAAGCCTGCGCAGTCTGCGCACCTCGATGCAGTTCACGATGCTGGACGCGCGCAACCGCATCGTCATGCTCACGGGCCCGATGCCCGGCGTGGGCAAGAGCTTCCTGACCGTCAACCTCGCGGTGCTGCTCGCGCATTCCGGCAAGCGCGTGCTGATGATCGACGGTGACATGCGGCGCGGCGCGCTCGAACGCTACGTGGGCGGTGCGCAGGACAACGGTCTGTCAGAACTGCTGAGCGGCCAGATCTCGCTGGAAGAGGCGATTCGTGCCACCAGCGTCGACGGCTTGAGCTTCATCTCCTGTGGGCGGCGTCCGCCGAATCCCTCGGAGCTGCTGATGTCGCCGCGCCTGCCGCAGTATCTCGAAGGCCTTGCCAGGCGTTACGACGTCGTCCTGATCGATACGCCGCCGGTGCTGGCCGTGACCGACGCGTCGATTATCGGAGGATACGCCGGTTCGACCTTCTTCGTGATCCGGTCGGGCGTGCATAGCGAGGGCGAAATCGCCGATTCATTAAAGCGCCTGAAAGCGGCTGGCGTGCATGTGCAGGGCGGCATCTTCAATGCCATGCCCCAGCGTGCCCGCGGCGGCTACGACCGCAGCCATGCCGCAGTGCAGGAGTACCTGAGTGCTTGAGGAATCCCGATAAGGAGCATGACGCCATGAAAGTAACGGTACTGGTTCCCACCTTTCGCCGCCCGGGCGATCTGGCGCGCTGCCTCGCAGCGTTGCAGCGGCAATTGCGCGCCCCGGATGAAGTGGTCGTCGTTGCGCGTCCCGACGACAACGCGACGCACGTCTGCCTCCGCGATCCGGCGGTCGTCGGCGCGCTGCCGCTTTCGGTGGCGCTCGTCGAGACGCCGGGGCAGGTCGCCGCGCTCAATCGCGGCCTCGATGTGGCCAACGGCGACGTGATCGCAATTACCGACGATGATGCCGCGCCGCGCCCCGATTGGGTCGAGCGGATCGGTGCCGCATTTGCGAGCGACACGCGTCTGGGCGCCCTCGGCGGCCGCGACTGGGTACATGAAAAGGGCCGCGTGCTGGACGGCGAACGGCCGCTGGTGGGCAAAGTGCGGCCGTCCGGCAAGATCGTCGGCAACCACCACCTGGGGGTGGGCGGCGCACGCGAGGTGGATCTGCTCAAAGGCGCCAACATGAGCTACCGGCGCGAGGCGATCGGCCCTATCCGTTTCGACGCGCGGCTGCGCGGGGCAGGCGCCCAGGTCCATAACGACATGGCCTTCAGTATGAGCGTGAAGAACGCCGGCTGGAAGCTCGTCTACGACCCGCGGGTGGCGGTCGATCATTACCCGGCCGAGCGCTTCGACGACGACCGTCGCGACGCGCAGACCCTGATGGCGGTGCGCAACGCCGCCTATAACCTGCACCTGATCCTGCGCGACCATCTGCCGCCGCTGCGGCGCGAGGCCGCCTGGTGGTGGTATGCGCTGGTCGGCACGCGGGTGTATCCGGGCTTCGCGCACGTGGTGCTCGCGCTGGCCTCGAAGCAGGGCCGCACGCGGCTCTTGCGCTGGCGCGCGGTGCGCACGGGCGCGCACGAAGCGCGCCGCGCGACGGCCTCCTAATGCGTGCCTGCCCTGCGATGCGGCCACACTGCCCGATCCCGCATCGGACCCCACGCGCCGATGTCCTCTCAAACCGCGTCACCCCGCAGACCGGAGTGCCTGAATGAGTACGAAAGTCCACGTTCATCTGTTTTACGGCGCCGATCCACGCTTCTATCGCAAGGGCGAAAACATCGGCTGCCTGTACGGCTATCACCACGCGGAGTCCGAAGAATTTGCGCTGACCTATTCGCAGGATGCGCGCGAAAGTGCCCCCGTGCGACTGGTGCGCCGGGCGCTGAAGGCCGTGCTCGGCTTCGATCTGATCCATACGCTGCGCAATCGCGACGAGATCCTGCGTTCGGACGTGATCTGGACGCATACGGAGCACGAATATCTGTCAGTCGCGCTGGTACTGTTGCTGAGCGGCCGCCGCGCGGCGCCGCCGCTGTTACTGGCGCAAAGCGTGTGGCTGCTCGACAAATGGCCCCACTACGGCATGCTGCGGCGCTGGCTGTATCGCAAGCTGATTGCGCGCGCTGATGTGCTGACTACGCTGGCAAGCGAGAACGCCGAACTGTGCGAGCGCTACCTGGGGCGCAAGGCGACGCATGTGTTTTACGGCCTGAACACGCTCGACTTTCCGGTCAAGATGCCGTGCAGCTGGCAGCCGCATACGCCGGTGCGGATCGCCGCGATCGGCAACGATCGCGATCGCGACTGGGAGACGCTCATCAAGGCGTTCGGCAACGATCCCCGCTATAGCGTCAAGCTCGCGACGCGGCGCCGGATTCCCGCGAAGCTGCGCGCGCCGAATGTCGAGATTGCGCCTGCTGCGGGACTGAAGAAGGCCCGCGAGCTGTACGACTGGGCTGATGTCGTGCTGGTGCCGTTACGGCCGAATTCGCACGCCTCCGGCATCACGGTGATGCTCGAAGCCGCGGCACTCGGCAAGCCGATGGTGGTCACCAATGTGGGCACGCTCAACGACTATTTCTCGTACAGGGCGGTGACCTATGTGCCGCCGTTCGACGCCAAGTCCATGCGTGAGGCCGTCGATGGGCTGGCCGCCTTGCCTGCCGAAGGGTTGCGCCAGGCGCAGGCCGCCGCCGAACAACTGCTGTCGCGCGATCTGACCACGCGCCAGTTCGCCATGCAGCACGTGCGCATCACCGAGGAGCTGCTGCGCCGGCGCGCTGCGCCGCACGGCCGTCCGGCGGACGAGCGGCGCGCGCCGGTCACCGTGCAAAGCCAGTCTCGGGGAGGTCTCTAACCGATGTCAACGATCGCGCGTGCCGCTGAGGGTGGCGCCGTCCGCCGCCTGAAGAGCGACCCGATGGAATGGGGGCCGCCCGCGTTGCTGTGGCTCGTCACGGCGCTGTTGATCGGCGCGCACCAGGGCACGGTGCTCACGCTCGCCTTTCCGGTGCTCGCCACGCTTACGGGACTGTGGCTGTACTTCAAAAGTCCGGCGCGCTACGTGGGTTTCACGTGGTGGCTGTGGTTTCTGAGCCCCGAAGTGCGGCGCCTCGCCGACTGGTCGAAGGGCGCTTTCACACCCACCAGCCTGATTCAGGTCGCGCCGCTGGCCGTCACGATGATCAGCGGACTTTCGCTGATTCGTCACTACCCGGTGCTCGGGCAACGGCGCGGCTTGCCGGTGCTGCTGATTCTGGCGGGACTTGCCTATGCGTTTATGGTCGGCGTCGTCTCGAGCGGGCCGCTCGCGGCAACCTACGACCTCGCCAACTGGCTCTACCCGATCCTGATTGGCTTTCACATCATGGCGAATACGCGTGATTATCCGGCGTATCGCGACACCATCATCAATACCTTCATCTGGGGCATGCTGGTGATGGGCGCTATGGCCTCGTGCAGTTTGCCATCATGCCGCCGTGGGACGCCCTATGGATGCTCGGCTCGCAGATGAACTCGCAGGGCGATCCGGTGCCAATGGGCGTGCGCGTGTTCAGTACGATGAACTCGTCGGGCCCGTTTGCGTTCGCCATGATGGGCGCGATGGTCTACGTGATGGCCGCCAATCACCGTGTGCGCTGGATCGCCGCCGCGCTGGGCTTCTTTTCCTTTGGCCTCAGCCTCGTGCGTTCGACGTGGGGCGGCTGGGTCGTCGCGCTGCTGATCCAGCTGGTCAAATCGAACAACCGCGTGCGCCTGCGCATTGTTGCCAGCGGGATCCTGCTGGCCGGCCTGTGCGTGCCGCTGCTGGCAGTGGGCCCGGTGGCCGACCGGATGCAGACACGTCTGAACAGTATCGTCAACCTCAAGGACGACCAGAGCTACGCCGCACGTAACGAGTTCTACGCGACCTTCGCGAAGACCGCGTTTACCGACGTCTCCGGCGAAGGCATGGGGGCGACCGGCACCTCCACGAAGCTGTCGAACGACGGCGGCCAGCTCGGCCAGTACGGCAACTTTGACAGTGGCGTGATGAACATTCCGTTCGTGCTCGGCTGGCCCGGCACGTTGCTGTACCTGTCCGGCATTCTCTGGCTGCTGGTGCGGGCGGTGCTGGCTTCGTTCAAGATGCGCGACGACAAGTTCGTCTCCGCTTCGTTGAGCCTTGGGCTCGCAATTTTCGCGATGCTGGTGTTCACCAATTCGCTGGTGGGCACAGGCGGCCTGCTGCTTTTCATGAGTCTTTTTTCGATCCTCTTCGCGGCGCACTGGCAAAAGCAGCAGCGCCGCCGGGAGCTTATTCTGCACGGAGGCACTGATTGAGAGTCGCCATTGTCACGCATGTGGTGCGCCATAACGACGGCCAGGGACGCGTCAATCACGAGATCGCGCGTGCGGCCCTCGACGAGAATATTGCCGTGACGCTCGTGGCCTCGCACGTGGCCCCCGAACTGCTTGCGCATCCGAAGGTGCGCTGGGTGCCAATGAAAATCGGCCGCTGGTGGCCGACCAACCTGCTGCGCCAGCAGGTATTTGCGCTGAAAAGCGCGCTATGGCTGCGCACGCATCGCGGCGAGTACGACGTGCTGCACGTGAACGGCTTCATCACGTGGATGCCCGCCGACGTGAATACCGCGCACTTCGTGCATAGCGGCTGGTTCGGCAGCAAGTACTATCCGTTCGGTCTGACCAAAGGTCTGTGGTCGGCCTACCAGTTCGTCTATACCCGCGTGAATGCGTCGCTTGAGCGCTGGGCGTATCGCCGCTCGCGGGTCATTACTGCGGTTTCGCAGAAGGTGGCCGATGAGATTCGCGCGATCGGACTCACGCCGCACAATCGTGTTGACGTGATCTATAACGGCGTCGACACGCAGGGCTTCGCGGCCGCGCAGGGCGACCGCGCGAAATTCAATCTGCCGGCCGGGGCGTTCCTGCTGCTGTTCGTGGGCGACCTGCGCACACCGCGCAAGAATCTCGGCACGGTGCTGGAGGCGCTGCGTCATTTGCCCGATCACGTGCATATCGCGGTGGCGGGATATCTGCCAGGCAGTCCTTATCCGGAACAGGCACGCTCGCTTGGCATTGCCGCTCGGGTGCATTTCCTCGGGCTGGTGAAGGACATGCCGGTGCTGATGCATTCGGTCGATGCCTTTGTGTTTCCGTCGCGCTATGAGGCGATGAGCCTGTCGCTACTCGAAGCGATGGCGGCCGGATTGCCGGTTGTGACCGCGCGGACGGCAGGCGGCGCGGAGATCATCACACCCGAATGCGGGATCGTGCTCGACGATCCGGACGATCCTGAAGCGCTTGCCGGCGCGATTGCCCAGCTGGCCGAATCCGGCGACGTGCGCCATGCCATGGGCATCGCTGCCAACGGACTTGCTACGGGTTTTGGTTGGGCACGCATGGCGGCGCAATACATCGCGCTTTACCGGCAACTCGCGGGGCAACAGGAAGACCGCCAGCGGGCTGGTGCCGCGCCCGACGCGGAACCGCTCGCCGCCAATGTGCTGGCCGGCCACAAAGGCATCGAATCCAGGGGGATCGAACTGACCGGCGCCAGATACACGGGCACCGAATACAAGGGGGCCGAATGAACGCAGCCACGGCCTCACACGAACTTTCACGCCACACAAGGGGCACGGTCATGAACACGGACTCAATCAAATCGTTGCAAATCGGCATGCACTGGTTCCCGGAGCGTGCGGGCGGACTTGACCGCATGTATTACTCGCTGGTCGGCGCGTTGCCGGGCGCGGGAGTGGCGGTGCGCGGCGTGGTGGCGGGTTCGCCACGCGTGGCGGAGGATACGGGCGGTGCGATCCAGGGCTTCGGCTCGGCGGCGCAATCGTTGCCATTGCGCCTGATGGCGGCCCGCCGTGCGCTGCGCCGCGAGGTCACGCGGCAGCGGCCCGATGTGATTTCCTCGCATTTTGCGCTCTATACGTTTCCGGGTCTTGACGTGACGCGCGGCATTCCGCAGGTCTCGCATTTCCAGGGGCCGTGGGCGGACGAAAGCCATGTCGAAGGCGCCGATTCGTTCGGCCAGCGCGCGAAGCGTTATCTGGAACAGTCGGTGTATGCGCGTTCATCGCGACTAATCGTGCTGTCGGATGCGTTCGGCAAGATCCTCACGTCGCGCTATGGCATCTCGCCGGAGCGGGTGCGGGTGGTACCGGGCTGCGTGAACGTGGATCAGTTCAACCTGCCGATTACGCCGGCCGAAGCGCGTCTGAAGCTGCAATTGCCGCAAGGCCGGCCGATTGTGCTGGCGGTACGGCGGCTGGTGCGGCGCATGGGGCTGGAGGATCTGATCGATGCGGTGAAGCTGCTCAAGCAGCGCGTGCCTGACGTATTGTTGCTGATCGCGGGCAAAGGGCGGCTGCAGGAGGAACTGCAGATGCGCATCAACGAGGCTGGACTCGACGACAACGTGAAGCTTCTCGGCTTCGTGCCCGATCAGCATCTGGCGGCGTTGTACCGTGCGGCGACGATCAGTGTCGTACCGACGGTGGCGCTGGAGGGGTTCGGGCTGATCACCGTGGAATCGCTGGCCTCGGGCACGCCGGTGCTGGTAACGCCGGTGGGCGGCTTGCCGGAAGCGGTGGCAGGGCTCTCTCCCGACCTGGTGTTGCCCGCGACCGGCGCCGCGGCGATTGCTGACGGACTGCGGGCGGCGCTCGACGGTTCCTTGAAGCTGCCCGATGCTGACGCATGCCGGGCCTACGCGCGGGCCAACTTCGACAACTCGGTGATCGCGAAGCGAGTGGCGGCCGTGTATGGTGAAGCGATCGCGTCGGGCGTGGTTCACTGAACCCTACATCGCACGTCCGACCAGCAGCGGTACGCCTGACGGACGGCTGATCCGCTGGCGAGTGGCGAGGGAGTTTCTGCTGCTGGGACGTCAATGCGTTGATCTCCGTGTTGAACTTGAGTTCGGCGGGGGACGCAGGCGTCCACGCGTGCCCTGCGCTGTCTGGGGCAGGGCGGCTCAGTCTGGTCAGGCCGCTGCGTCGGCCTTCAGCAACTAGAGCCGGTCTTTCAACAGGAGCTTTTCCCGTTTGAGGGCGTCAATCGTGACGCTGTCGGCAGGGGCGACGCCCGTCTCCATGTTGTGGATCTGGTGGTCCAGTTCGTCGTGACGCTGGAACAGCCGGGAGAAGTGGGCGTCTTCGGTCTTGAGGCGGCAGATCAGGTCGCGGTACTTGGGTACCATGTGGCGCTCCTTGTGCGGTGAAGAAGGCTTGCGCCTTCTGGAGCGTCCATTTTTGCACTGCCAGGCAAGCGGCTAATCGATGTAGGTCAGCAACGCAAGGAAAGGCCAACGCCGTCGGCACACAACCAATAACAAAGCGCCGCAGGCATCAGCCTCAACCTCAAAACGTCTCATGCTCCTGATTCCGCGTGAGATCTGCAGCCACCATCATCTTGCAAAGCTGCTCGAGCTTGGTCTGTGGCTCCCAGCCGAGCTTGGTCTTGGCCTTATCGGCGCAGCCAATGAGCAGATCCACCTCAGCAGGCCGATAAAACTTCGGATTCACCCGTACGAGCGTCTTGCCAGTAGCGACATCAATCCCAGTCTCCCGCTGCTCCTTTCCAGACCATTCAAGCTGATACCCAGCCGCAGCAAACGCCATCCGCACAAAATCCCGCACGGTCTCAGTACGATTGGTAGCAAGCACAAACGTATCAGGCTCATCGACCTGCAGCATCCGCCACATCCCTTCCACATATTCGAGCGCAAACCCCCAATCCCGCTTGGCGTCCAGATTGCCGAGTTCCAGCGCATCCTGCTTGCCGAGCTTGATCTTGGCGACCGTATCCGTGATTTTCCGGGTAACGAATTCACGCCCACGCAACGGCGATTCATGATTGAACAAAATCCCGCTGCTAGCGAAGATCCCGTACGACTCGCGATAATTGATGGTAGTCCAGTGAGCAAACAGCTTCGCAACACCATACGGACTGCGCGGATAAAACGCCGTATCCTCACGCTGCGGCACGGCCTGCACCTTACCGAACATCTCCGAAGTCGAAGCCTGGTAGTAACGCGTCTTCGGACTCAAAATACGAATCCCCTCGAGCAGGTTCAACGCACCGATACCAGTGACTTCAGCGGTAGTCACCGGCTGATCAAACGACACCCCAACAAAGCTCTGCGCTGCGAGGTTATAAAGCTCATCGGCCTGCGCGCCATCTAGCAACCGCAGCGTCGAGCCGAAGTCAGTCAGATCATGCTCGACAAGACGCAGATTCGGATGCCCCGCAATGCCGAGCTCGGTCATGCGCCAGAAATTGACGGAACTGGTGCGCCGATACGTGCCGGTCACCTGGTAGCCCTTGTCGAGCAGCAGTTTCGCCAGATACGCGCCGTCCTGGCCGGACACGCCGGTGATGATCGCTTTTCGTTGGTTGCTCATTGGTTGCCTTGGGTAACGGTAAAGAAAAAAGTCAGGAGATAGGGCAAGACCGCACGCTGCTACGACG
>Ga0210387_10003124_pt1 | contig 12716 bp, 13 predicted proteins | sample IncBWC7OmetaG_FD_160108 | JGI IMG/M metagenome (GOLD analysis project Ga0210387, IMG submission 160108) | Forest soil microbial communities from Barre Woods Harvard Forest LTER site, Petersham, Massachusetts, United States - Inc-BW-C-7-O ...
CCGTCAATCTCTACCCGTTCGCGGCAACCGTGAGCCGGCCGGACTGTAGCTATGAGGACGCCGTCGACAACATCGATATCGGCGGTCCCGCGATGGTGCGCGCCGCGGCCAAAAATCATGACTCCGTCACGGTGGTGGTGGATCCGAACGATTATCGGGAATTGCTGGACGAACTGGCCGCCAATCAGGGCAGTACCAATCTGACCATGCGGCGCAAGTTGAGCGCGAAGGCGTTTGCGCACACCGCGCAGTACGACGCCATGGTTTCCGCCTACTTCACCGGCGCCATCGGCGGCGCGGTCCCCACCTTTCCCGACGATTTGAATCTCTCTTTTCGCAAGCACATCGACTTGCGCTACGGTGAAAATCCGCACCAGCAAGCGGCGTTCTACACCGACCCGCGCGCCATCGGCGCTTCCGTCACACGAGCCAAGCAAATTCAGGGACGAGAGTTGTCATTCAACAACATTGCCGATGCCGACGCGGCGTTGGAATGCGTGCGCCAATTCGACAGTCCCGGTTGCGTCATCGTGAAGCATGCCAATCCCTGCGGCGCCGCACGCTGCGGCACCATTGCCGAGGCCTATGCACTCGCCTACCGCACCGACCCAACCTCCGCGTATGGCGGCATCATTGCCTTCAATCGAGAATTGGATGCGGCCACCGTGCGCGCCATCATCGAGCAACAATTCGTCGAAGTGATCCTGGCGCCGAGCGTTTCGGAGGAAGCCAAGACGGTTCTGGCGGCGCGGGACAATGTGCGTGTGCTAATCACCGGCGATTTGTCATTGCCGGTGACGCAATTGCTGGAATACAAAAGCGTGGCCGGCGGCCTGCTGGTGCAAACGCGCGATACCGGGGGCGTCCGGGCGCAGGAACTGCGTACCGTCACGAAGCGCCCGCCGACGTTGGCGGAACTCGATGACCTGATCTTCGCGTGGCGAGTCGCGAAATATGTCAAATCAAATGCCATCGTCGCGGCGAAGGATAAGGCCACTCTCGGGATCGGCGCCGGGCAAATGAGTCGGGTAATCAGCAGCAAGATCGCCGCCATGAAGGCTCAGGATGTCGGTCTGTCGCTCGAATCCGCCTCGGTCGCCTCCGATGCCTTCTTCCCGTTTCGCGACGGCTTGGACGCGCTGGCTGAGTTCGGCATCAAAGCCGTTATTCAACCGGGCGGCTCGCGCCGTGACGACGAGGTGATTGCGGCGGCGGACGAACACGACATCGCCATGGTGTTTACTGGGATGCGCCATTTCCGCCATTGAAGACACCGGGATGAAGCTATTGATCGTCGGCGGCGGCGGTCGCGAGCACGCGCTGGCATGGAAATGCGCCACATCGCCGCGGGTTCAACATGTCTATGTTGCGCCCGGCAACGCCGGCACGGCACTCGAACCCAAGGTCAGCAACGTCGAGATCGCCGCGGACGATATTGAGGCTCTGCTTCAATTTGCCATCGCCCAGGATATCGATCTCACCATCATCGGCCCGGAAGCGCCGTTGGTCGCCGGCATCGTCGACCGCTTCGTCGCGGCCAATCGGCGCTGCTTTGGTCCCTCGCGCGCCGCCGCGCGGCTCGAAGGCTCGAAGGCCTTCAGCAAGGATTTTCTGAAGCGTCATCGCATTCCAACCGCCAGTTTTGCCACCTTCACGGCGGCAAACTTCGACGAGCACTATGTGCGCGCGCAGCGCCTGCCGCTCGTGGTCAAGGCGGACGGCCTGGCTGCCGGCAAAGGCGTCGTCATCTGCGACACCCACGAATCAACTCTTGCGGCTGCCCGCGCCATGCTCGGCGGTAGTTTTGGGGCCGCCGGCAACACCATCGTGATCGAAGAATTTCTGCAGGGCGAAGAAGTGAGCTTCATCGTGGTGGCAAGTGATCAGCAGGTGATCGCCCTGGCGACGTCCCAGGATCACAAGCGCCGCGACGACGGCGATAAGGGTCCGAACACCGGCGGCATGGGCGCGTATTCGCCGGCGCCGATTGTCACGCCGCAACTGCACCAGCGCATCATGCAGGAGGTGATTGAGCCCACTTTGCGGGGCCTGCGCAGCGACGGCAATCCCTACCTGGGCTTTCTGTACGCCGGGTTGATGATTGCGGCGGACGGCACACCCAATGTCTTGGAATTCAACTGTCGATTCGGCGATCCGGAAACGCAGCCGATCTTGATGCGCCTGCAAAGCGATCTGGTCGAGTTGTGCGAGGCGGCGCTGGCCGGGCGCCTGCAGGGGCAGGAGATTCGATGGGACGCACGCGCGGCGCTCGGGGTGGTCATGGCCGCAGGCGGCTACCCGGATGCTTTCCGCAAGGGTGATCCGATCAGCGGTCTGGAGGCAGCAGCAGCGCTTCCCGGAAAGGTATTCCACGGCGGCACCCGCCGTGAGGGCGCGCAGATCGTCACGGCCGGCGGGCGCGTGCTCTGCGCCGTCGGCTTGGGCAGCAGCGTGAAAGACGCGCAGCTTCAGGCATACAATCTGGTGCACACCATTCATTGGAATTTAGTGCAGTACCGCCTCGATATCGGCCATCGCGCCATCAAGCGCTAGGAGTCTCGCATGCCGCACGTTCGTCCGAGCATCGCCGATAAGCGGCGCGCATTTCATCGTCTTCATCAAGACGGCTGCTTCGTCATTCCCAACCCGTGGGACGTGGGTAGCGCGCGGTATTTACAAACTTTGGGGTTCAAGGCACTGGCCACGACGAGTTCGGGATTCGCGTGGTCGCATGGTCATCGCGATGGGGCGATGTCCCGGGATCGCGTCTTGGATCATCTCACCGAGATGGTTGAGGCCACGGATTTGCCCATCAACGCCGATTTCGAGCATGGATTTTCGCCCGATTCGGCCGGGCTCGCCGAGAGTGTGCGGCTCGCGGTAGAAACCGGTGTGGCGGGGCTCTCCATTGAAGATTCGACCGGCGACGCATCCAAACCGCTGTTCGATTTCGACGCGGCGATCGATCGGATGCGCGCAGCTCGCAAAGCGATCGACAAAGCCGGCGGCGATACGCTGCTCATCGGCCGTGCCGAGTGCTTCCTGGTCGGGCAACCGGACATCGCGCCGACCATCGCCCGACTCAAAGGCTACGCGAACGCGGGAGCCGACTGTTTGTACGCGCCGGGAATTCGTACGGTAGATGATATCTCGGCCGTCGTCGCGGCCGTGGCACCCAAGCCCGTCAACCTGTTGATTGGCTTCAATGCCGACCTGGGCATGCCCGAAATTGCGGCATTGGGTGTGCGGCGCGTGAGCGTCGGCGGGGCATTGGCGCGCGCGGCGTGGGGCGGCTTCATGCGCGCCGCGAAACTCATCATCGAACAAGGTAAGTTCGATGGTTTCGCGGATGCCGCGTCCGGAAATACCCTGAACACGGTATTCCGCGGAAGCTAAGTCTCAAGACGCCGTCGAGGGCTGCGCGGCGAACCGCATGGCTGGCGGCGCAAAGAAGACCGTAGTCGCTTCCGCGGAGAGCGGATCGCTGTACAGCTGGCCTTGTCCTTGCTCGCAGCCGGTACGGATGAGCTGCGCTTGCTGCGCGGAGCTGTCGATACCCTCCGCGGCGCTGGTCAAGCCAAAGCCCTCTCCGAGCCCGATGAGAGCACGCACGATCGCCGCGCTTTCGCGGGTCGAACTCATGCTTTCGATGAAGCTTTTGTCGATCTTGATCTTGTCCAGTTTGAAATTTCTCAAGTGATACAGGCTCGAATACCCCGTACCGAAATTGTCGAGCGCGATGCGCACGCCGGCCTCCCGCAGGCCGCCGAGCACGTTCAGATCCAATAGAAATACGGCGTGCACCGCGCCGCCCCGCGGCGGCGCGGCGAGCGCGGCTTTCAACGCATCATCAAATCGCCGCCGATTGGGCAATCAACATCATGAGCGCCATCAGCGCCAAATCCTTGATGCTTCTTCGGTGGCGGCTCCTGAAGTGGCGAATCCTTGATCTCTCCATAACTACCCATCGGCCGTGCCGGCCTTCGCTTCCGTGTGAGAAAGACTATGATTCAGCGGTTGAGTTAGGCGCGTCGAGCAGCGTCTCATTTCGATCACGCGCTTCGGCCTTAACCAGACTGCTGCATCGCAATAGGGAGAGCCATGCGGTTTCTGTTAGTTCGCTGTGCAGTTCCAGTCTGCATCGCAGCAACCGCGATGGCGTTGAGCGCTTGCGGTGGCAGCTCCGGCGGCGCAAATAGCGCACCCGGCGCCGCGGCATCGCTAAGCGGATCGCTCATCACCAGCGAAGCGGATGCCGTCCTGCACCTGGACCAGCTGCGCGCCGCGGGATTTCGCGGCGGCGGTGTGCGTGTGGGCGTCATCAGCACCGGCGTGCTTAATCTCTCTTCCTATCAAGCCGCGGGTTTACTGCCGGCCGCTATTTATATCAGCCAGAACACCGCGGGCACGCTCGACGAGGGCAGTTGGATGCTCGAACTTGTCCACCAACATGCACCCGACGCCGTGCTCGGGTTCTGCGACGGCGTCGATCTCGATTTCAACGGCTGCCTCCAGGATTTGGGAAACAACTTTCACGCCGATATCATCGTTGACGATATTTTGTTCTCCGGCCAGTTTTATCCCGATGTCACCGCCACGACCGTTTCCCAGTTGGAAACGGCGAACGATCGAATGATTTTCATTCATCTGTCCGGTAACGAACAGAATGGCGGGTACTGGCAAGGCTCCTTTGTACCCACCGCGGCAATCATTGCCGGTGCGCAGGCAACGCTGCTCGACTTCGGGATCGCGAGCGGGAGTGCAAGCGACGCGTTCAATGCGATCACGCTGCCCGAGGCGGCGCGCCTGAGACTCATCGTGAATTGGAACGATCCGCCGCACGATCCGGCCAACCGTGCCCTGACCGCCTACTTGTTGGACGCCAAATCGCAGATGCTGACTCAGATGAGCGGTGAATCCGATCCGACGTTGCTCCTCGACTACACCAATACGACGGGGGCGGCGCAAGTCGTGCGGCTGGCCGTATCACTGGACTCCGGTTCGGCTCGAGGCCTGGTTGTGCAGGTCACCGAGGGGAGCGCAACTTGCAACATCGAATGCCAGCCGCTGGCGCACGCCAGCTCGGGGCTCGCGGGCGGCTCGATCGGCGATATTGCGGACGCTCTGGTCGTGGGTGCCACCTTCGCACTGGCGCCGCGCACGCTCGAAGCGTGGTCGAACCACGGCCCATTCCGCCTAGACTTCCAGGCCGCCGTGGACGCGGCTGCGCCGGACGGTTTCGATTACACGCGGCTTGCCGCTCCGCTGCAGATTGCAAAACCCGATTTGGTTGCCCCGGACTGCGTCACCGTTCCCTTCAGCGACGGCAAGACGCTCGTCAACAATCAATTCTGCGGGACTTCCGCCGCCGTCCCTTCGATTGCCGGCGCGGTGGCGCTGCTCCAGAGTGCGGGATTTAATCGCGCCCAGGTACTCAAGGCGCTGCGCAGCACCGCCGTGCCGCTCGGGGCAGCGGCGTGGGATCCCGGCTACGGCTTCGGACTTGCGGATGCCGCCGCGGCCCTGCGTTCCGGCGGCAACTAGCGCCTGACCATCGTCTGCATGAGATGCTCCAGCCCCGCCACGGGATCGGCGCATTGGCCCGTGTGCACGGGCGAGGTCTGCACGATCGTACTTCGCGGCGCGACCAGCCAATGAAAGCGCTCGCGCGCCGACAACTTTCCGATGTCGCCCGCCGCCTCTCCGCCCGCGCATATGGCCGGGATGCTCTGCAGTACCTTCCTAACGAGGTCCAAATCCACGTGCGCGTCGATGGCGAGCAGCGCCCTCTCGTCCAGCTCGATACTTGCCAGCAAAATGCGCTCGATATCGCACGAAAGAATGATGCCGGCGTTCACGAACTCGCCGCGCTCGACACGCGGTACGACTCGAACGACCGCATAATCATAGGTGCGCAGCGCGTGCACGCAGGGCCTCCATGAGAAAAATCTCCGATGCGGCCAGTCTCGCCCTAAAGTAGTTCAAATATGCATTCCGTTGTTGCGCCTGGCTCTCGAAGCCGGGATCATTCGCGAGCCAGGCATCCGGAATCAGCTCGACGAGGCCCGCGATCTTGTCGATGCCGATGCGCGCCCTCATTTCGGCGTCCACCTCCTCGAGCCTGCTGGCGAACTTCAACAATACATGATCCTTGATCAGCGAGAACGGCGTCAGCGCGTGCTGGTCGTGTTGCTTCCAAGCGTGATGAAAATACAAGGCAGCGCCATGATCGATGAGCCAGAGCCGGCGATGCCACATCAGCATATTGACGTTGCGCGCGGTTCGATCGACATTACAGACGAAGGCATCGAACCAGACGACGGCCGACGCCAGATTCGCATCGGGCTGATGCACCAACGGATCGAAGGTGACCGAGCCGGGCAGATAGTCCAGGGCAATATTCAGTCCGCTGCTTGCACCGATGAGGCTTTGAATTTCCGCATCGGGCTCGGTGCGCGCCAGATCCGGCGGAAGCATGACGAAGACGATCTCGGGGACGGGCAGGCCCGCGAGCCGCCCGATCTCACCGGCCAGCAGTTCGGCGATCAATGCTTTCGGGCCTTGGCCCGCGCCGCGAAACTTGAGAACGTACAAGCCATCATCGTCGGCTTCGATGATGGCCGGCAATGAACCGCCCTCACGCAATGGCGTGACGTAGCGGCTCGCGGTGACGGTTCTAATGAGGGGTGGTCGGTCCGTCACGGGCCCTTGAACGGAACCGCCGAGCCCTGTTGCTGGATGGAATTGACGTACTCTTTGCCGGTCAATTCCGCCGCCCGCAATTCATCGAGGGTGCTGCAGCGGGTGCGCTGGAAATGCGTGCCGATCTCGCCCTCGGCGCGGCAAAAGACCGTAGTGCCGTTGCGCGTGACCGGCTTGAATCCGCGGCCGCGCATTTGCTTGATCTCCGCCTCCGTGGGAGCCCCGGCGGCGACCTCGGTCTTATCGGGTTTCGCAGCGGGTCCGGCGGTCGTGGCGGGCGCTGATCTCACATCGGGTAATTTCACATCTACTGGTTTCGGATCGGCCGGCTTCGCCTCGCCGGCGCCGGACGCTGTGCCAGCTGCGGGCGCTTGCACGCTGGGCGGTTGCGCGACGGCAGGTTGCACCGGCGATGGCGGCTCGTCGGCCGGCGCCGCAGAATACACGCCGGCAGACAGCGCCAAAAGACAGGCTGCTATTTTCATTTTCAAAGGCTCCCTGTAGATGCCGTCTTGTATGCCATAGAGCATCTGACGCGTCAAACGCGTGCGCGGGCGGACAGAAAGGCTCAGTCGGCGATTTGCGCCAGATAAGTCAACAGATTCGAGATCAGAACGAGGCCGCCGCTCCAACCGAATGCCGGGTGCAGACGCCGATGCCGAAGCGTGTCAATGGAGACGCAAACGAGCACGCTCAGAGCCATCAAAGCCAGCACCAAGATCTGGACGTGCCGATGCGTCAGGTACGCCACAGCCCTGCCATATGCCGGCGGCAAAAGGCTGATCGTCGCCATCAGCATCAGCCGCTTATGGATTGGCGGCTGCGATCTCAAGCGAAGCGCGACGAATATCAGGCCGCCGAACAACAGCAAGCTGAGACCGTCGAATGCGACGAAGGTCAGTGCATAGAGTTCGGCGCTGCCGGCGAGATGGTGCCGCAAGATCGAGTTGTGGATCGTGTACGCGCCAAGCGCCACCACCACGATTGCGAGGAATGCGCCGCCGATTCCCAGCCTACGATGCAGGTCCGTGCGCCGCCTCGCGACCAGCAGCGTTTGCGTCAGGAACAGGACCACCCAGGCGGTCATCACCATTCCGTGTACATGGACCATGGGGGAAATCGCGCGCGTCCCCAGCCACGCCCGAAGGTAGTAGTTCTTCGCGAACCCGACGAACATGAGCGCCGCAATGGCCAGCGCTGACGCCAGGAATAGCTGCCTCGTTTCGTTTCGCGCGGATTGTTCTGTATTTAGCATCGCGCTCTCCCCGTCCGGTCGCATTGCAGTTATTGAGACCTCGCCACCTCGACGCGGGCGCTCTGGGTGATCTTGGGATCGCAGCTCGTATGGTGTGCCCTGAACAGGCGGCCTTTCTCGGCCAACAGGACAAAGCCCAGGCTGACGAGCCCGCAGCACAGGCATCCCGCCGCCAACGGCACGGTCGTGCCGTTGAATTGCTCGCCGATGAGAATGCCCACCAAGGCGCCGCTAAACGTAGAGATGAAGCCTTGCAGCGATGCGGCGATTCCCGCAATCGCGCCCATCGGCTCCATCGCCATGGCGCCGAAGTTGGATACCGACAAGCTGAAGGTCGCCATGCTCAACGATTGCAGCACCACGAAGGTCCAGATTTGCTCCAGGCCCAGCGCCGCGATGAGCACATGCAAGCCCGTGACGGCAATGAACAAAAGCAATGCGGTATGCGAGATCAGCCGCATACCCAAGCGCTCTACGATGCGCGAGTTCAAGTACGCCGCCATGCCCATGAAGATGGCGCACAGCGCGAACATGCTCGGCATCAGCGTGGGCCGGTGGAACACCTCCGAGAAAATCTGCGCCACCATGCCGACGTAAGCCATGATGCTTCCGAACATCACCATCATGGCGAGCGTGTAGAAAATCGACGCGCGGGTGCCGAGCACGAGCTTGGCGGCGTTCAGCACGTGCTTGCGCGTCAGCGTCATACGGTATTCAGGGTGCAGCGTTTCCGGCAGCCGCAAGAACCCCCACGTTGCGACCATGGCGGCGAAAAGCGCAAACACCACGAAGATAGAGCGCCACGGAGCGACCAATAGGATCAGCTGCCCCAGGCTCGGCGCGAGAATCGGCACGGTCAGGAATACCACGAAGGTCAGCGACATGACCCGTGCCATCTGCCGCCCGGAATATAGATCCCGCACGACTGAGCGAGTCACGGTGACGCAGGCAGCCGCCAGGCCATGCACGAATCGCCATGCGAGCAGTGCCTCGAAAGTGCCGCTCAAACTGCACAATAGCGCGGCAATGACGTACAGCGTCAAGCCGCCGAGCAGGATCGGCCTGCGGCCGAATCGATCGGACAACATGCCCCAAAACAATTGCCCGAGTCCCATTCCCGTCATATAGGCGGTGACGATCCATTGACCGTGATTCGGGTCGCCGACATTCAGTGCACTGACGATCGTTGGGAATGCCGGCAGCATCGCGTCGATGGCGATGGCCTGAGTCGACATGGTAGCGGCCGCCAACACCACAAACTCGAGAAACCCAATTGAATGGGCGCTGCGCCTCTCTACCATGAATGTCGCTTAGCTCTTTGAAATGACGGGCGCGCCGGCAGGCGGCTGCGAGCCCGGCTGGGGCTTGCGCGCGATGCTGGTGGCCATGGTGACGATGGAGGCCAGATCGGTCAGATTCGCCGGCACGACCAGCGTTGTGCCCGCTTGCGCGAGCCTGCCGAACTGCTTCACGTACTCCTCGCCGATGCGCAGCTGCATGGCTTCGATGCCGCCGCGGTCGGACAAGGCGATGCCCACCTGGCGCAAGCCTTCTGCCGTGGCCGTGGCGACCGCAAGGATCGCCTGGGCTTGGCCCTCCGCCTCATTGATTTGCTGCTGCTTGTTGGCCTCGGACTGCTTGATCACGCGCTGCTTATCGCCTTCGGCAGCGTTGATCTTCGCGTCGCGCTCGCCCTCCGAGGTCAAAATGACGGCGCGCTTTTCGCGCTCCGCGCGCATTTGCTTTTCCATCGCCGAGAGAACGTCCTTGGGCGGGGTAATGTTCTTGATTTCGTAGCGCAGAACTTTGACGCCCCAGGGCGATGAGGCCTTGTCCAATTCGCTCACCACGTTGGTGTTGATCTGGCCGCGCGCCTCGAAGGTGCGGTCCAGCTCGATTTTGCCGATTTCGCTTCGCAGGGTGGTTTGCGCCAGCTGCGAAATCGCAAAGCCATAGTTCATGATCCCGTAGGAAGCCAGGTGCGGATCCATCACCTGCATATAGAGCACCGCGTCGACACCGACCTGCACGTTGTCGCGGGTGATGCAGATCTGCTCGGCGATGTCGATGGCGATTTCCTTGAGGCTGTGCTTGTAGGCGATCACTTCAAAGAACGGCACGAGAATATGAAAGCCGGCCGACAGGGTGCGGCTGTACTTGCCCAGGTGTTCGATTACATAGGCGCTTTGCTGCGGCACCACCGTCGCGGTTTTGGCAATCACGACCACCACCAAAATGGCGATGACGATGAATGCGTAGCCTAGGGTCATGCTCACGAGTGTTCTCCATGGACAACGAGGGTCAGGCCGCTGACCCGATCGATACGCGCACGCTCGCCGGCGGCGATGGCGGAATGTCCGCCGTTGACGGCGTTCCACGAACTGCCGCAGTACTCGAGCCGGCAAGTTTCACCCGGCTGCAATTCGGCCGGCAGTACGACGGTTTCGCCGGCGGGCCCCTGCCTCATCGCGGGCAGTTTGCGGCGCATGCGTTCGTAGATTCGCCGGCGAAACGTAACCATCGAAAATACGGCGAGAAGCGCGAACAGCAGCCATTGCATCCAAACGGCGGGCAGCAATCCGCCCAGATCCAAGAATCCAACGACCAGAGCGGAGCCGCCGACGAACACCAGATAGAACTGGGCATCGACGAAACCCAACTCAGATCCCAAAAGGATGGCGCCGACCGCAATCCACGCCCACCACTCCATGTCTCAACTCCTGAGGATTAGCGCCGCACTAGCGCTTCATCGCGTCGAAGAAATCCGTGTTGGTTTTGGTGTCCTTCATCTTGTCGAGCAGAAACTCGATTGCCGCCAGCTCGTCCATCGGATGCAACAGCTTGCGCAAAATCCACATCTTGGACAGTTCCGAAGGCTCGGTGATGAGTTCCTCCTTGCGCGTGCCCGAACGGTTGATGTTGATCGACGGGAACACTCGCTTTTCCGAGATGCGGCGATCCAAATGGATTTCCGAATTGCCGGTGCCTTTGAATTCCTCGAAAATCACGTCGTCCATTTTCGAGCCCGTATCGACCAGTGCGGTGGCGAGAATCGTCAGGCTGCCGCCCTCTTCGATATTGCGCGCCGCGCCGAAGAAGCGCTTCGGCCGCTGCAGAGCATTCGCATCGACGCCGCCCGTCAGCACCTTGCCGGAACTCGGCACCACCGTGTTGTAGGCGCGCGCCAGGCGCGTGATGGAATCGAGCAGAATGACCACGTCTTTCTTGTGCTCGACCAGACGCTTGGCTTTTTCGATCACCATTTCGGCCACTTGCACGTGCCGGCTGGCAGGCTCATCGAAGGTCGAGGAAACGACTTCGCCCTTCACCGTGCGCGCCATTTCCGTCACCTCTTCGGGCCGCTCATCGATGAGCAGGACGATGAGGTACACCTCGGGGTGATTCGCCGTAATCGCCGTCGCGATGTTTTGCAGCAGCATGGTCTTGCCGGCTTTCGGCGGCGAGACGATCAGTCCACGCTGGCCCTTGCCGATGGGTGCCACCAAATCGATGGCGCGCGCCGTCAGGTCCTCGGTTGAGCCGTTGCCGCGCTCCAATTTCAGCCTTTCGGTCGGATGCAGCGGCGTCAAGTTTTCGAACAACACCTTGCCGCGCGAACTCTCCGGAGAATCGTAATTGATTTCGCCGACTTTCAGCAGCGCGAAGTAGCGCTCCCCGTCCTTGGGTGGCCGGATCAGGCCGGAGATGGAATCGCCGGTGCGCAGATTGAAGCGGCGGATCTGGCTCGGCGAGACGTAAATGTCATCGGGTCCGGCCAAATAACTGGAGTCCGAGGAGCGCAGGAAACCGAATCCATCCTGCAGGATTTCCAGGACGCCGTCGCCGTAAATATCCTCGCCCTTGCGCGCGTGTGCCTTGAGCACACCGAAAATGATGTCCTGCTTGCGCGAGCGGCCCATGTTCTCGAGACCCATGGTCTCGGCCAGCTTGACCAGATCGCTGATCGGACGCTTTTTCAGCTCCGTCAGGTTCATCGAGCTGCGGCTGCGGGCAAGATCGGTCGGCGCAATGATCTCTAGGTCATCGCCGCCCTCCGGCAGATCACCGTAATCCTCGTGCATCGGCCGGCCGCCATTGGAGTTGCCGTTGCGATTGTCGTTGCGTGGTCCGCGGTTGCGATTGGATCGGCCGCCACCCCCTTGGCCGCCACCCTGCTGACCGCCGCCGCCCTGGCCCCCGCCGCGCGATTGATTCCCTAAGTAGCCTCTCACAGGTTGCTGTCCAGAAAAGCGGCCAGCTGCGACTTGGTCACGGCGCCGACCTTTTGGGCCTCAACCGTCCCGTTCTTGAACAGGATCAGGGTGGGGATGCCGCGGATGTTGAATTTAGGGGGGGTGTTGGGATTTTCGTCGATGTTGAGCTTCGCGATGCGGATCTTATCTTTGTACGTGTCGGCGATCTCATCGAGGATGGGCGCGATCATTTTGCACGGACCGCACCATTCTGCCCAAAAATCCAACAATACGGGCTTGTCCGACTTCAATACGTCCTTGTCGAACGTTGCGTCGCTGGTGTGAACGATACTTGGGTTACTCACTGCGGATACAGCTCCTTTTGGAGATTCATATGAAGTTAAAACGGGTTATTTTGGGGAAGCTAGAACCCAAACCGTTACCGCGAAGTGACGATGCGCGGCCGTTCGGGCACAATACAGCGGGTTTAGCGGTCTTGATTACCTTAAAAGGGTACCGATGATACGGTTGGGGAGCGGATAGACCAGCTCCTGGTTGGCCATATT
>Ga0210387_10003127_pt1 | contig 12711 bp, 12 predicted proteins | sample IncBWC7OmetaG_FD_160108 | JGI IMG/M metagenome (GOLD analysis project Ga0210387, IMG submission 160108) | Forest soil microbial communities from Barre Woods Harvard Forest LTER site, Petersham, Massachusetts, United States - Inc-BW-C-7-O ...
ACGCTCAGCGCCGACGGCATCTACGTCGGAGAGGTCGTGGTCACGGGGCTCGTGAAAGGCACCGCGTTCGACTCCGGCAACGCCACTATCGAGCCTGCCACCATCGCCGATAGGTTCTGGCAGCTGTATCAAGCGCGCGAGCCCGCCACCGTCACGATCTAACGGTGGATGCGGGGCTGGCGCGCCGCAGCATGAGACCGCGCGACGTGACACGCCGTCATCCGACCAAGTGCCGGCGTCGGCGGGTCTTCATTTCCAATCTGATGTTCAAACTTAAACATCAGATTTTAGCGTTGCGGTGGCGGGCCGGTCACGAGCTCTGACTTCTACGTGAACAACGATCTCCCAACCCTGTACAGCGCTCCCAGCGTCCTCACCGAGGACGAAATGCCTGGTTGGAAATAGACACCACTTGCCGAAGGTGCTCGGGTTTTGGGGCGTGGGCGCGTTCCCCCTAGCCGTAGACTCGCCCCGGCTCTGGCAAGCCGTTCGGAAATTCGAGCTATGGTCGCCGTGTGTCGACCACGAAGCCGCGCCCGCGCCAAAACCGCACTCATGGTGAAGGTCACGCCGGAGGCCGTGAAGGGTGGTTACGCGCTGCGGTGCTCGGAGCCGACGATGGCATCGTGTCCACCGCGAGCCTGATGATCGGAGTAGCCGCATCCGAGGCTTCGCGAGGTGCGGTGCTCGTCGCAGGGGTCGCGGGGGTCGTCGCGGGCGCGCTCTCGATGGCGGCGGGCGAGTACGTGTCCGTCAGCTCGCAGCTCGACGCGCAAGAGTCGGATATCGATCTGGAGCAACAAGAGCTCGAGGACAATCCGGTCGGCGAGCTGCGCGAGCTGGCGATGATCTACGAGAAACGCGGCTTGGACGCCAATCTCGCGCGGCAAGTGGCCGAGCAATTGAGCGCGCACAATCGGCTCGACGCGCATTTGCGCGACGAGCTCGGTCTGCACGAGACCTCGCGCCCCCGCCCGCTGCAGGCCGCGCTGACCTCGGCGGCGAGCTTCGCGTCGCTCGCGCTCGTGCCGATTGCGGCGCTGCTGCTCGCGTCGCCCGCGCATCGCATTCTGAGCATTGCACTTTCGGCGCTGGTAGCGCTCGCTGTGCTGGGCGCGCTCGGTGGCCACTTCGCCCACGCGCGACGCGGCCGTGCCGCGCTTCGCGTGGTGGTGGGCGGCGGGCTCGCGATGGCAGTCAGCGCGTTGGTCGGCCACCTATTTGGCGGCTAGTGCCGTCGACGACAGTGCGCATGCCAGTCACACCTGGCCTGAGGAGCGCAGCACGTTGCACGGTCCAAGTTTCACACGGCTTGTCCGCGCGCCAACGCCACGCTTGAGACGAAGCGCCCCGCTCGCGCCAACGCACGGGCGCCCCGTTGAGGCCGTGAGCAAGCGAGTGCGCGCGGTCGGCGATGCCGACGACCCTGCAAGGACTAGGGCTCAGGGGGCGCGCCTCGAATTGGCACAGGCATTGCTCTTTTAGGCGCTGCTTAGAGGAGCGTGGCCAAAATGGAGACAACTGTCATGATCAATGATTCCGCCGTGCTTTGGGTCAGCATTGCGTTGTTCGTTCTGGCAATCGCGTTAGTCGCGCTGATTGTTTCTCGCCGTCGAGCCCGCGTGCGCCGCGCCGAGCTAGCTCGGCAATTCGGCCCCGAATATGATCGCGCGGTCGAGGAGCTCGGTAGTGCCGCGCGCGCCGAGCGTGCGCTGGAGGCTCGCGCGCGCCGAGTGCAACGGTTTGAGTTTCATGCCTTGGACATAGCGACGCGCGCGCGCTTCGAGTCGGAATGGCATCGCATTCAAGCCCTATTCGTGGATGACCCGGCGGTCGCGGTCGCTAGCGCCAACGAGCTCATCAACCAAGTGATGCGTGCGCAAGGCTACCCCACGGAAGACTTCGAACAGCGCGTCCAGGACCTCTCGGTGGAGCACCCAACCGTGGTGCAACATTACCGCGCGGCTCATGAGCTCGCGGAGTCCAAAGATAGCGCGCACAACACCGAGGAGCTGCGCCAGGCCGTCGTCCATTATCGCGCGCTCTTCGCCGACTTGCTGGAAGTGCACGCCCGAGCGCACGCTTAGAGCCGACCTAGAACCCCTGACCGAGTTCGCCGAAGAGGCCGTGAGCGCGCCTCACCGCGAGCGCGCCTCACATCGCACGCGATTGTCCGCGCGGACCGCGACGAAATCTCGCATCAAGCCGAGTGCCGCTCAGACCTCGAACAAGCCCGCGGCGCCCATGCCCCCGCCAATGCACATCGAGACGATGCCGAGGCGCGCGCTTCGGCGGCGCAGCTCATGGAGCAAGGTCGCGGTCAACTTGGCGCCGGTGCAGCCCAGTGGGTGTCCGAGCGCGATCGCGCCGCCATTGACGTTGAGCTTTTCATCCGGCACGCCGAGCTCGCGTGCGCAGTACACGGCTTGCGCCGCGAAAGCCTCGTTGATCTCGAACAAGTCGATGTCTCCGATGCTCAAGCCCGTCTGAGCTAGGAGCTTGCGAATCGCCGGGACCGGGCCGATGCCCATGATGTCTGGATCTACGCCGGCCACGGCGAAGCCGCGAATGTGGCCCAGTGCTTTGACGCCCAATTCCGCGGCTTTCTTAGCGGACAAGAGCACGGTCGCGGCGGCGCCGTCGTTCGTCGGCGAGCTATTGCCGGCCGTCACCGAGCCGCCGGCTTTGAACACGGGCTTCAGCTTGGCCAATACGTCGAGCGTGGTGCCAGGCCGTGGACATTCGTCGACTTTGAACTCGAGCTGACTCACGTGATCGCCCTCGAGCACGCGCGCTTGAACCGGCACGATTTCGTCGACGAAGCGACCCGCAGCGATGGCGGCGATGGCGCGCTCGTGAGAGCGCACGGAAAAGGCATCTTGTTCGGCGCGTGTGACGTTGAAGCGCGACGCGACACGCTCCGCGGTATGGCCCATGGCGATATAGGCCTCAGGATATTCATCCATCAACTTCGGATTCAGGCTCACCTTGTTGCCGCTCATCGGCACCATGGACATCGACTCGACGCCGCCAGCGACGGCGACCTCGAACAGGCCGGTTTGCACGCTTTGCGCGGCGTGGGCGATGGCTTGCAGACCGCTCGAGCAGAAGCGATTGATGGTCTCGGCCGGCACGCTGTTCGGGAACTTCGCCAGAAACAGCGCGTTACGCGCAATATTGAGGCCTGCTCGGCCTCTGGCATGGCGCAACCGAGCACCACGTCGTCGATCTCCTCCGGCTTTAGACCGGGCACGCGGCGCACGGCTTCGACCATGGCGGCGGCTGCCAGGTCCTCGGGGCGCGTCGTGCGTAGCGTACCCTTGAGCGCGCGACCGACGGCCGTGCGCACGGCGGATGCAACGATCACATTGAGCGGGAATGCCATGGAAATAACTCTAGCACGCTGGGCCGCGGGGACGACCGAGTTGTCGCTCTCGGGGCTGGTTAGTTGCGGAGGGGTTTGTTGTTCATGAGCATGAACTGGACGCGCTCTTGGCTCTTTTGCTCGCCGCACAGGGAGAGGAAGGCTTCGCGCTCGAGGTCCAAGAAGTGTTGCTCGCTGAGCAGCGTGCCGGCGGCTGCCGTGCCGCCGCACAAGATGTGCGCGACCTTGTTGGCGATCAGCCCGTCATGTGCGGACGCGAAGCCGCCCTCGACCAAGCCCCAGACGCGCGCGCCGATCGTCTTTTCTGCATCGTAGCCAGCGGCAGGCAAGAGTGGGGGTAGGGGTGGGCGATAGCCGGCCCCTGCCAAGCCCAGCGCACGCTGTTTCGCTTCGAACAAAAGGCGCGCCGGGTTCAGCGAAATTCCGTCCGTTTGCCGCAGGTATTTGAGTGATTTTGCCTCTTCCGCACCGGTTGCCACCTTGGCCATGGCGATGTTCAGCGAGGCCTGACCGATGAAGGGCAACAGATCCACGCCCGACACGCCGAGCAGCTCGCACGTGTAACGCTCGACCATGCGCAAACAGCCGCCGCCTGCGGGCACGAGGCCCACGCCAACCTCGACCAAGCCCATGTAGGTTTCGGCGTACGCTTGGCAAGCGTCTGCGGCCATCGCCACCTCTGCGCCGCCACCGAGCGTGTATTGGAAGGGCGCGGCGACCACGGGCACTTTGGCGTAGCGCAGCCGTTGCAACGCGTTTTGCAGACTCGTCACCACGGCTTCGACTTGCGCCCATTGCTTGGCCTGTGCGGCCATCGCGATCAACATCAGGTTCGCGCCAGCGCAGAAATGCTCGCCATTGTTGCCGATCACGACGGCTTGAAAGTCTTTCTCGGCGACCGTCGCGGCTTCGCCGAGCATGGCGATGACGTCGTTGTCGAGTGTGTTCAACTTGCTGTGAAACTCCACGCACAACACGCCGTCGCCCAAGTCGACCAAGGACGCGCCGTGGTTCTTTTTCACGACGCGCGCCGGCTCGGATTTCAGCGCGTCCAGGCGGATCTGCCTCGGATCCTGCGGCACGGGCTGCGGGGCCTTCGTGCGCGTGTCGAAGTACGAGGGCGCGGCGGGGCCACCGGCATAAAAGCTCGCGCGGCCCGAAGCCAGCATCTGCTCGACCCAAGCGGGCACGGAAATGCCTTCGACCTTCATGCGCGTGACGGATTCCGGAACACCGATTGCGTCCCAAGCCTCGAACGGGCCGAGATCCCAATTGAAGCCCCAACGCATCGCTTGATCGATACTTACGATGTCGTCGGCGATTTCGCCCAAGCGGCGCGCGCTGTACGCGAGCGAATGCGCGAGCACTGACCAGGCGAACTTGCCCGCGACGTCATCCGAGAAGACCAGCTTCTTCAGCCGCTTCTTGACGTCTTCTTCATTTTTGATCGCGCCGAGCGAATCGAAGCGCACCTTTTCTTGTGCGCGGTAGTCTTTGCTCTGCACGTCGTAGACCAGCAAATCCGGGCCCGTCTTCTTATAAAAGCCGGCTGAGCTCTTGCGCCCCAGGCGCCCAGCCGCGACGAGCTCGCGGACGAACTCCGGCACTTGAAAGGTGTTTCGTTCTTCATCGCTCGTCAGCGAGTCGAAGCAATTTTTGGCCACGTGCACGAGCGTGTCGATGCCCACCAAATCCCCGGTGCCGAACGCAGCGCTGCTCGGACGGCCCATTGGTTTGCCCGTAATCTTGTCGACTTGCTCGATGCTCAGCCCAACCTCGAGCATGTGGTGCATCGTGAACATCATCGAGTACACGCCGATGCGATTGGCGACGAAGTTGGGCGTGTCTTTGGCGTCGACCACGCCTTTACCCAAAAATTCACCGAACTCCTCCATGCGCGTCATCACCGCGGGGTCGGTCTCGGGCGCACGGGCCAGCTCGAGCAAGCGCATGTAGCGGACCGGATTGAAGAAGTGCAGCACCAAGAAGCGCGACTTCAGCTCCTTGGGTAGCACCTCGCTCATCGCCGCGATGCTGAGGCCGCTGGTGTTCGACGCCAAGATGGCGCTCGGCTTGACGAAGGGCGCGATCTTTTCGAACAAGTGCCGCTTGATCTCGAGGTTTTCGAGCACCGCCTCGACGATCAGATCGCATTCTTTGAGGCGCTCGAGGTGGTCCTCCAGGTTGCCGGTCGTGACCAAGCGCGCGGCGTCGGGCGTGAAGAAACTAGCCGGCTTGGCCTTCAGCGCTTTGTCGAGGCCACCATCTGCGAAGCGGTTGCGTGCTTTTGGATTGGCGCGCTCCGCCTCCTTCAGATCGGGTGGCACGATGTCGAGCAGGTGCGTGCGAATGCCCGCACCCGCGAAGTGAGCCGCGATCGCGCTGCCCATGACGCCCGCTCCGATGACCCCTGCCGTTTGGATTCGTTCAGCCATTTGCCTCTAAACGTGAAGCTAGCCGAACCCGGTCGCCAGGAGCAAAGCGGGCGCCAGACGCGCTTGGAATCGTCCTCCCGTTGGGCCATGGCGCCACGCACCTACATGGCCGATCATGTCGCCAAGGCTCGCGCGCGCCGTTTGGCACTCGGGCCGAATGCCAGCGCGAGCGCGAAGACGGCGCCCCGCGCGCGCCTCAGGCGCTGAAGAACTTGTGCATCGGTTCCCAGTACATATTCTTCCAGCCGCTGTCGATGTGCGTCGCGTGCTCCTCGACGAGCGCATCGTGGTCGAGCACGAGCTTCGTCCCTTTACCGTCCGCGCTCAGCTCGAACCTCACGATCGAGTGTACGCCGGCGGGCCAGTTGCCTGCTCGCCAGGTTTGGACGATGCGAGTGCCAGCCACGAGCTCGACGTTCACGCCCGAGATTTTACCGCCGTATGCGGACCACAGGCCCCCGACTTTGGCGTCGATTTCCGCTGGCGCGCCCGTGAGCTTGCTGTGCTGCGCGGAGTTGACCAAGGCCTCGTACAGCTGCTCGGGAGCCGCGGAGAACGTCACTTCTTGATGAACTTTTGCCATGAATTCCTCCAAACCATTGACGTTAATTAACCAATTGGTTAAACATCGGGCTGTCTCGTATGTCAACCGCGAAGCGCTCGAAAGCGGATCGCCGACTCGACGCCGTATTTCATGCGCTGTCGGACGGCACGCGTCGTCGCATCGTCGACGGCTTGTCGCGTGGGCCCGTATCGGTGACCGAGCTGGCGGCCCCCTTCGTCATCTCGCTGCCCGCGGTCTCCAAGCACCTCGATGTCTTGGAACGCGCTGGGCTGGTGCGTCGTGAGCGGGACGGTCGCTTTCAGCGTTGTCACTTGGTTGCGGCTCCTTTGGATGACGCGAGCGTGTTCATCGAGCGCTACCGCTCCTTTTGGCACGCTACGCTCGAGCAACTCGCCGAGTTCGTGGAAGGTCGAGCCGAGTCGCCGCCTTCGACACCCGCGCGCAGCAAGAGGAAGCAATGAGCAGTCCGATCACGCTCGTGGTTCGCCGCACCATCCAAGCGCCCGCAGAGCGCGTGTTCGACGCATGGACGCGCCCGGAGCATTTGGTCAAATGGTGGGGCCCGCGTCCAGTCACGTGCATCGAGGCCGATGTCGATCTACGCGTGGGCGGCAGCTACCGCATCGCCAACTTGTTCCCGGATGGCAGCGTGCTCTGGATCAGCGGTGAATTCGAGGTCGTGGAGGCGCCTCGGCGGCTCGTGTACACCTGGCGCACGGAGCAGAAGAGCGAGACCGAAGCGGAATGGTCGCGGGTCAGCGTGCGTTTCGAGACGCAGGCAAATTCCGCTGCTACCGAGGTGATCGTGCTGCACGAGCGCATCGACAGCGAGGCCACACGCACCGGTCACGAGCGCGGTTGGCTCGGCTGTCTCGACAACTTGGCGCGCTTCTTCGATGCGGAGTGAGCGTGTCTCGCGGGCCGCTCACTCGCCGGTGCCGTGCTTCAAGTCAGGCTGAATCAGGCGCGCGATCTTTTCCTCCAGCGTGGCGACTTCATACGGCTTGCTGATGTGCTCGACGCCCAATCGGGCGGCTAGCGTGGAAGCCTCCTGGCTCGCTGAAGCGAGCACGATCGGCACAGCGATGCCCGTATCCTGCATGCGCAAGATCAGCGTCTCGCCGTCCATCAGTGGCATCATCAGATCGATGATCATGGCGTCGAACGACTCGGTTTGTAGTAGCCCGAGCGCTTCGAGTCCGTTGCTGGCAGTCGTGACATGGTGTTTGTCTTCCAACACGACTGCCAATGCCTCCAAGATGTCGGCGTCGTCGTCGACGACGAGTAGGCGAGTCATGGGTTCTGCCCTGACGCACGGTCGTCGGCGAACCGCTCGCGTGCATGGGCGTTGCTCCCCGAGATCATGACAATGGATCGCCGCGCCGACACCATGGCAATAATGCCCATTTCAGTATCACGATCGCATTCGAGGCATAAAAATAACTAGTCAGCGCTGGATTCGTTTACGTGATGTCGGCTTGCCACGCACTCGGCTTCACCCCCCTGTTGCATAAATGCCACGCCAAAAACATCGTGCGGATTCGATGATTTCGTCAAAACGCAGCGCGCACTGCGTCGGATTTGTTTACGAATCAAGGCGTTGCCGAGGCTGCGAAACCCCGCGAGAGCCGCGCAACGGCGCTGGCGAAAGCCGCCGGCTCGATCGGCTTGGCAACATGCAGTTGAAAGCCCTCGGCGAGCGCCCGCCGCTTGTCCTCGGTGCGGGCGTAGGCGGTCACCGCCACCGCCGGGACGCGCTGAGCGCGCATGTCCGGCAACGCGCGAACGGCACGCACCAGCTCGTAGCCGTCCATCCCCGGCATGCCGATGTCGGAGACCAGGACGTCGGGCACTTCTTGCTCGATGAGTGACAACGCTTGCTGGGCGGAAGACGCGGAGCTGGTGATGGCCTCGCACTTCTCCAGGATACTGACCACGAGGTCGCGCGAATCGTCGTCGTCGTCGACCACCAACACTCGAATGCCGCGCAGCTCCGGCACCGCGACCTCGCTCGGTGGACGAAAGTCTGCGCTCGCGGTCGCGCCGTAGCGTAGCGTCGGAGAGAGGCGCGCGCCCGCATGGGGCAGGCGTACGGTGAAGGCCGACCCTCGACCCTCGCCTGGGCTCGTGGCCGTGATCGTTCCGCCATGCAGCTCGACCAAGTGGCGCGCGATCGCCAAACCGAGCCCGAGCCCGCCGTGGCGTCGCGCGAAGCTGCCGTCCGCTTGACGAAAGCGCTCGAACACGAACGGTAGAAAATCCGGGGCAATGCCCTGGCCCGTGTCAGAGACGACGATCTCAATCGACGTGCCGACGCGGCGCACTTCGACTCGGACTCGTCCGCCACTGGCCGTGAATTTCGCCGCGTTCGACAGCAAATTCCAGACGATTTGCTGGACTCGGGTCGCGTCGCCCAAGACTTGTCCCGCTTCTGGATCGAGGCTCACCTCGAGCTCGATGTGTTTGGCTTCGAGAGCGGGATTGGCGCTCTCGATGGCCGAAGCGACCACGCGGATAGGCTCGATCGGGCGCACATCCAGACGCATTTGCCCGGATACGATGCGCGACACATCGAGCAGATCTTCCACCAACCTGGACTGAGCCAGGACATTGCGTTGGATCACCTCCAAAGCGTGACTCAGCTTTTCGTCGGACAGCGCGTTGTTCGTCAAGAGCTGCGACCAACCGAGCATGGCGTTCAACGGTGTTCGGAGCTCGTGAGAGACAGTGGCCAAGAACTCGTCTTTGGCGCGGCTGCTCGCTTCGGCTTCGCTGCGGGCGTGCTCTGCCGACGCACGCGCGGCGCGTTCGGCATCCAACAGACTGCTGCGGTCGGCCTCGACGCGTTTGCGATCCGAAATGTCGACCAGAGAGGCGACGCAGCCCAAGATCTTCCCCGAAGCGTCGAGCAAGGGTGCCGCTGTACACAGAAACGAGAGCGTCGGGCCCAGAGGAAGGGTCAGCGTGAGCTCGCGGCTCGACGTGGTGTGCCCGCGCAGCGCCGCCCGCACCGGGTGCTCCTCGCTCGGGCCGCTGTGCTGAAACGGGAATGCCAGAAAAAATGGGCGTTTTATTACGCTCGCGCCGGTGATCGTGCGGGCCGCGCCGCTGGCCCGGACGACCACTCCGTCCACGTCGCACACGATGATGGGTTCCGCGCTCTGCTCCAGGATGGCGTTGGCGAGACGCTCGGAGGCGACGATTTGCTCATTGCGTTTTTGCGCCGTGAGGTCGGTGACGATTACCGAGACACCGGGGCCTTCTTTGGGGCTGTTCTTGGCGAGCGAGAGATACACGGGTCGCTCGACACCGAGGTTCGACGCAAGCCGCATCTCCCCGGATATCGCGCGATCTTGGGCTTCTTCCAGCCAGGCCGCCAGGACCGGTCGTTGCCAGCGCACCACGAAGTCTCGAAGCGGGTTGCCGATCACGCGCTCGAGTCGCTCTTCGACCATTTCGGCGAACGCGGCGTTCGAATACACGATCACTCCGCTGCCGCTGACCAAGAGTGCGCCTTCACTCATGGTTTCGACCAAGCGTCGGTAGCGGTGGTCCGCGCCTTCCAAAGCGTACACCTTCGGACCTTCGGCGGACGACACGACCAGCGCGTCGACGTGCCCGTCGCGGATCGCCGCCAAAGTCGCTTCGGCCTCCTCCAAGCGGGCTCGAAGCGTCTCGACGTCGGGGTCCGACTCAGGCCTTGAGGGTTCGCTTTTTTCTTGGGCCATGGTTTTTTGGCTTTAGATTGAGTCCCACCAGCACACGCTGCTCATTGGACAAGTCGCCCACGATGCGGCGTAGCGGCGCGGGCACCTTCTTGATCAGGGTTGGTACGGCGATGATTTGTTCGTCCTTGGCCAGCACGGGTTGTTGGAAGACGTCCACCACGGCAAGCTCATAGCGGCCGCGCAGGTGCTCGTCGCAAATGGCGCGGAGCGTTTCCACCGAACGGCTCGAGCTCGGCGTCGTACCAGCAATGTACAAATGCAGAACGTAGCGCTCGCCGTCAGCCAGCTCGGAAGCTGCTTCGAAGGTCGCTGTCGAAGACTTGGGCTTGGTCACTTGGGCGTTCGTTTCGCGCTCGCGAGGGGCGTGAGGTTCAAGCCGACGACGACTCGTTCGGTGTTGGTCAGATCACCGATGATTTTCTTCACTGGCGGTGGCAATTGGCGAACGAGCGTGGGAATGGCGATGATTTGATCTCCGCTCGCCAACGTTGGGTTCTTCAATAGATCGATCACCTCGATGCTGTAGCGTCCCTGCAGGTGCTCTTCGCAGACGCGCTTCAGGTGCTCGAATGCCTGCACGCATTTCGGTGTCTCGCCAGCGACGTATAGACGCAGGTTCCAGCGTTCGTCGTCACTGCCCTTGGAAGGGGTGGAGGGGCGGGTCTTTCCGGTGCGCGCGACGCTCGTCATGTTTAAGCTCTCTATGCTCCGTTTTCGATATTTTTGCGGGGTTTGCCGGAGTCCGTCCGCAGTTGCGAGAGGCTCTCGCGGTCGGCGCGGGTCGCCTCGCTGGCGTCGTGAGTGGCGCGCAAGAACCTGCGTGTCTCGTCCTCCTCTACGGCGTACTCGGCGCGTAGCGCGGAGATGTGCGCTTCCAACGTATTGCGCTTCAGATCGAGCAGCCGCTCGCGCCGCGCGGCTTCATCGTTGGCACTGCGCTCTTCACGGGCGCGCCGACGGTCTTCAGCCGATTTGGCGGAACCCAGCAAGACCCCATCGGGCCCGAAGTACACGTCAGCCAGGGAGACCCCAGCGTCGGAAATCAGTAGCTCCCGCACTTGGTTGGAGTGGCGCATGCCGCGCGATTTCAAGAGGTACAGCGTGCGGTTTCGCTCGCCTCCAGCCTCCAGATCGCGCACTTCGATCCAAGTGTCGATCAAGGACGAGATGCCGACTTCGGTTTCTTCGCGGCTCGCGCCGTTCGTGAGGTAGGTGACGAGCCCGGTGATGCCGCGAGTCTTCAACCAATCGAAGAGTCGCACCAGCATGGCCCTGACCTGATGCGCGCTGCTCGACGACGTGAAGCTCGAGACTGGATCCAAGATCACCGTGCGCGGCTCGAAGGTCGCGATCGCCTTGTGCATGGCGACCAAGTGCATTTCTAGCCCGAAGAAGCTGGGCCGCGTTGCCCGCAACTGAAGCAGCCCGGCCTTTTGCCAGTGGCTAAAATCGAGCCCGACCGAGCGCATGTTGCGTTCGATCTGGGACGGAGACTCCTCGAAAGCGAACACCATGCATCGCTCGCCGCGTTGACAAGTCGCATTCGCCAGGTTCGCCGCGAGGATGCTTTTGCCCGTGCCCGCGCCTCCGGATACCAAAATAGTGCTGGTTCGGAAGAAGCCCGCGCCGCCGAGCATGTCGTCGAGCGCCGGAACGCCGGACGAGACGCGATCCGCGCTGACCTGGTAGTCGAGCTGCAAGCTCGTTGCGGGCACGACCGAGAAGCCCGTGTCGTCGATTAAGAACGGGTACTCGTTCGTGCCGTGGCCCGAGCCGCGGTACTTGATCACGCGCAATGTTCGCGTGGCTGCCTGGTCGGACACGCTTTGGCCGAGAAGCACGACGCAGTCCGAGACGTATTCTTCCAGCCCCTGTCGGGTGAGCGTGCCCTCTCCGGCCTCGGCCGTGACGACCGCTGTCAGCCCCTTTTCTTTGAGCCAACGAAATAACCGCTGGATTTCGGCTCTCAAGACCATCTGGTTCTTGAGTGCGCCAAACAACACTTCTAGTGTGTCGATCGCCACGCGCTTGGCGCCAACGCTTTCGACCGCATGTTGCAAGCGCACGAAGAGCCCGTCGAGCGAGTAGCCCCCCGCCTCCTCGATCTCGTTCGGGTCGAGGTGAATGTAGTCGACGGCCAGCTTCTTCTCGGCTTGCAAGCGCGCTAGATCGAAGCCCAAGCTCGCGACGTTTCGGGTCAGGTCGTTGACCGACTCTTCGAAGGCGATGAACACGCCTTTTTCGCCGAGCTCCGTGCCGCGCACCAGAAATTCGACCGCGAAGATCGTCTTGCCCGAGCCGGGGCCACCGCAGATCAGCGTGGCTCTGCCCTTCGGTAAGCCCCCGTCCGTGACCTGGTCGAAGCCCGAGATACCGCTGGGAATTTTTTCTATCGTCGCGCTGTGTGCGCTACCCGAGACCGCCATCGCGCGTTGAGTATTGCAGACTCCGTGCCGCCCGGCAGCAGCGAGAATCGCTGATTTAGCGGCGTTTCCGCTACAAATTCGCCTCACTCGCCGCGCGCGCTTCAATCTCGCCACACTAGCGGCGTCGCAGCGTCGCAGACGCAGAAGGGCGAGTGGACGAACCCGCGCTGAC
>Ga0210387_10003128_pt1 | contig 12710 bp, 18 predicted proteins | sample IncBWC7OmetaG_FD_160108 | JGI IMG/M metagenome (GOLD analysis project Ga0210387, IMG submission 160108) | Forest soil microbial communities from Barre Woods Harvard Forest LTER site, Petersham, Massachusetts, United States - Inc-BW-C-7-O ...
CGAGGTGAAGAGAGTCGTGATCGACCGGGTCGTCGCCTAAATACGGTGAAAACAGACGGTCGTCTGCTACAATTATTTGTTCATCACCAGAGAATAATGTGTCTGCAAAAGAGTTTCAAATATTAAATAACAAATAGACACTCGCGATGGACATACCAAGCGACAGCACCCCCAACTTATCTTCGCCCTTTATAGCCTCCCTCGTCAGCTCATCTTCGACGTGTCCGAACATTACTGTTGGAGTGCCAGGAAGTGAGGACACACTTGCAGCATCTTCAGCAATGCCCAAGGGCTCAATTGATCGCCGGTATCCCTCCTCCTCGTCTTCCTCTCGCAGCCAGTTCCACTCTTCCTCCTCTTCTAAACCTCCAAATGAACTGGGGAAGAAACCCGACAGACTGAAAGGGTCTTCTCTATCTGCACGGGAAAAGGTCGGAGACACGGCGGGACCCCTTAAACCTTTTCTTTGTGCATTCTGTTGCAAATATTGTTGGGAATGCGACCGCGGAAGATTGAATGTTATCAGAGTCGCGATGGGTTGTGGGGCTGATTTGGAACGTTTAAGAGACATTATGGCAAGCTCGAGGTGAAATGGGGTCAATTCAAGATTTTATATACGTTCGTCAATCCAGGGTCCAGCCTGAGTCTGGTCATGAGAATTCCAGACGCTATCATAGTATCAATTGCATTTAAATTTCAAATATGTTAACGTTCGTGTGCACGTAAGTATACTCCATATTTAATAATAAGGGAGCCCAATATTATTTAACACATTTATTTTGCTCATTCAGTCAGAATTTGCCGCACTGTGAGTGCTATGCGCTTTCTATGAAGCGGTTTTGTGGCATGACTAAGAAATTTATCTCCCATGCAAACTTGAATAGCCTCGCCCCCACTGGCAATTATCGAAGTCTAATAAGAAACTAAACACTTGATCAATGCAGGTGATCAGCTAAATGGCAACAGTCATGTGCGGTGGATACAATCGTAGTGCAAAACGAAAGGACTAGGATGATGGTAGTAATAATAGTGTGATGTGTCGGAATCGAGGTCTGAGCCTGAGGTCCATGAAATGTGAAATGCGAAAGTGGAATCATAAAATTGAAATCCGCGTGCAAGAGCACAGAATGTCCAAAAAAAAAATATTGCTATGATACGATGACCTGCTACCTCAACAATCACATCAGTGGATCTCGACTTTTCCGACGGTTGTGGCTGCTTTTTCCGGCATCACCAGGTCTACCAGCGTCAGGGAAGGGAACTCCAGTTCCGTCAGGCTTGAAGGGACGCGAATCGCGCCTGGAACCCAACCCAGCGGGACGATCGGGTCGAACAGCGACCTCGTTGTCCTGTTGATACTTCTGCCAATCTTCTACCTTCATAGTGGACAAACGCCTCGACGAGCCGTGCACCGCAAGTTTGTCCGCACTCAAGGAGCGTGAATGACGGCTTTTGCGGGACTCGTTTATCGTTAGCGACCTCCTTCCAGTCCTCTCTGGATCGTCCTCCGAACGCTTTCGTTTTTCGAGAGAAGCGATCTTTTCTGCATGTCTTCTCGTCACGGCCTCTTTCTCAACTGCTTTGGATCTCTCCCACCGTTGTCTCGCAGCTTCGAGTTCGGCATGCTCTCTTTCGGCCTGAGTAAGTGGAGCTTGCAGGTCCCTCATCTTCTCGCGATGCCGCTCATTGAGCTCCTCGAAAGTGCGTGTACGACTGGCGCCCGGTCGCTGAGGTATTGGTGCGATTATCTGTGTGGCTGGTTTACGTGGAGGAAGAATTGTAACAGGGATATTACCCCCCGATGAGCTGCTCCTCTTGTGGCGAGCAATCCTGGCGAGAGGCACATCCTCAGAGGAATCCGTCCCAGGTTCACCAAATCCGAGAGCACTCTCTCGTTGTTGACGATGGGTCAGAGCCTCGGCGACTGCCTGAGGAATCGGTATTCTGGCGGGGTTGATTGAGGTCGTCGCGATGGGTCGTGTGATACCAGCGGGGGGTTGAAGAAGCTTCCGATCGTGGATATACGCATCCCAATCGTTGTCTCGGAGAGGAGCGCTTGTAGGTCGGTCTATGGATTCCCCGAGACGAGAGTGAGCCAGAGTAGACATATGCATAGAGTGTACTCTCGTGCGAGGATCAGGCTCTCGAGGAGGACGCATGTGAGAGGTGACGGGTAGAAGAGCGTTACCAGCATCGATACTCATTGTACGCCTGGAGGTTATAGAGGGACCACGGGATTCGGTAGAAAACGAGGGGGCAGGAGTCTCTAATTTCAGGGCTTCGATTGACCTACGAATGGTGTGAATTTCGGCCAAGAGCTCTTCCTTGCGTTTGAGCTCTTCCGGCTCCACGACAGACAAATTCTTCTGGGGAGCGTCATCCGTGGCTATGAAGTTACGTGGAACATCCTCTTGGATACCTAATCCGAGATCGAGAGTAGGCAAAGCACCTAGAGTTTGCGAATGTCTCCTTGCCTGCCTGAGTTCGTCGTCTGCAGTAGTAACCATAATATCAGACACTCCTGACTGATACCGAGGACGGCCGTCGTTAACAAGTGTGAATGACGAGGAGCGGTGTTCTGCAGTTGCGGGGGAAGTGGAACCATCTTGATCCCGCATTAGGGGCATGCTTGAATACCCACTCTCATTTCGAGAATGTTTCCCCATCGTTGGGTGTTCTTTCTCCCATTCATCTCGTTCTCGCATGACCCCGGTGAATCTGCCCGCAGCTTGAACTTCTGCTTCTTCATCACGTTTTTTTTGTTCCTCGGCGATCTCTCGAAGTTTTCGTTGAAGCACAGTGAGGATGCGAAGCTGGACAGCAATGCCCATGAGAGAAATTGCGCCGATGAGCCCCAGCTCGATTTGCATCGTTTGGGAAACTGGGAATTCGATGCCATTGTTCGTAAACTTGGGGAAGAGAGATCGAAAGCCAATGTTCCAAATATAAAACTGTGTGGTGGGAATGGGCACACGTAACGTATAGTTATAAGACGTAAGTGCTCACCTCCTTTAGCCCCGCTGTGGTGAAACAGTCGACACCCAGCATGAATGCGGATGACCCAACGAATGCTGTTGAAATAAGAAGTATGTGGTAGTGTATCTTTAATTTTCGGGGACTTTTGAGCATAATGTGAAATAAATAAATTGGCAGAAGCTGAGCCCACCTTAGGGATAGTACATAACACGAATCCTATGACTGCACAACCTATGACATTCCGATCAGAAGGGGATCGAATCTACGAGAAGTTCGACCTCGTACCTATGTAGAGAATCCACCTGTAACCAATTGATTTAATTAAACCTCCGTCGTGGAAGCATTGGATCCACAACGCAACGGAAAAACCTCCCCACCCACCAATACAGTACCTGGCACCCTTCCAAAAGAAGATGGCTATAGCTCCTCCAGCAACGCCAGCAATCGTGGAAGCCAGGACAAACATGCCACGCAAAGTCTTACTGGGGGGGTTGACTGCGGAGAGCACACCGAACTTGAGGATAAGCACAAAGCAAACCAGGGACAGGGTGTAAAATCCGATTAAAAAGAACGAAGTCCTGTAGGATAATCTCGTTGGGATGGCTCCACAGCGTGTATTTGATGTACGCACCATCGATTCTTGTGACCCCAAAAGGCACTTGGGATGCCAGTGATTATTAGGAGGGCACCGAGCACTCCGAAAGCGGGATCAAGCTTCGTCGCAAGTACTATGGGCACTGCGGTCGGTGTTGCAGATGCCGACGAGGAGGTTGTAACGGTAGGGGAAACGGTATATGTGACATTAAACACAGTAGGGAGGACAGTAATGGTTGGGATATTTTGGTTCCCGGAGCGGCTGGTAGTAGTCACTGTGACCGACCTTGTAGTGAGAGAGAGCGATACATTCTGGGATAGTAGCGAGGTGGGGGTCGCTGAAGCTGAGGAATTTGTTGACTGAGCTGAGACGGCGCCGAACGACGCAACTGCAACGAGGAGGCACAAGATGATAGAAAACCGCATGAGTGGGACGTTAACACTCGTCGAGTTGGACATTGTTTATAGAGCCCAGCGATCTATCAAAACTTGTGATGAATGTGAAAACTCAGCAAATGGGTATCATTTGGTACCGGTGGGTTCAAGAGTGAATGGAAAGCCGACACGTCCGCTGAGTACCACGGTGGAACTTCGGATTGTGATTCTTATAAATTTAAATATCTTCTACCCGAAAGGTGCCGAATAAAAATGGACCTATATCTTGGAAAGGGGCTCAACAGCGCGGAACTATTATCATACGTAACCCGAGGCCTAGACGGTATTTAAAAGTTTATTCGAACAAGTCCGATCGACATTTTCATTTCAATTGGACCTCGAGGCGGTCAATCAAAATGCTCAAATTGTACAGGCGTGACCTGTATCCCCTTGAATATCCTCAGCATTTTTGCAGCTTCGGTGACGCCAGTCGTCCCTTCATCCTTTTGCATTGCTTCACCCTTTTCCACAACTGTGATGACTTTCCCACCTCTTCCAAAGCGACCAACACGTCCAGCGATGTGCAGATACGCGTCAATGGTACGACCGTTGACTTTGGGACCTAAAGGCATGCCGAGAATAAAGACATGTGTCAACTCGGGTAAGTCTAATCCTCGTGTGGTCGAAAGAGTGGACACGAGAAGTGTGGGGTTTGCCTGCACAACTCCGCCTCCAGACAGAAGATGGGCCCTACCCTTGTCGTCTGCCAGAAGATCGAGACCATGGGCATCGACTCCCATCTCGCGTAATTCATAGACGGCGCGTTGCAAAGGTGCGGACGAAGGCAGGACCAAGAGGGCGATGGCTGGGACATCAAGAGCAAAGGCTGTAGCGATAGCTTCAATCACGTTGGGTTTGAAAGGCGATGGTGAGTTTGCATACTCTGTCAGGAGAATCCATCAGTCGTTTGAAAAATAAGCCCCAAACCCAATACGTACTCTCCACCAACCTACGGTCAATGTTTGGAACCTCCAGAGCTATAGGTGAAGCAAAAATTGTCTCAGGCGAAATGGTCTGACGACCTTCTCTATAAGGCATGTCCTCTTCTACCTGAACTGCACCGGTAATGTTCTCGATACCATCTTTGGAGACGACCAGCACAGAGTGAGAGAGGTCAGTTCCTCCCAAACCATCGTTTGTTTTCAATTGGTCTCCCACCCCTAGAGGTGAAACACGAGTGGAAGTCTGAGAAATTAGCTTGGCCCCCTTGACCTTTGTTAGATTTTCCTTGTTGAGCCAGCCGCTTTCATCAAACACATAGTTGTTGAGGTGGCTCCTCAACGTGGCGCTGGAGAGGATCAACTGGGGAGTATGGGAGGCGTTGAACAAAGCTCTGCATCTTCTGGGCTGAAACACACCCGCCTCATCACGGGTTCTCCCGTTAGCCTCCTTTCGTGTAGCATAAATGACATCCAGTAAATCCCTAGTGACACCTGGGTGTTTCTTGACTTTTTTATTTGCCTTGACAAAGGCCTGTTGAAAGGATTTATTGGGGTCCTTCTTCGGCACGGTCTCAATCAGGTAATCAACTTCATCCACAACGACACTGGACAATGAGGACAATTGAAGCGCGTCAGGGTCTTCTCGCGCCACGTCCATCAGAGCCTGGGGTGTTCCAATGAGTATGTGGGGTGGCACCTGGCGTAGCGTCGAAAGTCGAGAAGTGAGATGTGTGATGCCATCGCGGACCATGACTTGTGCTATTGAAGAAATAGGAGGAGGGGAATGAACCACATGATTGTTGGTCATCCGCTGAATCCAGTGGAGTAACTGATACGCCAGGTCTCGGTGGGGAACGATAACAAGGGATGTGATGGATGGCTTTTCCGGAGGCTTGCCTGTGACCTGATCTTTGAATCGCAGACGAGGCTTGCTCAGTAGCGCCAAGATCAACCCGAACGACCTAGGTGATAATGTGGATAAACATCAAGAAAAAATGGTTTGAATATTCGAACAGACTGACTTGCCAGAACCGGTTTCGTCTTTTAATAATAAGTCTTTACCACTCAAGACGGCTGGGATGAATTGAGCCTGAGTCTCAGTTGGATGTTTTACATTGGGGAAAGCGGCCTGTAGAGAAGCAACGATTGGTGGACGGAGACCTAAGGCCTCAAAAGAAGGTGGCTTGCGAGGTTCCAAGGCATCTTTTGCAAGGGCAAAAGCGTAGGCTTCTGTACTATGACCCATATGTCGAACATTTATGTTGTTCAGGCATTGCGTCTGATGCACCCAGTGGCGATACAAACCGGTTTGGAGAAAAGATTTCATGAGTCACGTGAGCCATAGATGTGTACATGATGATGTAGTCTAGTCTGCATGTCCAAGTTACCGGGAGGGTAATGACTTGTATTGAAACAAACGGATCGACCCTAATCCAATAGCTTCACATACACATGGTTAGTAGCACGTATACCCAACTCCGTTAAATAGCCGCTTGCAATGACGGCAAAAGCGAAAATATCAGACTTCCATCATACCATTAAGCATCTTCTTCAACATTCTTCTTGTCCATCCCAGCAAGTTCCTAGTCCTCGACATCGGCAATGGGCTCGTAAGGAACGCGCCTGTCCTCCTGATTGAGCAAACGGCTAAGCCAACCTCGCCTTGCGGCACTGCGTTTCGGGCGTGAATAAGAGTTGATGGCTTGATGATTGGTTGGGTGCGTGCTTGACATGAGAGATGCTGTCTCGGATTGGTTGTCGAGTCGTTCTTCTCGTTCGTCTGAGAAAAATAATAATGTTAGTGTTAAGTGTGTCGTGGCCATCATTGAATAGAAATACCTTCTCCGAAAACAGCGTCCATCTCCTCAAGGGGAACACCCTTGGTTTCTGGATACACTGCAATGTGGTGAATCATAGATACGTAGCCATCGATGATAAACTCACAGAAATACACTGCAAAATTCAAAGAAGAATGAGCACAGTGATACCGAGACTGCCAATGATTGCATACCCAAGACAAAACTACAGGCACAAAAGAAACCGTGCATTGGGTACAACCGCCATTCAATTAAGTCTTGAAGAACTGGCGTCATCTCTCCCACAAGAAAGTTGAACGCCCAGTTCGTGGCGGTTGACAGTGAGACACCCTTGGCGCGAACGGTAAGAGGCATGATCTGTTAACTTGTCAGTTGCCAAAGACAGAACAAAAGCCTAGAACAGACTTCTGGAGGGTAGAGCCAGGGAACAGGACCCCAACTGTAGCCAAATGCGGCGTTAAATATAACGACACAGACAACAACAGCTTTGGGAGTTTGTGGAACGTCAATGTACATCCACCAGCCTGTAGCAGCCAAGGCGAGACCCATCTGTAAAAATATAAGAATTGAACTGAATTTGGGTATTCTAAACGGTGCACGAACCACAATAGCCCCCGAAAGCAGGATTGCACGCCGACCCCAGCGATCAACAAGATACCAGCTGATGAAGAAAGACCATGAATGAGACGAATGGAAGCAACGAGGGGCACGCACGGGGGAAGAGTACTAAGCACGTATATGATAGAATTGATGCCGGCCATGAGAATTGCATCACGACCAATCCAACCAGCCTCTGGAGGAAGTGTTCAATATTCGACCATTGGACAAGCCGCAGGACATACCTTCAAACACTCGTGCTGGAAAAGGAAACACGATGATAAATAGATAACTTTGCAAGAAGAAAAACGAAATATAACGCACGAGCATAATATGAAATCACTGCAATCCAGTTAATCGTCAGCATCGATCGATAGCACAGATGGATCATCCCTACCGTTAATTCCGTTCTACGGATGCCCACGATATATCAGCAGTATGTCGGCTAGGCACTGGGGGGTCTTGTTAACTTACAAGTTGGGCAAACGCTTGAGATGACATTGCCAGCAAGACGCGACGTTTATATTTTCTCCACATCATAGCATAGGATCGGCCTTCTCCAGAGTTACGCTGTGCAGGGATAAACACTAATACTTTAAGTATCGTGACGTAGTTCTCACCTCCTCTTGCACTTTATCTTTGATTTCTTGGAATTCGGCAATTGCCACCAGGCTCTCTGGATTCCCTCCATGCAGGTCGGCGATAACTCGCATGCCTTCTGCGTCCTTGTCTGTATCGATGAGCCAACTGGCAGCATGCTAATCAGTGAAAGTTCTCATGTCAAACTTCCGGACGTCAGGTCATACCGTGGACTTTCTGGCAGTACTAAAGAGCCCGCGGCAAGAATGGCGCCGATGACACATTGTAAAAAGAGTGGTATCCGCCATGCAAGGTCCGATTCGATGAAGGAACAAAAGTAATCGGTCCACTTTATTGGTGAGTCAACGTTGGGAGGTCAATAGACGTTCGAAAGGAACATACCACTGAGCAGGCATAGCCAATGATATTCCCAGTGAATTCCATACACGCCAATGCCCTTAGTGAAGAGGATGGGGAAAGGAGGGAGGATGTAGAAACAACCGCGTCAATTCTTACATGAAGCTGGAAGAGATGGTCGGTGGTTACCCTCGCTAAAAATAATTCCTATCAGAAAAATAGAACAAGGCCAATAAAAAGGCACATACGTGGTTTGGAGGAGAAATTTCACTCTGGTATATAGGAACAATCGTCCTGATGTCCAGATATTTAATGAATGTCTTGGATAGTGACCGATGTAGTTCTTACGATAGAAGACCGACCCCTAAACCGCTGATCACTCTACCCACTATCATGGTCCAAAATCCTGTGGTAAGGGTCTGGATTGCCCCCCCCACTGTAAAAACAACAGCACCAACGAACAGAGTACCTTTCCGGCCAATTATATCCCCTACTCGACCGGCGGCGACGGACGTTACTGTTGGGAGGTTGAAGTAAGATGGAGATTATCAGGTGAACAGCAGCTCACTAAATGCGCCAACTTCTAACACAGCAACCATAGTCCCGACCTCTAGAGCCTCTGGATAGTTGAAATATTTCCGGAAATGGGGACCTGTAATGATGCCGCTCATGACGCTAATGGCGAAATGAGCGCATGTTCTAAGTAAACACCGAAAATACACCACGAACGAACCCTTGGTCATATCCAAACTTTTGAAGTAAATTAAATGTGCAAGGAGTCAGAGTCGAGCGGTAAGAAAGGTATGACGACTGACGAGAAACACCCCGAGACTCGCAAAGATGGATATAGAGTATAGTAAAGGCTGTCCCACTAGCCTGCGGTGGGAGGGTGATGCTGGTGGCACATCCGCCATTACGCAGGAAAGTCAGGATGTTGCTGGTGCAAAATGGAGGAAAGGAGGAGGTGAACGTGTAAGCTGCCAAGTACTGAGTACTGAGTGATGTAACAGGCCATGCTCCGCAAGGGTCACTGGCGTGGTAACGCCACAGCTCCTCTTGGAATCCTCTGACCTGACTTGGTCTTCTTCTTTTGAGAATCTCGTCCCACTAATCTACGAGATGCCAAGGTCCGAAGCCTCATTGGGTGACCTCTACTCAGATGATTCCTATGACTCCGACGAAGATTTCCATCTAGCACAGCTTGAATGGGAGGAAAGCCTGCAGCAGCTGCAGCAACTGTTCTCAGTTGTCGTACTTCCATTTTTTGGGAAATGGCTGGGTAGACGATGGAGTTATTGGGGTCAGCCTTGTGATTTATACACAAATTCAATCATTTAACTCTCCCATATTAGCCTATGCTCGGTATCTGCGGCTTGGGTTGGGAAAATCGTTCTTTTGGGGCGAGAGGGTTTTAGCTACCGCGGTTTCACGATGAGGTGCATTGATGGAATATATATTGCGGTGACAGGTCACTCAAAAATAAACTCTAGGTCCTGGCCTTATCCTCTGCTTTGTTCGTTTTCTAATCCTGCTGACCAACTCCAACACTCCAACTCCAGGTTGCGTCCCAGATTTGAACATGTCGCTCACGATCTCATTTGCTACTCCCCACTCTCCCCTTTGAAGCAATCCCGCCAACAAAATATACCAAGTTGTCTGAACCATTGGAATCTTCCGTCGGACCATTTCCCTGTAATAGACGAGAGCGTGCTGCAACCCCTCCGGTTGTTCGTACTCCAAACACGCCTTGAACAAAATGTGGTATGTCACCCTATTAAGCTTTACACCGCGTTTTTTCATGCGCTCCACAATGTCACGTCTCCATTCTTCCGCCGCACTGGGGGGGAGCCATTGGCCGCGATAAATACCGGCTAAGATAGAAGTGTACGTGACTTCGTTCGGTTGTGCATTTGGGTCCTGTTCCATCTGCTGCAACATGTGCATCGCCGCTCGGAGGTTTCTTTCATCTCGCTCCCGCATTTGCTGGTCAATAATCGCACTGTATGTGGCAACATTAGGCTGAACTCCTTGCCTTCGCATAAGACGAAGCATCATCTCTGGTGCATCATCTCGTCCTATCTTGAGCAACGCAGAAAGGATCGTCGAGAAGCTGAAAACGTCTCCAACGAGGCCCAGCGATGTCATTTTATTGACTAGAACAGCAAGCGTTTTTAAATCGCCGCGTCGGCCATAATACGCCAAGAAGGTATTGTAGGAGACAACATCGGGCGTTGGACCCTTGGCCTGCATCTCCTGTAGAAGAGTCGTCGCTTCGTCTACTCGATGGGTTGCGAGAAGACCGTTGAGGACAGTGTTGTACACCGAGAGTGTTTGGACGGGTGGACAGTTCTTCATGAACTCCTTCTGGAACGTTTGGAATCTCTGCAGCGCCTCATCTGGCTTGAGCGCATTAAACAACGTCGATATCAATGCACGATAAGTCAAGCCCTCTGGCTGAATACCCTGGGAGAGCATTATATTCCATCCGGCGACTGCCTCATCACTCGCGCCAATGCTATCATAGGCATCGAGAATGGCGGTCCACATGGAGACACCAGGGCGAATACCAAACCGGGCCATGTCATTCCATATCTTCCCAGCGAGGTCCCTTCGCCGACATTTGAGAAATGCTACAAGAAAAGACGCCCAACCAACGTCTGTCAACGCGACTGATCTGTTGGGAGTGACTTCTGTGAGGTCCGTCGCAAGGTACGCGTCCGGCCCGGATAAACCGTCAATAACGGCTTGGTAGAGTTTCTCGAGGGGTTTCACGGCCTGAGTTTCGGATAAATTTGTGATTTGTTTGGAGAATGACCGTGATCTCGCGACTAATCTCGCGACATCAAGACGCTGCACATACGTCTCTACTTTCTGTTGCAATGTCGGATCGTGGTCAATTTTCTGGAGGAATCCTTTTGTGGTATAACGTTGAAATCGGATGACAGTCTCCAAACTTGTTTGCAAAGCTCCCTGGAAAGAATCCTGCATCGCATGAGCCGTGATGACTGCAAGAAGTAGGGAAACTCGTCCTGGAGTGTGGAATATAGAATCTGGACTTGGGGTCGATGCCAACGCTAGCCCACTGGGATCTGTCTGATCCTTGTCAATCGAATCGGCATCTTCCCAACTTTCCTTCCCTTTCAGGAGCTTCATGAGCCTCCGATACAGCTCGATGACAGCTTTTGGTTCGTTTCGTTTGATACGGGCGATCATACAGGCATTCAGCGCATCTGTCGCGCCACCGGCTGCAGCCCCAAGTGCGATTTCTTCGACGGCCTTTCTCTCTGCCAAATTCCATGGTTCGCTGTGACCATGCGCAGGAAAAAAAGATGCAGCGATCAGCCCCGAAATTCTCTCGAGCTGCGAGGGCCCCAGAAAGTGGAGGAGCCTATTCTGTTCGAGATACTGCCAATATTCCCATATCGCATCAACATTCTTGTCCTTCAGAGCCTGCCGAATTCTGATAACGGTGCTGTTGAATATATCGGCTTTGCGGTCTGATATGTCACGTCCGTTGGTGGAATGTATGACTGTGATCCTTTTTTTGAGCTTTTCAAAGAACTTGGCGGTGTCTTTGGAATGTAAAGGAAAGATATTGTGGTTCCTGATGGGGTTCTGTAATCCTGACGGGACAGCTGAGCTGGCTACACGAGAGAGCAAGCCCGGTGCGAGAAAATCGAGTAATACAACCGTTCTAGTACGCGCAGCCCGATGAAGCATAAGTCTAGGTACTAGCTAGTAGGTAGCATCGACTCGACGATCATTCATGTTGTGGCTTTGTTGCCCTTCCACCTTGACTATCAACAATTGTAAATAACTCCGACTAGTATTAGTACTAGTAACGACCATGGGCCACGGAAACTCTGACAAGCTTTACATTACGCACGCAGAACATTCGGGCTACTTCGGTTCTCATTCCTCGTCTTCTGGCTTCAAACAGTTTGTATCATTCTTCTTCGAACCAAGAACCTTTGAATCTCACGGCGAACATAGAAAGTTACAAGCTCCCCATCCTGGAACGAGGACTCCTTTCGACTGCTGTGCAATTTCATTTCAACCATTCAACCACCCAGTATGTGCGCGCAATAGGGATGGGAGTGGTCATGTATTCGATTTGGTCAATATCATTCCTTGGTTGAAGTACGTCGTTTGGATCATTCACCGCGCCATTAATGAACCTATCCTGGACTAGGCAGCACGACAATACAAATCCTATCACGAAAGAGCCACTGAAGCCCGCTGACCTCATCACCTTGCACTATTCTCGCAAAGAGGCGTCGGGTGAATTTCATGATCCCATTTCGTTTAAACCATTCAGTGAACACTCTCACATCGTCGCAATTGCTACCACTGGAAATGTTTTTATGGCTGAGAGCATCCAGAGCGGAAAAGATCTGGTCAATGACGTGGCCTT
>Ga0210387_10003129_pt1 | contig 12710 bp, 7 predicted proteins | sample IncBWC7OmetaG_FD_160108 | JGI IMG/M metagenome (GOLD analysis project Ga0210387, IMG submission 160108) | Forest soil microbial communities from Barre Woods Harvard Forest LTER site, Petersham, Massachusetts, United States - Inc-BW-C-7-O ...
CGCCGCGAGCGGGCGGCGCATCGAGGTGCAAACCGGCGATGATTCGATCGGCGCGCATTTTCTGCATCTGCTGCACGGCCGGCGCCCGAGCGCCAGTTGGGTTCGCGCGATGCACACATCGCTGAATCTGTACGCCGAGCACGAATTCAACGCCTCGACCTTCACGGCGCGGGTCATTGCCGGTACGGGTTCGGATATGTACTCCTGCATCACCGGCGCCATCGGGGCGCTGCGCGGGCCGAAGCACGGCGGCGCCAATGAGGTCGCCTTCGAAATCCAGAATCGCTATGCGACGCCTGATGCGGCCGAGGCGGACATCCGCCGGCGCGTAGCGGAAAAAGAAGTGATCATCGGCTTCGGTCATCCGGTGTACACCGTTTCGGATCCGCGCAATCAAGTGATCAAAGAAGTCTCGCGCACTCTGGCACGCGAAGCCAATGACATGCGGGGATTCGAGGTGGCCGCGAGAATCGAATCGGTGATGCAAGACATCAAGAAGATGTTTCCGAATCTCGATTGGTTCTCCGCCGTTTCCTATCATCTCATGGGTGTGCCGACGGCGATGTTCACGCCGCTGTTCGTGATCAGCCGCACCTCGGGCTGGGCTGCGCACGTCATCGAGCAACGCGCGGACGGCAAAATCATTCGTCCGAGCGCCAACTATATCGGTCCTGAAAATCTAACCTTTGTGCCACTTGCGGAGCGTCCCTAGCCTCATGTCCCACGATATCAAGTCTGCCGAACGACCCGCGCCCGACGCGGTTCTCACCGCGATTGCGGATTACGCATTGAGTTTCGAGATCAAGAGTGCGCTCGCCTATGAGACGGCCGCTTACTGCCTGATGGATACGCTGGCGTGCGGCTTCCAGGCGCTGAAGTACCCGGCGTGCACCAAGTTGATGGGACCGGTGGTGCCGGGCGCCACCTTAAACGGCGGCGCCAGGGTGCCCGGCACGGCCTATGAACTCGACCCCATCGCGGCGGCGTTCAACATCGGTGCCATGATTCGTTGGTTGGATTTCAACGACACCTGGCTGGCGGCCGAATGGGGTCACCCGTCGGATAACCTCGGCGGCATCCTGGCCGTGGCGGATTATCTGTCGCGCTCGGGCAAGAAAATAACGGTGCGCGATGTTCTCACCGGGATGATCAAGGCCCACGAAATCCAAGGCGTGCTGGCGTTGGAGAACAGCTTCAATCGCGTCGGGCTCGATCATGTGTTGTTGGTGCGCGTGGCTTCAACCGCTGTGGTTACGCAAATGCTCGGCGGTACCCGCGAACAAATCATCAACGCCGTGTCTAATGCGTGGGTGGACGGCGGCGCGCTGCGGACTTATCGTCATGCCCCGAATACCGGCTCGCGCAAGAGTTGGGCGGCGGGCGATGCCACCAGCCGCGCCGTACGCCACGCGCTTTTTGCCCTGAAAGGTGAGATGGGCTACCCCTCCGCGCTGTCGGCCAAAACTTGGGGCTTTCAAGATGTGCTGTTCAAAGGCAAGCCCATAGTCCTGCCCCAGGCGCTCGGCAGCTACGTGATGGAGAACGTGCTTTTCAAGATTTCGTTCCCCGCCGAGTTTCACGCACAGACTGCGGTGGAAGCGGCGATGACGCTGCACCCGCAGGTTGCGGCCAAGATCGAGCAGATCGAACGGGTGGTCATCGAAACTCAAGAACCCGGCGTGCGCATCATCGACAAGACCGGACCGCTCGCCAACCCTGCCGATCGGGACCATTGCATTCAGTACATGGTGGCCATTCCCTTGTTGTTCGGCCGGCTCGAAGCCGCCGATTACGAAGACAAGGTCGCGCTCGATCCGCGGGTCGATGCGCTGCGCGACAAGATGCAAGTCAAGGAGAACCCGGCCTTTACGCAGGATTACTACGCGCCGGACAAGCGCTACATCGGCAATGCGGTGCAGGTGTTTTTCAAGGACGGCACGGCGAGCGCCCGCGTGGCGGTGGACTTCCCGATCGGTCACCGCAAGCGGCGCGCCGAAGGCATGCCGGTGCTGGTCAAGAAATTCGAAAGCAGCGTGGCGGCGCATTTCCCGGCCAAGCAAACCGAGGCCATCAAGGCCCTGTTCGCCAATCAGCAGAGCCTCGCGGCGATGCCGGTCAGCGAGCTGGTCGCGAAATTGGTGACCGCGTCTTAGGAGATCGCCCGAAATAAATCCGCTTGCGTGAACATATTATGACTCATCGCGCTTGCCGAGCACACACTGGAGTCTGGATAGTGGGCGGGATGGAACATTCGCCGCAACCGCCCGGTTTCGAGAGTGAGCGGCGGCATCATGCGGATCGCCGTCGGCGGGTTTGGCGGTCCGTTTGGTACGGTAGTTTCAATCCACGGCGGCGCAGTCCGTCGCGCAGAGTCGACGATTCGCGCTTCCAGTGGATCGACTGGCATTCCGCGGATTTGCTGGCGGTGTCCATCGGCATCTTGCTGCTCAGCGCCGCGGATGCATTTTTGACCGCGATTCTGTTGGTGCACGGTGCCGCCGAAGAAAATCCCGTCATGGCACCATTGGCCTACGGCAATATCGCGGTGTTTACAGCGCTCAAGATGGGCATGACGGGCGCCGGTATCGTAATGATGGTGTTTCTCGCGCGCTATCGGTTCATGCGCGTGATTCGGGTCGAATACGTCATGTACGCCATCCTCTGCATCTACGTTTGGCTCGTCGCCTATGAAATTTGGATGCTGAGAAGCGCCGGCGACATCCCCCTCTTGTAAATTTCCCGCGCGGCGTCACATTCCATATTGTGCTGCCTTCGGCTAAACTAGGGCCTCTGATTTCAGCCCTTTTCGCTACCTATCACCTTGATTTATTTGAGGTTGCTTACCTTACGCTGCGCTCATGAGCCAATCACTTGCCGATCAATTAGCCACCACGGCGCTGTCCGGCGGCAACGCCGGGTTCATTGAAGACCTCTACGAACAGTTCCTGAAGGACCCGAGCGGCCTAGATCCCGCGTGGCGGGAGTATTTCAAAGGCCTGAACGGCGGTAACGGCGAGATTGCGCACGGCCCCATCCGCGAGGGACTGCTGGCGCGTGTTCAACTGCCGCCGGCCGCCGGCAACTCCTCGGGCACTCAATCGGATGGCGCGAGCGCCAAGCAGGGCGCCGTCTCACGTCTCATCCAGGTTTACGCGAATCGCGGTCATCTGATCGCCAAGCTCGACCCCTTGGGGTTGCAAGAGCGCGCCAAGCCGTACGTGCTGGACTTGCAGTATTTCGGGTTGTCGGATGCCGATCTCGCCACCGATTTCTTCACCGGCAGCCGCAACGCGGCGATTCCCGAGCGCGCCACGCTCAAAAATATTCTCGCGGACCTCAAGTTCATTTACACCGACACCATCGGGGCGGAGTTTGCGCACGTATCGGACACCGAAGAGCGTCTATGGCTGCAAGACCGCTTCCAACTGGAGCGGATGCAGCGCCGTTTTAGTGCCGACGAGAAAAAGAATATTTTATGGCAGTTGACCGCGGCAGAAGGGTTGGAGCGCTATCTTCACACCAAGTACGTCGGTCAGAAGCGATTCTCGCTCGAGGGCGGCGACAGTCTGATTCCGCTGCTGGACGAGATCGTCCAACAAGGCGGCGTGCACGGCGTCGAGGAGACCATCATCGGCATGGCGCATCGCGGCCGCCTCAATGTGCTGGTGAATTTGCTGGGTAAATCGCCGAAAGACTTGTTCAACGAGTTCGAGGGCCAATACGACCTGGCCAAACTGCGCGGCTCGGGCGACGTGAAGTATCACAAGGGGTTCTCCGCGGATCTTAAAACCGAATCGGGCAACGTGCACGTGGCGTTGGCGTTCAATCCTTCGCATCTCGAGGTTGTGAATGCCGTGGTCGAAGGCTCGGCTCGCGCGCGTCAGGAGCGGCGCGGCGACGCACTGGGTGACAAGGTCTTGCCGGTACAGATCCACGGCGACGCCGCGTTTGCCGGCCAAGGCGTCATCATGGAAACCTTGCAGCTGTCGCAGGCGCGCGGTTTCTACACCGGCGGCACGATGCACGTGATCATCAACAATCAAGTGGGCTTCACCACCAGTGACCCGCATGATGCGCGTTCCACTCTGTATTGCTCCGATGTCGCCAAGATGATCGAAGCGCCGATACTGCACGTGAACGCCGACGATCCGGAAGCGGTGTGCTTCGTCGCGCGATTCGCGCTCGACTACCGCATGAAGTTTCATAAAGACGTGGTGATCGACCTGGTGTGCTATCGCCGGCATGGGCACAACGAAGCCGATGAGCCGGCTGCGACGCAGCCGCTCATGTACCAAGTAATTCGCAAGAAGCCGACGGCGCGGCAACTGTACGCCGACAAGCTCACGGCCGAAGGAATCTTGAGCGCGGCGGAAGCCGCCGCCATGACCGAGCAGTACCGCGCCGGACTCGACGAGGGCAAGCCTCAGGCGCGCGCCGCCTTGGGGCTCATCGGCAATCGCTACACCGTGGACTGGAGCGAGTATTTGGGTGCTGACTGGGAGGCGGTGAAAACCGGCGTGGACCTCGGGCGCTTGCGAGTGCTCGGCAAGGCGATCACCAGCTACCCGACGGATTGGACCTTGCACCCGCGCGTGTTGGCCATCATGCAGGCGCGCGAGAAAATGATCAGCGGCGATGTCGCCTTGGATTGGGGTTGCGCGGAGAATTTGGCGTACGCCAGTTTGATCCAAGAAGGGTATCCGGTGCGCCTCACGGGGCAGGACAGCGGTCGCGGGACTTTCTTCCACCGCCACGCGGTGCTGCACGATCAAGCCACCGGCCGCCTCTACGTGCCTCTGCAGCACCTGGCGAGCAATCAACCCACGTTCACGGTCACCGATTCCGTCCTCTCCGAAGAGGCGGTCATGGGATTCGAGTATGGTTTCTCGACCACCGAGCCGCATTGCCTGACGATCTGGGAGGGGCAGTTCGGCGACTTCTCGAACGGCGCGCAGGTGATCATCGATCAGTTCATCAGTTCGGGCGAAGCCAAATGGGGCCGCTTATCCGGCCTCACGCTGTTTCTGCCGCATGGCTACGAAGGTCAGGGGCCGGAGCACTCATCGGCACGTCTCGAGAGATTCTTGCAGTTGTGCGCCGAATTCAATATGCAGGTGTGCGTGCCGTCGACGCCGGCGCAGATGTTTCACCTGCTGCGCAGACAAATGGTCAGGCCGTTGCGCAAGCCGCTCATCATCATGACGCCGAAGAGCCTGCTGCGCCACCCGCTGTCGGTTTCCAGGCTCGAGGAATTGACGAGCAGTGGCTTTCAAACCGTCATCGACGAAATCGATGACATCAAGCCTTCGGCGGTGACGCGCATCGTGTTGTGCAGCGGCAAGGTTTATTTCGACCTGCTGAAGTCGCGGCGCGAATCCAAAGTCGATTCGGTGGCCATAGTCCGGGTCGAGCAGCTCTATCCTTTTCCTTCCGAGGAATATGAGGCGGTGCTGCAGAAGTACTCGAACGCGAAAGAAATCATCTGGTGCCAGGAAGAGCCGCAAAATCAGGGCAGCTGGTATCAGATCCGCCATCGCCTGCAGTCCAAACTCGGGCCGAAGCACGAGCTACTGTATGCTGGCAGAGCGGGGGCGGCGGCGCCTGCGACCGGCATCGCGGCATTGCACGAGCAGCAGCAAAAGAATTTGGTTACCGCGGCGCTGCAAGGCATCCCGCCTGAAGAGACTTCGCGGCAAACCATACGCATTCCGCCCGCTCAAACTAGGACAGGTTCATGACAATTGAAGTTCGCGTCCCGCAGCTGCCCGAGTCGGTGGCCGACGCGACATTGGTGGCTTGGCACAAGAAGCCGGGCGACAGCGTTGCGCGAGATGAGAATCTGGTTGATCTCGAAACCGACAAGGTTGTGCTCGAGGTGCCTGCTCCGGCGGCCGGAGTGCTCAAAGAGATCAAGCTCACCGATGGCACCACGGTGACCAGCGGCCAGCTCTTGGCCGTGATCGAGGAGGGCGCAGCCGCCGTTCCCGGCGCCAGCGCTCCCGCCATATTGGCCGCATCCAGCGGCGCCACCGTGGCGGCGAATGAGGCTGCCAAAGTCACCGCCAAAGAGCCCGCCCCGAGCGACGCCGGCGGCGGCGGCAAGCTGAGCCCCGCGGCGAAACGCGTGGTCGAAGAGAACAAACTCGATCCGAAGTCGGTGGCGGGCTCAGGTCGCGATGGGCGCGTGTCCAAATCGGACGTGGTGAATTATTTATCGTCGAAGGATGCCCCGCCCGTGTCTGCGCCTGCGGCTGCGCCCGCGCCCGCGCCGGCAGCTGCCGCGCCAAAACCGGCCGCGCAATTCGTGCCGGCGCCGAGCGCCCGGGGTGCGCGCGCCGAACAGCGCGTGCCGATGACGCGCTTGCGCGCGCGCATTGCCGAACGCATGGTGCAGGCTCAAGCCACGCAGGCGCTGTTGACCTCGTTCAACGAAGTCGACTTGAAAGCGGTCAACGAGTTGCGCACGCGTTATAAGGACGTGTTCGAGAAACAATATGGGGTGAAGCTCGGTTTCATGTCCTTCTTCACGAAGGCTTGCGTCGAGGCACTCAAGAAATTCCCTTCGGTCAATGCGTCGGTGGACGGCGGCGATATCGTCTATCACGAATACTTCGACGTCGGGGTCGCCGTCTCGACCGACCGCGGATTGATCGTTCCCGTGCTGCGCGACGCCGATCAGGCGAGCTTCGCGGACATCGAGAAATCCATCGCCAATTTTGCCGGGCGTGCGCGCGCCGGCACGATCACGATCGAGGAACTCACCGGCGGCACGTTCACCATCACCAATGGCGGCGTGTTCGGCTCGCTGCTGTCGACGCCCATCGTCAATGCCCCGCAAAGCGCCATTCTCGGCATGCACAAGATCCAGGACCGGCCGGTGGTGATCGACGGTGAAGTGGTGGTGCGCCCCATGATGTACATCGCCCTGACGTATGACCATCGAATCATCGACGGCCGCGAAGCCGTGCAATTCCTGGTGACGGTGAAGCAATGTTTGGAGGATCCGGCGCGCATGGTGCTGCACATATGAGCGATGTATACGATGTGGTGGTCATCGGCGGCGGTCCCGCGGGGTATCCTGCGGCGATTCGCGCCGGACAGAACAAACTCAAAGTCGCCTTGGTCGATGAGTGGCAGAATACCGACGGCAGTTATGCATTCGGCGGCACCTGCCTGAACGCGGGGTGCATTCCGTCAAAAGCGTTGCTCGAGTCCTCGGAACTCTACCAGCGCGCGAAAGACGAATTCGCGACCCACGGTATCAAAATAGGCGGACTCACCCTTGATCTTGCGGCCATGCAAAAGCGCCGCGCGTCCGTGGTCAAGACCATGACCAACGGCATCAACACCTTGTTCAAGGCAGCCGGCGTGGTCGGCATTCAGGGCCACGGCAAGTTGTTGCCGGGAAACAAAGTGCTGGTGAAGGGCGTCGACGGAGCGGAGAGCACCCTGGAAGCGAAGCATGTGGTGCTCGCGTCGGGATCCACGCCGATCCGCTTAAAAACAGTGCCGCATGACGGCAAATACATCGTGGATTCCTGGAACGCGTTGGAATTCGATGCGGTGCCGGCGAGGCTGGGCGTCATAGGCGCCGGCGTCATCGGTTTGGAACTCGGCAGCGTCTGGCGGCGCCTCGGTAGCGAGGTGGTTGTGCTCGAGGCCCTGGAGCAATTTCTGCCGATGGTGGATCAGACCATCGCAAAGGAGGCGCAGCGGCATTTCAAGAAACAGGGACTCGATATCAAGCTGGGTGCCAAAGTGTCGAGCGCCGCGGTCGCCGGCGAGAGCGTGGATGTGATTTATGCGGACGCGCAAGGTGAACATTCGTTGCAGGTCGACAAACTCGTGGTCGCGGTAGGGCGCCGGCCATTTACCCAAGGCCTCCTGGCCGAGGGCACAGGCGTTCAATTGGACGAGCGAGGCTTCATCAAGGTTGACGAGCACTGCCGCACCGACGCGGACAATGTGTGGGCCGTGGGTGATGTGGTGCGCGGCCCCATGCTCGCGCACAAAGGCAAGGAAGAAGGCGTGATGGTGGCGGACCTGATTGCCGGTCATTTCGGCGAGGTGAATTACAAGGTCATTCCATCGGTCATCTACACCGCACCGGAGATTGCGTGGGTGGGACAGACCGAAGAACAGGTAAAAGCGGGAGGCCGCCCCTATAAAGTAGGCACGTTCCCGTTCGCCGCCAGCGGCCGCGCGCGCGCCATGGAAGCCGCCGCAGGCATGGTTAAAATCGTTTCCGCCAAAGACGACGACGAAGTGCTGGGCGTGCACGTGATCGGGCCGATGGCGGGCGAGTTGATCAGCGAAGCCGTGCTGGCCATGGAGTATTCGGCGAGTACCGAAGATATTCAGCGCACCATTCACGCGCATCCCACTCTTGCCGAAGCGATGCACGAAGCTGCGCTGGCGGTAGATAAGAAGGCCATCGACGGACTTAATCGCTGAAAAGCGCCCGGCCGGGCGCGTTCTAGAATTGTAATTTAACTATAACTGAGCCGCGCCCGGCTGCGTGACGCAGTTCACACCTTGCTCCCCTTGCCCAGATTACCGTGTTGCCCTTCGGTAACGTCGCAAGTCCGCGACGTTCGAGACGCAGTCGCGGACTTAAGGTCGAGGGATATGCAGCAACGTCATCGTTTGATTCTGGTCGGTGTCATTTCGCTGCAGCTGTTGTCCGCGTGCGGCTCGAGTTCAATCGGCACCGAGAGTGGCACCATTGCGCCGCCCATGGGAACAGGCGCTCCTCCGATGGCACCCGTGACGCCTCCCAAGGCCGCGCCCGTCGGCGGCGGCGTCACCGGTGCCGACGACATCGTATCCGCGACCACATCCGTCGGTGGCACATTGTCAGTCGCCGTCGGCGGCACACAGACGGTGAGCGTGAGCTTTACATCGGCCGACGGACTCCCCATGTCAGGCTTTGCGGTGTCCGGCAGCTTGGGCACGCTACCGCCCGGCTGGAGCGGCCCGAGCACCTTTACGTGTGCCGCCGTGGGCCCAGGCAGCGGCTGCGTGCTTGACTTGACGTATGCCCCGACCGCCGCAGCCAGCGGTACGCTCAATCTGCAATGCGTCTATGTGGACAATGCGGGCTTGCCGAGAACACCGGGACCGTGTCTCGCGCTGAGTTATGCGGCAATCGTGCCCAACAATGTAGTTGCCTACACGACACCCGCGGGCGAAATCGACGCGGCAAATGGCGCCAAGCAAACCGTCAGCGTCAGTTTCACCACGGATGATGGCAATGCGGCCACCAACTTCACGGTGACCACGGCGCTCGGCGCCTTGCCGGCCGGATGGAGCAGTCCCGCGGCGGGTTTATCCTGCGCCATCGTCAGCACGGGCAGCGGTTGCCAGCTGCCGCTGGTGTTCGCGCCGACGGCGGCCGGCAGCGGCACGCTATCCATCAATTACAGCTACGTGGATGGCTCCGGAACCGCGAGAACGGCGGCGTTCAATATTCCCTATGCCACCGTGGCTCACGACACTGTGGTGGCCTCGGCATCGCCGAGCGGTCAGATCACTGCGGCCGAAACCACAGGATCGCAAGCCGTTGCGGTGACCTTCAATACCAACGATGGCGCCAGCGCGTCGGACCTGAGCCTGATCACCGATTTGACCAAGCTGCCTCCAGGTTGGAGCAGCGCGGCGCCGAGCTTTAGTTGCGCCAGCGTGAGCACGGGCAACGGCTGCCAGTTGCAATTGACATACGCGCCGATGGCGCTGGGCGGCGGCACACTGGCTCTGCGCTACGCTTATAACGATGCCGCAGGAACGGCCAATGTCGGCCTATTGAATGTGGCGTATGCCGCCACCACCGATGATAACGTCGTCGCCACGGCATCGCCGTCGGGACAGATCAATGCCATGCTCGGCGCGGCTGCCCAAGCCGTCACGCTCACGTTCGCGACCGACGATAGCCGTTTGGCCACGGGCCTGAGCATCACCGGCGGTTTGACGACGCTGCCGCCGGGCTGGAGCAGCGCGAACGGCTCGTTTGCCTGCAGCGAAGTCATCGGCGGCACGGGTTGCCAGTTGACGCTCATGTATGCGCCGACGGCCCTCGACAATGGCACGCTGACCTTTCAATACGCGTATGTGAACAATGCCGGCAAATCGAAGACGGCGTCGCTCGCCATTCCATACCGAACCACGACCAATGACAGCGTCGTGGGGACCGCCAGCCCGACGGCGCTGGCGGTGATGACCGGCAGCAGCAACGCCGTACTCGTGACTTTTGCAACGGATGACGGCAATGTCGCCGGCCCGCTGTCCGCGGATTTAAGTGCGCTTCCCGCGGAGTGGAGCAGCGCGTCGAACATGCTCAGTTGCGCGAGCGTCAGCGGCGGCGCCACCTGCCAGGTTTCCTTGACATACGCGCCCACTGTGGTGGCCAACAGCAGCTTGAGTTTTGGCTTCAGCTACACCAATGCTGCGGGAACATCGAAGACAGGCACCGTATCGATGCCGTACATCGCGACCACGCCGCCCCCGCCCGGTCCATAAACCAGCGCGCTATTTCTTGCGCCGCGCGCTGACAATGTTGGGCAGTTGCGCGATGCGCGCCAGCACTTTGGAGAGTTGCGGCAGTCCCGTGATCGCGATGCCGATTTGCATGCGCGCCACGTTGTCGCGCTTATCCGTGGTGGTGGTCATGCCGCGGATCGAGATTTTCTCATCCGCCAACGCGGCGCTCACGTCCCGCACCAGGCCGCGCCGATCGAATGCCTGTACCTCGATATCTACAGGGACCTCGCGCGATCCCAACTTGCCCCAGCTCACGGCCAACACCCTGGCGGGCGATTTTGTGCTGAGCCGCGCGAGGTTGGCGCAGGATTGGGCGTGGATGCTGACGCCACGGCCGACAGTGATGTAGCCTGCGATGGCCTCGGGCGGCACGGGCTTGCAGCAGCGTGCATAGGTCGATAACAAGTCGCCGATACCTTGCACCTCGATGTCCGGCTCGCGGGCGGCGGCGATCCGTTGGCGCGCCGGACTCTCCGGCCGCGCCTCACGGGCGTGCAGCAAGCGTTGGATCGCGCCGGCGACTTGTGCGGAGCTGATCTCGCCCAGTCCCAACGCCTCGTGCAGCGCCTCGGTGCTTTTTAGTCCCAACTCCGCGAGCAGTTCAGGGATCGGCGGACTGGCCACACCCAGCCGCTGGATCTCGCGATCGAACATCGCACGGCCCTCGATTTTGTTCTGTGCCTCATTCTGTTTGCGAAACCACGCGCGGACCTTATTGCGGTGGCGCGGGCTTGCGAGAAATCCGGACTGCGCGGACAGCCAGTCGCGCGAGGGCTGCAACGTCTTGCCGGTAATGATCTCCACGGTGTCGCTGTTCCTTAGGTGATAGTCGAGCCCGACCATGCGGCCGTTGACCTTCGCGCCGCGCGTGCGATGTCCTAGATCGGTGTGTACTTGATAGGCGAAATCCAGCGGCGTGCCGCCCACCGGTACATCGACGATTTCTCCTTTGGGGGATATGGCGTAGATGCGATCTTGAAACAAATCGACGCGCATTCGGTCGAGAAAGTCCTGCGTCTTGTCCGCGCCCTCGGCAGGGGAGAGCAGCGAGCGCAGCTCGTTGATCTTGCGCTCATAGGCTTGATCGCTGCGGCCGCCCTCCTTGTAGCGCCAATGCGCGGCGACGCCTTGCTCGGAGTTCGCGTGCATTTCGTGCGTGCGGATCTGAATTTCCACCGGTTCAGCGCCGGGGCCGATGACGGCGGTATGAATCGAGCGGTAGAAATTATCCTTCGGCGTGGCGATGTAATCGTCGAACTCGCCGGGAATGAATTGCCACAAGGAGTGTACGACGCCGAGCGCCGCGTAGCACTCCGCGACCGTGTTCACGAGCACCCGCGCGGCGCGGATGTCCATGAGTTCCTCGAACGCGAGCTGTTTGACGTGCATCTTGCGCCAGATGCTGTAGATGTGTTTCGGCCGGCCCTCGATGCGCGCCTCGATGCCGGCGCCGCGCAACTCTGCCGAGAGTTGCGTTTTGAGTTCATCGATATAGCGCTCGCGGTCGGTACGGCGCACCTTGAGGCTTGATGCGATGTGTCGGTATTGCGCAGGCTCGAGATAGCGAAATGCCAGGTCTTCCAATTCCCATTTGAGCTGCCAAACGCCCAATCGATTCGCCAATGGTGCGTAGACTTCGCGGGTCTCGAGGGCGAGCTTGCGCTGCAGCGTCGCGCCCACGCCTTTGGCGTCCCGCATATTCTGCAACTGCTCGGCGAGCCGCACCACCACCAGCCGCACATCGCCAATGACGGCAAGCAGCATTTTTCGCAGCGCCTCGGCTTGTGCCGCTTCAAGTCCGCGTTCCGGAGTCCAGTCTGCAGGCAAGCCAAAGTGCCCCAGTTGCGAGAGCGCCCGCGCCAAGCGCGTGGCTTCTTCACCGAAGCGCTTTTCGGCCATGCCGCGTTCGATGAATTTGCCGTCCAGCAGGGGCTGGATCATGGCGGCGATGACCACATCATCGTCGGCATCGAGGGTGCGAACGATCTCGGAAACCGCCACGGCACGAGCGCGCACGGCATTGCCCTCGGGCGACAGTTCCAAGTCGCGCAACGCGGCCGCGCCGGCGTGCAGCCTGCTGCTCGTGGTCCGGGAGGTGGCGGTCGTTTCCATTTGCTTGACGCGTCGCCTTGTGGGTTTAAGCGGCTATTGCCGGTATCATACCCGGGCCATGC
>Ga0210387_10003130_pt1 | contig 12709 bp, 8 predicted proteins | sample IncBWC7OmetaG_FD_160108 | JGI IMG/M metagenome (GOLD analysis project Ga0210387, IMG submission 160108) | Forest soil microbial communities from Barre Woods Harvard Forest LTER site, Petersham, Massachusetts, United States - Inc-BW-C-7-O ...
CCCTGCGATCCGCCCTGTGGAGTTCCTTGTGGGGGCGACCACCAGTGAGACATGAACCAGGCTTCCACCTTTGCGCCTGCGAACTGTTTCGAACCGAGCCATGGGCAGCCCAGCGGTAATATCCTGGAGAACTTGCAGGCTTTCTTCATGAACATGTTCGGGGATAAGGGTGGCAATCGGTTGACCGATCATTTCCTCGGCCGTGTAACCGTAGAGATCCTGCGCACCCTGGCTCCAGGACACGACGATGCCAGCGCGGTCGGTACCGAGGATCGCGTCGTCGGAAGGAAACACTACGGCAAGCAACTCGCGGCCGCGGTTGTCGGCCTTGGAGCGGGCCCTGTTGGCACGAATCATTGGCATCTCCTAGTGCGCCAAAACGTGCATTCTCAGTAAGGATCGATCCGCTACCCTGACTGAGATGAACTTTTGTCTTAGTCTGTCTATTTCTTGGGACCTGGGGTTCGCCTGAGGAAAGACTCCATTTCCTGCCACCCCTCGGCGGGAATTGCGGTTCGACAAGACGATGTTGAAACTCTTCGCGTACAATGGCCTCAAAGACATGTGCGCAAGTAACTCAAGTATAGTCAGGCCTCATAGCAATGCAAGCGCTTTCGTATCGGGAGATCCCACTTGGCCGTATGTATGTCGGGGGAGGAATTGTTCCTACCTCGATCCATGGCCGTTCAGTAATTACAGTCTGAACCCGGCCGTTATATCTTCCGCACACTTTTCCCCAGAGCTAGGCGGAGGACCGCTAAAGGTTCGTCATCGTCTACGGACTCAGAAGAAATGCCTTCGCGTTTGCCTACAGAACACGCTTCTGGTTATCCGGACCATCGCAGGCCGAAACGATGATGACTGGGATTATGGCAAACGCCAGAATCATCTTGAGCTCGATCGCTAGAAAAACGCCGCCGGCCGGCAGACGTAGGTCAAGAAGAATCAGGTCCGGCCGCTTCTCCGTGCCTCGGCCACAGGGGAGAATGGGTCTCCGGCAAGAGAAATATCGTAGTGGCGGCACTTACCTAGCATTTGACGCATCAGTCGACTTTCCCTTAATGCCATGATTTGCTGGATATTCATGCCTGAAGGCCACCGCGTCAGGCCGAGCTGTACAAAGACTTGAATACTGCATCTCTGGCGAACAACTCTTCGACTTATATCCAATATATTCAGACGCGAGACGGTGCATCGGAGGTCAATATGGAAAGGCAGACTCCGGCTGAGATCCCCTTGCCCTCATTAATACTGAGAACTGGACCGATGTACTAGTGAGTCATGACACCTCAATACTTCCAACAAACGCGGCGGCTTTTGGCGATCGACATGCCACGTACAAATCGCTTCCCTGTGAAGCGGCCTTCGACTCAACAGCCTTCTTGCGGCCGATGAGTTGCGGTTTACGCAAGGCAGCGGAAAGTAACACAAGCTGCGACTTGATAATCGGCCAAAATCAGCAAGACGACTGGAAGTAGACATGACAATAAAGGTGAAGACGAACCCGATCGCACGGCGAGTCATTGGCATTGCTATAATTGAAGATGATCCTATCCGCCTCGTGGGCCTGCGCTCTATCCTGGATGCCATACCCAGTTTCCGGTTGATCGCGAGGTCCGTTTCCCTGATCGCAACCGACCCGAGGGTGGATGTCGTGCTGCTTCGCAACTCGGGAATCATGTTTCTTGAGAACATCGCGGAGTGGAGAGTCCTTCGGCCGGACTTAAAGGTCGTCGTGACCGGAACCGGCGCGGACGACCAAACCATGATGAACGCCATCGCTGCCGGAGCAAAGGCTTATGTTGAGGAGGCTGCACCGATCCCCGAGTTCGTAAAAGCGATCAACGCTGTGTTTCGGGGCTCGGTGTGGATTTCGCGTCGCATCATGTCGATGGTCATCGATCGTTCAGCAGGTCTGCTGGGCCGAAACCCTCAACCTTGTGGTTTCAGAATCACTTCCCGTGAGATCCAGGTCTTGGAAATGTTGGTTGAAGGCCGGTCCAACAAGGAGATCGGAAACCCATTAGGCATTAAAGAACGAACGGTAAAGGCCTATCTGGCGAGACTAATGCACAAAGTGGGTGTCAACAACCGCATCGCACTGTCCGTTCACGCCATCCGCCATTCGCTCGTATCCGCGCAGTAGCTGCCGGATGATCGAAAGGACGAAGGGCCTTCCTTGGCCCAATCTTCCTCCGCGGATCGCCCCCGAAACCAAAGAGAGTCGCGCTTTTAGCCTCCATCAGCCCCTCTAAGAGCCCACGCACCTTCCAGGAGGTACTTGAGAAGCAAGTGACAGACCGAATCGAGTCTGATACGGTACCAGCAGACAGAAACAATATCGAACGTGTCAGGGTTCCGTGCATGCCCGACCCCAAGACTCCCAAACTGCTGGCGATTGACGACGAGGCACAGAGCCTCGAGTTAATCACAGACGCCTTGTCGAATGCTGGCGTGGAAGTTCTTACTGCATGCGACCCCAAAATCGGCTTGGAGATGTTCAAGGGGATTCGTCCTCAGATAGTCCTGCTTGACCTGATGATGCCCGGGATTCGTGGGTTTGAAATGCTGGAGTGGATCTTGGCCGCTGATCCGGGGGCTGAAGTGATACTCATGACGGCGCATTACTCCACGGAATCGGCGGTTGAAGCCATCCAGAAAGGAGCGTCTGATTACCTCAACAAGCCGCTCAATGTGGAAAAACTCCGGCGTCGGATCGCGGAACTGTTATCCGAGGCTGCGAACCGGCGTCGAACCCAGGAGCTTGAGCATGAGTTGCTGGATGCATGTCGATTTACGGGGATTGTCGGGCGCAGCCCACTCATGCTGGACGTATTTTCGAAACTTCGGAGGGTCGCACCACATTTCCGGACTATCCTCGTAACCGGACCTACTGGAACCGGGAAAGAACTCGTTGCTCGTGCTTTGCACTACCTCAGCCCGGTCTCTGCAGGCCCGTTCGCGGTTTGCAACTGTTCGGCCATTGTCGACACGCTGGTCGAGAGCGAGTTGTTCGGCTACGTGCGGGGGGCGTTCACCGGGGCGATGCAAGATAAGATCGGCGTGTTTGAGTACGGGAATCACGGCACCGTCTTCTTGGATGAAGTTGGCGAGTTCTCCTTAAGTGCGCAGGGCAAGTTGCTCCGCGTTTTGCAAAATCAGGAAATCCAGCGGATCGGCTCTCCTGTTTCGCGAGCAATTGACATTCGCGTGATTGCAGCGACCAACCGCAATCTCCGCGCGATGGTAAGAGATGGCACGTTTCGGGAAGACCTGTATTACCGCCTGGCGATGGTAGAAATCCCCTTGCCTAGTCTAAAGGAGAGACGAGAGGATTTGGTTCTTCTGGAAAGGCATTTCTTGGAAAGATTTGCGGCCGAATATAAGAAGCCGGTTGCCGGCATAACGCGTCGAGCGCAAACCAGGATGGCGAACTATTCATGGCCGGGCAACGTTCGAGAGTTGGAGAATGTCATTGGCAACGCTTGCATGATGGTAGACGGAACCATAATCGACATCGGAGATCTGCCGGAGCCGGTGCGAGGTCAGGTAGGAGACGTAACTGGCTCGGATGAACTCCTCATGTCCATACAAGAACTGCAAAAACGCCATGTGATGCGTGTTTTGGAACATGTCGGTGGAAACAAGTCGCAGGCCGCCGAGATTTTGGGTATATCGCGCGCAACAATTTACCAGCTGTTAGCAGATGCAAAGGTCGGGAAGGCAAGTTAGGATTCCAGTCTTGATCATCAAGACCGTGGATCAGGCGTCTGCGTCGGTAGAGATTCCTACTCTTTTCATTGCCCCCCATCGCAGATCTCCGCAGAGGTATTGCCAGATGCCTTGGAGCCGCCAGACCATTGTGAATTGGCGGTAGGGGAAGTGCTCGAAGAGGCAGTAAATCAGGAGGCGTGCGACTTCGCGCCAGTCACCGTAACGGCGGAAGGTCATTTCTTCGAGCAGCACGGCCCCAATGGAAATCAGCGTGGCAAAAGCATAACCGAACAATAGAAATAGAAAGAAGAAGGACTTGCTCAGCACTCCTGAGATCAGAGCAAGAATGATAGTGGAATATCCGACGACCTCGACGATGGGCGCGAAGAACTCGAAGATCCACATATATGGGAGTACCAGCCAGCCGACGCGCCCGTAGCGGGCGCGAAAAAGCATGTCGCGATTGGGCCAAAGTGTATCGATGAGGCCTTTGTGCCAGCGTGCGCGCTGGCGGGCGAGCGATTTCAAGTCGGTGGGCACTTCTGTCCAGCAGGTGGGATCGGGAATAAAGTCAATGTGATAGGCGCGGTGTTCCTCGTGCAGACGGCGGTGCATGCGGATGACGAGGTCGAGGTCTTCTCCCACGGCGTGAGTGCGAAAGCCTCCGACTTGCATGACTACGTCACGTTGAAAGACGCCGAATGCTCCGGAAACTATGGGGAGCATGTTGAAGCCAGCCCAGGCTTCGCGGCCGACGAGGAAGGCCCGCAGGTATTCGATGACCTGCATGATTTCAATCGCACTTTTGGGGAGGCGGACTTCCTCGATCTGATTCTTAACGACGCGGGAGCCGTTCAAGACTCGGACAATGCCTCCCACCGCCACGACGCGGCCGGGGTCGGCGAAGACTCCCGCCATAATGCGGATAAGAGATTCTTTTTCCAGAATTGAGTCGGCGTCGACGACGCAAATGTACGGACTGGTGGCAGCATTGATTCCCGCATTGATGGCATCGGCCTTGCACCCGGCGGCTTCTTTGTCGAGGACGAATAGGCGAGAATCCAGGGGACTGCGATAGGTGGCTCGAAGTGGCGATGTGGCGATGTCGGCAATGTAAAGTATGCGGGCGGCCTGAAGCTGATAGGCATGCCTCAGCTTTTCCATCGTGGCATCACTCGACCCATCGTTGACGACGATGACTTCGAGGCTGGGATACTCGAGCCCAAGCAGAGCTCCAACGCTTCCGACGATCGAGCGCTCCTCATTGTGCGCCGGAACAATGAGAGTAATTGGCGGGGTGAACGGAGAGGCTTTAATCAACTCCAGACGCTGACTCCCAAGACGATGACGATGGCGGACATTCTTGACGATCGCAACGATGAGTAACGCAAGATAAATAACGTTTGACAACACGTAGTAGATGAAGAGGGTATCGTTCGATATGGCGAGAAGGCGCATGGTCAGTGTCCCCCAGCCACGGCTGCCGCCGTTTTGCCGGTAAGTTCCACCCGGTCTCGTGCCTTGGTCACGGCATCCTTCAATGCAGCCACGGCGGAGTAGCCACGGACAATCTTCTCGATCGCACCTGAACGCTCGAGCTCGGAGACAAATGCCTGCAAGGCATAGTCGTCTTTGGTGGCGATCACATCTTCGAGGATCTGCTCGAGTTGCGGCTCCATCCGTGCCAGCGCCCATGCGGCGCGCTGACGTACGTGACGGTTGGCGTCGCACAGGGCGCGCAACAAGGTCTTGATTTTGCTAATGTTCTCGATCTGCTCCAACGCCACAACGGCACGCAGACGAACAAACCATTCTGGGTCGGACGCTAAACTGTGGAGCGCAGGCAAGCTATAAGAAGTATTCGTATTGCCGAGAGCGCGGGCGGCAGATGCGCGCACTTCCGGTAAAGAATCCGTCGCTAGCACCAGCAACTCCTCGCCGAGCTCAGGCGAGGCCAACTCACCGAGCACTCGTGCTAGCAACTCGCGCACGGGCCCATCGGCGTTCTCGAGATACTTGATGAGTACCTCGGGGTGGGTGCGGCAACAATTTACCAGGGAATTTTTCAAAGAACGTTCCGGTGCGTCGAACTGACCCGTCACGATGCGGTCCAGAATGGGGATGGCGGCCTCCACCCGAGCGGTGCGCCCCAGACCGCGGACCGCGGCAATCCGAGTTTCGCGCAATGGCGAGTCTAGTCCCTCCGCCAGGGCAGGAATTGCTTCCATCGCGCGAGTTCGGCCCAAGGCCAGTAGGGCGGTACGTTGCTTCCATCCGCGCGAGATTCGCGCTTCGTAAATTCGCAGATCGAGCAATCCGCTGACGCGAAGACAATCCAGCAACGGTGGCAGTTTGTCAGCCGGTGACATCTCGATGCTGTCGAGCAGAATCGATTCAACAATGTTGCAATCGAGTGAATCGAAGCGCCAGACTTCGGCGGAAATCTTGCCCGAGAGAATCTCGTCCCATTGGGAGCGCAAGACAACGGTGCGCGCATTTCTCCTGCGGAAATAGCGGGCACGATACCAGCGTCGCAGAACAATAAATCCAACCAGTAGAAAGATTCCTAGCAGCGAGAACAGAATAGCTTGCAACACCAGGCCCGCCGGCCCGAGTTTTTCGACTCCGCTAAAAATGGATTCCATAACTCAGTCCGAAGCTGGTATCGGTTTGACCCTGGTTGCGGCCCTGGCGGGCTACATACCCGTTGATGTCCTGACGCGCGGCAAACTGATAACGTAATCCACCCCCAATCGTGTGGGCGGAAAAACGCCCGATCTGGTCAACCTGGGCAAAGTTTTCGCTGCCTTCGCCAAAGAAAACGTTGCCGGCCAAGCGACGTTGCAGTGGGAAACCTAGTTTGGTCCAGCCCGACGGCGTCCATTCGACAGCAGTGCCTGCAAAACCCGTGCGTGCGCCTGTCACGTTCACTGACCATGTCCACCCGCGGTGAAGGTAGACAACCTGACTTGTGTTCAGAGTAAGGACGTGCGCACCTTGATACCAGAACCAATGTTGCTGGTAGGAACTTTCCAGTCCGTCGAGCCAACGATTTTCAATCCGAAAGCTGTGGCCATATTCGAAGAAAGCTTCGTTGGTGGGCACAACATTCTGGCGGTTGGCAAAGGTGCTTCCCGTGCTGATCCAGTCCTGCGTCGTGACGTGAAAGCTACCGCTGGCGACGAACTTGACGGCGTCCTGGCCGAACCTTTGATAGGCGTTGACGCCCAAGACAGTCGACCATCGCTGGTTCCACCGGGAACTCAGGCTGGCACCCTGGGTCTGGGCCGCGTTGGTGTAGTTGAAGAAATCGACGTCTACACCAACCCGCAATTCGTGTTTGGTGTTTTCGCGCAAGCTTGTCAGACCGGCTCTCGCATCCTCATTTTGCGAATCGAAATGAAGAGTCTGTCGATATTCTGAGCGCGCTTCCGGAATGCGGCCCAACAACGCCAGGACTCGAGCCCGGCGGAAGGAAATCTGACGGTCCGAGGGGGAGATTTTTCGTGCCTGGTCCAGTGCCAATAAAGCTTCGGTGTAGTTCTTCTGCCAGAGGAGCACATCGGCGAGGGTGATCAAAATCTCGGTATCATTCGGGAATTTATCCAGGACAAGCTTGAGTTCGGCTTCTCCTTCAGACCAGCGGCCCTTCCAGGCCAGCAATCGTCCATGCCAACCGTGAGCTTCCAGGTCTTCGGGTGCGTTGGCCAAGCGTTGATCGACGATGACAAGAGCAGCATCGATATGCTGATTCTCCACTTCGTGGTGAACTCGCAGCTGCCAGTCGCTAATGGTTTGCCCAGCGAGAAGCTGAACGAAAGCAACAAACAACAAGGCCGCGATAACAGCCCTTCGAGTCCGCCAAAATAATTGATGAGCCAAACTCCTCTTAGACACAGTCAAGACGAACTCCGATGGGTTGTGATCCGTTCGGTCCGAAGCCGGCGCCTTAGCGCACGACTCCTGCCCAAGCGACAGATGAAAATCTATTTCAGGAAGGACAATGAGTAGTAGGTAATGCGAACGCGGCAATGCCCCGTCGATTCTTTCTTTATCATTGTGGACTCAAGTAGGTGGCAGCGTAAGTTACACAAGCCCCCATACCTATGTGCGAAGTGGAAGAAGACCCTCGACCTCCACAATTGTCCGAACAGATCAGCGCAAGTACCTAATGCGAAACGAAGCGCTTTGGCCGGGCCCGAGATCTGGCAGAACAACATGGCGGGCATCTGAGGACAGTATCGCACCGCCCGTGACAGTCGCTATGGAACGCTGGAATTCGAATGTCAGTCCGGTCACAGAATCGTCAGCCTTCACTTGCAAGACGACCTGCGCGGGTAGGGACGTGGCGCTCACGCTCCATTGCAGACGATCGCGGGCCCGCCAGAATGCGCCAAAACTCACCATATCGGTCTTCAGGACATCGGCAGGGAGCTGGCGAAGCAACTCTTGTTCGGCTGCGGCTTTCAGTTGGGACTCATTGGAGTGGAGCAACACGACGCTCACGGCTCCGTTTTCAGCGTTGGCGAGGATCACCTGGAGAGCCTGCGGCACTCGTTTGGCGAACCCGGGAGATTCTTCGTCTTCGATCGTCACCGGGAATTCATAGATGTCGCTGTCCTCCTCGAAGCCCAGATCGCGAGGAAGAGCAAAAGGAAAATTAGAGAGAACATCATCGGCGGTGAACGATGAATCGAACCGATAGCCACTCCGCTCAAGAGCCTCCGGTAGAGAAGAGGGGACGCGCAGATGTCCGGCACGGAAGAATGTTGTATCCTGACCGGGAATTTGTCCGTCCAGCAATCCCTTGCTCACTCGAACTTCGCCGAAGACGGTGGCTCCCGAGGCAGTATCAAATCCTAGTCCGCGAGGCTGGTAGGTGGGGTAGACTTCGTCGCCTGAGCCCAGGTCGAACGTGTTGAAGCCTCGCGAATGAATAACGGAATGGCTGCCAATCGTCGAACCGCCTGCATTCAGCCGTCGGAGAGTTTCGAGGTTGGCCTCGAAGAAGGCTTTGCTATTCGCGTCGTCAACATACTTCGACTGAATGAAGAAGGTACTTCTGGCTTGATTCGCTTTCTCGATACGTGCAAAGTCGAGACCGGGGGCGAACGAGTTTTCCCAATCTACATCGTGGGAAAGAAGCAGGGCGGACCGTTGTCCTCCGGGGATCGTGGACAGGCGCACCCAATCCTTCGCGTAGCCCTCATACCAGGCCCTCAGGATCAGCAGCCAAACGTCTGCACCGGGTTCGAAGGCATTCACATAGTGGCGCTGGGCCTCATAGTCGCGGTTGTTCTGACTGCGTAGCACAACATCAAGCAAACTCAGTCCGAGGAGATATACCTTTCCCTTGCCAATCGAGTTCGTCAGCAGTGCGGCAGTGCCGTCGTCGAAGCGCGCCAGCACCTCAGCACTAGCGTCAGGAACATATCCGTTAGTCCAGATAATGTCGAGGAAGTGATCGCTGCCCAAACTAACTTCGCGCTCCTCAGGCCGATTCAGATACTTCATAACTGGATCGGCCGGGCCCGAAAACGCGAGATGATAACGCTTGCGCGAAGGCGTGAAGCTGCGAAAACCAAAGAGAGACTGGATGCCTCCCCAAAACACGTTCTGGGCGAAAATAAATCCACCCTGCCGTGCGTACGTGGTGAGCTGCTCCACTTGAAGCTGAGTAAACGTATGCGAATCCACACTGGGATAAAGAATGACCAAGCGATGGCGAAGAGCCTGTCCGAGGTTGCGAGTGATAAAAAAGGGAATCCCCATTTCCTTCAGGGAGTGCACGAGCGCAAGGGGATTCTCAGGGTCGGGGCCGGGATTGGTCCAAAACACCGCGACCTGAAGTGATGAGAATTCTGGAAACTGCTGGAGCAGGTCAGAGTGCCGGTGAAGGATGTTGCGCAACGGAACTTCTTTAGTTCGCAAGGGTGGAGCGCTCTTGGTGGCAAATTTCAAAATTGCGGCCGCCCCGCCCAAACTCAACACTAGAAGCGCGACCGCTATAGACCGTTTCAAATCCGAATCCTTATGACATCAATGATTTTCTGTGGAAACATGCAGGTAAGTATGAGGCCTGTAGGGTGAAGGTAAGAAAGCGGAAGTCTTGGTACCCCCGTGCGAGTCCGCAGCGGAAAGTTCAACGTTAGAGTTTCACGAGCTATCTACCATGAAGTGCAACTTTTTCATTTTCGTAGATCACTGCGAATCTGCAGTTGGTCGTCGAGGTGCAAGTACTGCGATGAGAGAGAGACCTGACTGTCCTAGATGCCGGAGATTATTCCATGAATAGGACAGTCATCCTTCCCCTCCAATTCGAGCAACCTTCAGGAGAACCCGCTTAGTCAATCACTTGGCGTCGAAGTCGGAGACGGCGCCCCAAGTGCAGGCCCTCCGTCGGGGTCGTGTCGCGTCCCCAGCAGCAAGCACCCGACGTCCCCTGACTGAAGACATATCAGAGGGCGAATTATCCGTTCCGAAGGTCTATTTCCGAGGATAGGACTGTTCGCATGGCAATCAACATACTGGGACTTCAATGCGTTGCGGCAATTATCGCGATCTTCTCAAGTTCTGTGTCACGGTGTCGCTGCCTTAGCGTTAAAGTGGTTTGAGCGCCATTGAACGGCGGGGCGTTTATCCTTTTCCGCGAAATCAAAAATAGCGACATCCCGCTATATGGTCACGACACTTCACGTCGGTGCATTGATTTCACAGAGACCTTATTCATGCGTTCGCGACGTCTGATCCTCCGACACGCACTTGTTTCCCTCTCGTTCGTCCTGCTATACGGGCTCCTGAACAGGCCCGAGGTTATTCTCCTCTCTCGGCTTGGATTCATTACTTGGTATCCCGCCATCGGCCTGGCAATTGCGCTTCTGCTGGGCGTAAGTCCCCGATACGCACTACTGGTCTGGTTTGCCGACGCACTGGCTGGCAGAGTTGTCTACGGGGAACCGTTCACGTCCTTCGGCAACACCTTCGGTGCTGCGGGAAGCGCCCTTTGCTATGCTCCTGCGGCCGCACTCAGGATAACGTAGCGGACCACGTCCCGACGGCGACGTAGCCCCAGATCGATTTGCATTGGCCCGCGTAGAATGTAGGCCGCCGTCCCAAGGAATAACGATATTGGCCGTCCTCCTGATAATGTTCGGACTTAAGGACGGGCGCTACGATCATTTTTATCTGAGTTTTGTTCCCATCGTTTGGATTGCGATTCGTCATGGAATCAGGCGCGTAGTCACGGGCCTGCTGGCGCTGAATTTTGGAATGGTGGTCACGATGCATCTGTTCCCGCCCACAGCAATGGTGTTCAACCAAGTCGCCCTGCTCATGATGGTCCTTTCCTCGGTAGGACTCATCGTGGGATCCGAGGTCAGCGAGCGACACCGCCTGACCATCGATCTGAATAAACAGACAACATATCTGGATTCGCTCATACAGAACAGCCCGCTGGGGATTATCATCCTTGACCGCCAGGGCGCGGTCGAATTGGCGAATTCCGCTTTCGAGAGGCTGTTTCAGTACGACCGGCACGAGCTTGCCTCGATCGACATTGGGCGCATGGGGATGACCGACGACGAGGCTTCCGATTCCCAGCGATTGATTCGTCAGATCTTTGCCGGAAAGACCTTGCACAAGACCGTCCGGCAGCGAAGAAAGGACGGAAACACTCTCGACTTGGCCCTGCGTGGGGTTCCTCTGTTTGTCAGCGGTGAAGTAGGGGGCGCCTATTTGATCTATGAGGACATTTCGGAGCAGATCAAGGCCAGCGAAGCGCAGCGGCACCATGCAGAGTCGTTGGACAGCCTAGTGAAGGAATTGGAACTCCGTACAAAGCAGACTACCTTGTTGAACGAAATGGGATCTCTCCTGGCGTGCAGTGGGACGGTTAAGGAGGCAAGCGCAGTTGTCGCCAATTCAGTGCAGAAACTTTTCCCCGCTGCTCCCTCCGGAGCTCTCTATTTGTTCAGGTCATCACGAGACCTCATCGAGGCGCTCGCTCGTTGGGGGAAAACAGACGTAGTAGCGCCGACCTTTCCTCCCGGCGCATGCTGGTCCCTCCGCCGTGGTCAACCGCACTGGAGTGGTGGTCCTGGAAATGAGATCTCCTGCCAGCATTTGACCACGAGCAGGAAGACCGAGGCTCTATGTGTGCCAATGGTAGCGCAGGGAAACACGATCGGCGTCTTGCTTCTGGAATTCCAGAGCGCGGCGGAATCCCGCTACGAGTTTGGCAACGAGACTTTTCGCGACTCGCATCAGCGATTGGCCATCAGTGCAGCTTCGCAGATCGCCCTTTCGTTGGCCAGCTTGCAGTTACGCGAAACCCTTCGTGAGCAGTCAATTCGTGATCCTTTGACTCGCCTGTTCAACCGGCGATTCCTAGAGGAATCATTCGAACGAGAGCTACAATTGGCAGGTCGAAAGAAGCAATCTATCGCCGTCCTATTCCTCGACCTCGATCACTTCAAGAGATTCAACGACACCTTCGGCCATGATGCGGGAGACTTAGTGCTTCAGTCCCTTGCGGATCTCTTTCGCAATTTCTTTCGAGTTACTGACATATGCTGCCGCTATGGTGGCGAGGAATTCGCCATTATCTTGCCCGAGTCAACCTCATATGACGCGGCCGTCCGTGCAAACGCGTTGCGCTTAGAAGTAAAGAGGCTGCGGCTGCACTATAAGAAGCAGCCATTGGGACAGCTCACGCTCTCAGTCGGCATAGCCGCGTTTCCGGAGCATGCTTCAACATCCGAAGAGTTGCTCAACATTGCGGACCAATGCCTCTATACATCCAAAGCACGTGGCCGGGATATTGTGACCTCACCTGTTAACACGGATGTATAACCAGCTTGTCGAGACTTGCGGGTAGCGCAAGTCAGACGAAACAGACAGCAGCTTTGCTAATAAAGGTTATAAGTAGTCGATGAACTGTAACATTACAGTATTTAGTTATGGGAACGTTACTTAGACACTGTCCATTTCTGCACAG
>Ga0210387_10003132_pt1 | contig 12707 bp, 10 predicted proteins | sample IncBWC7OmetaG_FD_160108 | JGI IMG/M metagenome (GOLD analysis project Ga0210387, IMG submission 160108) | Forest soil microbial communities from Barre Woods Harvard Forest LTER site, Petersham, Massachusetts, United States - Inc-BW-C-7-O ...
AAATCTCCCCACGGCTCGATCTATTTGTCGATAGCGCTATCAGTCGCGCCCATTCATTAATGATTGCGCTACCATTCTAATCCGTATTTTTTGCCTTTGGCAATCGTTTTGTGGCTTCACGATCAATGCTTCACATATATCAGTCCTTACATCACTACCGGTTGCATACTGCTTGTGGTTTCATATCGCAGATGCACTGCACATACTGCTAATACTGCGTATATTGCACAATAGGTGATGCGCTTGTCATGGAATACCCCGCGTTATTGTCGTCATCGCGCACGGCGGCCAAGCGTGTCTTGCGAGTGGCTAAGAGACGGAACACCAATGGTAGCGATACCACTATAGGTGCAATTTGACTTTGACAATCATTTTCTTTTGCGGTCCCGACCGGAGTCAAATACGAGTCGGCCCTTCATTGCAAGCTGAGGCCGCGAATGACGATTAGCTCAGCCGGAAAACGCGTTGCCGACCGCCCCGAGCGGAAACTCAAGCACCCCAAGCGGGGCGCTCCGACCCTCATGGACGTCGCCGTCTACGCCGGCTTTGCACCAATGACTGTGTCGCGCGTCATCAATGGCGAAAGGTACGTGCGTCAGGAGACGCGCGAGGCCGTACAGGCGGCCATTGATAAACTTAAGTATTCGCCGAATCTCGCGGCGCGAACCTTGGCGGGCGCCGAACAGGTTCGCATCGGCCTGCTCTACAGCAATCCCAGCGCGGCATTCTTGAGTGAATTCCTGGTCGGCAGCCTGGATCAGGCGCGCTTGAGCCACGTACAGCTGGTGGTGGAGAAGTGCGACGTCGACGCAAATGAGGATGATGTGGTGCGCGAGCTGCTCGCGACGGAGGTCGACGGCATCATTCTGCCGCCGCCGCTATGCGATTCGAAGCGCGTCCATGCTGTATTGATGAAGGCCGATGCGCTCGCGGTGGCGGTCTCCAGCGCCATTCCGCGCGCCGGCCTGTTGGCCGTGCGCATCGACGATCACGCCGCGGCAGTCGCCATGACGCGCCACATTCTCTCGCTCGGACACACCCGCATCGGTTTCATCATCGGCAATCCCGACCAGACCGCGAGCGCGCAACGCCTTGCGGGCTACAAGGCGGCGCTCAGCCAAGCGGACATCCCCATCGACAATTCGCTGATTCGCCAAGGACTCTTTACCTACCGGTCGGGTTTGAAGGCAGCCGAGCATTTGCTGAATTTGGCGAAGCCGCCGACCGCCATTTTCGCGAGCAACGATGACATGGGCGCGGCCACAGTGGCCGTCGCGCATCGGCACCGCCGAGACGTACCCAAAGGGCTCACGGTCTGCGGTTTTGACGACACCGAACTCTCGCGCTCCATTTGGCCCGAGCTGACGACCATACGGCAACCGATCGCCGACATGGCGCGCGCCGCGATGCTGTTGCTGCTGAAGAAGATCAAGGCAAGGAGCGAAGGCAGGGACGAAGAGGTGAAACATGCCCTGCTCGACTTTACGCTGGTGCGCCGCGATTCCGACGGGCCGCCGGGCCGCTGAACGCTGGAAACTGGTGTACTTTTTTTTCGGCCCGCAAGGGCCTCATTTTTAGTCAAACGACGCAACCTACTCGCGCTTTCGACCTGCCTCCTCCTGCAAGCGAAGGTACACCTCCTCTCGATGCACCGGTATTTCCTTCGGCGCCGCAATTCCCAGCCGGACTTGATTGCCCTTGACGTCAAGCACCGTCACCGCGATCGCATCGCCAATCATCACGGTCTCGCCCACTCGCCTCGTTAAAATCAGCATCGGCCGGTCCTATTCCTTGGATTTACTCCCGGAATGTAGCACGGCTATTGCGCCGTCCTTTCACGACCGGCGCGTTTTCTTCGAATTGATATATCTTTAAGACCCCCAATTTCACCTGAAAGTGGGACCGTGGGCCCAAGCCACCAGCGAGCAGCGCGTCCCTTTGGTAACCGGCGTCACTTGATGAGCGAGAAAAGACGGAAACACGATAATCGTCCCGCGGCGGCGGCGCGGATCGAGCTGCGGACAGGCGCACAATTCCAAATCCCCGCCGGCATACTCATCGCCGTCGCACAATTGCACCGACATACTCAGCTTGCGCGTGGAAGTCTGTCCGCCGCCGGTGTCGAGATGCCAGCCGAAGCTGTCGCCTACAGCGTATCTCGCAAACTGAATCTCATCGACTAAGCCGAACAAGTCGAACTTGAACCAGCGATTGACGGCTTGAAAGGTATTCCAGACTTTCTCGTACAACCACTGGCTGTCCTGTCGGATGTCGATCCACGCGATGGTCGATTTGCGAATGTTGGGCTTGGCATACATCATCGTGCCGGCGCGTTGTCGGCGATGCCCGCTCAACCCCATGATCCGTTGGCATTCTTGGGAAGAGAAAATCCCAGTGAACACCAGAGGCGATGAAACGTGGCCGTTTACTTTAAGGTCGAGGCGAGTTTGCTCTGCGCCGTTTGGCGCTGCCGCTACAACGGGCGGATAGATCAGAGAGCCTAATTGCTCCTCGCCCATGCTTAACTGTAGCTTAACCCTGCCGGCCAAGGCCGAATCCTGGTAACTCAGCTTTTGGCCAGATCTTGGACCGCATCCACATTGACCGCGAACAACTGCACGGCCGTTGCGGTGCCAAAGCTGGCGATACCTTCTTCACTGGCGAGATACTGCGTAAAGGCGTCTTGCGGGCTTAACTTACCTGGGAAAGTATCGGAATCGAAGCGTTCGATCGAGAATGAAACGCCGCTTGCCTGAAGTTTCGTTCCTTGTACGACGAGGCTCACGGGAACGATACCCAATTCAACCGTTTGGGTGCCTGTGTCAACGTCGAACACCGTAACAGTGACGGCCTCGACGGCGCTGCGTAACTTAGGGACGGGTGCGTTAGTTTGCGCTCGCGCCAGCAGCGCGCGATGCTTTTCTTCCAGTTGGAGAGCGGTGAAAAAACCCACTGCAAAATAGCGGGTGGTGGGAACTTCGCGCCTCATCTACTCTCCTTGGGCTTTTGGCATGACTGGAATAACATTAGTGCATGGCTTTTCAGCCCACCACACCCAAAAGGTCTATCCATTGGTACGACCTATCCGGCTTTACGAAGGCGTAGCGCTCATCGCGACCGGCTTGCTCGGCGGATTTCTCCTGTTGTCCACCGACAATGAGGTTGAGCCGGCGACTTCTGACGCTCCGCGCATCGTCGCTTGGGTCGACTTCGACGTCGAACCGGTACGTCAGGGTGTAGCCAGACTCAAAGAACATCTCAAAGCCCAGCGCTTCGTAGGCTCAGGGCCCGTTGAACTCAACCTCATTGGTGCCGATGAGGAAAACCCCTCGCACCTCACGGCCGAAATGACCCAATTGATCGCCACAAAACCCGCGCTAATCGTTGCCTCGTCCGTCGCGGTTGCGAAAACCCTGTTGACGCTGGATGCGAAAATTCCGATCTATTTCGTCATTCAGTCAGATCCTGTCCGCGAAGGCTTGGTACCCTCGCTTGTCGCAACCGGATCCCTCACCGGCTACACTTTTTTTGTACCGCTGGATGTCAAGATCATGGAACTGATCCGTCGTGTCTTTCCCGACGCCCGAAGGGTGGGCATCGTAGCAAGCGACTATTGGCTGGAGGGCGCCGGTATGAGCCAGGACCTATTCACGCAGGCAAAGGTGCTCGGCCTTGAACTTGAGATCTTCAACTTGCACGACCAGAATGAGGTCGGTCGACTGCTCGAAGATCCGCGGGCGCGTGCGATGCAAGTGTGGTACATCCCCTACGCAGACATCGCCTACCACCACGGCGAGGAACTCGCGGCGGTCCTGGCCCGCACCCCTGCTCCTACTGTGTACGCACGCCGCAAGTTTCTTAAAATGGGTGGCCTGATCTCGGTTCAGTCCGTGGATGAGGAGGCGATGGACATCTGGGCGAAATCCATCGCCAATATTTTAAATGGCGTGCCCGTCGGCAGTATCCCGGTCATGCGGCCCAAGGAAATCGAGATTGCGGTGAATGCAGCGGCGGTCGCGCGCCTTGATCGCGCCACGCGCGAGCGCATCGCGCGCGAGGCCACCGTCTTCGAGTAAATTACGGGTTGGGCAACGCCAAAGGGAGCTCGAGCGTGCAATCAACGACTATGCAGGGACTGTTTCGACGCTATGTCGCCACGCTCGCCGGCTTGGTCTCCGTATCCGTGTTGACCGTCGGCTCGATTCTCGCCTTCTACCACTACTCCCAAGATCGGCGACGGGCGCACGAAGTCCAAACCGCGGAAGCCCGCGCCGCGTCCGCCTCCATTGATGCTTACCTACGCGATATCGAGGCAGTACTCCGCTCCCTGTCGGGCCGATTGGCGGAAGGCACTGCAACGGGTCGAGATGCGCAGGCGAGCGATTTTCGCGACGCGTTGAAATTCGAGCCGGCTATTTTGAATATTCGCTCACTGGACTCGAAGTTTCGCGAGACGAACTTCGTGTCGCGAGTGGATGCTGACCGTGTCGAGTCGGGACTTAAGCAACCGAGCATCGCAAATCTCTTACAACACTGCACAGCGGTGTTTTGTTATGGCCCCGTATTTGTTCGTGATCAAACTGAGCCTTTCGTGACGCTCGCCACCAAGCTTCCGCAAAGCGGCGAGACGCTGGCCGCCGAGATCAGCGTGCGATTCATCGATGATGTACTCGCCCGGCTCTCGATCGGTAAGGCGGGACGCGCCTACGTGATCGACCAGAATGGCCGCCTGCTCGCGCACCCGGACTTACGCACACTGCTGCGCAGGAGTGACGTGTCGCAGTTGCCGCAAGTCCGCCAAGTCAAGACCGCCCTCTCTCAGGGTCAAGCGGAATTGCCCTCCGTGTGGGGCGAAAGTCCCGACGGCGGCGCCGTATTTTCCAGCGCAACCCCCATTTCAGGTCCCGATTGGCTGCTGTACGTCGAGCAGCCGGCAAGCGAGATACTGCGCCCCGTCTGGGCCACGATTGGGGTGACGATGGTGGTCCTGGTAGTCGGAATGGGCGCCGCCAGTCTCGCCTCATTCTGGTTGGCTCGGCGCCTCACCAAGCCTATTTTGCAGCTACGCGACGGCGCGCAAAAGCTGGGTAGCGGCGATTTGTCGGCGAAAATCGATGTGCAAAGTCGCGATGAGATTCAATCGGTGGCCATCGCATTCAACGGCATGGCGGACAGTTTGCGCACCCTCTATGAAAGTCTGGAATCCAAGGTCCTGGAACGAACCTTGGATCTTAAGCAAGCCAACGAACAAATCACCACCCAAGCGCGAGAATTATCCGTGCTGAACGGCAAATTGGGTGTTCAACTGCAGGAACTCAATGTAAAGCGCGATGCGGCCGATCGGGCCAGCGCTGCCAAGACACGGTTTGTGGCTGCCGCCAGCCACGATTTACGCCAGCCCATGCACGCCGTCGGCCTGTTGGTGGGAATCCTGGCCGAGAGGCAAATATCGCCCGAAATCAGCGCGCTGCTCACCAAGATTCAGCTCTCCGTGTCGGCACTCGAGAATCTGTTTGAAACTTTGCTCGATATCTCAAAGCTCGATGCCGGAATCGTGGCACCGCATCTGATCTGCGTGAGCTTGGACTCCCTGCTCAAGTCAGTCGAACTGAGCCATTCTCAAGCCGCGGCCGACAAAGGGCTAACCCTTCGGGTGCGCGGCCTGAGTACCTTGGTCTACACCGACAGTGCGCTGCTACACAGCATGCTCGGGAATTTGCTATCCAACGCGATTCGCTACACGGAGCGCGGCCGTATCGATGTCTACTGCCGGAAACACGGCCCACATGTCACCGTGTATGTCTGCGATACCGGCATCGGCATTCCGGCGACTGAGTTGGAGCGGATATTCGAGGAATTTTATCAGCTGAACGGGACGAGTCGGGGTCAAGGCCACGGACTTGGCTTAGGTTTGGCGATCGTGAGAAGAACCGCCGAACTCTTAGGTCTCGAACTGTCTGCAAGATCGACGCTCGGCTTAGGTTCCGTGTTCGGCATTCAGCTACCCATCGCCACTGCCGATCAATTTCGGCAAATGGTGCCGCTACCCGCGAGCGCGCAAGACCCACTGCTCGCCGGCGCGTTTATCGTTGTCGTCGATGACGACCCGGAAAGTCGGTTTGCGACCGAAGCAATTTTCAAGTCCTGGCGCTGCCATGTGATTGCCGGCAGCGGCGGCGCCGCAGTTCGCCAGGAGCTTGCGCAGCACCTACGCCAACCGGATCTCATCGTCGCGGACTATTGGCTAAGCGATGGCGAAACCGGACTTGCCATCATTCAGGAGCTCCGGCGCGATGCGGAAATGAGCATCCCAGCGATCATCCTAACCGCCGACCACGCCGTGGCACGCGCTGCCGCGGCGAACGCCCAGGACGTCGTGTTTCTTCAGAAACCCGCCAACGCTCAGCGGATTCGTCGCGTCGTGATGGAACTCATCCACCAACCCGCCAATGCCGAACCTCAGGCGGTCTCATCTGAGTGAGCACGAGGATGCATGCAGTCCTCGAATCGCAACCCTAAGCGACCCGCCGCAATGACCGCCTGCGTGCGGGTGGTGACGTTCAACGCGCGAAGTGCCGCCGAGGTGTGAATTTTCACCGTGCTGCTGGATAAGGATAAATCCTTCGCAATTGCCTTGGCAGACTTGCCTTGCAGAATCAGGAACAACACATCCGACTGTCGTGGCGTCAGCCCCAAATCCTTGGGCGTTGCATGCTCTGAAGAGTGGGACTTGTCAGCGCCATTGCGCATCCCCGCTCCCGCCACAACGCTTCGGTCTCGCAGAAAGGCCTCCGGCGGAATATAGATCCCCTTCGAGAGGACCAGCTGCAGCGCCGCGAACAGCACAGCCGTGGACGAGCTCTTAGGGATGAAGCCCATCGCACCGGCATCGATGGCGTCCAAAATGGTCTGCTTGTCGTCGCTCGATGACAGCCCCACCACCGGAATGAGCGGAAATTCGGCACGAATCAACGCGATGGCGTTGATCCCAGAAGTCCCGGGCAAATTGATGTCCATCAGCACCAACTCGATACTCGGGTCTTGGGCCACGAGCGCCAGTGCCTCCTCACACGTTCCCGCCTGATACAGCGAGTCGTCCGCTACCAAGTTCCGCAGCAGCAGGGCAATGCCTTCACGGAACAGCACGTGGTCATCGACCAGCAGTATCTTCATGATTGTAGGGGAGACCTCAAATCGACGGCCGGGTCTTGAAAAGCCGCTCACCGGCACTCTAACACGCCAATCCCGGCTGGCTTCATCGGCGGCCGCGCGCAAAAGCATAGGCCATTCGGGTCACCCGTGGGGTCGATTCTATTTTTTTCCCCATTGCGTCTAATGACACTGCGCGGATCGAGGAACACCGACTACCCGACTGGCGTTCACCGGACCGCAAACAACAAGGATCGTGGACTCTGGCCAAGGACGGCCCCCTCCCCCTCGCCACTCACGCTAACAGCTTCAGCGACAATGTTCCGGTTCGACCTAGTCCGGCTCCAATCACCCTAAGCGCCATACCGAAGTCTCCTTCTGATGAGCAATACGTTTACCGACAACTGCCGGCCGGCGGCGTGTGCAGCAGAACGCGACCGGCCGCCTGACCGGTCAATTTCCCGGCGTGGATGGCAGACTGGCCGTTGACCCACAACTCATCCACTCCTTCCGACAGCACTCGCGGATGTAAGTAGTCGGCCTTGGGCGCAAACCGGGCAGGATCGAAGACCACGACGTCCGCGAAATAGCCCTCTCTTAGGTAACCGCGGCGGTCGAGCTTGAACATATCGGCGCTTCGGCCTGTCGAGCTCCGGACGAATTCATCCATGCTGATGACTTTGTCCTTCTGCACGTACTTTGCATATTTCATCGGGAACGTGCCGTACTGCCGCGGGTGTCCGTCGGAACCATCGGACGACGTGACGACCCAGGGCTGACGCATGAACAGTCGGATGTCGTTTTCGCTCATGTTGAACGATGCGACCGCCGTTCCCTTACCCGTGCGTATGATGCGTAGCGCCGCATCGATCGGCTCAACTTTCCAACTCTGCGCCATCTGGCTCAAGGTCTTGCCGGTCCACGGTGTGTTTGCGCTTGTCATCAGCAATGAGTCGGCACCGCCGCGACGGCGCAGGTTTTGGAGCATTTCCGCGCGGATTTTCTCTAGCTGCGCAGCGCTGTCGAGACGCTTCAACAGCGCCGAACGCCCACCGTCGACCGCCCATCGGGGGAGAAGAGAGGATTCAAGATCCGAGCCGGACGCGTTCCACGGATACTGGTCGGCGGTCACATCCTGGCCCGCCTTGCGAGCCGCATCGATCGCGGCAATCACCTGTGGCGCCTGCCCCTGCACATCGACGCCCAGCGCCTTGATGTGTGCAAAGTGCACCGGAATGGCCGCCTCGCGGCCGATCTGGAGGACCTCATTGACTGAACCCAATAGCCCGATGCTATACGACGACTCATCGCGCTGATGCGTGTCGTAGATACCGCCGCGCGCCGCTGCTTCCTTCGCCAGCGCAATCACCTCATCGGTCTTCGCGAAACTTTGTGGCGCATAAAAGAGGCCGGTTGAAAAACCTATGGCCCCTTCGCACATGCCTTTCGCCACCAGCTTTCGCATCTCATTGAGTTCGACGCTGCTGGGAGCGCGATCCTCCTCATGCAGCACCTGTTTACGGACCGCCCCGAAGCCCACATAGGGGACGAGATTTGTGCCAATCCCCTGCCGCTCGAACAGCGCCCGCTCCTTGCTCACATCTGGGGTTCCATACCCGTCGACTCCGATAAACAATGTCGTTGCCCCTTGGAACAGCCATGGAGCGTTCAATCGCTGTTTGGCATCCTCGGATCGAACGTAGGTTTCAGGATGAGTGTGTACGTCGATGAAGCCCGGGGCGACGATTTTGCCCTCGGCATTGACGACTTCTCGTGCCTCGTAGCGTTTCGCGCCATCGGGCCCGACATACACGATCTTGTCACCCGTGATGACCACGTCATAGTTGGAGGGCGACCCGTCAGCGCCACTGTAAACGGTGCCGCCTTGAATGAGCACATCCGCCGGCACTCCCGCAACGGCGGATCCAATGGCGCCCAAGCACGCAACAGCGATTACTCTCCATCTGGCTGGGTGCCGGCAATAGCACCCAGCCGCGCTTCGCGGCCTCGCTCCTAGTTTCCATCGCAGACTCACGCCGCCGGATCCAAGTGATACTTTCGTACCAGGTCTCGTAACCGCGCCCTGTCGCTTAGCACAGTGCGATAAAGCCACCGGTAGTGATCTTGGGACCAGAACGACATGACATGCCAGGCTCGAAGTTCTCCCAGAAGTCGTCGGTCGGCCTCGTCCTCGAGATAAATAACAATGAGATGCTCATAGTTGCCATCGGAGTCATTCGACCCTTCTGGGAATCCCACCGGAATCTTAGGATAGAGTTCGCGAAGTTCCGATACGGCTTTCGCGGCGTCTTCATGATGCTGATCAAAAAACCAATGCGCCTGCTCGTGAACGAATGTCGATAGCAACAAGTCGTCATCCTGTAGATGCCGCGTGTGCAGCGTTAGTATCGGATGGCTATGCGGTATCGCGTCTTCGTCGATCAGAACGGAGGTCGTAAAGATCCAAGGACTCAGGTCGTATTGCGCCAGCAACCGTTCAAGTTGGCTCTGCGTTGCCCGCTCCTTGGCATCTCCATGCTTCAGGGTTGTGGAAACGTGAGGGCTCGCGCCCAAGGCTGCATTGGCAAGCGCAGCACTTAAAAGAACAATGGTTCGAAACGCTGACATCTGGGTGTTCTCCGTCTGGCCGCGTATTTCCCGTCGGTCCGGCCGCCAGGTTTCCGTCCCCACGCCCGACGGTCGCTATCCCCATTTTAATCTGATTGCAGCGGTGCCGCGGGGACGATCTCGTCATTGCGGGGGATAAACTCGACGCGCCGGGCAAATTCAGCGGGCCGCCGAGACTTAAAATGGCGGCGCCGCCGAACCGTTCTAGGTCACCGAAGCAATTGGTCCAAATTCAGACCGCCCGTATCACCAGCGCATTGACGATTCCGACAATCGATAGGACCAGCTCCGGTGCTGAGAAACCCCAAACTGCGCGTCGTCGGAGCTGCCATATTGTCCGCACAACGGCATTTCATGAATGCAACGAATCGCCGGCCGAGTGCAATGAGCGGTCTAGATGCGTCGAACCGCCACACCTACGCTGAGAGCGGAGAGCTATAACCGAGAGCCGGTGATGACACGAATCAAGACATCTATGCTCGCCAAGGCAGAAGGCATGACGTGTGCGTTGATGCTGGTTGCATCACCTATTGCGCGAGCACAGCATGCATCCGATGATCCAGTGGCGTCGGCCAGCGATGCCTTTGGTCTGACCCTCGGACTGGAGAGTATCGGTCTCTACGGGCCCGGCTATGTACGAGGATTTAATCCTCAAGCGGCCGGCAATGTGCGCGTTGACGGACTCTATTTTGACCAGCAAGGGGCTCTGTCCAATCGGGTAGTAGAAGGCTCGACCATTCGCATCGGTGTGAGCGAAATAGGTTACGCGTTCCCAGCCCCAACAGGCATCGTTGACTATAACCTAAGGAATCCGGGTAATGGCACGCCGGCCGCCACGGTCGTCGCCAGCGCTGGTCCTTTTCAGGCTCGCGGCCTCAGTCTGGATGGCAGTCTTCCTCTGAAAGCCGCCGGGTTGCAATTGCCGATGGGCGCGAGCGTCCAAACCGGCACGCAAACACCGTTCGGATCCAATCCCGGATACACATCGACGGTGCGGAACGTCGGCGCGACGCCGCAGTGGAAACCAAACGACTGGCTGACTCTCCGCGGCATCTTCGATTGGACCGAAATCACTCACGCCAAAACCTTGCCCTTCATCCTCACCGGCGGCGACTATCAGCCGCCGGAAACTCCGCGGGGGTACTACGGGCAAAATTGGGCTGAAGGCCGCAGTCTTTCTGAGAACTATGGTGCCATCGCTACCGCGCAGCTGAATCGAAATTGGTCACTTGCTGCGGGAGTTTTTCGCTCTATTGCGGACAATCGGGTCAGTTACACCGATCTATATCTGAACACTCAACCGAACGCCGCTGCCGAGCATGTCATCGTCAGCTATCCCGACCAATCAACTTCGTCGACATCCGGAGAAGCTCGTCTGACGGGTCATTTCTTAAGCGGTTCATGGCGTCATGACATCGTGTTGCTCGCTCGCGGTCGCGACACGCTCGCGCTCTACGGCGGCTCGGACGTTGTCGACTTGGGAGCCGCGCTGATTGATCAGGGTATTCAGGTGCCCGAGCCGACGTTCATCTACTCTGCACGAACCCATGACCGCACGGAGTTATGGAGCGCAGGAATAGCCTACCGCGCGGAGTGGCAGGGACGTGCTGACTTTGCGTTTGGCATCCAGCGGGAGAACTACACCAAAGACGTCATCTCGCCGGATCTTCCGGAGGCCAAGCTGGCAGATCATCCGCTGCGAGCCTACGGAACAGCGGCCTTGGCGTTGTCCGATAAAACCACGGTTTACGCGGGTTACACTCAAGGCCTTGAAGATTCCGGTGTCGCTTCGAGCAGTGCAGAGAATCGCGGTGCCATCCTTCCAGACGCGCGTACCTGGCAGGCGGACACTGGAATTAGATATCTACTCAATCAGCGCGTGAAACTCATTGCGGGCGTCTTTGAAATAGAAAAGCCCTATTTCAATTTCGATACCCACAACATCGATCGAGCGCTGGGGATGCAACGTGCCGCGGGCCTCGAATTATCCTTATCCGGAGAAGTGATTAAGAATTTCAACCTCGCGGCGGCCATGCTCTGGGGCGAATTCAAGGTCATCGGGTCGGATCTAGCAGCAGAACGGGTCGGCTCCTTCGCCTTGAACCAAGCCAAGTTAAACGCGACGATCAACGCCAGCTACGTACTGCCGCGACTTCCGGCCTTTTCCGCCGATGTCTCTGTGTTTCACTTTGGACCGTATCCGGCGAGCGTCGATGATCTGGTACAAGCTCGGAGCGCAACAACGGTAGCGCTGGGAGGCCGCTACCGGTTCAAGCTACTGGGAGCCCCGGCGACGCTTCGTCTAGAAGTCCAGAACCTGACTAATGTCTATTTTTGGAATCTGGCCTTTAACGCTCCCGTCTTCGGCCAATATCAGCCTCGCGCATTTTTCGGCTATTTGACTGCTGACTTCTAAAGGATATCGAGTCATGCCAAACGTGATTTCTTTTCGCCCCCTTGAACGGTCCGACTTTCCGTTGCTAGAGCGCTGGCTCTCCGAACCACATGTCGATGCCTGGTGGCACGAACCACTCGATCTTGCCGGCCTTGAACATAAATATGGACCGCGCATCGACGGCATTGAGCCCACGCATGTTTTCATCATCGAGCACGAGCGCCAGCCCATAGGCTGGGTTCAATGGTACCGATGGTCGGACTATCCCAAGCATGCAGCTCAACTTGGGGCCGAACCAAACGCCGCCGGCATCGACCTCGCTATAGGAAAAGTGTCTGCACTTGGCCAATTACCGGCGCCCGCTGCGATTGCACGGTCGATTTTTGCTTGCGTCGATCGCGCTTGCGACAGTATTTATTGCGTGCCAGAGCCGTACGACAGCGACCACAACGCTCTGGTCGGTACATGGCGATTCACCAAGTTTGTTGACACGCCGGAAGGCGGCCAGCCTGTCTACGCGTTCGGGAAAGACCCG
>Ga0210387_10003133_pt1 | contig 12705 bp, 18 predicted proteins | sample IncBWC7OmetaG_FD_160108 | JGI IMG/M metagenome (GOLD analysis project Ga0210387, IMG submission 160108) | Forest soil microbial communities from Barre Woods Harvard Forest LTER site, Petersham, Massachusetts, United States - Inc-BW-C-7-O ...
TCTTGGGCATCGAACTTCTTAAGAGGCTGGCGTTCGACGCCGGGAACCAGCGCCGCAACCAGCCACTTCGTTTGGCTCATCTCGATCACGGCGACGATTGTGCTATCTTGCTCGAGAGCGGTGAGGATCTGCTCGCGTCAAAGCGAAAATGTTGCGACATGGGTGAGCTCCATCGGTAGCCGTTGAACAGGCGCCCATGGTGCCATGTCCTCGCCGCTCGCCCCATATCATCTTCACAGATGCGGAAAATCCCGACGTCAAGGCGGTCTTCAGGAATGGGGCCAATAGGCGACATCCGCTGTTTCTCGATTTTATTGTTCGGCCAGGCGACCAGGCGAGGCGGGCTGACGCCGTAAAATTCTCGGGGCGAGAGGCGAGTTATTGAAGGTTGACGGTAATCTGATTATCGATCCTAACTAAAGGTGCTATTGTGGCTTGAAACTTTCATTACGGCTTTGCGATACCGCTGCTCGGGCCATTTAGTGTTTGCTACTTGATTTTGGAGACCGACGATGGATGCACTGAACACCGTGGTCCATTTTATCCCAAAGGTTGTATTGGTCGGGCTGGTGCTATTAGGTTTGCGGCTGGTCTTGGTGACGGCGTTGGAGAAAAAGGCGCCCGCTCATTTTGTGCCGTACAGAAAGGTTCTACCTAGAGATCTCGTAGCAGCTGTAGTGTGCGGCTTCTTCGTGGACCCGTCAGCAGGCTTTCTCGACAGTTTCATTTTGGAGCCAGTACTACCCCCATGGGTTCTGAATTGGCCGCTGACGATCCGTGTCCTGCTCTACCTCGTACTAGCTGATTTAGGCGCGTACTGGATACACAGGTTGCTGCATACGCGACATCTTTGGCGGGCACATAAGTGGCATCGCTCTCCAATCTACCTTTACTGGATGAGTGGCATCCGGGCGTCCGTTTTCCAAACGACTCTGCAAAACTTGCCATATATCGTGGTCGGAGGGCTTCTCGCATTTTCACCCCGGTGGATGTTCTGGGCTTTTTTTCTGAAAAATACCATCACGAATGACATCATGCATCTCAACGTCTGGTGGGGCAGTCGATGTTTGGAGTGGATAGTCGTTACTCCGCGCTATCACCACATTCACCACAGCGAGAATCCGGAGCACTACAACAATAATCTCGCGGTGCTTTTCCCGATTTGGGATCACCTCTTCGGCACCTACCTTGACCCAGAGAAAGTCGATCGAAATTTGACGTTCGGCATCGGCGAGTCGGTTCACCCGATCCGTCTTATCATTGGGCTCTGAGTTTGAGCTTGTTGGCCGCCAGAGATAATCGAACTAGAGCTGCCCCGCCGACCGCGTCCACACCATCGCCGATGGCAACTTCGGCCGCGTCATTTCCCACGACGGCAGCACGATGATTATCGAGGTCCCCGCCGACATCGCGGGCCGCTTGGCCGGCATCTGGGGCGCCGGCAACTTCCGATGTCATTCATCGATGAAGAAGCGGCAGTCAAAAAGTGCGGGCCTCAAGTCGTGGACCAGCGCGGTACAAAAACACGACTTCAGGCCGCGTGCGCTGGTCGGCGGACCGAACGCTTCTACACTGTGTTGATTCGGCATTGCGACGTGATGGCGGCTGATCCGGGAACCTTCAAGTCGGAACAAGGGCGTGGGGTTAATGCGCGTCAACTTTTCGGATTTGCACACCGTTTGCCGAGTCTCGCACGCGGCACAAGCCTGCGCGGAGCCCTGAGGAGTTCGCGCGTTCCCGCTGTTCAAGGGTTGAACTTCGGCCCCTTTACCGAAGCCGCCGCCAGCGCTCGTTCGAGATGACATTTAGTCACCTGCGACGGCGACGTTTTAGTGCTATCCGAGTGGGCGCATTGCCAACTGTCGGAGTGCGCTACAATTTTCAACATGGCGGTCGATGTCATTTTCGTTTTTGGCTTCCCTGTCGGGGTTCTCGTCGGTTACGTGTGGCGGGATCGCATGTCTCGTAAACGGCGCGCGCGAGAGCGAGCCGAGCGAGACAGAGCCCAGTCCCGACGAGCTTGCCACCCCAAGCAGCATTAACGATGCGTCGCGTTACAGTGCGTTGCAGCAAGCAATTTCTTATTGCTCACCCTGAAATGGCCCCCACTGCGGGATCAAAGTCCTCTACAGGGAGGACAAGGGCATGTTGGGGACATTTGCCTTGGTGCTTTTTCCGTTGGGGATTCTGATCGGCTATTTCTGGCGCGACCGCATTTCTAAAGCGCGCGCCGCTCGCTACTGGATCGAGCACAAAAGGCGCTACCAGCTCAGCGCGGCAGCCGGACGCTCGACACTGCGACGCTGACGAGCGATTGATGAGATCTGTTCGCCTGACGTCGCACCAGCGCCACGGAAGCGATTGATCGACAGTCTGAGCCTCAGGCTGACAATGAATTGGCTTTGGCAGCCAACGACGACGAGATCCGATGGCTACTCATTCCTCCTCCTAAAGATTGGTACGCCTCTCCTTGATGATGCGTGAGTGTCGGATTCGCCAGGCTATATTGCAGGTCGTAGCTTCTGTCGCTGTTCCGGAAGGCTCATTATGACGAAACAAAATAAAGCGCCCCGCGAACATTTCGGGCGAACAGCCGACGAACGATTCGCCAAGTTTGAGCGCGAAGAACGTGCGCTCCGGCAAGCAGACTGAGACGAACGTGCAGCGTTTGCGTTTCCCTCTCTCGAAAAATCTGCCGCCTATTAAAAAGACGAACGGTAGGCGAGGCTGCAAATTCGCTGTTCTCTATGGCTTCCTGTTGTCTTCGCTGCCTTCCGCCCCCGGTGTTCCCGCACACCAAGGAGGCTTGCGGGTCGCACTTCGGTTACGCGACCGATGCTGTTGCGAACAAGCAACCAATTTCTAATTCCGCATCGCGACTGAACTTTGTGCACTTACGCCGAGGAAAATCGGCTCTAGGATTTGATTCTCCGGGCTGGGGCGATTCTTAAAGCAGCAATTTTCGTATCCGGAGATTTTGAAATGATCCTGGAGATCCTTGCAATATATGCTCTGCTTCGGTGCACCAATGCATTTGCATGGCTGATTGGACACCGACGTGACGTGCTTCCCTCCGTTTCAAAGACGCGTCCTCGCTGGTAAAGCCCAGGAGAGGGTCTGACGATGGAAGAACTGAAACTAAAAATCAAAATGCTGCTCGCTGACGCCGAAGATTGCGAGATCATTGCCGGCATGGCGTCGGATGCCGAGAAACGCAAACTATTCGAAAGGCTCGCGGGAGACCTGCGCAGATTAGCTGGCGATATCGAATTCATCGTTGCAGCCCGCAGGGCGGTTGGCGACTAGGCGGGCTCTGCGATCCGCGGCTTGCCGTGATCGCCGCTCATTCGTGATTTTCATTCATGATTTGGCGAGCGGCACTTTTCGGACGCTCACGCCCCCAGCAAAGGACGGCCTGATGCAGTCGCTTGACAGACAAAAGGCAAAATGCTGCATTGCGCAAATTGCATTTGCCCTTTTGCGAGAGGTGTTTTTGTGACTTTCCTGACTGCTATATTCACGAGAATCTCAGACGACTGGAAGCGGCGCACGGTATTTGCAAAACTATTTAGCTTTGCATCAATCGGCGTTCTAAACGTCGTTGTGGATCTCAGCATATTCACGATCGCACTCAGGATCCTTCATTTTCCCCTTGTTACGTCGAACGTCGTCGCTTGGGCAATTGCCGTTACTGGCTCCTATGCAATGAATACTAAGATCACGTTCGGCAATGAGACTGGAGGTATGCTGGCTTTTGGACGGTATCTTCGTTTTGCAGCGTCAGGCATTCTCGGTGTGATAGTCGCCACTACCGCGCTGGTTCTTCTTTCAGACTACGTGAGCATTCCCCTCGCCAAGCTCGCATCAATCGTTGCCGGCTTCGCAGTAAACTTCTCGATGTCTCATTTTGTAGTTTTTCGAAACCCTAAGGCAAGTTCGCCTGAAGCGCGGCCGGCGACCTCCATCGAGGGGTCGTCCTAGCGGGAGTGGTCATGGATTAACCCTCCCCGATCAACGCTGACCAGCTTACGCGGGGAGATTCGCATGATCTGGCTTTTGAGGACTCCTGGTGATTACGTTGACCTTTACTTCGCTGCGCGCCTCCGTGTGGCTGCTATCCCAGGGGCAGCTACAATCGGCGGGCGATTGCCGAGCAAAATACCGTCATCGCTGATGCGCTGCGTCTGCGGCGTCATCTTCGATAGCCACAAGCCGACCGAATGCTATGACCATCGCTTGCAGTTTTATGCTGCGCGTCCGATTTCGATCGTGTGCACTCAATTAGAAGTCGGTTGCGCGGAATGAGAATTCGAAGGAGTGGAATGCCGGCTGGCCGCACGTCACCATTCTGTTGAGGTGAAATACCGAAAAGGCCAGCACCTCACCACTCTTGTCGGCATTGGAGATGCACCACGCTGCTATTTGAACATGTTGACGAACTCGCTGATTGAACCTTCGATATCGCGGAGAGCCTCCGAATGCAGTTAATCGATGTAAGTCTCCGAATAGCTCTCTCGCGTTGGCTGGCGGCTTGGAATGCGATTACCTTGCTGGCTGGTCCGGACTCGCTGGTAGAGTTTTGGCTTTCGGCTGTCCGACAGCGGGTTGAAGTGAAACGCGTCAGAAACAAGGGCTGCTTTGAGGACGAGTTAAACCCTGGCACGCTATGCACGCTGTGAGCTTCGATCATGGGATTGGCCCCTTTATAGTTGAGGTTAGGCCCGATGTAGGAGCCCGCGACTTCCCGGCGGGGACGCTCGAATTGCCTAGCAGCCGGCAACCCTTCCCGTCCTGGTCCGAAGCTTATGCGCCGCCTGGTCGAAATCGGGCTGAAGGCGAAAAAATCTGACTTTGTAAGGCCCCTGTCAGGGGCGAGGCGCAAGATGCCTCGCGCACGAGAGGTCTTGATGATTACTGCCGGATTTTATTCCCTTTGGTTTAGGACGCCGGTTGGCAAAGGCGTTAGCTTTGTCGAGCTTGAAGACAATGGCAAGCTGGGCGGCAGGGATGCAACCTTTGCTTATGCGGGGCAATGGAAACAGGACGGCGAGCGATTCGAGGCGACCGTGTCCGCTAAGCCAATCGCGCCCGATTTGTCCGGAACAGATGCCATCGATATAGTATTGGTCGGTCAGCCTGATGGTGAAGGCTCGGCTTTTTGTGTTGGTTTTATAAAGCAATCGCAAGAGTTCAGGTTGGATGTCGCGGTCGTCAGAATGAACGACATTGCCCACGCGTGGTAGTTCGTCGCGCATGCGTTGCTTGGAGTTCGGGGCACAGAGTAGCGACCGACGTTCAGACGCATAGACCGCGGTTCTGACCCGTCAACAAGAGGTCCCCATTGGGACATTGGTTCATCGGTCTATGACGCGCCCCCGCTCAACCAAAGTTCAATAGCTCGACGGTAGTCGTACGATCCCCCGATCCGCAGTCGGCCGCCGAGTTCTGCGCATCAAGGCTAGCTGTGTTGCAGGCCACCAGCCGAGGCGCTGTCATCACGAGGTGGCCGATGTCCGCCTGATCAAACACGAAGCCGTCCCAAACAGCAGCAGCTACGAGGTCCGCGATTCTGACAATCGACCGTCGTGCTATTGCTGCAATGCCGCCCATTCCGACAAAACAGTGGCTTGTTGTCGTTACGAAATGCAAAAGGGAGGAGATTTGTCGGATTGAACACTGATTTCGTTTGGAAGTCAGCTGACTCACCGCAAGCGGGCCCATACTGGCGTTCTACTTCACGCGAGGCTTTGAGCAATCCTGATCGTCCCTACGCGTCCAACGCATCGTCCCATTTGCGCTCTAGCCTGGCCGATTTCCGCACCACCTCTCCCGGCCACTTCCTTTCTGAAAGCTTTTCAGTTTCTGTGTCGCCGGCCCACCGACGGTGGATCGCCTAGATAGTTTGATCGACGCCAATGACATCGCGCGCTGCCCTTCCTGCCCGTTATCCACCTGTCGGCACCTGGCCTGCACTCATGCGTGCCGACATGGCTGCCGCCTATCTAGATTATCGCGACACACTTGAACTCGCACGCGGCGTGGTCGCCTGCCCTGGTTGCTTTCTTCAGGCTCGGAAGGGTTGCGTGAGGGACGCCGGTCTCCACGGCTGTGGCACGCGCGGAGAGGCTGGGACTCGCTACCGCGACTTGCCCTGTCGCGGGCCTCATGTCTGACCGAGCGAGTGCTGTGACCCCGGGGTCCGGTTCTGCGCGAAGCCGTCCTCTCGACAAGTAGCGGAGCCGTCGCATACGCGAGATGCGACTTCGCCAGCCGTAGCCGACAGTTACTCCGAAAGGCAAAGGCGACAAAAAAGCGCACCGGCAACCAGAAGAACGCCGACCGCAACCCACTCTGTCCCATACGCCCCCTGGTTGCCTTCTATGGCGACTTTTTTGGACCGCGGGGTGGCCCCAACGCGGCGGGAAACAGGAAAGGAAACTCGTCTCGCCTGCGCCCATCAGGTGATTCTGGCCTTCCCCCGCTCCACCAGATACCGAGCCCGGCGCTTATGCGAAATCCGATCTCGCCACCGGTAACCCACTAGAACTCCAAGAGGAAAACCCAAAATCAGGACTCCATAGACAATCAAATCGAACATGGTGACACACCCGGTTGTAGATGCCGCACGGAGACCTATCCTACAGGCTGCGAACAACAATGAGCGCACCGAGACAAATACCAAAATCGTAGTATTGAGCGTGTGAACCAGTTTACAGCTCGCTCCTCCCAATTTGTCGCAGGGTGCGATTGGCGGCAGACGAAGCAGCGCTCAAGGATAACGGGCAGAAAATTGCTCTTGTCGCGCCTATGCGCCTTTTTCTTTCCTTTTGTCCGCCCCGCTTTGAGCGCGTTGGCAGTTCACGTAACGGCGCATAGGAACGTGCGGCGCCCCCCTCGGCGGAGTGCTGCAAAGGAGGTCCGTTGCGCCAGGTGGAACAAGCTTTGCGTACCAATTCGTCCTTTCAGCGCAGGCTAAACCGCATGCTTGTTGCTGCTGCCATTGTTGGCCCCGTGGCGCTCGCGCCCGAGATGAGTTTTGCCCAAGGCTTGCTCGATTTCTTCTTCGGCGACGGCCAAAAGAAGCAGCACCAGACGTCGTTTTTTGCAGACGTTTTCAAAACTAATCTGCAACAACCGCTGCCGACAGTTGCCGCAAACTCGGGACCGGCCTTCTGCGTGCGCAGTTGCGATGGCAAATATTTTCCGCTGATCCGCAGCGCCGCCTCGCCGGCGAGAATGTGCCAGGCCTTCTGTCCGGCCAGCCCGACAAAAGTGTTCTTCGGCTCAAGCATCGACGATGCTTATGCCCCCAGCGGCGAACGCTATGCCGATAGCGAAAACGCCTTTGCTTATAGGAATGCGCTGCGCGCGGACTGCACCTGCAATGGTCACAATCCCGCTGGTCTTGCGCCAGTGGACCTCGCGCTGGATGAGTCGCTGCGCCCGGGCGACGCGCTCGTCACCACCGACGGGCTCGTCACCTATTCCGGCGTACGGGTGGGCAACGGCCAGACCCTGAATTTCACGCCGGTGGCTTCTTCTCCGCCGCGCCGGTCGATAGCCGATCACTGAGGGGCGGCGCTTAGGTGTCGCAGGTGCGGTACGACGCGCGCGTATTGGCCACTCGCCGACAAGCGAAATTTCGAGCTCCGCAAATTCAAAATGTTTCACATTCTGGTCTATCGTGCGCAGCGTTAAGGATTCTTCAGCGCTACTCTAGGACACGGTATTTCGAGCATATTGGCGTCTGGGGAGGTTGCGAATGGCTAGGCTTCAACAGCAGATTGTTTGCTAATGCAAACCGTGCGACCCGACGCTGCTTACGTCACGGTGAGGAGCCGCGCGAGTGCGACCCACGCAGGTGCAAGCACAGTTGAGAGAAATGAAATTCGTCGTCGCTTTGGCCGTCTGCTAGAGGCCGCAGCCCATGGCTCGACCTGCTTCAGGAGCGGTAGGGTCGGCTCAAAAGGTCCGCGACGAGAATCATTTGAATCCGCCGCATTCCGCCCTGCCGGGAACTAGAGAGTCCCAGGCGGGGTTTTGCTTTGCATCTGCACCGGATCAGCGCTTAGCTGCCCCGCGCTTAGGACGATGGATCAAAAAGTCGTCGCCCCTCTTTCCTGCTTTGATCTGCGATGACAACCATCGCGGTTGCTTTCCCCGCCCGGCCCAAGTTTGCGTTGGATCGGCAGGATTTCGAAACTTGGGAAGAACCGGAGGATAATTGCGCCTTGGCTTCCCTGCTCGACGCTGCTCTCCTCGCGGCCGCCTTAGCTCAGTGGTGTGTCCATGGTTGAGTTTTGCCAATCGGTCTTCAAGCTGGCGCTTTTCGTGCTCCCGTCTTAAGTTTAATGGGGCGCGATTAGACCCGGGCGGATCAACTCTCAGCCTGCTCCTACGGGAGGGCGGCGTAGCAACAATTTAGTGGCGCTATTCAACATATGTGGAAGACAGCGACCGAATCACCAACGCACGGTCCTCCTGGGTGTTGGAGGGCTGGTGCCATGGATATGGACGAGCGTTGTTTTATCGTGACCGCAATGACCTGTCTCCTGATCATGATCGGTCTCATAGTGCTGCCGTTGTAGGACTCATTGCACCCCTCGGCGATGGTCCGCCCGGCGGAGGCGAGCGTGCGGCGCTCGTCGTGCATTGAGCAGTTGTTGTGAGCTAGCTCATAACCCGCAGGGTCACCTGCGGGCAAAATGCAGGGGAATGGATCAGGCCACCACCGAGCTGCGTTCGGAACTGCTCGCCATCGCGGCCCCGATGCCGATCGGCGCCTGAAGCAATGGCTGCTGTTGCGCCAGACCGACGACAGCGTTCCGGAGATCCAGCGCCATCTCACGGCCCGATGCGCCCTGCGTGATCGCAATCGTGCTCTTAGAGGATCTGCCGGGGCTGCTAGGCCCGCCGAGCAAGCAAACGGCCCCGGCCTGCGTCACGGCGCCGGAGCCGTCACGACTCGGAGGAGGTAGCAGTCTCGGGCCAAGCCGGGTCTCGATGATCACCGATTTCGAGGCCTGTCGCAATCGCTCTCGCGCTCCCCTGGGAGGATGCGGACTGCCTTGGGGGGCCTTTTCGATTCCAAGCGCCTACTTGCGTTTGGTCGTTCACAAACTCATTGCACAAGCCCCGCAAATCACCGAGGATCCGAGCATTGCGATGGAGGGGGCCATGCCAATTTCGGTCCCGTCCGCAAGAGCGGACGCGATATTAGCTGAGCAGGCAGCGTTTCAGAGTTTGGCAGACACTAAATCGGAAGAAGAGTGGAACGGGTCATTCGCGGTGTGGCGGGAAGCATCAGCGGCGTTGATAACCGCGCACGCCGTGCCATCGGCTGCAAGTCCAACGTGTCTGGAACACCTGCCCACGGCGCAGTGACGATTTACCGGGGATGATGTGGGTCGCGCATCAGTGGGCCCTTTGACGCTGCCTACGTCAGGCAGCAGGCATGAGCAAACGACGGCGAGGACGCGGAGGACTTCAATTTCATCCGCGACTACAAGAAGGCCTGCGTCAGCGCCTGGGCCGATTTGGGTTTGTCATACGAGATCGGCCACGTTGGCGAGTTTGCGATCGGCTGGAAGCGGCCCGAGGCCGGTACGGCGCTGGAGATTTCTGTCTCATAACCACGAGGAGATCGGCAACGACGCGACCAGCTCATGCGGGAGTGGCTACTCCTAATTTCCTTTCGTTTGAGCCGTCTCAGTGAAAGCCCAAATCGCTGGGATCGCGAATATACGGCAGAGACAGAGCGTTGGAGCTCGGAGGCTATTGCGTCAACTGTTTGGCCTGATACGGCCATTGATTTCAGCCGCTCATCTTCGGCCGTCGTCCATTTCTTGAAACGCGGATGCGAAAGTTCATTGCTCTCAATCCACTTCGAGCAAAATGGGGCAGGATACCATTGCTTCCATGCCAGAGCACTTGCAATGATGGTCTGAAATTAACCTAAGCGCTAAAGGTTACCGGGCGCCCGCGTCCTGATGATGATTACAGTTACCGTCGTCTTCCAGTGGCAACTTGTGCAGCAAATGCGGCCAGTTGCGCTCGAAGATCCCACGGATTTCGGGATCGATCGCCTCGACCGTATCGAAGCTTTCGATCTGGCTCCGGATCTCTTCCAACTCTTCCGGCTCTAACGCACGGCCGTGGAAGAATTCGATGGGCATCAAACCGCGCCTTTAAGTGGCAATCGAAGCTGTTCCGCCATTGGCGCCCTATGGTGCTCAATGAAGTCTTCCAAGCTCGACGGTATTTGTCCCGACGGGCTTCACATCTGGCGGGTTTTTCAGTGCTCATTTGCGAGACCGCGTTTTTTCCTTTTGACCATTATCTTTCATTCGGAAATCCTGGAGCAGGACATCGACCATGAGAATGCCACCGCATTGGTTAGCTCTTTTCCTCAGCGGCTTGGCAGTAGTGCCTTTCGCTGCTGAACTAACCTTAAAACTCTACACGAAATGCATAAGAAAACGGGATCGCCTGTTGCGCTCCGATACGCAAGCTGGATGGAGTAATACCCCCAATCTCGTGACGATGCAGATCAATGCGGCCGGCGAACGGTGGAGCATCCAAACTGATCAGAATGGCCAACGCGTCATTGTGCAAAATCCCCCCACTGGACAAAAGATATTGATTCTCGGCGACTCGCTGTCTTTTGGAGAAGGCGTAAACGTCGAGGATCGGTTCGACGTCAAAATGCTTTCTTCGTTGCATGGCACTCGCATCATAAACACGGGCGTGATGGGTTACGGGACTGACCAAGAGTACGTAGCTTACCGAAATTGGAAACACAGTCTGGAGCCTGATGATAGAGTCTTGATAGTGCTCAATCCGAGCGACTACTCCGAAGTACTGAGGCGGCGCGTCTTCGGTCGCGCAAAGCCTTACTTCGAGAAAGTCGACGGTTCATTTGTTCTTCGCCCGCCATCCATCAGTCCATTAGAGCGCTGGTGCGACCGATCCTTCTTGGTGAGAGCCGCTGCAAGATTTGTCGTGGGATCAGCTAAGGAGTCGTTTCCGGAGAAACTGGATCTCCATCAATCGATCGACATCATCAAGTTTGTTCTCGGTCGAATCCGCGAAGAAGCGCCGCGTGGTGTCAGAGTGGCTTTGGCTCATCAGGGCACTCGAGATTTCCTGGAACCGAAGCTTGGTCTTTCCTCCACGATTTTTTGTGAATTTGCGGATGTCTGTATCGATCTCGACGACGTGCTGGCCGCCGATCCGGCGCACCTACTTCCCGACGGACATTGGAGTGCATCGGGTCACGCTGCGGTGGCACGTGCCCTCGTCAAGGTGCTTCGCGATTAAATGCGTGCTTCCGTTCCGCGCGCCTGCTTTCACAATTCGTATGGCGCGCGGCCGTAGAACGAGGCAGTGCACGGTGAAGCAGCGGGACAGCATAGCGGACCGCCCATCCGTGTGGCGAAAGGCCTGGCACGTAGCCGGTCACGCAGTGATTGCATGGGATGAAGGGGTTTCGCTGTTGTCCTCGTCTCGATCAGGGAAGCGCCGTTTTTGGGCCTGCAGCTTTGAGGTCTTGATGTTCGTAGACCACGGGAGGCTGGTTGATCTCGCAGTTTGCGTGGCCATTGACGATCTTGGTGCGCGCGTCGATCAGGCAGGTAAGCTGGTCAATGTCCTTCAGATTACAGGTTTCGATCAGAGAAGCGATAATGCCCCAGTGCTCGGTGCCACCGTCGGAGCCAGCAAACAGCACGTTTTCCGATTGGGCGTGATCGGATGGATCGAGCGTTCGACGGCGTTATTGTCGAGCTCGATTCGGCCATCATCGATAACGTGCGTCAGACCTTTCCAGCGTGAGAGCGCATAGCCGATGGCGTCGGCTAGCTTGCCCTTTTGACAGATTAGCGCGAGCTTCGTGCGCAGCCACCACTCGAAGGCTTCCGCCAGAGGCCGGCTTTGCCGTTGCCAAACGAGACGGCGCTCATCAGCGCTGTGGCCGCGGATGCCATTCTTGATGGCATAGAACTCGGCGATATGCTTGAGCCGCCCCTTGCAATGGGTGCCGGCAAGTTCGAGGCTCTGCTTCATTTACGCGATTTTTAGCATTCCTGCTCTAGATTGAGGGTTATTTAAACCTCTCACCGGGGTGTGTCGGTATACAAGACCGCAGCCTCACTGCCAGCAGTGCTCTATAGTCAAAGCGCTAGGGTGCGCGGATGGAAATCACCTGTGTAGTGCGTCAAACGTTGCTTTATGGGCACATCATCGCCTTTGCCCTAGCAATAGCGACGGTCCTGAAAGAGGATGTGTGCATCCTGCGGGCAAAGCGCATCGATCCGGAGCGTTTGCTTGCTACCGCAAAGTTGGTGAAGTGCCCGTCGCTGCCTGAAGTATTCCAAGAACAACTCAAAAAGCTGTCTACGCTCTGCTGGCGTCATCGCGTCCTCCCGATGGATCGCGGGCTTTAGTCTAAGCGGGGGATCGGCCGACCATACGCTGTTGGACATTGCAATCACGCTGACTAGGAGCATTGAAGGGAAAGCGGCGCGCTTTTGCTGGCCCCAAATCGGTTTTGAAATGCTGCCCTTGTGCGCGATCATGGTGAATTTTGGGTTAACTGTTAACGCCTATATGTGGGTGATACCGAACAAACCTATCGAGATCCCTGCAGCGGCCGCCAAAGCCTTCGTCCGTGACATGCGAGCTTACTTTGCTGCAGGCAGCAGTACC
>Ga0210387_10003134_pt1 | contig 12703 bp, 12 predicted proteins | sample IncBWC7OmetaG_FD_160108 | JGI IMG/M metagenome (GOLD analysis project Ga0210387, IMG submission 160108) | Forest soil microbial communities from Barre Woods Harvard Forest LTER site, Petersham, Massachusetts, United States - Inc-BW-C-7-O ...
TCTGGCGATGCCTGGAAAAAACTGGACGATGCAGTATTGCCCGAAGGCTGATCCTGCACAGAAAGCCGCGCCGCAACAATCGTCAACTGTGATTCATATGGAAGCTCCGCTGATTCCGCCAGTGCCGGACGACGACTCTAAATTTGATTTTCAGCGCTTGCCTGTCCCAGTCGAGAAGGGTTCGAAGATTATCGTACTTCGTGGCAGCCTTCTCGCGGATGGAACGGTTTCTGGGCTAGAAGTTTATCAGGGTCTGGTGCCCGCGATGGACGAAGCTGCAAAGCTGGCATTCAGCCGTTGGAAGTTCAAAGCTCCGCTGCGCGATGGAAAGCCCGTAGCCGTCGATATTCTGGTCGGAATTCCACCCGAGCCTCCACCCCCTCCGGAGAAATAGCTCAATCGACTTCGCGCGTTAGTTCTGGTACCAAGTCGTACTCCGTGGCGCGGAGTTCGAAGAGAGTCAATCGCTTGCACAAAAAGAGACAGCTTGAATTTAATATAAGCGCGGTTGGAGCAGCCTGCGATAGTCCTGTAACCTAAGAATTACACTCCGAAATTGGGAAGCGCGAGAGCAAAAGCGAAACTCACGTTCCGCAGAAGGGCACCAGTTTTCCCATCGATCGCGATGCAACGTCTCCTTTCGGCGACGTGTCCTTCTTTGAGGACACTCAACCGTTTGATCCTGTAGCAATTAGGATATCGCACGCTCGTTTTTGGCCTCTGTATTGCGATATGGCCTTACCTCGCTCGTCATCGCTAGCGCCGGGATGCATGGAGTGCTTCTTGGGGACTTCCCTCGGCCGCTGGGTGACGAGCTCAGATGCTGCATCCGCACAGGGACGCGCGGCAATGCTCGGGGGAGCGTAAACGCAGATGGATCAGTCACTTCACCTTTGTTTCTTCAGTCAAGACTCAGCATTGGCAGAAGTTATTGGGCGGGCTCTAGGCAATGGATTCACATCGCGCGCTTGCGGCCAGTTTGACCTGAGCCAACTGAACGAGCACCGCGAATGGTGCGACGTGGTGCTGCTCGACCTTCGCCTTTCCGGAACTCAGGGGGACTATGAAGCGGGGATCCGGCTGCTCGACGAAATCAACAAGATCCCGCTGCATCCGCCGGTCGTGGCTCTCTGCGACGCCGAAAACCGTTCGCTGCTTGTGGGAGTGATGGAGCACGGCGCCTACGACAGCGTGACGAACCCACCGAACATGGTGGAACTGCGGTTGATATTGAAGCGCGCGTACAAATTCCACACCGCGGAAAAAGAACTCGAACGATTGCGTTCGAACACGCGCGGGGCAGGAAGGCTTCACGAACTCCTCGGAACGTCACCTTCGATGCAGGAACTTTTTGGACTCGCGCAGAAAATCGCGCCGTGCGATGTAAGCGTCCTGATCACGGGTGAAACTGGGACGGGTAAAGAACTCCTTGCGCGCGCGATTCACCAGATGAGCGGACGCGCGGGAGGCCCGCTCGTTGCATTTTCCTGCGCGAATCTGCCGGAAACGCTAATCGAAGACGAGCTATTCGGCCACGAAAAGGGCGCGTTCACCGGCGCTTTGATGAGCCGGCGCGGGCGGCTGGAATCAGCGGATCAAGGGACGTTGTTCCTAGATGAAATCGGCGATTTGAGTTTGGGACTTCAACCGAAGCTGCTTCGCGTACTGCAGGAAAGAAGTTTCGAACGCCTGGGCAGCAATGCCAAGATCAATGTAAATATTCGTTTAATCTGCGCAACGAACCGGAATCTCTCGGAAATGGTGCAGCAAGGAAAATTCCGCGAGGACCTTTTTTACCGATTGAATGTGGTGCAGATGCACTTGCCTCCGCTGCGCGAGCGGCGCGACGATATTTCTCTGCTCGCGCAACATTTTCTGCAGGTATCGTCGGAGCAATTCAATAAAAAGGTGCAAAGATTTTCGCAGCCGGCTTTGCACGCGCTTGAGGAATATGCGTGGCCGGGAAATGTCCGGGAACTCGAGAATGCCGTGCAGCGCGCCGTCGTTCTGTCCGAAGGGCAGACGGTGGATGTGTGGCAGCTTCCGGGAAGTGTGCGCACGAATCCGGCGGAACCCGTATTGACGCGCTCGTACGAGGAAGAAGTCCGGCAATTCAAGAAACGGCTGCTTCTTCGGACGCTCCAGGAGTGCGGCTGGCGAAAAGCCGAAAGTGCGCGTACGCTGGGAGTTGCACGAGGCTACCTCCACAGGTTGATCAACCAGCTGGAACTTCGGCAAAATGACGACGATGGAATGGGTTCACATCGCCCGCAAAAGCTGCCACCCGTCAAGCAGATCGCCTAAGAGGTAGAGACCGAGTGAGCTGGGCTTGGAACAGTCACGTCGGATGGTCGCGATCCCGGCAGGGCATGAGAGCCTTAAATCTCGCACGCATGGGCTATTTGTAGGATTTGAAGGGCGTTGCAGGTTGTAACCGAATGGAGACTTCGTACTGCAGATGAGCGAATCGCAAGTGCCAATGCAAAATGCCGGCTTGGCAGGAACGCGCGCAGGCAGGATCGCACTGCCCGCCGGTGCTGGCGAGTTTGCGCCGGTGCATTCTTCTGCGCGTTCGGTTTTGTTTTCTACTTTGGAGCGAATCTTCTCTTTCCCGGCGATGTTGGCGGCATTCCTTGTGGGCGGTGTGTTTGTATCGGGCCGGCGATTTCTCGTTGACCCGGACATGTGGTGGCACTTGAAGGTTGGTGAATCAATTTTCGCGACACACCGGTTTCCGACAACCGATCCGTACTCGTTCACAGTTCATGGACAGCCGTGGCTCGCGTATGAATGGCTCGGGGAAGTGGCACTCGCAGCTGTGCAGAGAATTGGCGGGCTGCGAGGCCTGGACGCGCTGCTGATTATTCTGGGTAGCGCTGTGATGCTCGCGATCTATGCGTTCACGACGCTGCGAACGGGCAATTCGAAAGCTGGATTTGCAGCAAGCGCGATACTGCTGATTCTGGCGGCGCCTTCTTTTTCACTTCGGCCGCAGATGTTCGGATATTTGTTTCTCGTATTGACGCTGATTGCGCTCGAACTTTTTCGGCAGGGGAAGCGCGCCGCGCTCTGGTGTTTGCCGGTGCTGATGCTGCTGTGGGTGAATACTCACGGCTCCTGGATTATCGGGCTGGGTGCGATTTTTATTTACTGGGTGTGTGGCCTGGTCGAGTTTCGTGTGGGAGGCCTCGAGTCGCAGCGATGGTCTGCCGGTGAACGAAAGCGAATTTCTTTTGCGTTTTTGATGTGCCTTTGCGTTTTGCCGCTGACGCCTTACGGAACGCGGCTCGCAATGTCTCCGTTTGAATTTGCTTCGTCGCTGCCGCTCAATGTGACGCAGATTTTGGAGTGGCAACCGATGCCGTTCAATTTGCCGGGCGGCAAAATTTTTCTCGCATTGCTCTTGGGATTTTTCGTGATGCAGGTGGCATTCCAGTTTTCCTGGCGCCTCGCGGAGCTGGGGCTATTTCTTTTTGGCACGATGATGGCGTGTCTTCACATTCGTTTCTTGCTGGTGTTTGTGCCGTTCTTTGCGCCGATTCTTGCCGTGATGATCGCGCGCTGGATGAAAGGCTATGACCGCCGGAAGGATCGATTTGTGCTGAACGCGGTGCTGATGGCCGGAATATTGCTAGCTGTGGTGCACTACTTCCCTGCGCAGACCGAGATGCAGAAAATCGTTGCCGAGCACTGGCCAGTGGGCGCTGTGAATTACATGAGCGATCACGAAGTTCCGGGTCCGCTTTATAACGCATACCTATTCGGGGGTTACTTGGTTTGGGCGCGGGGGCCGGAGCACAAAGTATTCATTGATGGCCGGGCTGATGTCTACGAGCGGGGTGGAATATTTCAGGACTACTTGCGTATTTCGCGCGTGCAGAGTGGCGCGTTAGATGTTCTTAGAAGCTACGGCATCAGGTCGTGCCTAATAGAGCGGGACGAGGCATTAGGAACGCTGCTTTCGGCGACACCTGAGTGGAAACGCGTTTACGTTGACAGCACTGCCGCGCTCTATGTGCGTGGTCAGGATTCGGCCCGCTCGGCTGCGGATTAGAACGACGTTGAGACGACTGAAGGAATCTTTCGGCCGTACGCCACAGTCACCAAACCACTCAGCGACGGTTTAGGCAGTGTCAACAAGGGGTTACAGTTCGGCGCAAGACGAAGTGAGACTCATTTTTGAGGGAGTCGCTTGAGGCGCAAGGTAAGCATTCACAGTCGCTTAGACTGGAGGGTGGGCGTCGCGAATTGGCGTTAGACATGCTTGGAAGTTACCGGATGCAATTGTCCGCGAAGTTCACTTTACAAATGAGAGGGAACACAGACATGAAGAATTTGCTGAAGCGGCTATGGATTGAAGAGGAAGGCCAGGATTTGACGGAGTACGCGCTACTTCTAGCTTTAATCGCGCTCGGAGCGATTACGGCGATGAAGACTTTGGCCGGCACTGTGAATAACGTGTTTACCAATGCCGCTACGAATTTGACCGGCGCAACATCCGGCAGCGGGACGTAATCGGCGCTCGGACTTGTGCAGCATACATTCTCGGCAGGCATGATCAAGTAAGCAGGTGAAAACGCCGCGCCGTAATGCACGGGGCGCGCGTTAGTGCTGGTTGGGGATCACTCCGCTGATGAATTTGTCCCAAGTAACATGGGCATTCACGCTGGCGCTCACTTTGTACGCCGGGTGGATGGATTTGCGGACTCGGCGGATCCCGAATTGGTTAACCGTGCCGGGGTTGTGTGTCGGCATCGCACTGAACGCTGCATTCGGCGGATGGCATGGAGTGTTGCTCGCGCTGCAAGGTGCGGGGTTGGCGCTCGGGCTGTTGCTTCCGTTGGTCTTGATGCGTGCGCTTGGAGCGGGTGATTGGAAACTGATGGGGGCGGTTGGATCGCTGTTAGGGCCGAGACCGTTTCTGTCGGTTTTGGTGACGGCGATACTCGTGGCAGGAGCGATGGGCACGGTGCAGGTAATCCGGGCACATCGCGTGCGGGTCACGCTGAGAAATATGTGGGTGCTCGTGCAGGGATTCTTCACTTTCGGATTGCAGGCGCATCCGGAAATTTCGCTCGATAATCCGTCGGTGTTGAAGTTGCCGTTCGGAGTGGCTGTAGCGATTGCGACCGTGATTTGTTTTGTGGCCGCAAACCTCGGCTACTGAGTACCGGGTAAGTTCCGGCTAACGGCTCGTTCATTGCTCGGGCATGGCTCGTTCCAGGGAGAAGTGCTGATGAATTCGAACCGACTGCTCGGCGCGGTTGTGGCGATCGTGCTTGGGATATTTGCGAGCATGTTCGTCTACCGCAAGTTCCAGCAGGCGTCTGCGCCGAGGCCTGTGGTGACGATGCAGCGAATTGTAGTGGCGGCTGAGCCGTTGAGGTTGGGAACGCGACTGGATGCGTCGAATGTTCGGACGATTCCGTGGCCGCAGGGACAGCCGGTAGCTGGGATGTTTACGAAGATTGAGGACGTTGCGAATCGCGCACTGATTACGTCGGTGGCGGAAAACGAACCGATTCTCGACAGCAAACTTGCGTCGTTGCAATCGGGTGCCGGCCTCGCAGCGACGATTCCGGAAGGAATGCGAGCGATGTCGGTGGCGGTGAATGACGTGGTGGGCGTAGCGGGATTCGTTACGCCGGGGACTATGGTTGACGTACTCGTTACGGGCGCGCTCAGCGGATCGAGCGGCAACATTACTCGCACGATTCTCGAAAATGTGCGTGTGCTAGCTGCTGGTCAAAAGGTTGAACAGGATCGCGAAGGAAAGCCCCAGACGGTTCCGGTGATTACGCTGCTTGTGACGCCGGATGACGCGGCGAAGCTCGCCATGGCCAGTACCGAAGGGAAAATACAGCTCGCGCTGCGGAATACGATCGACACAAAATCGATGAACCCTCCTTCCGTACTGCAGACTTCGCTTTTCTCGCCGTCAGGTGTGGCCGCCGTTCCGGCTCCCAAGCACGCTGCGACAAAGGTAGCGCCAGTAATTCAAGCTCCGTTTACTGTGGAAGTAATCGTCGGGAATAAGCGCGAAACGAAAAGTTTTCAAAATCCGTGAGCAACCGGCGGGGGATTCGAATGCTTGATCTACTTTCACGAAACTCATCAAAATCGAGCGGGACGTCCGCGTTGCGGTACGCGAATAAGTTCGCGGCTCTTGTTGCCGTAGCGGCGATCGCTCTATCCGGAACCGTCGGATTGAGGGCGGAGACGGTGGCGCCGCCGGTCGGCGACGGCGCACAGCAGTCCGGCGAGGTTCCGCAGGCGCTTCATCTGTTGGTAGGGCGATCTCTGATCATTACTTCGCCTTCGCGAATCAAGCGAGTTTCATTGGCGGATCCCGCGATAGCGGAAGCGATTGTAGTGAGCCCGACGCAGGTTCTCGTGAATGGAAAAGCCCCTGGCGGCGTGTCGCTGATCATTTGGGATGAAAACGAGCAGAGCCAGGCGTTCGAAGTTTCGGTCGATATCGACGTTTTGAGTCTCACGGAAAAAATTCACGAGGTATTTCCATCTGAACCCGTCGTCGTCGAGACTTCGAAGGACGTCGTGATGCTTTCGGGGAAAATTTCTTCGGCCGCTGTGGCGGACAAGATTCTGGAAGTGGTGAAAGGCACGACGCCGAAAGTGACGAGCCTGATGGAAATCCCGGCCTCGCCGCCGGGGGAGATTCTGCTTGAAGTGAAATTCGCCGAAGTGGATAGGACGGCGCTGCAGCAACTCGGAATCAACATTATCAGCCTTCCGGGTGCTAAGAACGTTGGAGTAATCTCCACGCAACAATTCTCGCCTCCTCAGCTCGTAAGCGGTTCGAACGGAGTGGGGTCGACGATCGGAGTGAGCAACCTTCTCAATATCTTTCTTTTCCGTCCGGACATCAACCTGGCAGCGACGATTCAAGCCCTGCAGCAAAACAACGTACTGGAGATTCTGGCCGAACCAAATCTGCTTACGGCGTCAGGCAAGGACGCGAGCTTTCTGGCGGGCGGAGAATTTCCCTTTCCAATTGTGCAGGGAACTACGGGCGGTGGATTCGCGGGAATCACGGTGCAATTCAAGGAATTTGGCGTCCGGCTGAACTTCACACCGACATTGATGCCGAATGGATTGATTCATCTTCACGTGAAACCGGAAGTCAGCGCGCTGGACTTCACAAACGCGCTCACCATCTCGGGTTTTCTGATTCCGGCCCTCTCAACGCGCCGCGTAGAGTCCGAAATGGATCTGCGTGATGGGCAGAGTTTCGCAATCGCCGGATTGGTGGATAATCGTGACACGGAGCAACTGTCGAAAATTCCTTTCATCGGGGATATACCAGTCCTCGGCAAGCTCTTTACGAGCCGCAGCATCGACAAGAGCAAGGACGAGCTTTTGGTGATGGTCACGCCAAGAATCGTGCAGCCTTTTACTCCAGATCAGAAGAAGCCGGAGCTTTTCTTCCCGAAGACGTTCCTGGGACCGACGACTCCGAGCGTAATCGACCAGCCTAAAACTCCAGGAAACAAGTAGGGGGAAGCAGCGGTGCAAATGGCGAATCACGAAGCGCGCGCCGAGATGAGGAATCCGGGCCAATGTTAACAGCTGCGATCGCGAGCGCCGATCGAGACGCAGCGGCGCATCTTCTGGCCGCTTTACAGCAAACCGGATTGGTAAGTTCTGTAAAGCAGTGGACCGTCCCGACGGAAAAACTGCCGGACGCAAGCGAAGGCGTACCGGACGTGGTGTTCCTCGACCTGAGCCGCGATGCAGACCCATTTTTCGCATTCGGAGCGCACCTTCGGCGGCTGCGGCCGACGGTTCGCTTAATTGCATGCTCGACAGCCGCGCCGAGCCAGCAGACCTTGCTCGAGGCGATGCGCTGCGGCGTTCAGGATTTCATCAACAAGCCCGTCACGCCGGAAGCTCTGAAGGACGTCCTGACGCGATTCCGCGCGGAGGGGCAAACGACTGAGCGGAAAGCGGCGGATAAGACGATCGTGGTGATGGGATCAAAGGGCGGCGTGGGCACGACGACAGTAGCCGTAAATCTTGGCGTGCAGCTTTCAACGTACGCGCACAAGCACGTGGTGCTGCTCGATTTCGCGCGGCCGCTGGGCAACGTTCATCTTCTGCTCGATTTGCATCCGCGCTTCGTTGTGCGCGACGCCGTGGACAATCTCGACCGGCTGGACACGCACTTCTTCAGCGGGCTTCTAACGCAGCACAAAACGAAACTTGAAATTCTGGGCGGCGCAACTCAGATGGAAGAGTGGCAAAACATTCGTATCGGGCCGCTCGAACGCGTGGTGAACGTAGCGCAAGCGAGCAGCGATATGGTGCTCGTCGATGTCGGTTCGCAATTTTCCTCGGAATGGAATCCAGTGTTTCAAAGCGCGCGAATGATTCTGGTTGTCGCGGAAGCGAATGTGCCGTCGCTCTGGACTCTCGAGCGCAGGCTGCTTGCGCTGACCGGCTTCGGTATTGACCCGGATCGAATTCGCGTGGTGATCAATCGCTGGCACAAGGGTGATGAGGAAGCGCTGAAAAGCATCGAGAAAAGCATCAAGCGGCCGATTTTTGCGTGCCTGCCGAATGATTTTCGAAAGGCCAGCATGGCGGTGAATCTGGGGATGCCACTGATGGAAAATCACAACAACATTCTGACAAATCGTTACCGGCAGCTAGCCGGGCAGTTGACGGGCATGGATGCGGCGCCGGCAGGAAAGAAAGCCGGCCTCGGATATTTCCTGTTTCCGACAAAGAGGTAAGAGAGCATGTCGTCTGGCGCATTTCCGACACGACGAACCGACTACGGCGCTGTAAAAACAGCGATCCATCGCAAGCTGATCCAGAAACTGAATCTGGACCGGCTCGGCGAGATCAAGCGCGAAGATGTTCGCCGTGAAGTTGCGCAGATTCTTGAGGGGCTTGTCGTCGGCGAATCCACTCCCATGAACCTGCAGGAACGGGAGCGGCTTTCGCAGGAAATTCTAGACGAAGTATTCGGGCTGGGCCCGCTCGAACCTCTCCTCGCTGATCCGACCGTTTCGGACATTCTCGTTAATACCTACAAGCGCGTCTATGTGGAGCGCAAAGGTATTTTGGAACTGACGACGATTCAGTTTCGCGACGATGCGCACTTGATGGGAATCATCGACAGGATTGTTTCCGCAATCGGCAGGCGCGTGGACGAGTCGTCGCCCATGGTGGATGCGCGCCTGGCGGACGGCTCGCGCGTGAATGCGATCATTCCTCCGCTGGCAGTCGACGGGCCTTGTATGTCCATCCGGCGGTTCGGTCGTGATCGCCTTAATGCCCAGGACCTACTTTCGAACAAAACGCTGACGCCATCGATGCTCGAATTGTTGCAAGGGTGTGTGAAGGCACGATTGAACATCTTGATCTCGGGTGGCACAGGCGCTGGCAAGACGACTTTCTTAAACGTGCTTTCGTCCTATATTTCAAATCGCGAGCGAATCGTAACCATCGAAGACGCAGCCGAACTGCAGCTCCACCAGGAACACGTGGTTCGACTGGAAACGCGTCCGCCGAACATCGAAGGAAAAGGCTCGATCCAGCAGCGTCAACTCGTCATCAACTCGCTGCGCATGCGCCCGGACCGCATCATCGTTGGTGAGGTGCGCGGCGAGGAAGCGCTCGACATGTTGCAGGCGATGAACACGGGCCACGACGGATCACTCGCTACAATTCACGCGAATTCTCCACGCGACGCGTTGGCCAGGCTCGAAACTATGGTGGCAATGGCGAGTTTGAACATTCCAGACAATGCGATTCGGCGGCAAATTGCGTCGGCAGTGGACGTGGTCGTCCAGGTGAGCCGCTTGAGTGACGGCACGAGAAAAGTTGTGAGCCTTGCAGAGATTACGGGGATGGAAGGTGAAGTGGTTACGATGCAGGACATTTTCGTGTACCGAAAACGAGGCGTCCGGGAAGGCGGAGAAGTACTCGGTGAATTCATCGCCACAGGGATTCGGCCGAAGTTTGCTGAGAGACTCACCGTGACCGGCATTCAACTTCCGGCGTCAATGTTCGAAGTTCCGAGGGTTTACTAGGAATCGCTGATGGCACCTTTACTTGCGCTCCTAACTTTTGCGGTGGTTTGCGGGATTGTTCTCGCGATCTGGATGCTCGCGAGCCCGGCGGACGACACGGACTTAGTTCGCCGGCGAATGGCCGCGGTGCGCAAGGCTGAGAAGCGCGGCGGAGAAATCTCGCCGGATCTGATGCTGGTGCGCGACGAGATGCTCAGCAGCGTTCCGGCGCTACACCGGATTATGACGCAATTTGAGTGGTCTGCGCGCTTGCAGGTGATGATCGAGCAGGCGGGGATGTCGATTAAGCCGGCCAAAGTGCTTTTGATCAGCGGCGTGTTGGGATTTGCGACGTTTCTCGCGGTGGCGAGCTACTTTCACGGACTTTTGCTCGGCGCGGTGGTAGGGATGGTCGTTGCGACGATCCCTTGCGCTGTGATCGCGTTTCGTCGCGCGCGCCGCATGCAGCAATTCGAAGAGCGATTCCCGGAAGCTCTGGATTTGCTGGGCCGAGCCGTGCGAGCTGGACACGCCTTCACCACCGGGCTGGAAATGATTTCGATGGAGTCCTCTGAGCCAGTCGCGTCAGAATTTCGCAAGACGTTTGAAGAACAGAATTTGGGATTGCCGCTGCGCGATGTGCTTTTAAATCTCACTGAGCGTGTTCCGTTGATGGACGTGCGCTTTTTTGTGACGGCACTGCTCGTACAGAAGGAAACAGGCGGCAACCTGGCGGAAATTCTGGATGAACTGTCGCGAGTGATTCGCGAGCGTTTCAGGATCTATCGCGAAGTGCGTGTGCGGACGGCGCAAGGACGGCTCACCGCACTGATATTGATCGCGATGCCGCCGTCGATGATGGCGCTTCTCTGGATGATGAACCCGAGTTACATACGAGTTCTGTTCGTGGATCCGAAAGGCTCGACCCTTTTGGCGGCGGCCGCGATGATGCAGATCATCGGCTCGGTAATTATTTGGAAGATTATTCATATCAAGGTGTAAGGGAGAATTTCGCTCGATGCTTTGGATAGTAACTTTCGCGACCTTCCTTGCAACGGCGGGCATATTGATCGCGCTCGTCTACGCTTTCACGCCTTCTGTCCCGAAAGTGGTAGGGCGATTGGAACGCCTTCGCGACGCGTCCCGAGTTTCCGAGCCGGTGAAACCGCCGTCGAATCGCGCGGCGTGGCTGAAGGATGGACTTGCCTCTGTCGGGAAACTTATACCGTCAGGCCCGACCCAGGTGTCGCGATCGCAGTTGCTAATGATACGAGCAGGCTACCGCAGCGCGGACGCGATGCTGGCGATGAGAGGCTTCAAGATTTTGTTTCCGATTGCGCTCTTGTCGGCAGTGTTTTTCACAGGCGTCTACCGTTACAACCCGACGTTTATTATCGGCGCGGCGGCTGTCCTGGGCTTCCTGCTGCCGGATATGTGGCTCACGTCTCGCGTGCGAGCGCGGCAGAATCGGCTGCGGATGGGATTGCCTGACGGGCTCGACTTGCTCGTCATCTGCGTGGAAGTTGGACTGGGGTTGGATCAAGCACTTCTTCGAGTTGCACAGGAAATGCGGGTGGCGCATCCGGAGCTAAGCGAAGAATTGCAGTTGGTCAATATGGAAATGCGGGTGGGCAAGAGCCGGATTGAGGCGTTGCGTTCATTGGCGCGACGAACTGGTCTGGAGGATATCAAAGCGCTCGTTGCGATGCTGGTGCAGACGGAGAGATTTGGCACAAGTGTTGCTCAATCTCTTCGAGTGCATTCGGACGACTTGCGTACGCGGCGAAGGCAGCGTGCGGAAGAGATGAGCGCAAAAACGACGGTGAAGATGGTCCCGGCGCTGGTGCTGTTTATTTTTCCGGCGCTACTGGTGGTGATCCTGGGTCCCGCGGTTCTTACCTTGATGAGTCAGTTCGTACACTGAGGCGAGGATCGCAAACGCGGCGCGCGCCTGGCCCGCCGTGAAAATTAAAACCAAACCTGGAGGAGCAACAGAAATGGACAACGTAACGCTAATTCGAATCGTGGCAGGAGCGCTGGCGGTGGTCGTGCTGTTCATCATTATCTGGCGCCGGCGGAGAAACGTCGAGGAGTAGAAGCAGATCAGCTCAAAATTTCAAATTGGGAAGACGGGATCCGCGATGGCCAATCACAAAAACGGCCGTGCCGTATACGTGTATAACAAAACGCGTGAGACTTTTGTCGCGACGGAAGCGTCCGTGGCTGACAGCTATTTGCGGCGGCTTGTCGGCTTGCTGGGAAAAACGAAACGGTGGGCGCGATTTGGTTGCGGTCTGTGGATTGTGCCTTCGCGAGGCGTGCACACAATCGGGATGATGTTTCCGATCGACTTGATTTTCCTCAGCAAGGAAAAGGAAGTGGTGCACGTGGAAGAGTACGTGCGGCCGTTTCGGATTTCGCGCCTGTCGTTGAAAGCGGTGAGCGTGCTCGAGCTTCCGCCGCACACAATTTATCGAACTGGCACGAAAGTGGGCGATCGGTTCGAGATATCCACGCTGCGGGCGGCGAGCTGATGTTTACCGGCTGGTAGCAAAGCGCTACAATGAGTCATTACTGCGATGTGTCGTCCCAATCGACTTGAACTAAGTAATTTGGAAGTCCACCGAGCTTGCCGCCCTCACCAGACCGGAGGTAGCCACGAT
>Ga0210387_10003135_pt1 | contig 12702 bp, 4 predicted proteins | sample IncBWC7OmetaG_FD_160108 | JGI IMG/M metagenome (GOLD analysis project Ga0210387, IMG submission 160108) | Forest soil microbial communities from Barre Woods Harvard Forest LTER site, Petersham, Massachusetts, United States - Inc-BW-C-7-O ...
AAGGAAAGCCTACGTTGGGATGTTCTCGGTGTGCTGGTGCCCAAAGCGATCCAGCATGCGAAGGTCGCTCTGCTAGTTTGGGGTAATCACGCCCGAGTCATAATCGGATCCGGTAATCTCACCGACCCCGGATACCGCAAAAACGTGGAGGTCTTCGGAACAATCGAATTATCGAAGACGGATGGTGGAGATCGGAACAGCATCGAGAAGACGATCGAGTTCTTGGAGCAAGTTGCCAATCTCGCCGTTGGCAGTGATGGTCTCCATACGCCGAAAGAGCGGGTTCGTCATGCACTCGCCGTGGTTCGCCGTCACGTGGATGCGTGGCCAACTGCCGCCACGGATATTAGAACTGCAATTCCGATTTTTGGTCTGCCCGGCCGCAGTGTGCTTAAGCAGTTCTCCGCAGAGTGGCCAGGCGATGGGCCTGCGCGCACCGCGTCAGTCGCATCTCCCTTTTTCGATACCCCTGGGCATGACCGTGATGCCATCAACGCGCTTGTCATGCTGATGGCCAAGAAACGGCCGAGGGATCTTTATTTTGACATCCGAGCGGAGGACTTGCCAGACGGACGCATAAGACTTTATGCGCCGTTGGGAATGTTGAAATCGGCTCGACAAGCCTGTGATGTTCATGTTCGCACGATATTGCCACTGCAGCAGGATGAAGTGCGCTACGTACACGCCAAACTGCTGCGACTGGAAAACGATCATTGGCAAATGCTGCTCGCCGGTTCAAGCAACTTCACAGCTGCCGGTTTAGGGGCCGTTCCAGGACACGGGAACTTCGAAGCGAATCTTGTTTACCGAATTAAGACATCCGATCCACAGTTCCAACGCTTCGAGAGACTTTGGCCCGATAGGAACGAGCACGAAGTGGATATTGATTCGCCGAAGCTGATTTGGGATCCAGAACCCGAAGAACTCGAAGGGGGCAGCGACACGCTGCCACTACCCGCGTGCTTTCAGGACGCCATCTTCGAACCCGGAAAAAATCCCAGCCTGAGGATCTCTTTGACTCCTGACCTGCCTCAATCGTGGAGCATCAGGATACCAAATGGACATGAATTGCTAGGCACCACATTGGGGAGCGGCCCCGGCCAGCACGTTATCGAGTGGATGGGACAGCCGGTGCCATTTGTACTCGAAGTATCCTGGCTGCGCGACGACGAAACCGCCGTAGCTAACTGGCCGGTCAATGTCTCTAATCCCGGCGCCTTGCCTCCACCGGACGCCCTCAGAGACCTTACGCTTGAGGAACTGCTGGAGATCTTGTCATCCACTCGTCCGCTGGCCGATGCGGTAGTACACGTGCTCAAGAAGCGACTCGGCGCGCCACGCATTGATGTCAATCTGGATCCGCTCACGCGTCTTGATTCACAGGCGTTTCTGTTGCGCCGCACTAAGCGTGTCGCCGCGGCTCTCGAACGATTGCGCGAGCGACTTGAACGTCCGGCACTGACAACGGATGCCTTCGAATGGCGTTTGCGGGGCGCTATCGGACCGATAACCCTTGCAGACGCTTTCGTTCGCGAAGCAAGTCTCCCGGGAGAGGCAAAGTTCTATCTGGCGGAACTCGCCCTGGCATTAAATCGCGTCAGGCCTGAGCGCGGGGCCTCCGGAGGTCTGAGCGTCACTACGATCGCCGACCTGTTGTTGTTGGCGGTGCTCGAACTTGAGGCCAAGGCTCTCGCACTTCCATCTCTGTCCGACACCAGAATGCTCGACGAGTACGCCACCGAAGCTTTCGCGGAGGCCCTCGGGCGATGACGTTCGCAACATACGCCAGTTCCCACATACACCTGTGCAATGATCGCATTTCAAAGGAAGATGGCCATCGTCAGGAATATGCAGCCACAGAGGTGCTTGCCAGACTTGGACGACAGCCTGGCGTGATTCTCGCGGACGAAGTTGGCATGGGCAAAACGTTCGTGGCGATGGCAGTCGCCATATCGATCCTGCTCGAACGTCCGGATCAAGGGCCGATTGTCGTGATGTCTCCGCCCAGCCTCCGTGCGAAATGGCCAAGCGATTGGAATGTATTCACGCAAAAGTGCCTAACAGACTCGCTTCACGGTCGGTTTCGCGCGGCGCCCGCAGAGTCAGGGGTAGAGTTCCTGCGACTCCTGGGTGATCCCGCGAAGTCTCGGAATCATCTTATTTTTCTGACGCATGGTGCACTGCATCGCTCAATCGGCGACGGGTTTGCCAAGCTTGCCGTAATTAAGCGGGCATTCAAGGGGCGTTCTTCGCTCGCGTCGCAGCGGCAAAGCTTCTCGCACTTTGCCGGCAAGCTGCTGTGGCTTGATTGGGTTGAGCGTCGGGCCGAAGGCCTATTGGGTACCCTTGTTGATCGCCCCTACGAGTCTTGGCTGAAGGTGATCCATCGCGCCGACAAGCGTCTAAAGGAAACAATTGTCGATGATCCAGTTCCCAAGCATTTAGCAGATGTGCTTGAGTCGATGCGAGGGGAGGAGCTTGAGGATGTCGTCGAAGGGCTTCGCCAACTTCCTCTCCGTGACTCGGCCAATCTCGAAGACCGGTTGAAGGCTGCACGGCAAGGGATCGCAGGCGCAATGGAGCAGGTGTGGAAGATTGCGTTGCGCCGAGCCGATTTTCGATCTCCCCTGTTGATCCTTGACGAGGCTCATCACGTCAAGAATCCCGCAACTCGCCTCGCGTCGCTGTTTGCAACTGACGATTCTGTCAAAGACTCCGAGTTTTTCAAGACGGCTGGACCGCTCGGCGGCAAGTTCGATCGGATGCTCTTTCTGACCGCCACACCATTTCAGCTTGGGCATGCCGAGTTGATCCGCGTCCTCGATCGTTTTGAAGGGGTTGGTTGGAAGGGGGCACGTGCACCAGAATTAACTATCGAACGATATAAAGCTGAGCTGAAGAGCCTCGGGGACACCTTAGACGACGCTCAAGCCGCCGCTCTGCGACTTGATCGAGCCTGGGGGCGATTGGGCCCTGAACACCTCACGAACGACGAGGGAATAGTCCTCGATGTTGATCAATGGTGGGACGGGGCACAGGTTGAAGAAGGCGAAGGCATCGTCGCGCAGGTCGCTGATCAAGTAAGGCGGACAAAACAGACGATGGATGCGGCCGAGCGAGCCTTGTCCCCGTGGGTGCTTCGCTACCTCAAGCCGTCGCTGTTGCCCGGACTGCCTCCGGTAGCCCGCCGAGCTATCTTGACTGGGGCGGCAATACGGGAAGGTGGCAGCTCATCTTCGGGATTAGAGATCGGCGGGTCAGTCCTCCTACCGTTCCTATTGGCCGGACGGGCTCAAGCCCTATTGGCGGCATCCACCAAGGGCCGTGCATTGTTTGCCGAAGGATTGGCCTCCTCCTTCGAGGCCTATCTTGAAACTCGTGCCGGGCGGGACACTCGCGATGAGGACACCGACTCCGGCGAAGTTGAAGTTTCTCCAGAACTGGAGTGGTATCTGGCGCACTTGGATCGTGCACTTCCGAGGGAAAGTCAAGACTTGCGTTCCGCTCACCCAAAAATCCGGGCGACTGCTGAACGTGCAGTGTCGTTATGGCGTTCGAGCGAGAAGGTGCTGATCTTTTGCCACTATCGCGCGACGGGGCGCGCGCTGCGGCAGCACATTTCCACTCTTCTTCAGGGGGAGATCATTCGGTTAGGCCAAGAGAAGTTGCCAGGTCTTTCGGCTGCGGACGTGCAGAGAACGCTTGACGAGCTTGGGGACGGCTTTTTCGACGATACAACGCTTCGCGGCGTAGTGACAGGCTGGCTCCAGGGGGTTGTGAAACAGTACGACGCATTATCCGACGAGCACGCGAGCAAGGTCGTGGAGGTTGTGCGGAGGTTCATCAGAACTCCGTCGTTTCTGGTTCGCTACCTACCGCTCGATGCCGTCAACAGGGCGGATGCGTTCATGGCTGCTGTTGACACAGGTGGTGACGGGCGGCAACCGCTGCGTGAGAGCGTCGAGCACTTTTGTCGATTCCTTGCAGAACGATGCATCGACCCCGAACGGGAAGACTTCCTCTCAGCGCTAGAAAAAGTTCAAACTGGGAGCCATTTCGGGAAAGAAGTGCGGTCGGTTTTTGATCCGGCAGAGGGGAGCGTCGAAGACGACTCTGGGGCGATGCTGCTTCCGAACGTTAGATTGGCCAACGGCGAGGTCAGGGCGGAGACGCGTCGACGACTACTGCTTACCTTCAACACACCTCTCTTCCCGGAAATTCTGATCGCAAGCAGTGTGATGGCTGAAGGCGTCGACTTACACCTGAATTGCAGGTACGTGATTCACCATGATCTGTGCTGGAATCCGTCAACGCTCGAACAGAGGTCTGGTAGGGTTGATCGGATCGGCAGCAAGGCAGAACGCGTGAAGAAATCGATCAACATATTCATGCCCTATGTTGCCGCGACCCAAGACGAGAAGATGTTTCGCGTCGTTAGAGATCGTGAACGTTGGTTCCAGATCATAATGGGCGAGAAGTACGATGTGGACGAGGCATCGACCGACCGACAGGCGGCGCGGATTCTGCTACCGCGTAGAGTTCAGCAGGATCTCTCCATGCGATTGCATCCGTAGGATGATTCAACGCAGAGCTTAGGCACCGTCTTTATTATGGTGGAAATTTGAGCAGTCTGGAAGTCTCGTAGCATTAGGTTCCTCTCCTTGCATGTGTCGGGGTCGGAAACGTCTAGCACGCTGACAGGGTTAGCTGAAATGCTTAGAATAGGGTGACTTTGACGCTCAAGCATGGATAACCACTTCTTCGAGCACCCGATTCTCAACTCACCGTACGACTACCCCGGTCGTCATTGGGAGCTTGACGGTCAGGGTCAACCGACACAGCAGATTGTTGAGACTCGGCGTCGTGCAGAGTTCATCACGCCAATTCCTAAGCCGAAAAAGGTGAAGCAGCGGGCAAATCAAGAAGCGTTGGTTTTTGATGAAGGGAAGGGACTTTCAACATCAAAGCAGCAATATGATCCGACGTCGATTATCAATGAGCTTCGCTATCAGGTGGATCAGTGGCGGAAGTTGCCGAGTCCCAATGACTGGCTTGTGACACCCGAAACCGCCCGTCTTCTCCAGCATTGGCGGTCCCACAGATTCAACGATGTGCGCCCATTTTTCTGCCAGGTTGAGGCTGTTGAGACAGCTATTTGGCTAACAGAGGTCGCAGCGAACAAGGGAAAAACCGGCAAGGGATTTCTCGAACACATCGCCAATGCCAATCGCGACGCGAACCCGGAGCTTCTGCGCCTCGCTTTGAAATTGGCGACCGGCGCGGGCAAGACGACTGTTATGGCGATGATCATCGCCTGGCAGACTATCAATGCCGTCCGGAGGCCGGGGAGTACACACTTCACTCGCGGGTTTTTGGTGGTCTCGCCTGGGCTGACGATTCGCGATCGGCTGCGCGTCCTGCAACCGAACGATCCCGATAGCTACTACGAGGACCGCGAGCTAGTTCCTGGAGACATGCTCAGCGATCTTGAACGCGCGAAGATCGTGATCACGAACTACCATGCGTTCATGCTCCGAGATCGCATGGAGCTGTCGAAGGGAGGTCGCTCACTACTTCAGGGCAGAGGCGAAGCGCTGGTCACCGTTGAAACCGAAGGCCAGATGATCCAGCGGGTCATGCCAGACCTGATGGGTCTGAAGAACATTCTTGTCCTCAACGATGAGGCGCATCACTGCTATCGGGAAAAGCCCGGAGATGCTGCTGAGACTGATTTAGCGGGGGAAGACAAGCAAGAGGCTGAGAAGAACAACGAGGCCGCCAGAGTTTGGATTTCCGGGCTTGAGGCGGTTAAACGCAAGCTGGGGATTGAGCGCGTTATCGACCTGTCGGCAACTCCATTCTTCCTTCGGGGTTCCGGCTATGCTGAGGGCACCCTCTTCCCGTGGACGATGAGTGACTTCTCACTGATGGACGCGATTGAATGTGGAATTGTCAAACTTCCGCGTGTGCCAGTAGCTGACAATATTCCTGGGGAGGAGATGCCGGTATTCCGGAACTTGTGGGAGCACATTCGAGGGAAGATGCCGAAGAAAGGGCGAGGAAAGTCAGGTGCCCTTGATCCCCTCAGTTTGCCCGTCGAGCTTCAGACTGCGTTGGAGGCGCTGTACGGCCACTATGCAAAGACCTTCGCTCTGTGGGAAGAACGAAAGATCAAAGTTCCTCCCTGTTTCATCGTCGTCTGCAATAACACTTCCACCTCGAAGCTTGTTTATGATTTCATCTCAGGCTTTCACCGCGAAAACGAGGACGGGTCAACTACGCTCGAAAATGGCCGGCTCGTGCTCTTCCGGAACTTTGACGAGTTCGGGAATCCAATCCCCCGTCCGCGGACGTTGCTGATTGACAGCGAACAACTTGAGTCCGGAGATGCCTTAGACGATAAGTTCCGTTCGATGGCGACCGACGAGATCGACCGTTTCCGCCGGGAGAGGATACAGCGTACGGGCGACCGCCAAGAGGCGGAAAATATCACCGACCAGGATTTGCTCCGCGAAGTGATGAATACTGTCGGCAAGCCGGACCGTCTTGGGGGATCGATCCGTTGTGTTGTCTCAGTGTCGATGCTCACTGAAGGTTGGGACGCCAACACAGTGACGCACGTTTTGGGTGTTCGAGCTTTCGGAACTCAACTCCTCTGCGAACAAGTCATAGGGAGAGCGTTGCGGCGTCAATCGTATGATCTCAACGAAGAAGGCCCTGACAAGGGTCTCTTTAATGTTGAGTACGCCGACGTGCTCGGTATCCCGTTTGACTTCGCAGCCAAGCCTGTCATCGCCCCGCCACAGCCTCCTCGTGAAACCATCCAGGTCAGGGCAGTCCGGCCTGATCGCGACGCGCTTGAAATTACTTTTCCGCGTGTTGCCGGATACAGAGTTGAACTGCCCGAAGAGCGTCTGACTGCACAATTCAACGATGACTCGGTGTTGGAATTGACTCCTGATCTTGTTGGTCCTTCGATCACAAGGAACGCAGGAATCATCGGGGAAGGTGTCGAACTCAGTCTTGAGCACCTCGGTGACATGAGGCGGTCAACGTTGCTCTTTCACGTCGCCAAGCGATTGCTCTACACGAAGTGGCGTGATCCTGGGGAAGAACCAAAGCTGCACCTGTTTGGGCAACTTAAGCGGATCACCAAGGAATGGCTGGACACCTGCCTTGTCTGCAGAGGCGGCACGTTCCCGGCACAGCTCATGTATCAAGAACTGGCAGACATGGCTTGTGAGCGCATAACCGCAGGGATCGTTCGCGACACGATCGGGAAATCGCCGATCAAGACGATCCCAGACCCCTACAATCCAATGGGTTCTACAAGCTATGTGAAGTTCACGACTTCGAGAACAGATCGGTGGGAAACCGACGCGCGTCGTTGCCACATCAACTGGGTGATTCTCGATAGCGATTGGGAAGCTGAGTTCTGCCGCGTGGCCGAGTCACACCCTCGCGTGAAGGCGTACGTAAAGAACCACAATTTGGGATTGGAAGTGCCGTACCGCTTCGGCTCCGAGAATCGCAAATACCGGCCTGACTTCATCGTGCTGGTAAACGACGGGCACGGTGAAGATGACGTGCTGCACTTGATTGTTGAGATCAAGGGCTATCGCCGTGAGGACGCAAAAGAGAAAAAGGCGACGATGGAAACGTACTGGGTGCCGGGTGTGAACAACAGCGGCAAATATGGACGTTGGGCGTTCGCCGAGTTCACAGAGGTCTACCAGATCGAATCCGATTTTGCCGCCAAGGTTGAAGCGGAATTCAACAAGATGATCGAGTCTGTAACAGTCTCGCAGATGGCGTAAAGAATCTTATGGCGAAGAACGGTTCAAAGCAGAAGGAAAAGAAGAAGGTTGAGACGCTGACACACGATAAGGCGAAGCGTAGGAACATTCCTACGGCTGAGTTCCAGTCTGTCATGCGGGTCGATGAGCAAAGCCCTATTCGTGTCGCCTATGACCGGAGAAATCGCGATCTGGACCCGCAACTAGTTTGGCGAGGCAAGGACGAGCAGGACTGGTCCGATCTTGTGGTCCATGCGCCCCCTCTATACATTCAGGAAAAGGTTCAGCCCAAGGTATTGATCGACGATCTGCGCCGTCGCACGGAGTCGGATGCGAAAAGCACAGACAATCAGTTCGATCTGTTCGCTGATTTCAACGGCCTCCCCAGTGAGGCAGCGAAGACCGAGTTCTATCAGCACGATGCTCACTGGAGCAATCGGATGATTCTAGGTGACAGCTTGCAGGTAATGGCTTCGCTGGCGGAGCGTGAAGGGCTGCGCGGCAAGGTGCAGTGCATCTATATTGATCCGCCTTACGGCATCAGATTCAATTCGAACTTCCAATGGTCCACGACCAGTCGCGAGGTCGAGGACGGCAAAACAGCTCACATCACACGCGAGCCCGAGCAGGTGAAGGCGTTTCGCGACACTTGGCGGGACGGAATCCACTCCTACCTGACCTATTTGCGAGATCGCCTCACTGTCGCACGCGACCTTCTCTCATCGAGCGGCTCAGTGTTTGTTCAGATTGGGGATGAAAACTTACATCTAGTTCGGTCCGTCTTGGACGAGATATTCGGAATTGATAATTTCTGTTCCTGTATTAGCTTCGCAAAAACAGTTGGCGCAACTTCTGAACTTCTTCCTGGAACGCTAGATTACGTGTTGTGGTACTCAAGGAATCGTCACGAGGTGAAATATTACGCCCTCTTGCACGAAAAAGAGGCAGGTGCAGAGGGCGCTTCTGCATACACGAGAGTGGAACTCTCGGATGGAACTCGACGCCGAATGTCGGCACAGGAACGGTCCGGGCAAGATTCAATTCCTCCAGATTCTCGTATCTTCACCGTAGGAGACCTCACATCGGCAAGGGTGAGGGAGGGGCGAACCGGCTTCTTTCCGATTGCTTTGGGCGGGCGAGAGTTTCTCCCCGCAAAACGCGAATGGAGTACCAATCGGGAAGGGATTGCTCGTCTGAAGGCCGCTTCGCGAATCGAGAGGGTGGGCGAACAAGGACTTGGGTATGTTCGGTTCTTGGAGGATTTTCCCGCGGTCCCGCTGACAAATCTTTGGTCAGGGACGGTCGGTCAGAACCAGTTTGGCGGCGACAAAGTGTATGTCGTTCAAACAGCCCTTGTAGTTATCCGGCGCTGCATCCTTATGACCACAGATCCCAGCGACTTGGTTCTTGATCCGACTTGCGGATCGGGCACAACGGCCTATGTAGCAGAGCAGTGGGGACGTCGTTGGATCACGATTGACACATCCCGCGTTGCACTTGCTCTGGCTCGTGCGCGAGTGATGGGCGCTCGCTACCCCTACTACCTGCTCGCGGATTCCCGTGATGGACAAGTTAAGGAAGGCCAGTTGACAGGCCGCGTACCATCAGAAGGTCCCACCCAGGGCAACATCCGTCAAGGCTTTATATACGAGCGCATTCCCCATGTTTCGCTCAAATCCATCGCCAACAATAGTGAGATCGACATAATTTGGGAAGAGCATCATGAAGCCCTCGCGTCTCTAAGAGAACAAGTGAATACTGCGTTGAAAAAGTCCTGGCAAGAGTGGGAGGTTCCCCGCGAAGCAGAACCGGGATGGCCGCAAACCGCCAAAGAACTACATGCCGAATGGTGGAAACAGCGCATCGCCCGTCAAAAGAAGATTGACGCCTCTATTGCTGCCAAAGCGGATTTCGAATACCTCTACGACAAGCCTTACGAGGACAAGAACAAAGTTCGTGTCGCGGGTCCATTTACCGTGGAAAGCCTCTCACCGCACCGCGTAGTCTCGATAGACGAGGACGGCGAGTGGATTGAGGGCCAGACGAAGTCGGAGAGTGGCCGGAAAGACGAAGTTGACTTCGTCCAGATGATTCTGGAGAACCTCAGGACCGCAGGCGTTCAACAAGCACACAAGGCAGATAAGATCGCATTTTCGTCGATTGCACCATGGCCGGGATATTTCGTGTGCGCAGAGGGAAAGTATTTCGAGGGCAACGGCAAGTCGGAGAAGCGTGGCGCGATCTTTGTCGGCCCCGAGTTTGGAACGGTTTCCCGACCCGATTTGGTCGCTGCAGCCCGCGAAGCGGGCGACGCGGCTTTTGACGTGCTGATCGCTTGCGCCTTCAACTACGACGCGCACTCTGCGGAGTTCAACAAGCTTGGTCGGATTCCAGTGTTGAAGGCGCGCATGAACGCCGACCTGCACATGGCCGATGACTTGAAGAATACGGGCAAAGGCAACCTCTTCGTGATCTTTGGCGAGCCTGACATCGACATCGTTAAAGCAAAGGACGGCCAAGTCCAAGTCAAAGTCAACGGCGTGGACGTATTCCATCCCAATACGGGCGAAGTTCGCAGTGACGGTGCCGATGGGATCGCGTGCTGGTTCATCGACACGGACTACAACGAAGAAAGTTTCTTTGTCCGCCAAGCGTATTTTCTTGGCGCGAATGACCCCTACAAGGCTCTCAAGACAACGCTGAAAGCTGAGATCAACGAAGAAGCTTGGGCCACGCTCCACAGTGACATATCGCGTCCGTTCGATAAGCCTGAGTCCGGTCGAATCGCGGTGAAAGTCATTAATCATCTGGGCGACGAAGTTATGAAGGTGTTCCGGGTATGACCGGCCGAGATTCGAGCATTGATCAGTTCCTCAGCGCAATCAAGGCAGAGGGAAGATCGAGCCCCGCCGGGATGCATTGGCATGAGTTCTTTGAGTTTCTTCGGACGAGAAGTAAGCCTGGCAAAAAACAGCCGCCCGTCCCACTGATCCTCGCTGCTTCTGGCGAACCTGATAGAGAAAAGCACGCTCGGCTGCGCAGCCAGCTTGAATGGGCGCTGGACAACGGCTGCGTGGTTGAGGCAATCGGGTACCTAGCGAGACTTCCTGCTGACAAATGGAACGCTGGCCCAATCGAACGTTGGGGCCAAGATAGCTATTGAGTCTGGATTAACGATGGAATTTCGGATTGCGGATACGTTCACCGACAGCCTCGCCAAGCTCACCGGCGAGGAGCAAAAAGCCGTTAAGACTGCGGCATTTGATCTCCAGCTGAATCCAAGTCATCCGAGTCTGCAATTCCACAAACTTGCAAAAGCAAAAGATCCGAACTTCTGGTCGATCCGCGTGAGTCGGGACGTTCGGCTGATCGTGCACAAGACCGGAACAAGTCTGTTGTTATGTTATGTGAATCATCACGACGAGGCGTATCAGTGGGCGGAACGCCGAAAAGTCGAGACCCACCCGAAGACGGGCGCAGCGCAGCTGGTCGAAATTCGGGAGAGAGTCCAAGAAATAGCCATCCCGAAGTATGTCGAGGTCGAATCCAAAGCTGCTACAAAACCCCCATTGTTTTCCGCAATATCAGACGACCAGTTGCTTGCCTTCGGCGTCCCACCTGAATGGCTGGGCGACGTACGGAACGCTAACGAAGATTCGATACTCGACTTAGCTGAACATCTACCTTCTGAGGCTGCAGAGGCGTTACTCAATCTGGCCACGGGTGCGTCACAAATCGGCCATCCGGCGCTGCAAGAATGGCGAGCATGGGCACGGCCTAGCGACGTAATGGCGTCTGCAAGGCCGGAAAGCCCTCGACGGGCGGCACCCGACAGCAGCCCATTCGAGCATCCAGACGCTTTGCGGCGCTTCCGTGCTGTAAACAATCAAGAAGAACTGGAGCGGGCGTTCGAGTATCCCTGGGAGAAGTGGACCATCTTTCTCCACCCCGCTCAGCGCCTTTTGGTCGAGCGGGACTACAGCGGACCGGCCCGAGTCTCTGGCTCGGCGGGAACTGGGAAAACGATAGTTGCACTGCATCGTTCAGTTCACTTGGCTCGCGCTAAGCCGGATGCCCGATTGTTGCTCACCACATTTTCCGAAACACTGGCCAACGCACTCCGGTCAAAGCTGAGGCTACTGATAAGCAACGAACCGCGCTTGGGGGAACGCATCGAAGTCCACGCCATGAACTCAATAGGCAGGCGACTGTACGAGGTCAATCTGGGTAAGGTTCAGATCGCTACTAGCGATACGATTCGCCAGATTATCGAGGAGGCTTCCAACGCCTCACGGGGGAACCGCTTCTCACTCCATTTCCTGAGGACGGAATGGGAGCAGGTCGTCGATGGATGGCAGTTGGATACTTGGGAGGCTTATCGCGACGTGTCGCGCCTGGGGCGCAAGACCCGCCTCAAAGAGCCCCAGCGAGCATTGCTCTGGTCGATCTTTGAGGATGTGAGGTCCAGACTCCGATCCAAAGGGGTGATCACGTATTCCGGGATGTTCAATCGGCTCGCAACCCACTTCGAGCGTAGCGCGCGATCGCCATTCGACTTTGTAGTCGTCGATGAGGCTCAGGATGTAAGTATTGCGCAGCTGAGGTTTCTGGCCGCCCTAGATGCTGGTCGTGCGAACAAACTCTTTTTCGCCGGAGACCTTGGGCAGCGAATCTTCCAGCAGCCGTTTTCATGGAAGGCCCTGGGGGTCGATGTCCGCGGTCGGTCAACAACATTGAGGATCAACTACCGGACATCACACCAAATAAGGATGCAAGCGGATCGACTCCTTGGGCCCGAGGTGTCAGACGTGGACGGCAACGTGGAAAACCGCAGGACAACGGTTTCTTTATTCAACGGCCCCCTTCCGACCATCAAGATTCTGAATGCTGCGGTAGAAGAAACGGG
>Ga0210387_10003138_pt1 | contig 12695 bp, 13 predicted proteins | sample IncBWC7OmetaG_FD_160108 | JGI IMG/M metagenome (GOLD analysis project Ga0210387, IMG submission 160108) | Forest soil microbial communities from Barre Woods Harvard Forest LTER site, Petersham, Massachusetts, United States - Inc-BW-C-7-O ...
GTCATGTGAAGAATACCTACTACAAAAGAAACTATCGGCCGGTCACGCGTGCCTCGAGTACTGAACCTTATAGCGGAATGCCAGCCACCTGGATCGAAGAAACCTGCTTTGTGGGTTGTGGCCAAGGAGACGCCGGAGCGGCGCGGTGACCAAAAACGGACCAAGTAGAAATCACGAACCGGCGCGAATACTACAGGAATTTGCGAATAAGTACGAATATTCCAACAGGTTGGGCTCCATGCTGCGTCGCATCAATCCTGGCAACCAACCGTTAAGGCGGCTATCCTCCCAGCTCAAGCGTCTGCGGAAATAATTATTTCAGTGACATCATCCGGATGGCCCTAGCTTACCTTCTACCCAAATATTGGATCACCTGGGTGGGTTTGGGGGTGATGCGGGCCGTCGAACTGCTGCCCTACGCCGCGCAAATCCACGTGGGCAATGCCATCGGCGCGCTGCTCCGGCGTCTGCCGTTGAGCTATCTGCGCATCGCCCGCCGCAATATCGCGCTTTGCCTGCCCGAATTGTCCTTATCTGAGCGAGAAAAGCTGCTGGACCGGCATTGCCGCAGCCTGGGGATGGCCTTGTGCGAGACCGCCGACACCTGGTGGAGCAGCGATGAGCGCCTGAATCGCCTGGCCGAGGTCAAGGGCTTGCACCACCTCGAGGCCGCGCTCGCCAAGGGCCGTGGCGCCATTTTAGTGGGAGGCCACTTCACGACCATCGAAATCTCCACGCGTATATTGGGAACGGTGGTGCCGCTCAATGTCGTTTACCGCCCCATGAAAAACGCCCTCCTGTCGCACATTATGTTCGAGAGCTTTTGCCGCCATGGGAACCCGATCCCCAAGGACGACATCAGGAGCATGGTGCGGGCGCTCAAAAGGAATGAAGCCGTGTGGTTCGCCCCGGACCAGAGTTACCGCAACAAGGGAGCGGCCATGGTCAATTTCTTCGGCATCCCGGCGGCCAGCAATCCGGCCACCTCGCGCTTGGCCCGGATCTCGGGTGCGGCCGTCATGACCTATTTTGGCGAGCGGCTGCCCGGCAACGCCGGATACCGGGTGGTAATCGGACCTGCCTTCGAGAATTTCCCCGGGCCGGATCCGGTAGAGGACGTCGAGCGCTACAACCGTCTGCTCGAAGCACAGGTTCGCCTGGTGCCCGACCAATACCTCTGGGTCCATCGTCGCTTCAAGGGTTTGACCGGGGACTATCCGGATTATTATGGGCGCGATTCGCGCAATCCGGCGCCGCAAGCCACCCGCGAATAGCCTCCCACCACAATCTCACTGCCATGACTGACGATCGAATTACAGTGCGCAGCGTGACGGGGGTCGACCTATCGCTAAGTATCGCCGGCCCTGGAACTCGCAGCTATGCATTCGTGATCGACTGGCATATCCGGGCGTTGCTGGCAAGTGCATGGCTGCTGGTCGTCTACTACGTATTCAACATCGCGCTGACGGTGAAATCGCGCGGCGCCCTAATTGCGTTCTTACCCGCGGCAATCATCTATTTTCTGTACCACCCCATTTTAGAGATTGCGATGCAAGGACAGACTCCAGGCAAGCGCATGGCGGGGGTTCGCATTGCACAGCGCGACGGCGGACCGCCCAGCGTGGCGGCGCTGCTCATTCGCAATATATTTCGGATGGTCGACAGCCTGCCGGCAACGTATTTGATCGGCTTGGCCTCTTGTTTTCTGACCGCCCATCGCGTCCGCATCGGCGACATGGCCGCCGGAACGCTGCTTGTGCTGGATGGCGGGGCAGCGGAAAAATCCTTGCTGCGGATCGAGTCGCTCGCCGCCCACTCACCGCTGCGCCTGGACGCATTGGAACTGGTCGATCAGGTACTGGAGCGTTGGAATTCGCTCGAGTACGCCAGCCGCAGCAAAATTGCACGCTCATTGCTGCAGCAGCTCGATACCGCAGCCGATCCGGCGGCACTGCAGAATTTGAATGACTTCGATCTGCGCGCGAAGCTGCAGAGCTACTTGGGCCCGCAAAGCGGCGCGGCTCATGTCTGACGCATCCCAAATTCAAACATGGATAGTTGCGCGGGCCGGTGCGTGGCGCAACAACGTACAAAACATAGCATCGTGGCGCACGCAGCGCAGCGCCGGCGTAGCGGATGCACTGCGCGCGTTGGAAGCTTACCGAGGTCTTGCGCGCGATCTGGCCACCGCTCGACGGGTCGCGCCCGGCAGCCGCACAACTGCGGGCCTCGAGTCCCTTTATGGACAATTGCACGCGCTGATCAACCGCAAACCCCGCGGCGGTAGCGCGGCACTGCTCGAACTGCTCAGCATCGACATACCTGAAGGGGTACGTGAGCTGCGCCCGCGCATTGCCGGTATGGTTTTGCTCATGGTGCTCAGCGCGCTGGCCGGCTGGTGGCTGATCGCAACCTTTCCCACGCTCATCGGGCTGCTTGCCAGCGATGACATGATTGAACATGTGCAGCAGGGCCATCTTTGGACGGAGGGCATCATCAACATCGTGCCCTCTTCAATCCTCTCGATAAGCATTTTCGCGAACAATATCACCGTCAGCGTGATGGCATTCTGCGCCGGCATATTCCTCGGCTTGGGAACGCTGTACTTGATTGCGATGAACGGCCTTATGCTCGGAGGCGCATTCGCGTTTGTCCACCAATATGGACTGGCACGTGCACTGTTTGAATTCATCATTGCGCACGGTCCGGTGGAATTGTCGGTGATCTGCATTTCCGGCGCAGCCGGCGTAATGCTGGGCGAGTCCATCATGCGTCCTAGCATGTCTTCGCGGCGTGACTCCTTCCAGGCCTGCGCGCACCGTGTCGGCCCGGTGCTGCTGCTCTGCGCGGTCCTGTTGGTGGGATGCGGATTCATCGAAGGGTTCATTTCGCCGGATCCGAGCTTTCCGATCGCCAGCCGGGTGACGATTGGGATCGCCTATTCACTGATAATGTGGGTGTTGCTGACGGGCCGCCTGTTTCGGCCTACGCCCGGCGGCGCCGCCGGAAATTAGCGTATGCGGCGAACACCGCGTGTTCGAGCTGTTCTGGTTTGGCGACCAATGCCGGAGCGCCGAGCGCGTTCAATGCGCCGACCTTGCGCTCCAAGCCAATGCAGTATTCCTGCGCCGCCAGCGAGCGATACGGATCCAGCCATTTAAGCGCCGGCGCGCGCGACATCGACTCCACCTCGGCGCTCGATAGGCCGGCTATGAACGGCAAATGTTTGGGAAGCAGCAACTTGACGGCCTGGATCATTTGACTTTGCGTCGTTGCATCGTCGATGTCGGTAAGCATCACGATCAGACTGCGGTGACGCGCCAGCGACCTGATCCGCGTCGCCGCATACAACGGATTCGATTCAGCCCGCTCCACGCCTGCGGACCCCAGCAGCGCGCGAATTCGCGCCATTGCATTGGCGCCGCGCGCGGGTGACAGCGCGGCCAACGGACGATCCGCGTACAAGACAATTCCGACGAGATCCTCACGCGCCAGGGCAAATTGCGCCAAGCGAGCGGCCACGTTTACATAGTGGCCGAATCGATCGAGACTTCCAGCTTGCACTGAACTGGAGCGCCCCGCGTCGATCGCTATCACGATCTGCAGCCCTGAGTCCTGCGAAAAATCCCGGCTGATCAGCCGGCCGGCGCGCGCGGTCGCTTTCCAGTCAACGACTCTTGGGGGATCGCCTGCCCGATATTCCCGTAAGCGCAACACTTCAGCGCCTGCGCCTATGTCGAGACCCGGCTGATAGCCTGAGGCCTCGGCGCCCTTTACCTGCGCCGCGCTGCGAAACAGATCCGGGACTACGCGAATTCGGCGCCCGCAAATCGCGCGCCGCGGCCACCAAGCCAGCCCCAAAGGCCCGGCAATTCTCGCGGCCAGATCCGGCCATTCAAACTCTCCGAGTCTGCAAGGAATCACCTTGCGTTCCATCGCAGCGCGCCCGCCCGGGCCCGCCTCCAAGCTCTCGACGCTGCCGTCCATCTCGAAGTTTTCCGGCGCAGCCGGAGCGGCTTCGAGCGTCACATTGCGCTTCAGTGCATGAGTAATAATGAAGTGCACTTGCGCCGCGCGTCCCAACATCAGTTGTTCGGGCGCCTGAACTTGGATTGTCAACCGGCATTTGGCGACTGCCCACGACTCATATGCCAAGCCCGCCAGCAGCAGCACCGTGGGCAAACGCCAGAGACCGGCAAAGTTCGGATTGCCGCTCCAATCGCTGCCGATTGCAATGGCGGCCGTCAGCAGCACCAGCAAGAATGCGTTGCGGCGCAGGCTCCAGCCGCTCATCGCGGTACTGGCGTCTGCTCGAGAATCCGCTGCACGATCGCTTGAGTGGTGACTCCTTCGAGCATTGCCTCCGGAGCGAGCACCAATCGATGCGTGCTGACCGCGGGCAGCACTTCCTTCACGTCATCGGGCGCCACGAAACCCGCGCCGCGCATCGCGGCCGCGATCCGCGCCGCCCGCAGTACCGCCAGAGCTCCCCGCGTCGACAGACCCAAGGTTAGATGTGCGTGCTGCCGGGACGCCTGGGCCAAATCCATGAGATAGGCTAGAAGCTCGGGCGAGACGTAGACTTCATCGACCGCAGCTCGCGCCGCCTCGAGCATTGACTGCGTAACCACCGCCGCGGAATTTTGTGCCGTCGATCCGAGTGCCGAGTACTGGGCGAGGATGGCTTGCTCATCGTCGCGTTTTGGATACGTCATGTCGATGCGCAGCATGAATCGATCCAATTGCGATTCGGGCAGCGGGTAGGTGCCCTCGAAGTCGACCGGATTCTGGGTGGCGATGACCAGGAACTGCGGCGGCAATGCATAGGTTTGTCGCTCCACGGTCACTTGGCGTTCCTCCATCGCTTCGAGCAATGCCGATTGCGTCTTTGGGCTCGCGCGGTTTATCTCGTCGACCAGCAAAATGTCGGCGAACAGCGGTCCGGGGCGAAATTCAAAGTCATGCCTCGCTGTGTCGAATACATGGACTCCGATGATGTCGGAGGGCATGAGATCGGCGGTTCCTTGAATGCGCCGGAACGTTCCGCCCAATGCGCTTGCCAGCGATTTGGACACCAGAGTCTTGCCGAGTCCCGGCGGCCCCTGAAGCAGAACATGGCCACGCGCGACGACGGCAATGGTCAGGGCGCGAACAACCGCCTTCAGCCCGATCACCGACCGGCCAAGCGATTCTTGCAAATGTTGTTCCAAGCCTTGCAAGGCCATGCTCATAGCAATTTTCCTTTCAGCTGAGATAAGAGATTCTGTAGTCGCATCAGATCAAATCGCTTGCCGCGCCGGATTCGACTCTGGAACTGGCGCAGTTCGGTCACTTCTTGCGCTGACACGGGTGCCTGCGACGACAACCAGGCCCACGCAGCTGCGTCGTCGGCAACCGCATCGTCCGCCCGCGCGCCCGGGCGGCGATGCATCATGTCGAAGAAATTTCCCAGCAATCGATTGCCGGCGGCCGCCGCGGTGACTGAAGAGGCAAGGAACTCGCCGCTGGCGCCAACGAAAGCCGTGACGTCGGCGACGCGCCACTTTTGCGGAGAAACTCGTAGCCGCTGGATCCCGAGCACAAACACCAGCCAGAGCAGTACGAACCACAGCAGCGTCCGATGTAGACGCGGGTCCGCATAGAATGCCTTCGCATCGTAGTATCCGACGGCGCCTTGATGCGTATCGTCGAATATAACTGAGCCGCCGGGCTGCAACGACCAGGCAATGATATTGGACAGCAACTTGGCGTTGTCGGCTGAACCGATGTCGCGGTTGCTGAACAAACCGGCAACCGCCAGCGTTATCACCTGCCCTTTTGCTTGCCGGCGGATCCAGATCGCGCCGCCGCCGTCCGCTTGGGCGACTTGCAACACCGCAGAACTGTCCATCGGTGTCGCGTGCCAACGAGAGGCAGGCAAATCAGAGATGACGCGCAGCGAGTGAACACCCTCCATGAGGGGATGGGAGCCGCGCGGCTCGATGGTGATGACACTGGGCTGACCCAAGGCATTTAGCGCTGATTTGAGCGAGCGCGATGGTTCCAATACCTTGCCGCTCTTTGACTTGGCGTCGTCTGTGCCGAATTCGAGGCGGGATAGACGCCCGACGTCCTTCACCAGCCTGCTCGACCCCGTACCTGCCCATTCCGGCGTGTCATCCAGGGCAGCGGCAACCACGAGCGTGTTTCCGCGCTCAACCCAGGCATCGAGCTGAGTGGCCTCGGCCGGCTGGACCGGCAGCTTGTGCGGCAGCGTCGTCAACAAAACATTGCCGGTTCGCTGTTTCGATGCGCTGCCGGCATTCAAATGATCAAACCGTTCGTGCAGAGCGCTAACCGGAAAATGCTCAGCCTCGAGCCAACGCCACGCCGCCTGATAGCCGCTCTGCCCCACTTCTGTGCTGATGGGGCGTGGCGCAGGCTCACCCGCCGCCGGAGGCTTCGGCAGGAACAATGCGTAGCACATGAACAACGCGCCAATCGCGAGACCGAGTGTAACGAGCCGCTCTCTCAAGACGTCTCTTTCCGATCGGAGAGTTGCGCCAGCAGCGCGTGGCCCTCTCTTGCGATGTCCGGAAAATCTTCCAGCGCCGATCGCTGCGGACCGTAGAGGCTGGACTCCGCTTCGCTCGCGATGCCCGCGAAGACTTCGCGCTGTTCGTCGCTGTCAAACACGCTTTGCACAACGAGTTCGCGATGCGTCAAGCTCCCTGCCGCAGCAAGCCGGCCGGTTGCGAGCAAGCGCTCAATCAGCAATTGCAGTAATTCCCTGGCGCCCGCGAGCTGTCTTGCCCGGACGGAAAGTCCCGTGGCCCGCAGACCGGGCTCCGGTGCAGTCGAGCGTTGCGCCGCCCGGCGCGCCCGGCCGCTAACCCTGATTTCGCGCGCGACGACGACTATTGCGGCGATGACGATCAGTGCCATCAAGAAATAGATCACCCTGTCGAGCGCATGCCCGGACACATCCAGGTGCTCGAGCCATTCATTGAGCCACCTCGCGAGCGCCGAATTGCTGTGCCTCAACCAGTCTCGAAGCCAGTCTTTTGCAGCGTCCCACCACGATTTGATGGCGGGTGTCTGTTGCTGCTTCAGGGATTGCAGTATCTGCGCGAGAGGCGCGATATCAGGCGAGTCGCGGCGCTGTGATTCGCTGTAGCGCCGCACGATGTTGGAAAGATCATCCAAGCCATGCGAAGTCAGCCGCTGCCGCCAACCATCGTAGAGAACCTGATCGAGCCCGAGAGACTGCAATGCCTGCTCGATCTGCGGGCATGCGCCATCCAGTTCTCTGATTCCTACGTGCGGCGAGCCGGCCGCGCAAGCCTCGAGTACGTCCGTGGGTGCGGCTGCCAGCCCATTCGAAACAATCAACGCCGCGGCCGCAAGAATCCAAGTCCCGCGGCAGGCAAGGCGAGAGGCGCTCACTGCGCCGCTAGAGCGTTCACCCGACCCACAAGATCCGAACCCTCTCTGCGCAATTTGAGATCTTGAGTTGCCGCATACAGGACCGCCGGATACAGGGATCCGAGCAGCGCGTAAACCAGCACGCTGACGCCCTGTACGGCGACAATGGTTGCCATGCTGGCCAGCCCCCAGGCGGCGACAAATACGCCTGCCAGCAAGTACATCGCAGCGGACAGCACAATCGCGATGATGAACACCACCGTGATGATGGCGGTCGTACGCCACCAATTGCCACGAGTCAGGTTCCAACTCAACTTCAACGACTCAAGTGCGGGCTTGTCGTCCACAACCAGTGCTATGTAGCCGAGAACAACTCGCACGATCAGGTAGCCCGCGGCGCAGCCGAAAATCAACCCCACTGAAACGGCGACCAGCAGCGACGATTTGGAGGCCACGCTGACGATGATTGAAGGTATGACCGCCGCCACTCCTACTATTATTCCGCCGATAATCAAGAAAATGTAGAACAGAATGAGACGCGGCATTAAGGCCAGGCCTTTGCTCAGCGAATTACCGATGGTGGTTTGCTGACCCTCAGCGACGGCCGCGACCCGCAACAAAACAGCGTTGTGGAACACGTAGCTGAAGAGCAAGAGCAGGTAGAAGACCCAGGCATGTCCCAGGGATTGGCCTCCCATCATCATCGAGAGTTTCTGGCTCATGTTGAGCTGAGCGGCATCGACCGCCGTGTTGGCAAGCAAAACAGTGGGTATGGCCAGCACCAATCGACCCATGACCGCCAGCGCCCATGTTTTGGCAAACGCTTCGCGCCATAGCCTCAGCCCGTCATCGAGCACCCCTCCGATACTGCGCGGCTCGGTCGGTTTCGTGTACAAGGCGATTCTCCCTGAATCTTGTGATTCAAAGACTATCACGACTTGCCGACCCGCTACACTTGCGGGTATATGCCCACACTGCGCAAGGCCACGACCGCCGATATACCCGCGCTCGACGCACTGATCGCCCGATCGGCGCGCGGCTTGAGCACAGGGGACTACCGTCCGGCGCAAATCGAAGGCGCGTTGCGCGGCGCATTCGGGGTCGACAGCCAGTTGTTGGCGGATGAGACTTATTTCGTCGTCGAGGATGCAGGGCAGATGGTGGGGTGCGGTGGATGGAGCTTTCGCTCGACGCTGTTCGGCGGGGACGCCCGCGCGGGCCGCGACTCATCAATTCTCGATCCTAAAACTCAACCCGCGAAAATACGCGCCTTCTTTGTCGATCCCGGCCATGCCCGCCGCGGCATTGGATCACTGCTGCTCGATCACTGCGAATCCCAAGCACGCGCCTACGGTTACCGCGAAGTGGAACTCATGGCCACGCTGCCGGGCGCCAAGCTATATGCAGCCCGCGGTTATGCCCCCGGCTCGCGGGTGCATTTCGACGTCGGTTCAGGCGAGAGCATCGAATTCATCCCCATGCGCAAGCCCCTAGTCACGCCATAAGCGCTGCCAACCGGCATGCCCCAGGGCGCGCAAGGTGCGGATATTGCGACGGTAAATTTCTTCTGTGTCGCCTACCGCCTCGACGGCGCGCTCGACGCTGGCCTCGCGCAGCAGATGCAGCATGGGATAGGGAGAGCGATTGGTGTAGTTTTCGATGTCATCGGGTTGCGATCCTTCGAATTGATACTGGGGATGGAAGCTGGCCACCTGCAGCTCTCCCTCCAGATTCAGCTCGGCAACGGTGGCATCGCAGACTTCGAGGAAATCGTTGTACTCAATGAAATCCGCGAGCACCCAGGGATGGATAAGCAGCGTGGTCTCCAGATCCTTTGAATCGGCGGCGGCGAGGGTTTGCAACTCTGCGCGCAAATCCTCGAGCAGTCCGGCGGCGCTTCGCTGCTCACTGACCGTGAAGCGTACCCGATCGCCCCGGTAGGGGTTTTCGGCAAACGGGCACAAGTTGAGGCCGATCACCGATTTCTCCATCCAGCGTCTGGTTGCGGAAATAATTTCGTCGCTGTGAATGCGATTCTCCAAAAGTCCTGAAGGCAGTCTAGTTGAGAGAGTTCGAGTATCCTATGCGCCCTTTCCCATGAGAGCGTTTCGATGCCGCAAACGATTCCTGCCACGCTGATCCCCGGAGACGGGATCGGCCCCGAAATCATGGATGCTGTCCTTACCGTTTTGGCGGCACTGGGCGCCCCGTTTGAGTGGGACAGACAAATTGCGGGCCTGGAGGGTGTCAAAACGGCGGGTGATCCCCTTCCGCCCAAGACCCTGGACAGCATCAGGCGTAGCCGGCTCGCTCTCAAGGGTCCGCTCGAGACCCCCTCGGGCGGCGGCTATCGATCCTCCAATGTCCGTCTGCGGGAAGAGTTCAAGCTGTATGCCAATCTACGCCCGGCGCGCACCCTGATTCCCGGCGGCCGATTCGACAAGATTGACCTGGTGGTGGTGCGGGAGAATCTCGAGGGCTTGTACATCGGACATGAGCTCTACATCCCGATCGATGACGATCCGCACGCGGTGGCCATGGCCACGGGTGTCAACACGCGTCAAGGCAGCCGCCGCCTGCTGCAATTCGCGTTCGAGCACGCCATCGCGACGGGCCGCAAGAAAGTGGCGATCGTCCACAAAGCCAACATCATGAAAGCCCTGACCGGAATTTTCCTCGAAACCGGGCTCGAGTTGTACGAGCGTAAGTACAAGGGAAAATTCATCTTGGAAACCGTCATCATCGATGCCTGCGCCATGAAGCTGGTGTTGAATCCATGGCAATTTGACGTGCTGGTGACCACGAATTTATTCGGCGACATCCTGTCCGATCTGGTTGCCGGCCTGGTGGGAGGCTTGGGAATGACGCCGGGAGGCAATATTGGCGCCGACGCCGCCATATTCGAAGCGGTGCACGGCTCCGCGCCCGATATTGCCGGGAAAGGGATTGCCAATCCGATTGCGCTCTTGCTCGCCGCCGCGATGATGCTCGAACACTGCCACTTGCCGCATATGGCGACTCGCTTGCGAACGGCCATCGAGCAAACCCTGAACACCGACAACGTGCGCACAGGGGATCTGGGCGGCAAAGCAAACACCGCAGAATTCACGCGCGCGCTGGTCGCGCGCATCGGCCGCTGATGCCGCCGCCCATCATCTCGATCAAAGGCGTCGCCAAATCCTACGCCACCGGGTTTCAAGCGCTGAAGCTCGTCAATCTCGACATCGATCGCGGCGAAATCTTCGCGCTGCTCGGGCCGAACGGCGCGGGCAAGACCACGCTGATCAATATCATCTGCGGTATCGTCACCGCGAGCGCCGGCAGCGTGACCGCCGATGGCCACGATATCGTGCGGGACTATCGCGCCGCCCGCTCCATGATCGGCCTGGTGCCGCAGGAACTCAGCACCGATGCCTTTGAAACCGTGTGGGCGACCGTGTCTTTTAGCCGCGGGCTGTTCGGCCGCGCGCCGAATCCCAAATTCATTGAAGGCTTGCTGCGCGATCTGTCGTTGCTGGACAAGCGCAACAGCAAGATCATGACACTCTCCGGCGGCATGAAGCGTCGCGTCATGATCGCCAAGGCTCTGTCGCACGAGCCGCAAATCCTGTTTCTGGATGAACCGACCGCGGGCGTCGATGTGGAATTGCGCCGCGACATGTGGGGTCTGGTGCGCGGATTGCGGCAAAGAGGAGTGACCATCATTTTGACGACCCACTACATTGAAGAAGCCGAGGAGATGGCCGACCGGGTCGGCGTCATCAACAAGGGCACGCTGATGCTGGTCGAGGACAAAAAGGAATTGATGAAAAAGCTCGGCAAGAAGCAACTGACGCTGCACCTTGCGGCGCCGTTGCGGCAAGTACCCGGTGAGCTGCAATCCTGGGATCTGGAGCTGAAAGCCGAGGGCCATGATTTGGTCTACAGCGCCAATAGCGCCGACGGCGTCGACATCTCGTTGCTGCTCAAGCGCTTGAGCGAACTGGGCATCGTGATCAAGGACCTGCAAACGCATCAGAGTTCGCTCGAGGACATCTTCGTCAAACTGGTGAGCGAACGCGTATGAGCACCCCCGCTTCGGTCCCGGCCTTCAACCGTCACGGCGTTTGGGCCATCTATAAATTCGAAATTGCCCGCGCCCTGCGCACGCTGCTGCAGAGCCTGGTCACACCGGTCATCACGACCTCTCTTTACTTCGTGGTGTTCGGCGCGGCGATCGGATCGCGCCTGACGACCGCCAGCGGCGTAAGTTACGGTGCATTCATCGTTCCTGGACTGATCATGCTGGCGCTGTTCACGGAAAGCCTGTCGAATGCCTCGTTCGGCATTTATTTTCCGAAGTTTACCGGCACTATTTACGAGTTGTTGTCGGCCCCAGTTTCCTACGTGGAAATCGTCATTGCCTACGTCGGCGCGGCGGCCTCCAAGTCCATCGTGCTCGGCTTGATCATTCTGGCGACGGCATCGCTGTTCGTGCCGATCAAGATCCTCCATCCCGTTTGGATGATTGCCTTTCTGCTCATGACGGCGGCCACGTTCAGCTTGTTCGGATTCATCATCGGCATCTGGGCCAAGGGTTTCGAGCAACTGCAATTCATCCCCATGCTCGTCATTACTCCTCTGACGTTCTTGGGGGGAGCATTTTATTCCATCGACATGCTGCCCCCGGCGTGGCGCGCGTTCAGCCTCTTCAATCCCATCGTGTACTTGATCAGCGGGTTCCGCTGGAGCTTCTACGGCGCGGCCGATGTCAGCGTCGGCATCAGCTTCGGCGTGACCGTGGGATTCTTCGTGCTCTGCCTGGCGCTGGTGGCGTGGATATTCAAAACCGGCTATCGGCTCAAGAATTAGAAGAGGGGCGGCAGGCGTGAATGCGCCGCCGCCCGCAATTCGACTGCAATGACTCAGAATTTATACAGGGCCTTCGCGTAATAGAAACCGCCATTGATGCCGAAGGGTGAGAACAGCGGGTACTGGGTTACCGCCGCGTTGTCGCCGGCGGCGATTTCGCGGTTCAAAATGTTGCTGTTGAGCTTGTTCGGAAAGCGGTTGAACAAATTCGTCGCGCCGACCGAGAATGTCACGTGCTCGGTGAATCCATAGGCGATGTCCAGATTCGTGATCGCCGTGACACCGACCTTATCCTGGAAATACTGGAAACTGCCGCTGGGATTGTCGCCGTCATCGTTTTCATAATCCGAGGATGGCCCGTAGATCTTCTCCACCAGATTGACGCTCAACTTCTCGATGGTAATCAACGCGCCCAAGTTGATGACGTACTTCGGCGTTGC
>Ga0210387_10003139_pt1 | contig 12695 bp, 12 predicted proteins | sample IncBWC7OmetaG_FD_160108 | JGI IMG/M metagenome (GOLD analysis project Ga0210387, IMG submission 160108) | Forest soil microbial communities from Barre Woods Harvard Forest LTER site, Petersham, Massachusetts, United States - Inc-BW-C-7-O ...
CAAGCTCGTGTCCTCGGCCGACACCGGCTTCTATTACGTCGCCAAGAAGAACTCGCGCACCATGACCGACAAGCTGGTCAAGAAGAAGTACGATCCGGTCGCGCGCAAGCACGTCGAATTCCGCGAAGCCAAGATCAAGTAAGATCGCGGGATAATCCTGACTTGGGCGGGGCCTTCGTGGCCCCGTTTTATTTTGTGACGTGGGATCGCGGCCTGTAGTAAAGCGCGATGATTTCATCATCGCGCTCTAGCTTATTGTCGGCGCATGATCTCTTCGGAAGACCGCTGCACACTTTTCCGGATCATCCGCCAGGCGGCGGCAGGTTTTGCATGATCGCACCCGTGGATGAAGGCAATGTCGGCGGCTATTCGGTCGCCTACAGCCGCGACGACACCTACTTTCCCGTCTATGTCACCGCAGCCCTTGCCGCGATCTTCGTCACCGCGACATGGATCACCGGCGCGCTCTATTGGCTGATGCCCGCGACGGCCGCAGCCGCCTTCACCTATTACAACATCCCCCTGCTCGAGACTGGCCGGCCCATGATCGGCGCCAACCAGTACGGCATCTTCCTGCAGGCATTCGGGCTGATCCGCTGGCGCGCCATCGAGCGCATCGACATCGCCGAGATCGCCGAGCGGGCGATGACGGTGCATGAGTTGCAGATCGTGCTCTCGGTTCCGCTCGGCAGCGCCCTCGTCGTCGACTGGCGAAAGCAGCCGCGCTGGCGGCTCTTGATGCGGCTGCCCTGGCGCATGAACCATAACAACATGGTGCGGGTGAATCTGGAGCCGTTCGACCAGCCGCCCGAAATCATCCATCGCACGTTCTTGCGGATGTGGCGGTTTTACCGGAGCTAGCTTTGTTCCGTAGGATGGGTAGAGCGAAGCGAAACCCATCTTGTCGCCGCGAAGATGGTGGGTTTCGCTTCGCTCTACCCACCCTTACGTCCTTATCACCAGCTGATCATAAACCTCCGGCTGCATGCCGTAGGTCCAGGCCACCGCCTCGCGGGCGGTCTGCAAATTCGGCGGCACCTGGAGAAAGTAATGCTTTCGCGTGCCGTCCGGCTCGGGCGTGGCGTTGATCACCTCGACGGCCGCCCAGGCATCGTGGGCGAGCCAGGTGCGTCGCCACAGGATGCCGGTCTCATCCTCGGCGACGCGTTTGGCGCCGCCCTCCGCCACATAGCGCCGTGGCGTCATGATCTCGATCATGCAGCGGCGGATCTGGACGTTGGTCTCGGCGTCGATCGCGGCAAGTGTGATCCTCTCCGGGCGCTCGATCAAAGCGCGCGGCAGCTCGACGCCACGCCAGGCAAAGATCGAAAACCCGTCGCGAAAACGCAGCGCGGGCCCGGTCGGGTGATGCAGCCGGTCGTTCACATCCGTACACAACAGCTCGGGACGCTCGCAGAGCCAGCACGTCTGCGCATGCGGCTGCAGCCAACCGGCACTCCCGGCCAATTGCCAGAGACCGAGCAATGGCTCGCTCTCTGCTTTGAGCGCGAGCACGCCGCGCAGATATTCGAACGTCGAGAGCCACGACAGATCATCGGGACCGGCCGTCGCATGCCGAAATCCCTCGCGGCCGGATAGCGCCAGCAGCACGCAGGTCAGTGACAACGGCTCGCCGCGACGGGCGCGCGTCAGCAAGGGTAGCGGCTCGTGCTCCGCGGCCTGCAACACGGACTCGGTGACAGACGCCGTCAGCAGATCCGCGGGATTGACCGCCGCCTCCACCTCGGCAAGCAGCCGCCGCGACAGGTGCTTCCTGATTTGCGCGGTCACCTTCCGCCGCACGCTGTCGATCAGCGCCCATCGGACATTCGCCCCGTCCTCGCGCACAATCCGCTGCGTGCGGCGCGACAGCTCAAGCGGGCTGCCGCACCAGACGAAGCGCTGCGGCGGCGCAAGGCCCGCCGCACGATAGGCAAGCCGCGCGCCCTCCTCCGCCGCGTCGCGATCGGCGGGCTCGGTCGAACGACGGATCGCGGACCATCGAGCGCGGTAGCGGCCGAGCGCTTTCTTCTGCTCGGTCGTAAGCGCGCCGACTTCAGTCCGGGAGAACACGCGCGTCCCGCGGCCCAAGCTCGCGCTGGCGTCGCACGCGATAGGTGCCGCGCGGCAGCGTGATCGGCGCGTGCTCGTCATGGGTCAGGCGCGCATGGGGCGACGCGACCTGGAGGTGGCCGATATAGAGCCCCTCGGGAATGTCGCGCGCGAGCTCATCGTCGCGGAACATGGTCACGCGCTCGCAGACGGCGTGGCGGTGTCCGCTCTCCTCGCCTTCCGCCAGCACCAGCGCCGCGCCTTCGATATTCTCTTCAATGGTCCCGGATGGCACGACGTCGGCCACCCGTTCCAGCAACAGATCACCTTGTGCGAAGATTTCAGCCATCGCTATCTCCTCGTGCCCGGCGCACCCGGCCACCTGGACCAGGTGCTCTGATTTCCCCCACTCATGGTATTTTGAGTTGGAATTATGAATTGGATTGCCTCCCGCAACGCCTGAGCGCGCGGGAGGCAATCATTGGCGTGACGCTACTGTACCACTTCCCCGTGCAGTGCGAGATCGAGACCTTCGCGCTCGGTATCTTCCGCGACGCGCAAGCCCACGACCATCTTGAGCACGAACAGGATGATGAGGCTCACCACGGCGTCATAGACGAAGACCGTCCCGACACCGATGCACTGGTTGAGGAACTGTCCCGGGTTGCCCTCGAGCACGCCGGCCGTTCCACCATACTGCTCGACCGCAAACACGCCGGTGAGCAAGGCACCGACGATGCCGCCGACCGCATGAACGCCGAAACAATCGAGCGCGTCGTCATAGGAGAACATGTGCTTCAGGCCCGTGCAGCCCCAGTAGCAGACGACGCCGGCGGCAACACCGATCGCGAAAGCGCCGACCGGCCCGACAAAGCCCGACGCCGGCGTGATCGCAACGAGGCCCGCGACCGCACCCGAGCAGATGCCGACCACCGTCGGCTTGCCCTTCAGCGCCCACTCCACCAGCATCCAGGTGAAGCCGGCCACGGCCGTTGCGATCTGCGTCACCAGCATGGCCATACCGGCTTGCATTCCGGCTGTCACGGCCGAGCCGGCGTTGAAGCCGAACCAGCCAACCCACAACAGCGAGGCGCCGATGAAAGTCAGCACCATGTTGTGCGCAGGTCCGGTATCCTTGCGCGGCCCGAGCATGATGGCGCACATCAATCCGGCAACGCCGGCGTTGATATGCACGACGGTGCCGCCGGCGAAATCGAGCACCTTGGCCCAGGCAGCGTCGTTACCGGAGTTGAAGATGCCGTCAGGTCCCCAGACCCAATGCGCGATCGGCGCATAGACGAAGATCGCCCACAGCCCGATGAACCACAGCATCGCCGAGAATTTCATGCGCTCGGCAAAGGCGCCCGCGATCAGGGCCGGCGTGATGATGGCGAACGTCATCTGGAAGCAGATGTACACGGCTTCCGGGATGGTCGCGGCCAGCGGATTGGGATTGCCGATGCCGCCCTTGCCGATGTCGCTCAGGATGTCCTTGAGGAACATGCGGTCGAGTCCGCCGATGAAGGGCGAGCCGGAGCGGAACGCCATGCTGTAGGTGAAGGCCGCAAACAGGATGGTGACGAGGCAGGTGACGGCAAAGCTCGTCATCACGGTGTCGCCGACATTCTTCTTGCGCACCATGCCGCCATAGAACAGGCCGAGCCCCGGCACCGTCATCATCAGGACCAGCGCGACGGATGTCAGCATCCACGCAGTGTCGCCGGAGTTCGGCGTACACTTTTCAAGGATCTTGCCGCCGCAGGCGGGTGGACCCGCATCCTCGGCAAAGGCGGTGCCGCCCAAAGCGAGCCAGAGGAGCGCGATCCCCAATAGAACAAGCGCTGATGTCACGAGCCGGTGGCGCGCGTACGTACCTGTCTGCATTGTCTTCCTCCAAGTCCCAGGTTGTGCTTCGTCAAACTCCAGATGCTAGCGGTGCTGTCGAACGTGCTGCGAATGAGCGGCCGACGCGCGACGGCGATCCGCGCGGGCGGTTGTGCAAGGCACAAATTTTCGAATGCTCGGCGTCGCGATGATGCCGTCGAGTGCGGTCGGCTGAAGATCGGCAGTCACTTGCCTCATCGGCCTGCCTTCCCTGGTGTCCCATCCAAGGTGGAAAACGTCAGTGACGATTTCCTATTTTCTAGCCAATGATGTTCAAGATTCGTGCCATTGAAGACGGCGCGACAACACGCTGAATCATTGTCGAATTCGTTTCGGAAACACGACAATGATTCTGACCATTGCTATCAGAGGTAGCAATGCCGATCAAAAATTAGGCAAGCGCGGAAAAGCGGCTATGCCGTGCGCAGCACCGGCGGCGCGGCGGTCGGGCGGATCAGCGCAAACGCGACCTGGATGATTCCGGCCGAGAGCCCGACGGCGACACCGATGCGCCAGGCCATGTTGTAGGAGCCGAGCGCGTCGTAGATCAGCCCGCCGCCATAAGCGCCCAGGAAGCTGCCGAGCTGATGGCTCATGAAGGCGAGCCCCTGGATCATCGCCTGCCATTGCAGGCCGAACAATTCGGCGACCGCGCCTGCGACCAGCGGGCCGACGCCGAGCCAGAGGAAGCCCATGAACGCGCCGAACACCAGCGTGGTCACAGGCGTCGGCGGCATCATGAAATAGACCGCGAGCACGATCGAGCGCGTGATGTAGATGCCCCCTAACAGCGCGAGCTTGTTCCAGCGTTGGCCGGCCCAGCCGAAGAACAGGCTGCCGAGCACATTGAAGCCGCCGATGACGCCGAGCGTCTGCGCGCTCAGCATCGGATCCATGCCGCAGATCGCGAGATAGGACGGCAGATGCGTGGTGATGAAGACGAGCTGCATGCCGCAGACGAAATAGGCGCAGGTCATCACCACGAAGGAGGCGTTTCCGAACGCCATCGACACCGCCGTTCCCGCCGTGACATTGCCGAGCTGATCACTGGACGGCTTTGGCAGCGGCATCGCGTCGACCTTGCCGGCAAACCACGCCGCCGGCAGCATTGCGAGCGACAGCACCACAAAACCGGTAATCCCTGCCCGCCAGCCGAGATACTCGCTCAGCACCTGCCCGATCGGCGCCGACAGCAGGGCGCCGAGGGAGCCAGCCGCCGAAACCATGCCGAGCACGGTCGAGCGCACCGACGCCGGCACCGCACGTGCCGCGACCGACATGGCAATCGCCGCCGCCGTGCAGGCGAGCGAGGTGCCGATCAGGACGCCCGCCCCGATCATGATGGCCAGGAACCCATGCGCCTCCGCCATCAGGATCAGGCCCGCAATATAGAACAGCGAGCCCACGATCATGACCGGGCGAAAGCCGTAGCGCACCGTCCAGGCGCCGGCGAGCGGCTGCAGGAAGCCCCAGGCGAGGTTCTGCACCGCAATCGCCAGTGTGAATTGCGAGATGGTGATGCCGACGTCATGCGTCAGCGGCTGCATGAAGATGCCGAGCGACTGTCGCAGGCCCATGCTGAGCGTCAGCATCAAGGAGGCGCCAATTAGGATCGGAAGCGAGGGACGAAGGGTTTTGAGCAGGGCCATGTTTCTTGTTCTCCCGCGTTTTTTGGTCGTTTCCTGTCGCCTCTTGAGCGGCCACAGCCTTGATTACACAGGTCGGTGTAATTAGTATAGAGCTGTCGTCGCTTGTCAAGCCAAAAGTAAACAGGTCTGTGTAATGCCGTCAGCCCAAAAAATCGACATGAAGGAGCGGATTTTGCAGACCGCCGACCGGCTGTTCTATCTCGAAGGCATCCGCGCCATCGGCGTCGATACCATCGCGGCCGAGATCGGCATCAGTAAGCGCACGCTCTACAACCACTTCCCGTCCAAGGACGCGCTGATCAACGCCTATCTGGAGCGCCGCTTTGTCAAGGCGCGGCCCTCGGAGCAGTCGCCGGTGGAACAGATCCTCGGCTATTTCGATGCGCTGGAGCGGCGGTTTTCCGCCAAGGACTTTCGCGGCTGCCCGTTCGTCAATGCGGTGGCCGAGCTCGGTCCCAAGGACCGCGCGGTGAAGAAGATTGCGGTCGCCTTCAAGGAAAGCCGGCGGCAATGGTTCCGCGACCTGCTCGACGAGCTCGGCGTCAAGGACGCCGATTCGCTGGCGACCCAGCTTCAATTGCTGGTCGACGGCTCGATTGCGCTCGACCTCGTGCGCGACGATCCCGCGATGGCCCGCGCGGCAAAGGATGCGGCAACCGCGCTGCTGCAAGGCGCCGGCGTGCGCATCGCCTCGTAGGGCGGGTTTTTATCCCGGCGCGTCCCCGATCAATCCATGATGCGCGGCATGAACATGTAGGTCTTAAACGCAATGAGACCGGCGAGCACGCCCACCATCATCAGGACTCCCAGCGCGCGCGCACAGACACGTTTGATCGTCGCCCAACGCACCGTCGGCGGATGCCGATCAGATGGATCGAAAGCTCGTTCGAAATGATGGGTGAGCAGCGACATGACCGAGATTCCTTAGTGCGCGTGCGGCCAACATGTGTTGCAGCGCATAGGAAAACGAGAGCATCCGCAGGGCAATCGCATAAGAGACTTGTAAATGCCGTGGCGCAGGTGTTCGGAGCGGTGGCCGGAACCGCCAGCGGACCGATCCGTCTCCGGCCATCGATTCGGTCACAACTTGGCTTCCCGCGTCCCTTGTTCGCACCACGTGGTAGTGGCAATCTGCCGCTTTGAAACGAGAGCCATTCTCCCATGCCGAAATCCGCCGCGACGTCGCTGCCGCAGCTGAGCGTGCGCATCGACATCGACCATGAGGACCGGATCGGGCCCGGCAAGATCCTGCTGCTGGAGAAAATCCGCGAGACCGGCTCGATTTCGGCGGCCGGCCGCGCCATGGACATGTCCTACAAACGCGCCTGGGACCTCGTCGACGAAATCAACCGCATCTGCCGGCAGCCTGCCGTGGAGCGGCAGACCGGTGGCAAGAATGGCGGCGGCGCCATGCTGACCCCCTTTGGCATCTCGCTGGTCGCGCGCTACCGCAAGATCGAGCGCGACGCCGCGATCGCCGTCCGCAAGGAACTGGCGGCGCTGCGCAGCGACATCGGCAAACCGAAGAAGGCGGCGAGCCGGTAGAGGCGGCCGAAGCCGCCGCTTGTCAACCCGCGCGTGACGACCCTCAGCCCGTCTTGATCCAGACCGCCTTGACGTTGAGATATTCCTCGACGTGCTGCTTGCCGGACTCGCGGCCATAGCCGCTCATCTTGTAGCCGCCGAACGGTACCGCCGGGTCCATCGCCTGGTAGCAATTGACCCAGACCGAGCCGGCGCGCAGTGCCTTGGGCACCTGATGCGCCTTGGAGACGTTGGTGGTCCACACCCCCGAGCCAAGCCCGAAGGTGGTGGCATTGGCGCGCTTGATCAGGTCGTCGCTGTCCTTGAAGGAAATCGCCGAGATCACCGGGCCGAAGATTTCCTCCTGCGCGATCCGCATATTGTCCTGGACATTGGCGAACACGGTCGGCGGCACGAAATAGCCCTTCGACAGCGCGCCCTCGGTGAGCCGCGCGCCGCCCGCCAGCGTCTTGGCGCCCTCCTTCTGGCCAACATCGAGATAGCCGGTGACGCGCTCGAGCTGGTCCTTGGACACCAGAGGACCGATCTGCGTGTTCGGATCGAGGCCGTTACCGACGTTGAGCTTCTTGCCGAACTCGGCGACGCGACCGACGAACTCGTCATAGATCTTGCTCTCGACAAAGAGCCGCGTGCCGGCAGAGCAGATCTGCCCCGAATTGGCGAACACCGCCATCGCCGCCCCCGGTACCGCGGCATCGAGATCGGCGTCGGCAAACACGATGTCCGGCGACTTGCCGCCAAGCTCGAGCGAGACGCGCTTGAGATTTCCGGCGGACGCCCGCACGATCGACTGGCCCGTGAGATGCGAGCCGGTGAAGGCGACCTTGTCGACATCAGGGTGCGAAGCCAGCGCCGCGCCGGCGGTCTCGCCGAACCCAGGCACCACGTTGACGACCCCTGCGGGAACGCCGGCTTCGAGGCACAGCTCGGCAAGCCGCAGCGACGTCAGGGGCGCCTCCTCCGCCGGCTTGAGCACCACCGTGCAGCCGGTCGCGATCGCCGGGCCAATCTTCCAGATGCTGGCGCCCAACGGGCCGTTCCAGGGAATGATGGCGCCGACGACGCCGATCGGCTCCTTCAAGGTGTAGGAGAAGATGTCGCCGGGCAGCGAGTTCTCGATGGTCTCGCCGTGGATCGAGGTCGCCTGCCCCGCGTAATAGCGCAGCATGCCGAGCACGCGCAGCTTGTTGGCGCGGGTGCGGCTGATCGGCGCGCCCATGTCGAGCGTATCGAGCTGCGACAGCTCCTCGAAATTCTTCTCGACGATCTCGGCGAGGCTCAAGAGCAGGCCAGCGCGTTCGAACGGCTTGACCTTGCTCCACGGCCCCTCAAAGGCGCGGCGGGCGGCGGCAACCGCGCGGTTGATGTCCTCGGCGTCGCCCTCCGCCACCGTCGCAAGCAGCTCGCCGGTCGCGGGATTGAGCGTCTCGAACCTCTTGCCGGAGGCGGCATCGACCCATTTGCCATCGATCAGCATCTTCTTGTAGGAGCCATCCGCATAGGGATGGCGCGTCATCGCGAGTGCCTGTGTCACAGCCATGCTGTTCTCCCATCGAGATCGGTGATTTCGGGAACCGTTATATCCAATAGGTTACAACGAGCGCGCCAAACGCGCAAAGCCGGCCGTACCGATGCCTGCTATGCAGACGCGGCGGCTAGGGCGCGGCCGGAAGCGCCACAGGGATGAAACCGAACGATTTCAACGTCGCCTGGGCCTGCGGCGACATCATGTACATCGCGAAATCGGCCGCCGCTGGTTGCGCCTTGCGCGAGACGGTAAGGCCATATTCCGGGCCCACGGTAAGCTCCGGCGGCAGTGGCACCGATTTGTACTTGTCGAACTCGCGCACGATTTGTTGAGCGCCCGAACAATAATAAATGAACAGGTCGATATCGTGATCATCGAGCGCGACAAGCAGCCGCGGCTTTCCCTGGACCGGCGCCATCGTGGTCGGACCGCCGAACAATTGCTGCGCCTTTTGCGACAGCGTGCCGAAGGCGCCGGGCTTCAGCGCATCGATCTTGTGGAACATCTCCCAGGTATAGTCGCCGGCCGGATCGGAGACCGGCGTTGAGGTCCCGAACTTGATCTCGGGTTTGAGCAGCGTCTCGATGAGATTGCCGGGCTCGAGCGGCCGGCTCGCCTCGGTGACGGCGCGTTGCGGGCGAACAGGATGCTCGGGCCCGAGATGCCAGCGTCCGTCAATGCCTGCGCATGCGGCAACGCCGCAGAGGCGAAGACGTCGAACGCCTCGCCCTTCTGCAAACGCTCCCGCAAACCACCCGACGGGCCATACACCGGCACGAAGCTGCCGCCATATTGCCTGATGAAATCGGCAAAGATGGCGGTAAAGGGGTCTTTCAAGCTGCCGCGGCCATCACCTTGATGTCCGCCGCCGAAGCGGACGAAGTCAGCGCGATCATGAAAACCACCAGCCAGGCACGCATCGTTATCTTCCGTCATTCCGGGGCGAAGCGAAGCATCGAACCCGGAATGACGATGGACCAGGCAAGCTCGAATGTCACCTCATGCAGCCGGTCCATTCGCCGGCTCCCGGTCCACCCCCGCTATATTCCCCAGACCATATCGTGACTGCCGTTCCCCTCCAGCCGGATGGCGCAAGTGCCGGCTTCGTGATATGTGACAGGATATAACGAGGCCCGAAACGGGCCGTAACCCCGAGGGAGAGCCAAGCCAATGAGTGCCTATCAACTTCTCATCGACGGCAAGATGGTCCCCGGCGACCTCACCATGCCGGTCCTCAATCCCGCGACCGAGGAAGTCGTGGCAGAATGCCCGCGCGCCTCGAAGGCACAACTCGACACGGCGGTCGCCGCCGCAAAGGCGGCCTTCCCGGCCTGGGCCGCGACCCCGATGGCGGAGCGCCGCCAGCTCGTGAACAAGATGGCCGACGTGATCGAGGCCAATTCCGGCGAGCTCGCGCGCATCCTCACCAGCGAACAGGGCAAGCCGCTTGCCGACGCCACCGGCGAGGTGCTCGGCATGGCCGCCTTCTTCCGCTATCTCGCCTCGCTCGAATTGCCGATGCGCGTGATCGAGGATTCCGGCGACCGCAAGGTCGAAGCCTATCGCCGTCCGCTCGGCGTCGTCGGTGCCATCATCCCCTGGAACTATCCGCTCCTGATCCTCAGCTTCAAGCTGCCGTCTGCGCTGCTCGCCGGCAACACGCTGGTCGTGAAGCCCGCTCCCACCACGCCGCTGGCCTCCCTGCGCTTTGCCGAGCTGATCAAGGACATCCTGCCCAAGGGCGTGCTCAACTTCATCACCGATGCCAACGACCTCGGTGACCACATGACCAAGCACCCGGACATCCGCAAGATCTCGTTCACGGGATCGTCGGCCACCGGACAGAAGGTGATGGCGAGCGCCGCACAGACCTTGAAGCGGATCACACTGGAGCTCGGTGGCAATGACGCCGGCATCGTGCTCGACGACGTCGATCCGAAGAAGGTCGCGCCCGGCATCTTCGAGGGCGCATTCCAGAACTCCGGCCAGGTCTGCCTCGCCATCAAGCGGCTCTATGTTCATGAGTCCGTCTATGACGAAATCTGCGACGAGCTGGTTGCGATCGCCAAGAACACCGTGGTCGATGACGGCTCCAAGCAGGGCACCAAGCTCGGACCGCTGCAGAACAAGATGCAGTATGAGAAGGTGAAGGCCTTCCTCGACGACGCCCGCAAGAATGGCAAGGTCATTGCCGGCGGCTCGGCGATGGATCGCCCCGGCTACTTCATCGAGCCCACCATCGTGCGCGACATCAAGGAAGGCTCGCGGCTCGTCGACGAGGAGCAGTTCGGTCCCGTTCTGCCCGTGATCAAGTACTCCGACAAGGACGACGTGATCCGCCGCGCCAACGCGACGACCTATGGTCTCGGCGCCTCGGTCTGGTCCTCGGACACCAAGCGCGCCCATGAAGTGGCGCAACAGATCGAGGCCGGCACGGTCTGGATCAACAAGCATCTCGACATGGCCCCGCACATCCCGTTCGGCGGTGCCAAGCAGTCCGGCATTGGAACCGAATTCGCCGAGGAAGGTCTGGCGGAGTTCACCCAACTCCAGATCATCAACGGACCGTCGGCGAGTGCGTGAAATTGTGATACGATAACGGGGATCGCGGCCACGCCGCGATCCCCTTTCTTCAGAGGAAGCTCTTCAGAGGAAACCGGCCATGTTTCACGCCCAATGCGACCTTGCCGCGCTGGTCTATGGCGCGGACCAGGATCCCGACGCGGTCCTGCGCGATTTCGCCGATGAGGTGAAGAAGCAGGGTTTTCGTGCCGTCGGTCTGGTGCAGGCCGGGCAATGCGCCGACTCCAGCCTCTCTGCGGTGCTGGTCCATAGCGGCGAGAAATTGCTGCTGGCGCAAGATTTCGACCCCACGGCCGCCGGTTGCCGGCTCGATGTCGGCAGGCTCGAGGGCGTCGGCACGCGGGTCGCCGCGGCGCTGGAGGCAGGCGCGGATCTGTTGATCATCAATCGCTTCGGCAAGCGCGAGCGCGACGGCAAGGGCCTTGCCTATCTGATCGATCGCGCGCTCGGGGCCGACATTCCCGTCGTCATCGCCGTCTCAAACGATCGCTTCGCCGAATGGATCAGATATGCCGGCGGCATGAGCGTGAAGCTCGCCTGCGAACGGGCTGCGCTGGAGACGTGGTGGCGCAAGGTGTCGCTGCGAAGCAGCGCGTCGATCGTGCCCGAGCAGCCCGGCGACCGCGCAGCCTTGAAATAGGTTCGCTATACCTGATCAAATGCCCACCTTGAGGTCGGCGCTGCTTGCGATAACATCGCCGCGCACGGAGGCCTCCCATTATGTCATTACGAACGCTCGCCGCTCTGCTGGTGCTCGGCTCTCTTCTGCCCTCGGTCGCCCTCGCGCAGGATGCGACGCCCACGCTCTACGGCGTTGGCCCGCAATATGACAGCACCCATGTCTACGTCGCCCCCGACGACGTCGATAAATTCGTGGCGAGCTTCCTGGCTACTTTCGGCGGCCAGAGCTCAAAGCAGGTCGTGGCCACGGTGACACCGACGCCGAGCACCACGACCTCGCAGATCCTGCAAACCCCGGCTGGCATCGTATCGCTGTTTGGCTTCACGACGCCGATCCCCTATCCCTTCGGCGCCGAGCGCACCGGCTACCTCGTCACCGACATGGACGCAGCGGTGAAGGCGGCGCAAGCAGCGGGCGCCGATCTTCTGGTCGCCCCCTTTCCCGATGCGATCGGACGCGACGCCGTCGTCCAGTGGCCCGGCGGCGTGAACATGCAGCTCTACTGGCACACGACCAGGCCGAGCTACCCGCCGCTCGCGACCGTTCCGGAAAACCGCGTCTACCTCTCGCCGGACCGTGCGGACGCCTTCGTGCGCAGTTTCCTCCAGTTCTCGCGAGGCGAGACGGTTTCTGACGATACCGAAGCTGCGGGCATCGAGATCGGGCGACCCAACGAGACCTTCCGGCGCGTCCGCATCCAATCCGTATTCGGAAAGATGACAGTGTTGGTCACCGATGGCCACCTTCCCTATCCTTTCGGCCGCGCGCTGAG
>Ga0210387_10003142_pt1 | contig 12691 bp, 10 predicted proteins | sample IncBWC7OmetaG_FD_160108 | JGI IMG/M metagenome (GOLD analysis project Ga0210387, IMG submission 160108) | Forest soil microbial communities from Barre Woods Harvard Forest LTER site, Petersham, Massachusetts, United States - Inc-BW-C-7-O ...
ATCGACCTTCTGCCTCGTATCGTCGAGATGCAGCCCAATCTCCCGGTCATCATGATCACCGCGTACGGAACCGTAGGCAACGTGGTCGATGCCATCCGCGCCGGTGCGGAGAACTTCGTCCAGAAGCCATGGGACAACGAAAAGCTGCTCGCGGACATTCGCGCCGCAGTTGCCCGGCACCGCGCTGAGGAAGAGGTCGTCCAGCTCAAGCGCACGTTGAAGCAGCGCTACAACTTCGAGAATATCGTGGGCAAGAGCGAGCCCATGCTGCGCCTCTTTGACCTTATCGCGCAGGTCGCGCCGAGCCGTTCAACGGTCCTCATTCAGGGCGAGAGCGGTACCGGCAAGGAGCTGATCGCGAAGGCGATCCACGCGAATTCGCCACGCCGCGACCGGCCGTTTGTTCCAGTCAACACCGGCGCCGTGCCGTCTGAACTGCTGGAGTCGACGCTCTTCGGCCACGTCAAAGGTGCCTTCACCTCCGCGGTCACCGCAAAAAAAGGCCTCTTCGAAGTCGCCAATGGTGGCACGCTCTTCCTCGACGAGATCGGCACGATGGGCATGGACATGCAGGCGAAGATCCTTCGCGTTCTGCAGGACCGCCGCTTCATGCACCTTGGCGGTGTGCAGGAGATCCAGGTCGACGTGCGCATCATCGCCGCGACCAACGTCAATCTGCAGGAGGCCGTGCGCGAGGGCCGCTTCCGTGAAGACCTCTTCTACCGGCTCAACGTCATCTGCCTCGAGTTGCCGCCGTTGCGCTCACGCCGCGAAGACGTCCCTCTGCTCGCGGCCCACTTCCTCAAGTTCTACGCGGAAGAGAACGGAACGGAAGACCGTTCACTCTCGCCCGAGGCGATGCGCATTATTATGGACTACGAGTGGCCGGGCAACGTGCGCGAGCTTGAGAACGCCATGGAGCGCGGCGTCGTGCTCTCCACCTCGCGAACCATCAGCCCCGATCTGCTGCCGACGCAGTTGACCGGGAGCACCTACTCTGCAAGTCTTCTGGACCATGAGCCTAACGCCTCCCTCTTCGATCTGATGGAGGAGATTGAGCGGCGGATTATCTCTGATCGTCTCGAGCGGTGTCACTGGAACCAGACCGAGGCCGCAGAGTACTTCAAGATTCCGCTCTCCACGCTGAACCAGAAGATCAAGCGCCTCAACGTCGAAGTCAAAAAACGTGCTCGAGATTAGCCTTACGGCTGGATGACGATCTTCATCGAGTCGGCTTGAGGACGAGACGCCAGATCAATCGCCGCCGCAGCGTCTTCCAGCGAAAAGCGGTGCGAGATAAGGTTGGTCAAGTCGAACCCGTTGCGGTAGCCATCGAAGACGAGCCGATTCACATCTTCATTGAACGAGACCGACGAACTGTACGACCCCATCAGGGTCTTCTCATCCATGCAAACTGCGGCAGGATCGAACGGCGCTTCCCCATGTTGTGTCTGGGCGAACAGCACGACGCGCCCACCCGGTCGAATCGCATCCATTGCGACCTTGATCAAGGCATTGCCGCCTACCGCAAGCAGAGTGACATCGGCGCCGCGTCCTTCCGTGGCGGCCTTTGCTGCTGCGACCACGTCTCCTCGAGCGTCGAGCGGATGGTCCAAACCGAACTTCGCAGCGACTGCGTGGCGCTCGGGATATAGATCGCTGGTCAGAACCGTAGCGCCTGTCTTCCGTGCAAGCGCTGCCAAAAGGACGCCGATCGGCCCCTGACCAATCACCAGCACCGTGCCGTCGGGTTGAAGATCTAGCAATTGAATCGCCTTGTAGCAAGTGTTGACCGGCTCGATAAACGCAGCCTGCTCGAACGGAACATCATCTGGAACCTTTACGAGCCCGCGCCGCACAATCCAGTCCATCACGCGAATGTATTGGGCGAAGCCGCCACCGGAGGGAGCGAACCCAGCCGTGCATCCAACCTTCTTGTAGACCTCGCACTGCGCGAAGGTCTGCTTGCGGCAGAAGTAACATTCACCGCATGGAATATGGTGGTAAGCCATCACACGATCGCCAACGGCGAAGCCGCTGACACCTTCTCCTACACGAACAATCGTCCCCGCCATCTCGTGACCAAAGATGCGCGGCGCATCATGCGAGCCGGTGTGTATCTTCTTCAAGTCCGTCCCGCAGATCCCGCATGTGTGGATCTTGACCAACACTTCGCCCGCGCCAATCTCTGGCACAGGGACCGTCTCGACTCGAACATCGTTTACTCCGCGATACACAGCGGCACGCATGGTTGCAGGGACCGCACCAATCTTGTTAAACACGTCCGGTTTTAATGAGCTTTTCGACATTTTTTTCTTTCATGTACTGCAGAACTAAGTCTCGCATGGCTTCCGCAGCACGTGCACTGTTCTTTCCGAGATGCAGCAGGGATGGCCAATACGTCGGACGGATAGCAACGTGGGCAAGAAAGCGCACCATCCGCATATGTCCCATCTGGTCAATGAAGGGATTCAGGTCTGGCAGGTTCGCCCCAACCGCATCGGAGACCCCTTTAATACAGAGCAAAGGGATTTCCTGCATCGCGGCCAGTCTCGCTACGGTTGCGGCCTCCATATCGACCAGAACCGCTCCGGGATAAGTCGCGACAAGGCGAGTTTTTTCAGCAGCGTCTGCGACACACGAGGTCGTTACCAACCGCCATTTTCTTTTCCCCTCAGTCAAGTTGTACTGTTCGCCCGTCTGCGCATCAATAACAACTGTCGGAACCTGAACTGTTCCGGGAGACACCTCTGCGTGCAGCGAGCCAGCCCAACCGATCGAGAGAAGCATGTCCAAAGGGCCGCTGGAGGCGGCAACTGCGTACGCCCTTAGCACTGCGTCGGCGCCCATTCCAGCACAGACCGCGATCCAGGTGTCCGCGTCGCGAGAGAGTGTCCACATTTTCGTTCCAATTACGCCTGTGGAGATGCGTCTCCAATCTTTGACAAGAGGCTTCAATTCACCCGGTAGCGCTGCGATGATCGCGATCCTCATGGCGCTGGCGCATACCCATGCGCGACAAACCAATCGATCGCCGCTCGAAGCGCAGGATAGACCGGCAAGACCTGAAAACCAAGCTCACGTTCAGCCTTTGTCGAAGAGGCAAACATCATCTTCTTTCCCATTCGGACGGCCTCGACGGTAGCGCGAGGCTCCTTGCCTCTCAGCTTGCCGGTGAAGTTTTCATCGAAGAATGCAAACGCCATCGCGACAGCGTGAGGCACCCTCATCTTCGGCGAAGGCAAACCAGTGATGGCTGACATGCGATCAAGGATCTGTTTCAACGTAAGGTTTTCTCCTCCCAGGATGTATCGCTCGCCTGGCGTTCCACGGTCGAGCGCGACAATGTGCATCCTGGCCACCTCATCCACGTCGACGAGGTTCAACCCCGTATCCACATATGCAGGAAACTTCTTGTTCAGAAAATCGACGATGATCCTGCCTGTCGGCGTCGGCTTGGCGTCGCCCGCACCGATCGGGGTCGTCGGATTCAGAATAATGACATGCTGGCCGGCCTTTGCGGCTTGTATGGCTTCCTGCTCGCCCAGGAACTTCGATCGTTTGTAGTGCCCGATCATGTCCGACAGGGCGACCGGAGTGTCTTCGTTCACAATTGTTCCGTCTGCTTTAAATCCCATAGTCGCGACACTTGAGGTGTAGACGACGCGCTGAATCCCTACCTCGCGCGCCAGTTTCAGGAGCTCTCGCGTTCCATCGACGTTGGCGGCGTACATCTGCTCCGGATCGCGCACCCACAGTCTGTAGTCTGCTGCAACATGCACTAACGCGTCACACCCCGTGAGTGCGGACCGCAGCTTCTCCGACTCGCGAAGATCGCCCTTCACCATCTCTGCATTAATTCCGCTGAGCGAATCAAGGCGGCTCGTCTGCCGGGTCAATAAACGAAGACTGGCGCCCCAAGTGGCATATTGACGGGCCACATGGCCCCCGACGAAGCCGGTCGCTCCCGTAATGAAAACGCGCACGTATCGCTCTTTTCCCACCCATCCGGCCACCGCAGAGGTAGCGAAAGCCGTCTTAGTCCAGCTTCTCCGGTTCAATCTGGATGTTCCGTTCGCCGGCCGCTTTCTTCTCCCAGTACTTCTTTACCCAGGCCTCGAAGGTCTTGCCCGCTGCGGTGTCCCGGCCTGTGAAGGCGAGGGCCGCTATATCGGAGTAGGCTACGTTCACCTTGGTCGGCGCGCTGGACGGGATGATACGAACGAAAGAGTCCGTGAGGGACAGACCGGTACGGCGATCGAAGAGGTAGCCGACGATCTGTGAGCCGTCTTTCTTGGTAATGGTAACGTCGCCGCGATAGTCAAAGGCCTTCTCCAGCGCCTCGCGGACCTCGGCGTCACTGGCCAGCGTTGGGATCCAGCCCTCAAGATTTTCTTTCTCGCGGCCTTCAATGTGTTCCAGCTCGTCGGCGCTGTGCTGCTTCAGCTGTTCGATCTTCAAATGCTCCTGCTGCTCTGTCGCCATTCTTAATCTCCCGAAACCGACTGTAGCTCGTTGCCAACGGTATTCGCTGGGGCTTGAATCTGGACCAGCGGACCGTCATGCTCTGGCCGCCATTCGTTCAGCAGCTGACGTGCCCCCTCGTCTGGGTAGGTCGATGGGAACATGTATTTCCTGGCGGTCACGAGAAAGCCCTTCAACGAGCCGAAGTTGTAATCGACCGCGCTGGCCTCATGACCGGAGTGGACCATGCAGTTCGCACACTGCGGATTGCCGCTCTTGGCGCCGTAATTCTCCCATTGGGTCGTCGTCATCAGCTCTTCGAAGGTGTCGGTATAGCCGTCCTGCAGGAGATAGCAGGGCTTTTGCCAGCCGAAGATCGAGAACGTCGGCATTCCCCACGGGGTGCACTCGAAGTTCTGCTTGCCCATTAGGAACTCGGAGAAGAGCGGGTGGGTATTGAACTTCCACTCTTTCTTGCGGTTGGAGAGAATAGCGCGGAACATCCTGCGCGACTTCGCCTTGCCGAGGAAGTGGTTCTGATCGGGGGCCTTGTCGTACGTGTAGCCGGGCGAAACCATCATGCTCTCGACGCCCGCTGCCATCATCTCGTCGAAGTGGGCACGCACGCTGTTGGGGTCGGCGCCGTCGAAGAGTGTCGTGTTGGTCGTAACGCGGAAGCCCGCGCCGACCGCGGCTTGAACCCCCTCCATCGCGATATCGTAGCCGCCCTCGCGGCAGACGGAGAAGTCGTGATGCTCGCGCTGACCGTCGACGTGGACCGAGAACGAGAGATACTTGCTTGGCTTGAAGAGGTGCAGCTTCTCTTTGAGCAAAAGCGCGTTGGTGCACATATAGACGTATTTCTTGCGCGCGACGAGTCCGGCCACGATCTCCGGCATCTTCGGGTGCAGCAGCGGCTCTCCGCCGGGGATCGAGACCATCGGGGCGCCGCACTCTTCTACCGCTTTAAAGCAATCCTCGGGCGAGAGCTCTGCCTTCAGGATGTGCGCCGGGTACTGGATCTTTCCGCAGCCGGCGCAGGCGAGATTACAGCGGAACAACGGCTCGAGCATCAGCACGAGCGGATACCGCTTGCGCCCGCTGAGCTTCTGCTTCAAAACATAAGTTGCAACCGTCCAGGCTTGCGAGACTGGGACTGCCATCCGGTGTCTCCTCCATCAAAAATTTGTAATGCCCCGGCCTAATCTGCCGGGCCGTTCTGCATGGCCCGCTCATACGTCGTCAGGGCCAGCAGGGGGAAATACTGCTTGTACAGGTGATACCCAAGATAAAAGACACGCGGGAAGCCCGTGCCAGTGTAATAACTTTCGCCGTTTCGTCCCGGAACCAGCTCGTCCCAGCTTCCATCTTTACGCTGGCGCTCGATCAACCAGCGAACGCCCTTGGCAACGGAGTCAGAGCGCGTGTCCCCGGCGGCGAGCAGTCCGAGGACGGCCCACGCAGTCTGCGAAGGCGTGCTTGGCCCAATGCCTCTCTGGTTGGGATCATCGTAGGTTCCACAGGTCTCGCCCCAGCCGCCGTCGGCGTTCTGCACCATGCGGATCCACTCCGCGGCCTGCTGGATCGCAGGCTCATGGTTCCACATCCCCATGGCTTCAAGGCCACGCAGCACGAGGAAGGTGCCGTAGAGGTAGTTCACGCCCCAGCGACCGAACCAGCTTCCGTCTGGCTCCTGCTCCTTCAGGATGAACTGAATTGCCTTCTCGACGCGCGGGTGTTTGCGTGTGAACCCGTACTGCGCAAGCATCTCAAGCATCCTGCCTGTGATGTCGACCGTCGGCGGGTCGAGCATAGCATTGTGGTCGGCAAACGGAATGTACTGGAAGATGCTCTTGGTGTTGTCCTTGTCGAAGGCGGCCCACCCACCGTTTTTGCACTGCATCGCCCATATCCAGTTCAAGGCGCGCTGGCAGACCTCGTACTGATAGCGTTCTCGCGGATTGTCCACGCTGTTGAGCGCAAGCAGAACCTGTCCTGTATCATCCACATCCGGATAAAACTCATTGTTGAACTCAAAGTACCAACCGCCGGGTTCTACGTTCTTGACCTTCTCGGCCCAATCGCCCTTTTGACGCACTTCCTTCGAAAGGATCCAGTCGGCGGCCTTCAACATACGCGGATCGTCCCGTCGCACTCCGGCTTCGCCAAGGGCGTACATCGCCTGCGCCGTGTCCCATACAGGCGGAAAGCAAGGCTGCATCCGGAAGGTCGGGACAGTATAGTCCGGCGTACCCTCCGGACAGTCAATGCCGAGCTTCTCGAACTCATCCATCGCGCGAATCAGCTGTGGATCGTCGAGCGAGTAGTCCAGGCAGCGCAGGGCCACGATCGAATTCAGCATGGCCGGATAGATCGCTCCCAGACCATCGGACTTCTCGAACCGCTCGAGCATCCACTCCTTCGCGCGCTTGATCGCAATCTTTCGCAGCGGACGAATGTGCACCCGCTCAAACCAGTGGACCATGCGATCGGTGAACAGGAAGAAGTTCCGCCAGCTGACGGGCCGCTTCTTGTCCCACTTCAGGTGCAGGTTCGAGTTCTGGCGTCCGCCAACAAAGAGCTCTTCGATTCCCTGCTCCGGCGCAAGCTTCTTGAACGGCTTCTTCGCGTAGATGATCGACAGCGGAACAAGGATCCCGCGCGACCATGAGGAGATCTCGTAGATGTTGAAGTAAAACCAGTTGGGAAACAGAACGATCTCAGGCGGAATCGCCGGCACGGCATCGTAGTCGTACTGGCCCAGCGCGCAGAGGTAGATCTTAGTAAAGGTATTGCACTCCACCACGCCGCCATTGGCCAGCACCCACTCGCGGGCCTTCACCATGACTGGATGGTCCTTCGACCAACCCATGATCTTCAACGCGAGATAGGCCTTCACGCCATAGCTGATATTCGAAGGGCCGCCGGGATGCAGGCTCCATCCGCCGTCTTCGTTCTGATGGCGGAGAATCTCGTTGATCGCGCGCTCCATCTTCCCAGGATCGCCCGTGCCGAGCAGAGTGTGCATGAAGATGTAGTCAGACTCGAGCATACTGTCGGCTTCGAGTTCGCCGCACCAGTAGCCGTCGGCGTGTTGTTGGCCGAGCAGCCAGTCGCGGGACCGCTCGATCCCGTCGGCAATATGTTCCAGGCCAAGATCCATCCGCCCAAAGCGCGGCTGTGCCGGCTGGTTTACGCCCTTCGGATTGATCGAAAATGTCCCCATGAAACACAAACTCTCTGTCTACGAAACTCGTTACCGGGCAACTGGTGGAGCCGAGGCAATGGCCTGGACGATCTCCGCCGGTAGACCGAAGCGGACGTTTTCAGGCATCACTTCGACCTCGTCGACCGAACCATAACCCATCGTTTGCAGATATTCGACAACGTCCTTCACCAATACCTCAGGGGCCGACGCACCGGCCGTTACCGCGACCGTGTCGACGCCTTCGAGCCACTCAGGTTGAATGGCGTCCGCGGTATCGATGAGGTAAGAGTTGGTGTCGAGGTTCTTCGAAACCTCAACCAGACGGTTCGAATTGGAGCTGTTTCGCGAGCCGACCACCAGAACCAGGTCAGCACCATGCGCAACGTTCTTCACTGCGGTCTGGCGGTTCTCCGTGGCATAGCAGATGTCCTGCGCGTGCGGGCCGACGATGTTCGGGAACTTCTTCTTCAGCGCCTCGATCATGTACCGCGCCTCATCGAGCGAGAGCGTCGTCTGCGTCAGATACGCCACCTTATTCGGATCGGGAACGACTAGAGCCGCGACCTCTTCAACCGTCGACACCACCTGGGTCACGTCGGGAGCTTCGCCCTGGGTCCCCTCGACCTCTTCATGGTCACGGTGTCCGACCAGCACGAGCGAGTATCCCTGTTTCGCGAACTTGATCGCTTCAACGTGTACTTTCGTCACCAGCGGGCAGGTCGCGTCGATTACCTTCAGCCCACGCTCCTTGGCCCGGTCGCGAACTGCCGGCGAAACCCCATGCGCCGAATAGATGACGCGTGCGCCTTCGGGGACCTCGTCCAACTCGTTGACGAAGATCGCGCCCTTCTTTGCCAAATCGGTCACAACATAGCTGTTATGAACGATCTCTTTACGAACATAGATCGGCGCACCGAAGGTATCCAGTGCGATCTGCACGATGTCGATGGCCCGCACCACGCCGGCGCAGAAGCCGCGAGGCTTGAGAAGAAGGACCCGCTTAGTTTTCGTTTTGTTGCCGTTCCGGTCTTCGGAGACGAGCTCAAGGGTGGTTGTAATCACGTGTTCCAGTATACCGCGTCAACTCCATGACTGGAACGTCTTTTGAACCAATTTAGGTGCAGCGCAAGTGTCTGACAAACCAGTAAAAAGACCGAAAATAGATGGAACCTTTTGTGGCTTTACGCATCGTTCCATGCGCCCGATTGCTAAAGTTTCTGGCCTTCGCAATCAGTATGGCCGCAATCGCATTCCAGCTTGGTCTGGTTCTTTGCCGCCTCACAATAGGCGGAGCAGTACTTCTGACCCGCAGGCACTAAACAAAGACAACCCTCCATTGCACACTTCTTCGCATCTGCTGACATTGTCAAGCCTCCATGGTCTAGTTGTCGGGAACCGTACTTCCTTGTGGGATGCAGATACATCAATGCGAGATGCCGGCCCCTGGGTTATCGGCTACTTTCCAGCAGATGGGCCGCATGCTTCAGACTGGTCTCGGTCAGCTTCGCCCCACTCAGCATGCGGGCGATCTCCTGCGTCCGCTCTGAATCCTCCATGCGACGGACCTCGGTCTGGGTCCGCCCGCGCTTCTCGGTCTTCTCGATGAGGAAGTGCTGATCTCCGAAGGCCGCAATCTGCGGAAGATGTGTAATACACAGCACTTGCTGGCCCTTCGACAGCGTCTTCAGCTTGCGGCCCACCGCCTCCGCCGCCCGCCCGCCGATCCCGATATCAATTTCGTCAAAGACCAGGGTCCGCGGCAGGACAGTCCTCTTCTTCCGGCCCTGACCTCCGGACGCGGCCTCCTCAACGGTTACCTTCAGGGCCAGCATCACGCGAGACATCTCGCCGCCGGAGGCAATCTCATGCAGCGGCTTCAACGGCTCCCCTGCATTCGTGGCGATCAGGCACTCAACCTGGTCCCAGCCATGGGCCGTCCAATTCGCAGGAGATCTCTCCGCCGTCACTCGAACATGAAAGCGCGTATTCATTGCCAAGTCATTGATCTGCGCTTCAGCGAGTTTCTCCAGACGCTTCGCCGCATCGACACGGCTGGCCGTGAGTTGCGCTGCGACCGTACGATACGCTGCGGCATCCTGCTCCTCTTTCGCCTTCAACTCCACCAGCAGCGCGTCTCGGTTCTCCACCTCGGCCAGCTGACGCGCAGCTTCGACACCAAATGCTATTACCTCTTTCAACGTCTGCCCATACTTCCGCTTCAGCCGGTCGAGCGCCGCCAGCCGGTCTTCAATCTCCTCCAGTCGCCCCGGAGCAGCGTTGATGTTGTCGGCAAAGTCACGCACCTCAGCGTCCACGTCCTCCACGATTGCCTTCGCTGCGGCCAACTGCTGCGCCGGCTCCTGAAACCGCAGGTCGTATCGCGCCAACTCTTCCAGATGCTTCAGCGCCCCACCCAGAGCGCCCTCGGCAGAGCCCTCCGACTCATACAGAAGCTCATGCGCACTCATCGCCGCGGTATAGAGCTTCTCAGCGTTGCCCAGCACGCGCTTCTCTGCCTCAAGCTGAACGTCTTCGTCCTCGGCGACCAGCCCAGCCTGATCGATCTCCTTGCTCTGAAACCGCCAGAGATCAGCCATCCGCAGACGGTCCTGCTCCGCCGACTGCAACTCCTCTAACTTGTCTGTCGTCGCTCGCCACGCAGTAAACGCCTCGGCAACACTATCTGTATTCAATCCGCCAAAGCGATCCAGCAGACCCCTCTGCTGCGCCTGGTCGAACGAACCCAGTGTCTCCCCTTGCGAATGCACCAGCGCAAGCTCAGGCGCAAGCTGCCGCAGGACCCCTACTGTTGCCGGCTGATTGTTGACGAACACTCGCCCCTTGCCGTTTGCGACGATCTCCCGCCGCAGCAAGATATGGTCCGATTCGGAGTCGATCCCGTTTGCATCGAGCACGGCCGCTGCCCCGGGCGTCAGCTCAAACACACAGCTTACGACCGCCTTCTCCTCCCCATGACGGACCACGTCCGCCGAAGCTTTGCCGCCAAGCAGCAGCGCCAGCGCGTCGATCAAAATGGACTTCCCTGCGCCGGTCTCGCCCGTCAAAAGGTTGAGGCCCAGCCCGAACGTAGCGACCGCACGGTCGATCACAGCATAGTTTTCCGCGCGCAACTCCAGCAGCATAGGATCCTCAGGCGACGACGTATCGCGAGGATAGCAAACCTCGTTGTGGTCCGTCGGGAACCATCAGTCACCCGAGGGTATGCACCACGGCAGATGCCCCCGCCCTGATATCCCACAATCACGATTTACACTAAAGACTGGTGGACAACAACTATGGTCTGGATCCTCGCTCTCTACCTCTTTCAGGAAGACCCTACCGCCGCTGCCCCTGCGGTGGCCAACGGCAGCGCTCTCCTGGAGATGGTTCACAACAGCGGCCCCGTTGCCTTCGCGGTCCTCGTCATCCTTCTCATCGCGAGCATTTTTTCGTGGACCATCATGATCTCCAAGTGGTCCCGCTTCGGCCGGGCCCAGACACAAAGCCAGCGCTTCATACGCGCCTTTCGTAAATCGACGCGACTCAGCGAGATCGCCGCAGTTGCCGACCAGTTCAAGCCCAGTCCCCTCGTCGCCGTCTTCAACGAGATCCACGACGAGTACCAGCGGCAGAACGGCGGACGCGGCCTGCCGCGCAATCCCATCGCGCTCGAACGTGCGGCCCATACGGCGTCCAGCGAGGCCCTCACCGCAATGGAGAGCCGTATGACCTGGCTCGCCACCATCGCCGCCATCGCGCCGTTCATCGGACTCTTCGGCACAGTCATGGGAATCATCGATGCCTTCCACGGCCTTGGCACCGCAGGCGCTGCGACCCTCCGTGCGGTCGCACCCGGCATCTCTGAGGCGCTCATCACTACCGCAGCCGGCCTCATCGTCGCCATTCCCGCCGTTGTCGGCTATAACCAGCTCACCGCCCGCCTGCGCGAGTTTGCGGCCCGCATGGACGACTTCGGCCGCGAACTCCTTAACGCAATAGAGAACGCTGCAATGATGACGCCAACCACACCACCGCAGCCGGAAGAGGCAAGACGGAGGACATTTTAGCGATGGCCTTCTCCTCCAAAGGACATACCCAAACCGCTCTAGCCGAGATCAACATCACTCCGCTGGTCGACGTCGTTCTGGTGCTTCTGCTCATCTTCATGCTCACCGCGCCGGTGCTTCAATCCGGCGTCGAGGTAGCCATTCCCAAGACGCGCACCGTCAATCAGCTCACCGAAGAGCGCATGGTGGTGACCATTGACCGCGAACAGAATGTCTTCCTGCAGGACAAACCCGTCAACGTCAATGAACTTCCTGCACTGCTGAAGGTCCCCCAAGGCGCCGATGCTGCCAAGCGCATCATCTACCTGCGGGCCGACGAACGGGTGCCCTTCGGAGCGTTCGCCTCGGTCATGGATGCCGTCAAGCAGGCCGGCATCACCAACATCAGCATCGTCACCCAGCCATTGAAGCAGTAGGGAGGGTGCCATGGCTCCTTACCTCCAATTCGGCAGCGACGACTACACCGATGGCGACCGACTCGGCGCGAACTTCGCGGGTTCGCTCGTACTCCACTGCCTGGTCGCTGCGGCGATCGTTGGTTCGGCGATCCTCTTCCACCACCGTGGCAGCAACTGGGGAGAAAGCGCCTCGAACGTTGGGGCCATCCAGGCCACGATGGTGGCATCGATTCCCCTTCCGCCCACTCAGCGCACCCTCGACACCGGCGTTCTCACCTCCGAGGCGCCAAGTCCTGCCCCGGTCGTCACCAAAGAGCGCACTGAGGCACCGCCTGATCCGAAAGAAGTCGCCATCCCGGATAAGATCACGAAGCCCATCAAGACCGCGGAGAAGCCCACCCCAGCCCCGCCGAAACATATCCAACCGATCACCCCACCACCTACGAAGGCGGTCACCGGAGAGACTGAAGGCATCCGCATCGCGCAAGCCACGCTGGAGACCAAGAACGGCACTGCCAGCGTCTCGGTCGAAGACCGCACCTTCGGAGCGCGCT